>Ga0070730_10003915_pt1 | contig 13205 bp, 12 predicted proteins | sample Coa_R1_3_FD_66447 | JGI IMG/M metagenome (GOLD analysis project Ga0070730, IMG submission 66447) | Surface soil microbial communities from Centralia Pennsylvania, which are recovering from an underground coalmine fire - Coalmine... | ecosystem: Environmental > Terrestrial > Soil > Unclassified ...
TGGGCCATGCGCAGCCTGGGCTAGCTCGGCCGGCGACGGGTCGGGCCGCGGCCCCGCTCGTTTTTCTACTTGTCACCTGCTGTACGCATTGAGTTGGACTTCGCGGCCTATGGTGCGACCCATACCGGTGCGTAGGGGGGATCGTGCGACTTCTGGGCTGCCTGCGGGAGGCGAGGCTCAGATGTCGTCCGGGAACAGGGCTGGCCCGGATGGCGGTGCTCGGCGGGCTGATCGGCGTGACCCTGGGGGCAGCCGCGCTGACGGCGGCGCCCGCGCGGGCGGTGACCGGCCCGCAGACCGACAGCCTGAGCCTGACCACGGCGAGCGGCGGGAGTTTCTGGACCCGCAAGGCCCGGCCCGTGGCTACCACCACCACGCTGACCGCGGCGCCGGACCCGGCCGCGGCCGGCGCCACCGTCACCCTGACCGCGACCGTGAGGGCGGCGGACGGCACCGTCCCGCGCGGGGAGGTGGCGTTCCTGGCCGGTTTCACCCTGATCTCCGTCGCCGCGGTCGGCTCCGGCGGCGCCGCCACCGCGACCACGACGTTCGCGGCGTCGGGGCCGGACCCCCGCACGGTGTCACTGGCCGCGTGGTTCTTCGGCCAGATCGGGTCCTACGCCGGCTCGGCCGGCCGCTGCTCGGAGATCGTGAACCCCCGGGCGGCGCAGGGCGGGGGAAACACCGTACCCATCACGGTGACCGTGCCGCGGCACGGCGCCTTCACCGTCACCATCACCCCCGGCGCCGTGATCCTGAGCGCGCCTAACCGCGTCGCCGCGCAGGGGACGCTGCTGGACATCACGGTGACCGACCTGCGGACCTCCCACCCGGGCTGGTCGGTGTCCGGCCAGGAATCGAACTTCACCGGCTCGGGAGTCGCGGCCGGCCACACCATCTCGGGCAACCAGCTGGGCTGGACCCCTTACCTCGTGTCGGGCCGCCGGCGGGGCTGGACCCCGTACCTCGTGCCGGGCCACCGGCGAGGCTGGCCCCCGTACCTCGTGCCGTGGCCCCACGGCGCCGTAACTCCCGGTCCCCCGGTCGCCCCGGCGGACCCCGGGCTGGGCACCACCGCGGCCATCCTCGCCTCGGCCGAGGAAGGCGGCGGCTTCGGCACCTACGTGCTGTCCGCCTCCGTGGTCCTGGACATCCCGCCGGCGACAGCGGGCGGCCCGTACGCCGGCCGCCTGACCATCACCGCCGTCGAGGCCGCGCCGTAGTCCTCACTCCCACTCGATGGTCGCGGGGGGCTTGCTGGTCACGTCCAGCACGACGCGGTTGATCTCGGGGACCTCGTTGGTCACCCGGGTGGAGATCCGGGCGAGCACCTCGGCCGGGAGCCGGGCCCAGTCCGCGGTCATGGCGTCCTCGCTGGTCACCGGCCGCAGGACCAGCGGGTGGCCGTAGCTGCGGCCGTCTCCCTGCACGCCGACCGAGCGCACGTCCGCCAGCAGCACCACCGGGCACTGCCAGACCAGGGCGTCGAGCCCCGCGGCCGACATCTCCTCGCGCACGATGGCGTCGGCCTCGCGCAGCACCGCGAGCCGCGCCGCGGTCACCTCGCCGACGATCCTGATCGCCAGCCCCGGGCCGGGGAACGGCTGGCGGCGGACGATCGCCTGCGGCAGGCCGAGCTCGGTGCCGACCTGCCGCACCTCGTCCTTGAACAGCCAGCGCAGCGGCTCCACCAGGCGGAACTTCAGGTCATCGGGGAGCCCGCCCACGTTGTGGTGCGACTTGATGGTCGCGGTGCCCGTACCGCCGCCCGATTCCACGACGTCCGGGTACAGCGTGCCCTGGACCAGGAACTCGCACGCCTCGCCGTGCTGGCCTGCCTCGTCGGTGATCTGCCTAGCCGCCCGCTCGAACGCCCGGATGAACTCCCGGCCGATGACCTTCCGCTTCTGCTCGGGGTCGGTCACCCCGGCCAGCGCGGAAAGGAACGCCCCCGCCTCGGTGGCCACGGTCAGCCGGACGCCGGTGGCGGCCACGAAATCCTGCTCGACCTGCTCGGCCTCGCCCTTGCGCAGCAGGCCGTGATCGACGAACACGCAGGTGAGCCGGTCGCCGATGGCGCGCTGGACGAGCGCCGCGGCGACCGCGGAATCCACGCCGCCCGACAGCCCGCAGATCGCGCGGCCGGGGCCGACCTGCTCCCGGATGAGCTGTACCTGTTCCTCGACGATGTTGAGCATCGTCCAGGACGGGCGGCAGCCGGCCAGCTCGAGGAAGCGCGACAGGATCGCGGTGCCGTGCTCGGTGTGCATGACCTCCGGGTGGAACTGGACCCCGAACAGGCGGTTCTTGCCGTGCTCGATCGCCGCCACCGGCGTGGCCGGCGTCCGCGCGGTCACCGCGAAGCCGGGCGGCGCCGCCGTGCAGGTGTCCCCGTGCGACATCCAGACGCGCTGCGTGGCCGGCGTGCCGGACAGGAGCCGGCCGCCCGAGGTCTCCAGGCCGGTGGATCCGTACTCGGCGGCGCCGGTCCGCTCGACCGTCCCGCCGAGGCCGGCCACCATCAGCTGGAAGCCGTAGCATATGCCGAGGACCGGGACACCCGCGCCGAACAGGCCGGCCGGGGCGGGCGGGGCTCCCTCGGCGTAGACCGAGGCCGGGCCGCCGGACAGGATGATCGCCTTGGGCCGCCTGGCCAGCATCTCCTCCAGCGGCATGGTGGACGGGACGATCTCGGAATAGACGTGGCACTCCCGCACCCGCCGGGCGATCAGCTGCGCGTACTGCGCGCCGAAGTCGACCACGAGGACGGTGTCGAAGCCTCCGGGCACGCTAGCCGCCTTCCTCTCCGGTCTTGGCGTCGAGCCGGGCCTGGCCCGCGGACGTGCTAGCCGGCCCGGCGGGCCGGGGCGGGGGTGGGGCGGCCGCGACGCGCAGCCTCGCGATGCGCCGGCCGTCGAGTTCGGTCACGGTGATCGTACGGCCCGCCGCCTGGACGCTATCGCCCACGGACGGCAGGTCGCCGAGCCTGGCGAGCACGTACCCGGCGGCGGTCTCGTACGGGCCCTCGGGCAGCTCGATCCCGGTCTGCTCGGTGAACTCGTCCAGGTTGAGCAGCCCGTCGACCTCCACCTCGCCGCCGTGCAACGTGGTCGCCTCGCTGTGCTCGGCGTCGTACTCGTCCCTGATGTCGCCGATCAGCTCCTCCACCAGGTCTTCCAGGGTGACGATGCCGGCCGTGCCGCCGTAGTCGTCGACCACGATGGCCAGGTGCGCCCGCTCGCGCCGCATCTCGGACAGCGCGGAGAGCACGGTCTTGCTGATCGGGAGGAACTTCACGGTCCGGCTGATCCGCCCGACCGGGATCGAGAGGCTGGCCGCGCCGGGGCCGAGCAGGTCCCGGACGTGCACGAAGCCGATCACGTTGTCGTAGGTGTCCTGGTACACGGGCAGCCGGGAATGGGGAAGGCTGGCCGCGGTGGCCGCCGCCTGCGCGACCGGCATCTCCGCGTCCAGGAACACCACCTCGGTCCTGGGCACGAGGACCTCGCGGATCTGGCGCTTGCCTGCGTCGAAGACCTCCCCGGCGATCTGCCGCTCATCCGCGCTCAGCGCCTGCGCGCCGGTCACCAGGTCGCGCAGCTCCTGCTCGGTCATGGCCTGCCGGCCGATGCGGGGATCGCCGCCGAGGGCGGCGACCAAGAGGTTCGTCGAGGCGGTCAGCAGCCAGACGACCGGCCGGGCCAGCGTCGCGATCCGGTCCAGGAGCGGGGCGGCGAGCAGCGCCAGCCTGGGCGCCCGCTGCAGCGCGATCCGCTTGGGCGCGAGCTCGCCGAGGACCAGGCTCACGAACGTGATGCAGATGGTCACCACGATGAACGCGACCGTGGTCGCCCAGCCCGCCGACATGTGCTGCCTGACCAGCCACGACTTGAGCACGCTCGCGAGGGTCGCGGCCCCGTAGGCGCCGGAGACCAGGGTGGCCAGCGTCACGCCGATCTGCACGGCAGAGAAGAACCGGTTCGGGTCCTGCGCCAGCCGCGCCGCCTTCTGCCCGCGCTTGCCCCGCCTGGCCAGCGCCCTGACCTGGCCCTCGCGCAGCGAGACGAGCGCCATCTCCGAGGCCGAGAAGAATCCCCCGATGGACACGATGACCAGGACGACAATGACGTCCAAGACGACCTTGCTCACGCCGCGATCGCCGCTTCCTCCGATCGGCGCCGATGTGTCTGGCCAGTCTAGACCGGATACGGTGTGAGTCCCGTGGACACACACTCAGGAGGCTCCATGCGGGTGCTGGTCACCGGTGGCGCAGGCTACATCGGCAGCGTCGTCGCCGCGCAGCTCATCTCGGCCGGGCACGAGGTCACCGTGCTCGACGACCTGTCCACGGGGTACGCCGACGCGGTGCCCGCCGGCGCGGGGTTCGTCAAGGGCACGCTGCGGGGCTGCGCCGCCGAGGTCCTGGCCGACGGCACCGACGCGGTGTTCCATTTCGCCGCTAAGTCGCTGGTCGGCGAGTCGGTCGCCGAGCCGGCCAGGTACTGGTCGGCCAACCTGGGCGGCTCGCTCGCGCTGCTCGACGCGATGCGCGAGATCGGGGTGCGCACGATCGTGTTCTCCTCCACCGCCGCGGTCTACGGCGAGCCTGAGCACACGCCCGTGACCGAGACCGACCCCACCCGCCCGACCAGCCCGTACGGCGCGTCGAAGCTCGCCGTGGACACCACGCTCACCGAGTTCGCCAGGCTCTACGGGTTCGGCGCGGTCAGCCTGCGCTACTTCAACGTGGCCGGCGCTGCGCAGGCCAGCGACGGGACCTGGCTCGGCGAGCGGCACCAGCCGGAGACCCACCTGATCCCGGCCGTGCTGGCCAGCGTGGCCGCCGGGCGCCGGGTGCAGATCTTCGGCGACGACTACGACACCCCGGACGGGACCTGTGTCCGCGACTACATCCACGTCACGGACCTGGCGGACGCGCACCTGCGGGCGCTGGCGGCCTGCCAGCCGGGGCGGCACCGCATCTACAACCTCGGCCACGGGGAAGGATTCTCGGTCCGGCAGGTGATCGACGTCTGCGCCGACGTCACCGGCGCCGCCATCGGCACGGACGTGACCGCGCGCCGGCCCGGCGACCCGGCCGTGCTGGTCGCCTCCTCCGAGCGGATCCAGGCCGAGCTCGGCTGGCGGGCGGCCAGGGACCTGCGCGACATGGCCGCCGACGCCTGGGCGTTCACCAAGGCCCGGCCACAGGCATGAGGGAGGAACCGATGCCGGCACTGCCCCTGCGCGAGGAGGCGGCGCGGATCGCGGGCGACATCGCCGAACTGCGGCACGCGATCCACCGCGAGCCCGAGATCGGCCTGGACCTGCCGAAGACCCAGGACAAGGTGCTCGCCGCCCTGGACGGGCTGCCGCTGGAGATCAGCACGGGGCTGGGGCTCAGCTCGGTGACGGCGGTGCTGCGCGGCGGCCGGAGCCAGGGTCCCGGTCCCGTCGTCCTGCTGCGCGGCGACATGGACGCGCTCCCGGTCACCGAGGAGACGCACCTGCCTTACGCGTCGGTGATCCCCGGCGCGATGCACGCCTGCGGTCACGACCTGCACACCGCCATGCTGGCGGGCGCGGCCCGGCTGCTGTCGGCCCGCCAGGCCGACCTGCCCGGGACCGTGATCTTCATGTTCCAGCCGGGCGAGGAGGGCTACGCCGGCGCCAGGCACATGATCACCGAGGGCGTGCTCGACGCCGCGGGCGAGCGTCCGGTCGCGGCCTACGCGCTGCACGTGACCTCCAACCGGCTGCCGTGCGGGGTGTTCTCGACCAGGGGCGGCCCGATGCTCGCCGCCGCCGACCAGATCACGGTCACCGTGCGCGGGCGCGGCGGGCACGCGTCGACCCCGCACCGGGCCGCCGACCCGATCCCCGCCGCCTGCGAGATGGTGATCGCGCTGCAGACGCTGGTGACCAGGCACTTCGACGTGTTCGATCCGGTCGTGATCACCGTCGGCAGCTTCCACGCCGGCACCGTCGACAACGTGATACCCGACGAGGCCACGTTCCTGGCCACCGCGCGGTCGTTCAGCCGCGAGTCCAGGGGCGCGCTGGCCGAACTGGTGCCGCGGCTGATCGGGGACATCGCCCGCGCGCACGGCCTGACCGCCGAGGCCGACTACTCCCGCGAGTACCCGGTGACCGTCAACGACGCGGGCGAGGCGGCGTTCGCCGGGGAGGTGATCACCGGGGTGTTCGGTACCGGGCGGGGCGAGGCGGCCCAGTTCCCGCTCACCGGGGCCGAGGACTTCTCCTTCGTGCTCGAGGAGGTCCCCGGTGCGTTCGTCATGCTCGGCGCCTGCCCGCCCGGGCAGGACCCGGAGACCGCGCCGACCAACCACTCCGCGGTCGCGGTGTTCGACGACGCGGCGCTGGCCGACGGCGCCGCGCTCTACGCCGAACTGGCGCTGCGCCGCCTCGCCCAGGGCTGAGCCCCCAGCCCGGCGCTGACCCCACCTCACCCCGGCTGGGTCGTAACACGAGGCCGGGTACTGACGCGCCTGACGGCCCCGGCGCGTTCTGCTTCTTGCGGCCCTGAGCCGCCTCGCCCGCGCGGCTGATCGGTCAGGACTGGGCTCCGGCTTCCCTTGACAAGCTATCTACGTATCTAGCTATAGTGCTAGTTACCTAGATAAATGCGAGGTCCGGTGATCGAGTTCCACCTTGACGGGCGATCGGGTGTCGCTCCGTATATGCAGCTGATCCATCAGGTGCGCCAGGCGCTGCGCCTGGGGCTCCTGCGCGAGGGCGATCAGCTGCCGAAGGTCAAGGACGTGGCCGCCGGGCTGGCGATCAACCCGAACACGGTGCTCAAGGCGTACCGGGAGCTGGAGTACGAGGCCCTGGTGGCGGCCCGGCCGGGGGTCGGGACCTTCATCACCAGGACCCTGTCCGGCGCCTCGCTGGCCGCCCACGGGCCGCTGCGCCGCGACCTGCGGCAGTGGCTGGCCCGGGCGCGCCAGGCCGGGCTGGACGACGAGTCGATCGAGGCCCTGTTCGCCAGCACCTTTCGGTCCGCAGCTGAGGAGGACATAGCATGACCGCCGTCATAGAGGCCCGCGGGCTGGGCAAGCAGTACCACCGGGTTTGGGCACTGACCGACTGCACGCTCAGCATCCCCGCCGGGCACGTCGTGGGCCTGGTCGGGCCGAACGGCGCCGGCAAGACCACGCTGCTGAACCTGGCCACCGGGATGCTGGCGCCGACCGCGGGCGCGATCGAGGTGCTCGGCGGCAGGCCCGCCGCAGGCCCGGCGCAGCTGGCCCGGGTCGGGTACCTGGCCCAGGACGCGCCGGTCTACGCCGGGCTTTCCGTCGCCGACCACCTGAGGCTGGGCGCGCACCTCAACCCGGGCTGGGACGGCGGGCTGGCCCGCGAGCGGATCGAGCGGCTGGGCCTGGACCCGGGCCAGAAGGCCGGGTCGCTGTCGGGCGGGCAGCGCGCCCAGCTCGCGCTCACCCTGACCATCGCGAAACGGCCGGAGCTGCTGATCCTGGACGAGCCGGTGGCGAGCCTGGACCCGCTGGCCCGGCGCGAGTTCCTGCAGGAGCTGATGGAGGCTGTCGCCGAGCACGACCTGTCCGTGGTGCTGTCCTCGCACCTGGTCGCGGACCTGGAGCGGGTCTGCGACTACCTGATCGTGCTGGTCGGGTCCCGGGTGCGGATCGCCGGGCCGGTCGAGGAGCTGCTCGCCACCCACCACCTGCTGTCCGGCCCCCGCCGGGACCCGGCCACGCTGCCGGGCGGCCAGCACATCGTCTCGGCCAGCCACACCGACGTGCAGACCACGCTGCTGGTCCGCACGACAGACCCGATCCTCGACCCGGCCTGGACCGTGTCCGAGGTCGGCCTGGAGGACCTCGTGCTGGCCTACATGAGCCAGGCCGCCGCCGGCGGCCGGCGCCGCAACCACCTGGAGGGGGTGCCGAAGTGATCTGGCTGACCTGGCGGCAGTTCCGTGTCCAGGCCGTCACCGCCGCCGCGGCGCTGGCCGCGCTCGCGATCCTGTTCGCGGTTACCGGGCCGCACCTGGCCGGCCTGTACTCCGTCACCGGCATCGGCAGCTGCCACGGCGGCAGCTGCGCGCGGCTCGCGAGCGGCTTCCTCAGCGCGCTGGGGGGACCGTACCCGACCTTGTACCTGATCGGCGTCGCGGTCATCATCCTGGCTCCCGTCGTCATCGGCATCTTCTGGGGAGCACCGCTGATCGCGCACGAGTTCGAGACCAGGACGCACTACCTGGCCTGGAACCAGAGCGCTACCCGGGCCCGCTGGCTGGCGGTCAAGCTCGCGCTGCCCGGCCTGGCCGCCCTGGCCGTGACCGAGGGGCTCAGCCTGATGCAGGCCTGGTGGGCGGCGCCCATCGGCCGTGCCATCGGCCGCGGCGGATCCGCGGGCGGGATCGCGAGGACCAGCCGGTTCTACCCGCTGGTCTTCGCCACCCACGGCATTACCCCGCTCGGCTACGCCGCGTTTGCCTTCGCCCTGGGCGTCACCGCCGGGGTTCTCTTCCGGCGCACCATCCCGGCCATGGCCGTCACCCTGGCCATCTTCGCCGTCGTCCAGCTCGCCCTGCCGCTGTGGATCCGCCCGCACCTGTTCCCGGCCCAGCACACGACCATCGCGATCAGCAGCGACACAGCGCTCAGCGGCGACCCGCAGGGCAACCTGACGCTCACCACCGCCAGCGTGCCTGGCCACCCCGGCGCCTGGATCCTGTCCAGCGGAGCCGTCAACGCCGCCGGGAATCGGGTCGGCACCATCCCGGCGGCCTGCTCGCACACCATACCGGGCTCCCTCTCCTCGGCCCTGGACTGCCTGGCCAGCCACGGCGTCCGGGTCGCCGTCACCTACCAGCCCGCCAGCCGCTACTGGGCCTTCGAGTGGACCGAGACCGCGATCTTCCTCGCCCTCGCCCTGGCCCTGGCCGGGTACTGCTCCTGGCGGCTCAGCCGCAGGAGAGCCTAAGAAATCCTGACCTGCCTAGAGGCTGGCCACGTCGGCCTGCTTGGCCCGGACGGCCTCGGCGGCGGTGCGCAGGTCGGCCAGCTCGGCCTCGGTCAGGTCGCGCTCGACCACGCGGCGGACGCCGACGGCGCCGATCTCGGCCTCCACGCCCAGGTACACGCCGGAGATCCCGTACTGCCCGTCCACCCACGTGCAGACCGGCATGATCTCGCCCGTGTCCAGCGCGACCGCGCGCGCCATCCGGGCCGCCGCCGCCGACGGCGCGTAGTACGCCGAGCCGGTCTTGAGCAGCGCGACGATCTCGCCGCCGCCGTTCCTGGTCCTGGTCACGAGCGCCTCGATCTCGTCGGCGGGCAGCAGCCCGGACAGCGGCTGGCCGTCCACCGTGCAGGCCGAGGGCACCGGCACCATCGTGTCGCCGTGCGAGCCGAGCGTCAGCGTCCGGACCGACCCGACCGGGACGCCGAGCTTCTCGGCCACGAAGTAGCTGAACCTGGCCGTGTCGAGCATCCCCGCCTGCCCCATGACCCGGTGCCTGGGGAACCCGGAGACCTTGGCCGACAGCGCCGTCATCTCGTCCAGCGGGTTGGACACCACGATCAGCACCGCGTCGGGCGCGTACTTGGCGACGTTCTCCACCACGTTCCTGACGATCTTGGCGTTGACCTCGATCAGGTCCATCCGGCTCATGCCGGGCTTGCGCGGCAGCCCCGCGGTGACGATGACGATGCCCGAGCCGGCGATCGCCTCGTAGCCCTCGCCGTCGGCGCCCGTGCTCTGGCCGGTCACCCGGGTCTCGAACCCCTCCACCGGGCGCGACTGGTTCAGGTCCAGGGCCAGCCCCTCGGGCCTGCCCTCGATGATGTCGGTGAGCACCACCTCGTCGAAGATGTCGTACTCGGCGAGCCGCTGTGCCGTAGTCGAGCCGTAGAACCCGGCGCCGACGACGGTTACCTTGCCCTGACGTGCCATCTCGCGGAACTCCTTGTCCGTGAATCTGCGGTCCACTCATCCTCGAAGGCGGCGCGGGGGGTAACACTAGCGGCGTTCGGGATAATGGGGTTTTGGGTTTTAAGAACTCATCGCCTTGCGCAGGTTACCGTCGAGCGCGGCGAGGAACTCGTTGGTCGTCAGGAACGGGGTGTCCCGCCCGACGAGCAGGGCCAGGTCCTTGGTCATCGCGCCGCCCTCGATCGTGCGGACGCAGACGTCCTCCAGCGTGCGCGCGAACCCGCTGACCTCGGGGGTCCCGTCCAGCTTGCCGCGGTGCTCGAGCCCGCGGGTCCAGGCGAAGATCGACGCGACCGGGTTGGTCGAGGTCGGCAGCCCCTGCTGGTACTGCCGGTAGTGCCTGGTCACGGTGCCGTGCGCGGCCTCGGCCTCGATCGTGCGGCCGTCCGGCGTCATCAGCACGCTGGTCATCAGGCCGAGCGAGCCGTAGCCCTGCGCCACCATGTCGGACTCCACGTCTCCGTCGTAGTTCTTGGTCGCCCAGACGAGGCCGCCCTCCCACTTGAGCAGCTGGGCCACGATGTCGTCGATCAGCCGGTGCTCGTAGGTGATCCCGGCCGCCTCGAAGTCGGCCTTGAATTCCGCCTCGAAGATCTCGGCGAACAGGTCCTTGAACCGGCCGTCGTAGGCCTTCAGGATCGTGTTCTTGGTGGACAGGTAGAGCGGAAGCTTTCGGTTCAGCGCGTAGCGCATCGTGGCCCGGGCGAAATCGCGGATCGAGTCGTCGAAGTTGTACATGGCCATCGCCACGCCGCCGCCCGTGAACCGGGCGACCTCGAGCTCGATGGGCTGGCTGCCGCTCTCGGGGACGTAAGTGATCGTGACCGTGCCGGGGCCCGGCACCACGAAGTCGGTGGCCTTGTACTGGTCGGCGTGCGCGTGCCTGCCGATGATGATGGGCTTCTTCCAGCTCGGCACGAGCCGCGGGACGTTCGAGATCACGATCGGCTCGCGGAAGATCACCCCGCCCAGGATGTTGCGGATCGTGCCGTTCGGCGAGCGCCACATCTTCTTGAGGCCGAACTCGGCGACCCGGGCCTCGTCCGGCGTGATCGTGGCGCACTTCACGCCGACGCTGTGCCGCTGGATGGCGTGGGCCGCGTCGATCGTCACCTGGTCATCGGTCGCGTCGCGGTGCTGGATCGACAGGTCGTAATAGTCCAGTTCGATGTCCAGGTAGGGCAGGATCAGCTGGTCCTTGATGTCCTGCCAGATGATCCGCGTCATCTCGTCCCCGTCGAGTTCCACGACGGGATTCGCTACCTTGATCTTGGGCATGGTTCCGTAGTTCCCTTCATCGGCACCCGCTCGGCGCGGGACGCGTGGCGATCGTGGCCGACCTCGTCGTTGGCTTCGTGTTCGCGTTCACGGCAGGACCAGCGCGATGGCGAGCACCCCGGTGCCGAGCACCGTGAACGCCACCACGTCGGAGGCCTTCCACCGCGAGGACAGCAGTTCGGTGTAGCGCGGCGGGAGCAGCAGCCGGGCCGCCGCGGCCACGAGCAGGGCGCCTCCCACCACGCTCGTGCCCAGCCCCGCGTACTTCGAGCCCTGCCAGGTGATGTACAGCCCGGCGGCCACGCCGGCGAGAACGATCAGGTAGGGCAGCCAGCTCGCGGGCCGGGTTGAGGGAGCGTCCGGTTCGCCGGCGGTGGCCCTGGCGTTCCTGGCGTCTTTGGTGTCCCTGGCGTTCCTGGCATCCCTGGCGTTCCTGGTCCGGGCGCGGTGGCCGGGCGGCGTTCCGTGGCGTCGGGGGAAGCCCTGGTGGTGGACGGGTGATGGCGCGCCCGCCAGTCCCCTATCAGCGCCAGCGTTCGCCGGCCTATCCGCCATGCACGTGCCTCCCGGCTGTCCGTTCGGAAGTTTACCGGTGCCGGTGGCCGCCCGGCGCGACGGAGGGCTCGGTTCGCGTACCCCCAATTGCGGGTCAGAAGGTTGACAAACGATGACACGGGGGGTGACCGGATGGTGAGATATCCGTATCGGTTCCGATAGGCGGGAGGCTCCCCGTGGATACACCGTTCCTCCGCATCGAGGAAACTGGCGAGGTGGTCTCGCTGCGAGGCGAAGTGACGACCGTCGGCCGCGGCCGGGGCGTCGACATCCGCCTCGATGACCCGAGCGTCTCGCGGCTGCACGCCGAGCTCGTCCGCCGCGGCCCCTACGTGTACGTGGTCGACCTGGGTTTATCACGCAACGGGACCAGGGTGAACGGGCGGCCCGTCGCCCGCCGGGTCCTGGACGACGGCGACGTGCTGAGCTTCGGCGCCGCCCGCTGCCGGATCGGCGGGCTGCCGCAGGAGGCCATCGGCGCGGATGCCGAACTGCGCCGCCCGGCCGCTCCCGAGCTCACCCGCCGCGAGCTCGACGTGCTCACGTCGCTGTGCCGGCCGGCGCTATCGGACGAGGCGTTCGCGCTGCCCGCCACCGCGCACGAGATCGCCGTGGACCTGGTGGTGACCGAGGCGGCGGTCAAGCAGCACCTGCTGCGGCTCTACCAGAAGTTCCGGATTCCCGAGGGGCCTAACCGGCGGACCAGGCTGGCCAACGAGGTCGTCGCGCTCGGGCTGGTCCGTCCGATGCCGCCGACGTCGGGGCCGGCGTCGGCTTCGGCCGACTCCGGCGACCCGTCAGCCGTGAGCGTGCCTGAGCAGCCAGTTCGTCGCGGACGAGAACAGCCCGTGTAGCGCGGGCAGGTGCGGGGTGGCCACCGGCCAGTAGTCCGGGGCCTGCGAGGCCGCCAGCAGCGCGATCGCGACCGCCAGGCCCCACGCCGCCAGCGCGACGACCACCGACGACAGCATGCTGCGCGACACGGCGGTCGCCATCCGGTTCAGCTGCCTGCGCGGCCGGCCGGAGCCGGGGCCGACGGCGTACCAGGCGACCATCGCCCCCGCCGCGTACGCACCTGCGCGCGGCAGGGTCAGGTGGTGGTGCGCGAGGAGGATCGCGGCGGCGTAGACCGCCACGCCCGCAGCGAACGCCAGGGGCGCCATCAGCAGTTCGGTCAGCAGGGCCCGGGCTACCGTCCACGGGGCGGTGACCACCACCAACAGCGGGTCGCTGGCCCGGGGACCGCGTACCGAACGGCGCACGGCCAGCGCGCTCTGGGCCCGGTCGGCCGCGCGGAGCAGGGTGATCCCGGTCAGCGAGACAATCAGCCCGGCCACGGGCAGCAGCACCGCCAGTGCCACCGCGGCCACCGAGATGGCCAGGCC
>Ga0070730_10003916_pt1 | contig 13203 bp, 15 predicted proteins | sample Coa_R1_3_FD_66447 | JGI IMG/M metagenome (GOLD analysis project Ga0070730, IMG submission 66447) | Surface soil microbial communities from Centralia Pennsylvania, which are recovering from an underground coalmine fire - Coalmine... | ecosystem: Environmental > Terrestrial > Soil > Unclassified ...
AGGTGGGCTGCATCAGAGGTCATCGCGGGCTCCTGGCGGACGAGGCTCGGCTCTTCGTGCCGACCAGGCTTCCCGGCTCACCTGACTCTGAGCATAACCTCGTGAACGCGACCGAGGACAGAGCGGGCTCCGCATGCGCTGGGATTTCGGTGCCAACGATCATTCGGGCGTTCTGCTCAGCTCCCTTGACGAAGCTGCTCGGCCGACAGGATGCGGGGCTGTGGGGGGTGGTGGCCATCGCGGCGACCATGCCGCCAGCGTGGCCGGCATGCTGCTGCCAGAGCTGAGCGCCCTGCCCACCAAGGCGTGGGAACTGCCCACCCGGCCGCTGGCGGGAGCCTCCCGGCACTCGCCGTGAGCCTGGCCCTGTTCATGACCGGCTATGTGTTCTGGACAGCCGACCGGCTCGCCTCCATGATGCGCGCCACCGTCGCGGCGGCTTCTGGAGCGGTACGGGACAAATCCAGGACGCTGGTCACCGTCGGTGCCCCGCACCGGGCCAGCGACATGCATGGCCCGGCGGGCGCCAGCGAAACCGATATTGCGGCACGCTCTCACCGGCCGGGCGGCGCAGCGCCGGCGCCGGGGCTCGCCGCGTGCTACAAGATCGCGATGGGCATCACTATGGGTTACATGCTTGTCCTCATGCGCTAGCCAGCCGGCGGCGGCCCGCGCGCTGGGCCAGGCCGGGCACGAGGTCACAGTGCTCTTCGGCATCCTCCCCGTCGCCGTGCTCGGCCTCGGCTCACGGCCCAGGTCGGTCACGTTGCGTGGGAGTGCGCGATGAGACCCCAAGAGATTCGGCGCTCATTCCCGCTCTCCGCTCATCCGCCGCCGAGCTGGATTGCTTTGACGATCAGGAGCAGGACGGAGATGACCAGGTAGCCGCGGAGCACCAGCATGCCGAGTTTGGTGCCTGGTGACCAGGTGACGGGTTTGAGCAGGGCGAGGGGTGGCATCCGCCAGCTACTTCGGTCGGCACGGGCGACCGGGGCAGGGCGGGGCGCGGGTCCCTTCCTGGCCTGACTGGCTCGCAGCCATATGCCGGCGGCCAGGACCCCGGCCGCGAGGCCACCCGCCAGCCATACGGCCACAGCGCCCGCGTGCAGGCGGGGGAACACCGTGGTGACGACGAGGACTCCGGACAGCACCAGCAGCGCGCCCAGGATGAAGCCGGCCAGGATGTTGAGCCAGCGCGGGTTGACCCAGGGGCCGAGGACCTCGCGGTCGTTGCAGAGCAGCAGCAGGAAGACGGTGGCGCTGGGCAGCAGCACGCCGGCCAGCGCCTGGACGCCGGTGGTGATGAGCCCGAGCGGGGCGCCGGGGATGAGCACGATGACGGCGGCGACGATGACCAGCCCGGAGTAGCTGGCGTAGAACTGCTTGGCGTCGCGGAAGCTGCGGTGCAGCGAGTGCTTGAGCCCGAACACGTCACCGAAGGCGTAGCTGGTGGCGAGGGTGACCGCGGCGGCGCCGATGATGCTGGCATCCAGCAGCACGATCGAGAACAGGGCGCCGAGGGCGGCGCCGTGCCTGCCGAGCGCGTTGGCGACGCCAAGTGCGTCCGTGAAGTGGCCGGCCAGCGGCGTGCCGCGCGCGGCGTAGTTGGCGATGACGATGAGGGCGCCGGCCCCGACGATCACCACCACCGAACCCAGGACGGTGTCGGCGCGTTCGTAACCCATGAACCGCGGGGTGATCCGCTTGTCGATCACGTTGGACTGCTGGAAGAACAGCTGCCACGGCGCGACCGTGGTGCCGACTATCGCAATGATCAGCAGGATCGCGTTGGAGGAGACGCCACCCTGCACCCCGGGCACGAGCAGGTGGTAGATGCTCGCGCGGTAGAAGGGATGGCACAGGAACGCCAGCGGGATCAGCACCAGGCTGATGGCGATGAAGAAGAACATGGCCCGTTCCCAGCGCCGGAAACTGCCGCTGGCGGTGATGGCCACCAGGACCGCGGCCGCGATCGGGACCGCGATGTACTTGCTCACGCCGAAGTAGGCGAGCGCGAGCGAGACGCCGATGAACTCGGTGACGATGGTCAGGAAGTTGAGCAGAAACAGGTCACCAACGCTGAACCAGCCCCAGAACCGGCCGAACCGCTCGTTGATCAGCCGGGCGTGGCCGACGCCGGTCACCGCGCCGAGCCGGACGACCATCTCCTGGTTGACGATCAGCACGGGGACCAGGAGCAGCAGCACCCACAGCAGGCTGTAGCCGTAGTCCTGGCCCGCTTGCGCGTAGGTGGAGACGCCGCCGGCGTCGTTGTCCCCGACCATCACGATCAGGCCGGGTCCGACGATGGCAAGGAATGTGACGATACGGCGGCGCCACCCACCCTGGTGATCGTCGCTGACCCGGATCCGGCCCAGGGCACCCTCGATGTCGCCCAGGTGCGCCTCATCCAGCACCGCGCTCGGCCGGGTCAGCACCGCTCGCAGTTCGGCTTCCCGCGAGCCGGCCCGGCTCTGAACCGGCACCTTGTGCTCCGGGTGCTGCCCGGACCCCGAAGGCGTCCGGGGTCCGGGGCTCCCGGCAGGCCCCGGCCGCTCCGCTGGCACGGGGCGCTCCGCTGGCACGGGGCGCTCCGCTGGCACGGGGCGCCCCGTCGGCCGGGGGGGCTGCCGTGCCGGGGGCTTTTCGTCTCCGGGGCGGGTCACGGATCGTCCCCGGCGTGGGCATCGGGCGGCTGCGCGGCCTCGCGGCGGCGCCAGTCCTCGGGCAGGGTTGTTTCCAGCACGTCGTCGACCGTGATGATGCCGATCATGTGGCGGCGCTCGTCCACCACCGGGATGGTGATCAGGTTGTAGTCGCTCATCAAGACGGCGACGTCCACTACATCGGTGTCCGCTCCGACCCGGACCGGGTCGCGGTCACAAACCTCGGAAAGCAGCGCGCCCTGGCTGGCCTGGACAAGGCTGACGAGCCTGGCGACTCCGCACAGGCGGCCGTCTTCGTCGAGCGCGTGAACGCTGGTGAGCGCTTCCGGTTGCAGGGTGTGGGACCGGCCCACCGCCACCAGCGCCTCGCCGACCGTGGTATCGGCCTGCAGGGCCAGGTAGTCGACGCCCATCAGGCCGCCGGCGCTGGTCGGGTTGAAACCCATCAGGGTGAGCACCTTGGTGCGCTGGCCGGCGGGCATGAGGTCGAGCACCGGCTGGCGGCGGTGCTGGGGAAGTTCCGCGACCGCGTCGGCGGCGTCATCGGCCCGCATCCGGCTCAGTACCTCGGCGATCTCGCGGTCGGTCCGGGCGCCCAGCAGCCGGGTCGCGAGATCGTCGTCGAGTTCCTCGAACACGTCCGCTTCAAGTTCCGGGTCGGCGTGCACATGGCCGAGGATTTCCGTCTCCTCGGCCTTGGAGGCCTCCTCCAGCAGGTCAGCGATCTGGGCGGGCTTGAGCCTGCGGATCCGGGCGAACGGGCCGCGTGACACCGCGCTGGGTGTGTGGCCGATCAGCGGCTCGAAGCGGGACCATTCGCGGAACGGGTGGTGTTCGGTCTCCGGGGCGCCCAGCCGGAACAGGTGCCGCCGCTGGCGGTGGGTATCCATCCCGGTGAGCACCCATTCGCCATCGTGCTGTTCCAGCTCGACGTCGGCGGCCTTGGTCAGCCGCCCGGCCTCGACGTCGATGAGCCGGTGACCGAGCATGTCCGCCCGCAGCAGCACCTCACCGGACCGGCGTTCGAATTGGCGCAGGTCAAGCTTGGCACTGGCCAGCCTGAGCACCTGACCGTCAAAAGAGGCGACCTGCTCGAGCGGGACGAACACCTCCCGCCCCCCGACGCTGGCCACGCCTCCGGTCACCAACGGCAGCTCAGGCCCGCGCAGCCGGACGATGACGTCGGATAGCCGCCCCAGCGACTCGCCATCGGCGGCAGTGACCGGTCGCTTGAGCAACTCCGACAGGTGGAGCCTCCGCGTTTCGCTGGCATCGGAGGCGGGTGGCGTGGCAGTCATGAGCCGACATCTCCCTTGTGGCGCCGTTTGGGCCGCATCAAGTTTGCGGCTGCCTGCTGGAAGGGCCGCGCTCCGTGGGTAAGCTCGCCCGCAGCCTTGGCGTGGAGAAGTCATCAGTCAACCACCAGTTGCGGGTCCAGCGGGACCATGCCCTGGTGCGGGCCGGCGCTCCCGCTACCACGGGTCGCGGCTTTCCTGGCAACCATGGGCAGGGCGTGATCGTCATGGCGGCGGACGAGATGCCGGCGGAATATTGACCTGCGCCATGTCCACCTCCACGCGCCCGTCGCGCCCGTTCGGCGGCGGCCCTTCAGGTTGCTGCGCCGCCTGCCTTTGCTGGCTGTCGTGGGCGAAGGCAGATAGCAGGATCAGCGTGAGGACCAATGGCCTGGCAGCCGTCACGCAGGCGTCAACCGGAGCATCACGGCGGTGGATATGGTGGCGATCACCCATCCTGCTGCCCAGGCCAGGTAGGCGATGAACAGCGCAGGCCCGCTCGGTCGCCGGCGCGGTGTGCGGCACGCCGCGCGGACCCCCGTCAGCCGCCGGCGGCTTCGGCCGTGGCGGTGGCACCCACGGCGGGCGTCTCTACCTGGCCCGCGGCAATCGCCCGGCGGGACACGCCGCTGGTTGCCAGCGCCACCAGCGTGATCCACAGCGCGCTTGCAACGGCCAGGTGGGCGTCCTGCCCGCCAGCCGGGGCGCCGCTGACCGCTACGTACGCGCCGACAGCAGCGGTTCCTGCGAGCAGCGCCAGGATGGTGCTGGCCAGCACCTCGTCGGCGCGGCCAGCCGCGGCGGAACCAAAGACACGCAGTGCGGCGGCGACGATCAGCGCTGCCGACAGCGCCACGAATATGCGGTGCGCGTACTGCAGCGCCACGAGGCCCGCGGACGCCTTGGCGGGGCGCAGACCGGCCAGCCCGGGCAGGCGTTAGCCGCCCGCCGCGCCGCCCGCGGCTGCGGCATCAGCGGGCCCATCGCAGTGAGGGTCGTGCAGCACCGATTTCACGTGGACCCGGCATTCGGTCGTGTCCCTGACACCGGCCCCGGGTGCGCCGGGCGCACGCTGCGCTGGGAGACAACCCAGCGTTCGGTCGGGCGGGGCCCGACCGGAGCGGCTTACCTGACAGTGCCTCAACCAAGCGCGGACGGCTGCGTGCATCCGGCGTGAGAGGCGAGGTTGCGCCCGCCCGAAGGCGCGCCCCGACCGGCGCGTCTGTGGGTGGGCACAGTGGTGCCGGACTCCCTTGACAACTGACTAACAATATTAGAGTATTCTAACTATGAGCGTGGAACCGATTCGAGATAGACAAGCCGAACGGCGTGAGTCCACCCGGGCGGAGATCCTCGGCGCTGCCTGGGAGCTGGCCCGCACCCAGGGCCTGGCCGGGCTGTCGCTGCGGGACGTCGCTCGCAAGATCGGGATGCGGCCGCCGTCGCTGTACTGGTACTTCGACTCCAAGCACGCCATCTACGACGCCATGTTCGCCGACGGCAACCGGCAGCTGCTGGCCCGCCTTGCCGAGCAGGACTGGCCCGCCGAGCCCAGGGCGATCTTGCAGGTGTGCGCGCGGGTGTTCGTGGAGTTCAGCGCCGAGGACGTGGAGCGCTACCAGCTGCTGTTCCAGCGGACGATCCCGGACTTCGAGCCCTCGCCCGGCTCCTATGCCCTGGCCGTGCAGGTGGTCGAGCAGATGCGGGCCAGGTTCACCGCGGCCGGGCTGAGCGACCCGGCGCAGTTCGACCTGTGGACTGCGCTGGCGGCCGGGCTGGCCGCGCAGCAGACCTCCAACGACCCCGGCGGCGACCGGTGGCTGCGGCTGATCGACGAGGCCGTCGGCATGTACGCCGACCATGTGCTGGGCAAGCCGGCGCCGACCAGGAACGAGTGACCATGACCGCGCCCGAGGTAGAGCCAATGACCATGACCGCGCCCAGCGAGCCCAGCAGGCCGCGTACCGCGGCGCTGCCCCGCGACACCGCGATGCGGCTGGCCGCGGCCGAGTACCAGCGCTTTGCCGACCTGCTCACGGCGCTGAGCCCAGACGATTGGGCGAAGCCGACCGAGTGCCCCGGCTGGGACGTGCGCGCGATGGCCTCGCACGCGCTGGGCATGGTGGAGATGGCGGCCTCGATCCGGGAGCGGAACCGGCAGTTCAAGCTGGCGGGCTCCCGCGGCGGGGTGTTCATCGACGCCCTGACCGCCCTGCAGGTGGACGAGCGAGCGGGCATGACGCCGGCGCAGATCACTGGCCGGTTCGCCGCGCGCGGCCCGAAGGCGGCGCGTGCCCGGCGCCGGGTGCCCGGGTTCATCCGCCGCCGGGTAACGGTGGGCGGCCAGGACGAGGCGTGGACGATCGGGTACCTGATCGACGTCATCCTCACCCGCGACACATGGATGCACCGCGCCGACATCGCCCGCGCCACTGGTGCGATGCACGTCCTGTCCGCCGGGCATGACGGCGTGCTCGTCGCCGACGTCGCCGCCGAGTGGGCCGCCCGCCACGGCCAGCCCTACACGCTGCACCTGGCCGGGCCCGCCGGCGGGTCCTGGGCCAGCGGCAAGGGCGGGCCACTGATCGAGACCGACGCCGTCGAGTTCTGCCGCCTGCTGTCCGGCCGCGGCCTCGCCGGCGGCCTGCTAGCCACCCATGTTCCGTTCTGACCCGGCCCAGCTACCCCAGCCACCGAAGGGGAACCACATGCACACCTACCGCGCCTGCCAGGATGTTAGCGTCCTGGGCGACCACCTGGAAGTTCCTGGCTTGGGGTTCCTGCCGGTGAACGCGTTCGTCATCCACGCCACCCAGCCGGTCGTCGTCGACACCGGCCTCGGGCTGCCCGACCGGGACTTCCTCGCCTGCCTGGCCGAGGTGATCGATCCGGCTGAAGTCGCCTGGATCTGGCTGACCCACCCCGACCGCGACCACACCGGCGGCCTGTTCGCCCTGCTCGACGCCGCCCCGCACGCCCGGGTGGTCACCACGTTTGCCGGCGCCGGGATCATGTCCACCGAGCACCCGCTGCCGATGAACCGGATCTACCTGCTCAACCCGGGCCAGTCCCTCGACGCAGGTGACCGGCGGCTGACCGGATTCCGCCCGCCACTGTTCGACAACCCCGCCACCGTTGGCATCCTGGACACCCACACCGGCGTCTGCCTGAGCTCGGACTGCTTCGGCGCCCCGCTGCCCACCGCCGAACTGGCAACCGCCCACGACGCCGCGGCGGCCAACCCGGGCGAGCTGCGGGCGGCGCAGCTGCTGTGGGCCACCGTGGACAGCCCGTGGGTGCACGCGGTGGATCCCGCCAAGTTCGCCGCTACGTTCATCCCGCTGCGCGACTTCGGCCCCTCCGCCATCCTTTCCACGCACCTGCCCCCGGTCACCGGCGACACCGCCACCTTGTTCGCGACCCTGCTCGACGCGCCGCAGGCCAGCCCGTTCACCGGCCCCGATCAGGCCGCGCTCGAGGCGATGCTCCGCGACTTCCAGCCCGCTTAAGACCTGCCCGCAGAACAGGGCATCCGGGCCGGTGGGGTCTGTCAAGTTTAAATTACAGTCCCGGCCGGTGCTGTCTTGCTCGCCGTGGCCGACCTCTGGCGGCTCACTCCGGTCAAGTACGCCTGCCTGCGCCAGTGCCGATCACTCTTGGCCTTCCTCGCCGCCAACGCTTGGGGTTGCGGCAAGGGCGGCCGCGGTTAGGACCAGGTGGAATCCGGCGGTCCGCCGCCCGTCCAGATGGATGGTTTGGGCGTAGCGCTGTTGGTGGTCTAGCAGTTCGCTGATCTGGCTGAGTAGCAGCGCGTGTGGCGTGTGCGGGCCGGTCTGGCAGCCCAGGTGGGCAAGCTGGAGCAGGCCAGTAGCAGGCTGGCCGTCGAGCATTCTGGCGAGCGCGGCGATGAGCAGAGTGAAGACCCGGTCAAGCAGGGGCGGGCGCGGCGGCGATGGTCCTGGCGCGGAGCCCAGGTCTGCGGGGTCGTCTGCGGTAAGGAGGCGCTGGAGTTGCCCGCCGGTGACGGCCTGGACTTGTGTGGCAGTGAGCCCGGCGTGCAGGGCGCAGCGGATCGCGACGATCGCCGCCGCGGCGGGTGTGCCATAGGGAGTGTCGCTGCCCAGCAGGATTCGTCCCGGGGGCACGTGGGCGAACAGCGCCAGGTGGTCGGCGGGGTTCCACCAGGCTGTGTCGAAGAAAAGGCTCGGGTGCTCGTCCAGCCGCCGCCAGATCCAGCCCAGATCGGTGACGCCCAGGTGCGCCAGGATCAGCGGCGCCCCCGGATACCGCTCGCCGGGCATCAGCGCGCCGCGGCCAAGCGAAGGAATACCCAGCCGTCCCTCCGAGACGGCCGCGGCAGCCAGCACAGCGTCGTTGGCCTCCCGGTAGCCGGCCCGTTCCATCAGTGGGAACACCATGCCCGGGCCCCAGCCAGGGTGAGCGCGCCGGTGAGCTCGGCGGGCGAGCAACCCCACCCGTCGGGATCCTTGCTGCCAGGTGGGTATAGGCATCGGGCAGCCGTCCTCCCGGCAGCCGCTCGGTCAGCCGGCGTGCCTGCCGCAGCCCCGATAGGTGGCCTTGCCGCAGGTGGGGCAAGTGACGCGCTGGCACATGTGATTCCCTCCCGAGCGTCCGTAGAGGCAATACCCCCTGGGGTATGCTGGACCGTAGGGAGAAAGGTTACCCGATGAAGCTCGGCGAGGAAGTAGCCGGCCCGGTGCTCGACCGGGCCTAGTGATGGTCGGCGCGGTGCGTGGGCAGGCCTCGCAACACCACAAAGGCCGGCGACAGTAGCGAGAGAAGAGAAGGGCATTCCAGTGGACTACGCGATGACCGTCCGCACCGCGGCCTCGTTCGCCGACGCGAGCGCACGGATTCGTAACGCACTCAAGGCGCAAGGCTTCGGGGTGCTGACCGAGATCGACGTGCAGTCAACGCTGCGCGAAAAGCTCGGCGAGGAAATTGAGCAGTACGTCATCCTTGGCGCCTGCAATCCGCCGCTGGCGCACCGGGCGCTGTCTGCTGACCGGGGCATCGGCCTGTTGTTGCCGTGCAATGTGGTCGTGCGGGCCGGCGATGGCTGCACTATCGTTGAGGCGCTCGACCCGCGGGCCATCGCGGACATCGCTGGGCAGCCACTGCTTAAGGACATCGCAGAGGACGCGGCCAGCCGGCTCCGGGCAGCGCTAGGTACGCTGCCACCCGAGCGTTAGCCAGTCGGCGTCATGTCTGACATGGAAGAAGTCCCGGCGAGCCTGGCGGCGCCCGGACCGCCCGACGGCGCATGGCCGCTGGCCGTGCGGCGGCCAGGGAAGTGCGTGATGAACCCCGGAATGTTCGCCAATGCCCAGGCCGGGCGGCGGCACCGGTACCTGCGCACAAGCTGTGGGCGAGCACCCGGTCCAGCGGGATGCCAGGGCGTAGGAAACCCCGCTGCGGTTCCTGCGCCACCCCGATCACCGCGACCTGCGAAAAGCTGATGGCCGCAGCCCGGCCCAGGTAGGGCTTCATCACCTCGATGTTGCGGCTGGCGGCCCTCAGTGGCACGACCGGGATGTGATTGGCATCAGCGAGCGAGGCCGCCCGGCGCCGGAACGCTCGCCGATCTGCTGCAGGCACGCAGGTGAGGGCACCGGGTAGCCGCGATGATTCAGGAACTGGATGACCTGCCCGCCGGCCTGCAGCCGGGCCAGGTAGCCGTGCAGGTAGACACGGTCCAGGCATTCCAGATCCAGCCTCACATGGCCATCCAGCACATCGCTGATCGTGACCGGCACCGACCGCGTGATCCGCGACGCCATGGCACCCTCCGCAACGTGGCCTACCCACGGATGATGCGGCGGGTGTAGGCCCATTCGTCGACCAGGGCGGCGCTCATGTCGCCTCCGGAAGCCCCTACCGGGATCGCGGCGTCACGATTGGCGATCCGGGCGGATGCCGGCTGATCCTAACCAGCCGCCGACGTGCTCCTTGTCGGTGCGTGCCCGGACCGGTAGATTCCAGCGGGCTGGACCCGCCGGAACAGCTGTACCGGTCACAGGCAGGGGAATCAGGTGACGGCATTTCTGGAACAGATCAGCGGCCTGCTCCACGAGGCAGGTGAGACCCACCATCGTGTCTTCCGAATTGTGGACGGCGCCGACGACGACTGGGCCAGCTGGTATGCGGACTGGCTGATCAACCTGTCCGAGCTGCCCGCGCTGCTCGGGGCCAAGCCGGTCCGAAGTGAACTGACCTACCTGCTCGTCAGCCTCGATAAGGAATACACCGCGAACCAGCCGGGCGAGCGCTGGGAAACGTACTACGCGCAGAGGATCCTCGGCCATTTCAGCCAGCAAGGGCACTGAGACCGGTCCAGCAGTGCCCACCTGGACCCAGCGTTCGCTGTTGCCTTGAAACAGACGTCTGCCTGTCCACTAGTTGTCCGCTTTCCTTGATCGTCCGGCGTCATGGCCTCAGCAGCAGGAACCACTGTGACGGTCCAGGACGTGGGCGGCCATGTCCAGCTCGGCGCCGCCGATGCCAGCCGGGTACCCCGACCCGTTCACGCGCTCGTGGTGGCGGCACGCGATCAGGCCCAGCGGGGCGAGCACCGGGGACCGTGCCAGGACCCGGCCGGTGTGGTACGGGTGCAGGCGCACCTGTTCCCATTCCTCAGCCCGTAGGGCCCCGGCCGCTCCCAGACACCGGCCGGCACCGCGACCCGGCCCAGGTCGTGCAGCAGCCCGGCCCGGTAGGCGGCTGTCGCATCCGCCGGCGAGGCCTGTACGGCGGTCGCGCGCGCCAGCGCGGCGACCCCTCGCGAGTGGCCAGTGAACCACGGGCTCTTCAAGTCGGCGGCATCCCCGAACCCGGCCAGGGCCTCGTCGAAGGCCGCCGCGGCGCGGGCTGCGCCGCCGCGGCGCAGATTAGGCTGGGCGGCATGTCCGTAGACCCGGCCATCCAGTTCCCCGGCGAGTCCCGCGAATATCGGCTCGCGCGCAACCAGCTGCTTGAGGCGGAGATCGAGCTACGGCGGACGATCGAGCGAGTCGCCGCACAGCGGCGCGCGCTCCCGCCGGGCGGTGCCGTCCCGGACGACTACGTCTTCGAGGAGGCGGTCGGTGAGGGCGGCGAAGTAACGTTCTCACAGTTGTTCGCGCCGGGCCGGGACACGCTGGTCATCTACAGTTTCATGTTCCCGCGCTGGTCAGGCGACACCAGGCCGGGTCCCGCCGAAGGTGAGACGGCCCGGCTGCCGCTCGCCGAGACACCGTGCCCATCGTGTACCTCGATCCTGGACGCGGTCGACGGTGCTGCCCCTCACCTCGCCAGTCAGCTCGACTTCGTCGTGGTCGCGAAGTCAGACCCGGCCCGGATCCGCAATTTCGCCCACGAACGCGGCTGGCGCTATCTGCGGCTGCTGTCCTCGCGGAACAACAACTACAACCGCGACTACCACGCGGAAGGCCCGGACGGCGAGCAGAGCCCCATCCTGAACGTGTTCACACGCGAGGGTGACGGGTTCCGCCACCAGTGGGCGACTGAGCTGATGTTCGCACCCCGGGACGAAGGCGAAGAGCCCCGCCACGTCGACCTGATCTGGCCGATCTGGCATGTCCTCGACATGACGCCGGGCGGGCGCGGGAGCAGCCCGGACTTCCCCGCGATGCATTACAGATAGCCGCTATGAGCAAGCCACCGGCCAGCATCGGTCATGCGCGGGCCGACACCCATCGCCCGCGTGCGACGCGAATCGAACTGTTCCCACTGAACTTATGCACAGAACGGCCCGCTCTGCGCGGCTATCGAACTGATGCCGCGACGCACCCCAGGCAAGCAGATCGGCGGTTCTATGTGCGCGTCGTCTCAGTGCTCGACTGCATTGCGTGACCGTCAGCGTTGATGGTCACTCGCTTCTCATGCCTTGCGTGAACTCGCGCCACGCTTTCCGGCTCACCGTGAGCATCGCGCCGTCCGGGTCCTGGGAGTCCCTGATTCTTACCTCTGATTGGGTGATGGCTACCTCGACGCAGTTGCCGGTGTTGCCGGAGTAGCTGCTCTTCTTCCACGGGGCGCGGGACAGGTCGTCACCAGTCATGGTCTCCCGCACCTCCTCTCACCGGTGTTACAGCTCACGGGCGATGGCCTGGATGAGTGAGACGGATGCGTCGGGCGGCAAGGCCAGGGCGCGCAGGTGCTCGAAGATGGCGCTGAAGCGGCTCAGGTCGGTCTCGCTCTCCAGGAACAGATCACCCGCCTGGCTCTCAATGAGACGACGTCGCTGGTGGCTGGTTCGCCGAAGCGGAGAATGACGAACGACCCGGCCATGCCTGGGTGGCCGCCCACATCGTAAGGGAGAGCTTGCACGGTGACATGCGGGAGGCCAGCAGCCTCGACAAGCCGGCCAAGTTGGCCTTTCATGACGTCCCGGCCGCCCACGGGACGGTGCAGCACTGCCTCGTCGACGATGGCCCACAGCCTGAGCGGCCGATTTCTTGTGAGCACGGCCTGCCTGCCCACGCGGGCTTCCAGCAGGCGGGCAGCTATCTCCTCCTCCGTGGCGTTGGCGTTGCCGCGCTGGAGGGCGGCTCTTGCGTAGTCCTCGGTTTGCAGGAGCCCGGGCACGAACAGGGATTCGTAGTTGAGCAAGGACTTGGCTTCGCCCTCGAAGCTGATGTAGGTGGGGTAGGGCTCAGGTAGCTCGGTGGGGAAGGACTGGAGCCAGCTCTGCTCGCCGGACTGGCGGGAAAGCGCCACTAGTTCGCCGCGAAGGTCCTCGGTGACGCCGTAGAGGTCCAGCAGCGCCAAGAGAGTTCGGGTCTGCGGCCGGGTCCGGGCGGCTTCGATGCGGTAGAGCGTGGCTTCGTTGATGCGGGTGCGCTCGGCTACCTCTTCCCTGGTCAGCCCGGCCTCGCTGCGCAGGCGTTGCAGCTCGGCGGCGAGCCTGCGCAAACGCACGGTGGGCGTTGGGCTTCTCGGCGGCCGGTCTTCTACGATGGCGCCGGCGGCCACCTTGTCGTCTTGTCTAGTCACCAAGCATGATCATGGGGTGGCCGCTCCCGCATCGCATGGCAACGCCGGTCATACCGCGATCAACCTGCCGGTTGATCACAGACCCGGACCGTGGTACCGGGTTCGCGTTTGCGGGCCTTCCTGCGGTTCGCGGCTGGTGAGCCGTTGGCCAGGACGGGGAGTGGGGCCCGGGGTGCGCAAGGTCAGGCGGGGGCGGGCAGTTCCCGTAGCCGGGTGAGGACCTCGGG
>Ga0070730_10003917_pt1 | contig 13203 bp, 6 predicted proteins | sample Coa_R1_3_FD_66447 | JGI IMG/M metagenome (GOLD analysis project Ga0070730, IMG submission 66447) | Surface soil microbial communities from Centralia Pennsylvania, which are recovering from an underground coalmine fire - Coalmine... | ecosystem: Environmental > Terrestrial > Soil > Unclassified ...
CCGTCCTCGCCGAAGCGGCCGTGGAGCGCGATGAAGGCGACGTCCAGCGGCAGGCCGTCGAGCTCGCGGCCGTCCTCCCAGTGCAGATCGACCGGGAGGACCTTGTGACCGATGCTCCGGAGAGCCTCGACGACGGCGGTGCCGGAGCGGAGCGAGACTTCGCGCTCCGAACTGCATCCGCCCATCAGGACGCCGATCGTGGGATGGGATGGACGACCCATGGTTCTCTTCCCCCTGCCTCTTACCAGACCAAAACTTCCAGCTCCAGCGGCTGCGGCACCCGCGCCTGGATCCGCTCCACCAGGCCCAGGATGTCCGCCGCCGTCGCGCCGCCGTCGTTCTCGATGAAGTTCGCGTGCTTTTCCGAGACGTGGGCGCTGCCCACGCGCAAGCCTTTGAGTCCGCATTCGTCGATGATCCTTCCCGCGTGGCCGCCGGGCGGGTTCTTGAACATGCATCCTGCATTGTGGGTGCCCAGCGGCTGGGTGCTCTTCTTCTGGCCGAGGACTTCCTCGTAGCGCTCGCGGATCCCCTCGGCCGGGCGCAAGTCGAATCCGACGGCCAGAACGACGGCGTCGCCGAGATTCGTGCCGCGGTAGCGGAAGCCGACCTGGTTCTTCTTCAGGCGGCGGAGGGCGCCGTCCGGGCTGAGGACGTCCACGTACTTCACCGCGTCGGCGGTCTCGCCGTGTCGGCCGCCGGCGTTCATCCGGACGGCCCCGCCCACCTGCGCGGGGATGCCGGCCAGGCACTCGAGTCCCCCGAGACCCTCGGCCGCAGTCTCCTTCACGAGCTTCGCGAAGTTGTAGCCGGCCTCGACGTGGAGGCCGTCGCGCCGGTTCAGGTGCGTGAGGCGCACGACGACGCCGCGGACGCCCTCGTCGCGGATCAGGAGGTTCGCCCCGCTGCCCAGAAGGCGCACGGGCAGGTTGCAATCGCGAGCGGCCTCAATTGCGGCGGCCAATTCTTCGGCGCTGTGGGGTTCGACGAAATAATCGGCGGGTCCGCCGACCTTCATCGTGGTGTAGGGGCCCAGGGGTTCGTCCAGGCGGACGGAGATCCTCCGTTCCGCCAGGAACGTGTCGAAGGCGTGCACGGCGACCACGGTCTTCCCCCCTCTCGCCCGTCCGGTCCGGGACCCCGTCCCGACCCCTATCTTATAACCTATAACTTATAAATTGTCCATAGTGAAAATGACGTTCCCTTTTTCACCAGCCCGCTCCGCAGCCAGAAGCCATCGCCGAAGGCGGAAAGTTCCCTGTCCCGGCCTGGCGGTTTGGCGACGCGGAGGGCTTCGGGAGTTTCGCCATCCCTCGAAGAACCTGGAGTTGCAGCATGGAGCCGTGCCGCTCACGCACGGGCATTTCCTTGCGCTCCCGCCTGATTCTCTCGATTCGCTCGGATGCTAATCCCGGGTACTCCCCTGGTGCGACCGATCAAGAGGGCAAGTCGCCCCCATATCGAACCTGAATCACCTTCAATTCACCCATATTTGAATTCAAATTTGACATTGAGGGATGTGAGCCTATACTTCCCACGACCCGGGAGATCGAAAGGGCCAAAACCTCCCCGGGTCCCGGACTAGATAGGGAGTGCTGGGTGGGGAGCTTCGGTCGGCATCACATCGATTATGGCTTTCCCACTCAATTCAAAGTTTCATCATTGTGCTTGCCGTATTTCCAGCTTCAACTCCGCGAGGATTGCGCATGACCTTTCTCAAGAAGCCGCTCTCCGTCTGGATGGTCCGGATCGCCTTCATCACGGCGGTCGCGATCGTGATCCCGGCGTGCGGCCGATCCAATCCCACTGTCATCGTCCCCTTCTCCATCACGACTACCAGCGTGCCGAGCGGAGTCGTTAACACCGGGTATCAGCCAACCCAGCTATCGACCGTGTCGCAGACCGGCGCGGTCACCTGGTCGGTCCTCGCCGGCGTTCTCCCGCCAGGCTTGGCGCTCGATCCGCTCACGGGAATGATCACCGGCACTCCGACGGGCTCTGCGAGCTCCAGCATCGTCCTGGTCCGCGCCCTGGACGCCTCGGGCGAGTCGTCCGACGCGATCCTCTTCTTTACGATCACCGGCGGTGCCCCCGGCGTTCTGGCCCTGACGACGACCAGCCCTTTGCCCAACGGAGATCAGGGCGTCTTCTACAATTTCGGCTTTTCGGCGGCAGCGGGGACTCCGCCTTATGCCTGGTCGATGACGGCCGGCTCGCTCCCCCCCGGCGTCACCCTCAATCCCGCCAACGGCGGTCTTACCGGCACCCCTTCCACGACCGGCACGTTCAATTTCACCATCAAAGTGACCGATTCGGCGGCGGCGACGTCCAGCGTTGCCTTCGCGCTCACCATCGGCTCCCCGATCCAGATCACGACGACGAGCCTCCCCGACGGGACCGTCGGGGCCGCCTATAACCATAGCGTCGTGGTTACCGGCGGCGCCCCGCCGCTGGTTTACGCGGTGACCTCCGGGACGCTGCCTGCGGGCCTTGTTTTCAACACCGCCACGGGCGCGATCACGGGCACTCCGACCACTGCAGCCGTCTCCAGCTTCGTAGTTCGGGTCACCGATGTCGCCGATGCACAGCCCGCAGTCTCGCTTTCGATCACGATCAACCCTCCGCCCACTGTCGTGACCTCCACGCTGCCGACATCGACCCAGGGCCTCGCCTACAATCAGACCCTCATCGGAACCGCGGGCTCGGGCGCGTATGTCTGGTCGGTTTCCGCCGGCGCGCTGCCCACCGGCCTGTCGCTCAGTGCGGCCGGCATCATCACCGGCACCTCCACCGCGGCCGGCACGTTCAATTTCACCGTCCTGATCACCGATGCTGCGGGCGGCACGGGGTCCCGCGCGCTCTCGATCCTCATCAATCCGCCGGTGGTCGTCACGACGGCCGCGCTTGCGGGATGGACGGTGAACCGCCCGGGATAGACCCAGACGCTCGCGGCCACGGGCGGCACGGGAGCGCTCACCTGGACGATCACAGGCGGCACCTTGCCGGTCGGCCTCGCGCTCAATGCGGCGACCGGGGTCATCTCCGGCACGCCCACCGCGGTCGCCACGTCGAATTTCACGGCAGTCGCGACCGACACGCTGGGGGCGGCGGGAAACAAGCCCCTCTCGATCACCATCAACCTTCCTCCGACCGTCACAACGGCCTCGCTGCCCAACTGGACGGTCAACCAGGCCTATACCGCGACCCCGATCAACATCTCGAACGGAACGGCCCCCTTCGGCTTTTCGGTGACGCTGGGGACTCTCCCGGCCGGGATGACGCTCGGCGGCGGAACCGGCATCGTCGGCGGAACGCCGACGACGGCGGCGACGTCGAACTTCACGGTGACGGTGGTCGACGCCGCGGGCGCTTCGACCACGCAGGCCTATACCATCATCATCAACCCGGTGCCGGTGGTCCAGACGGCCGGCGTTCCCAATTGGACGGTCAATCGGGTCTATCCTACCCAGACGATGACCCTGACGGCCGGCACGGGCACCGCGCCCTTCACCTGGGCGATCACGGCCGGCGCCCAGCCGACCGGACTCGCCTTTACCGCGGGCGGCGTCCTGAGCGGAACGCCCACGGCCACCGGTCCCTTCACGTTCACGGTGACGGCGACCGATGCGGCGGGAGCGACGGCGAGCAAGGTCTTTAGCGCGGTCACGATCAATCCGCCTCCCACGATCGCGACGGCCCTGCCCGACTGGACGATCAGCCGCGCCTATTCTCAGACACTCCTTCCCACGGCGGGGACCGGCACGACGCCCTACACCTACGCGGTGACCGGGGGCGCTCAGCCGACGGGCCTCAATCTAAGCGCGGCAGGTGTTCTGAGCGGGACGCCCTCGGCGACGGGCGCCTTCACCTTCACGGTCACGATCACGGATACTGCGGGGGCGACGGGAACCCGGACGTACGCGGCTCTTAACATCAATCCGCTCCCGACGGTGGGGACGACGACCGTGCCCGACTGGACGATCGGGCGGCCCTACACCCAGACGCTGGTCACGACCGCGGCGACGGGGACGGCCCCCTTCACCTGGGCGATCTCGGGGGGCGTCCAACCCACGTCGCTCAACCTGAGCGCGGCGGGCGTCCTGAGCGGGACACCCTCGGCGACGGGTTCCTTCACCTTCACGGTGACGGAAACGGACGCGGCGGGCGCAACCGCGAGCCAGACCTATACCGCGGAGAAGATCAATCCGCTCCCGACGATCGCCACTCTCAGCGTTCCGAGCTGGACGGTGAACCGGGCCTATCCCTCGACGACGCTGCTCACGACCGCGGCGACGGGCACACCGCCCTTCACCTGGTCGATTAGCGCCGGGATCCAGCCGACCAGCCTGAATTTGAGCGCGGGCGGCGTTCTGAGCGGGATCCCGACCGTGACGGGGACCTACTCCTTCACGGTGACCGCGACCGACGCCGCGGGGGCCACCGCGAGCCAAGCCTATAATTCCGTGGTCATCAATCCCCCGCCCGCGATCGCGACCGCACTCGGGGACTGGACGGTGAACCGGGTCTACCCGACCACCACGCTGCTCACGAACGCGGCGACGGGCACGGCCCCCTTCACCTGGGCGGTCACGGCCGGCGCGCAGCCGACAGGACTCGGTTTTACCGCGGGCGGCGTCCTGAGCGGAACGCCCACGGCGACGGGACCCTACACGTTCACGGTCACGGTGACGGACACGGCCGGCGCCACGGGGACACGCAGCTACTCGCCCCTCACGATCAATCCGCCGCCCACGGTCGGGACGGCTTCGGTGCCGGACTGGACGCAGGGCTTCCCCTACACGCAGACCCTGCTCACCACTGCGGCGACGGGGACCTCGCCCTTCACCTGGGCGATCACCGGCGGCGCGCAGCCGACCAGCCTCTTACTCAGCTCGGGCGGCGTCCTTTCCGGGACGCCCTCCGCCACCGGGACTTACACCTTCACGGTCACGGTCACGGACACCGCCGGGTCGACCGGCACGAAGACCTACACGAACGAAGCGATCAATCCCCCGCTCAACGTCACGACTCCGACGCCCATGCAGCCCTGGACCCAGAACTTCGCGGGGTATAACCAGACGCTGGTCGCGACGGGCGGGACCGGAGCCCAGACCTGGACCCACACCCTCGGGACGATGCCCACGGGCCTCTTGATCAGCTCGGGAGGCGCGATCACGGGCACGCCGACTGCGAACGGCACCTTCAATTTCACGGTCCAAGTGACCGACTCGGTAGGCGCCTCGACCACCAAAGGGATGTCGATCGTCATCAACAACCCGCTCCTGATCACCAACAGTTTCCCCCTCGCCTCCTGGACCCAGGGGAAAAACGGCTATAGCCAGACGATGACGGCGACCGGCGGCACGGGTGGGACGACCTTCAGCGTAAGCCCCGGCCCGCTCCCGAACGGCCTTTCCATCGCCGCGGGCGGCGCGATCACGGGCACCCCCACCGTAGCGGGCACCTACAACTTCACCGTCGTCGTGACGGACTCCATCGGAGCCTCGGGGTCGCTGGGCGAGCAGATTCTCATCAATCCCCCGCTCAATATCACGACGGGGGGCCTCGCCGCCTGGACCCAGAACCTGGCGGGCTACAGCCAGTCCCTCGCCGCGAGCGGCGGGACGGGCGCCCAGACCTATACCCTGAGCTTCGGCTCGCTGCCCAACGGGCTCATCCTGAGCACGGGCGGGGCGATCACGGGCCTGCCCAACACCTCGGGTAACTTCAATTTCAACGTCCAGGTGGCTGACACCGTGGGCGCGACGGCGCAGAAGGGCTTCTCGATCACGGTCAACGCGCCCCCGGCGATCTCGACACCTTCTCCGCTCCCGGACGGGGCGCTGTCGACCTTCTACAATCAGGTCTTCGCGTCGACGGGCGGGACGGGGGCGATGACCTGGAGCACCACGACCACGCCTCCCAATCCTGTCCCCGGCCTCACCCTTTCGTCCGGTGGCTCGCTCTCGGGCACGCCCACGGGCGGTGGAAACTTCCCCTTCAATCTCACCGTGACGGACAGCCTCGGCGTCTCGGCGACGGTGCCGATGTCGATCTTCATCCTGGCGCCCCTCACGATCACGACAACCGATCCCCTTCCCGGCGCCGTGGGGGGCAACCCCTATTCCCCCGCGGCGCTCGCCGCCTCGGGCGGCCGGGTACCCTACAGCTTCATACTGCTGTCGGGCTCGCTCCCGAGCCCGGTCAGCTTCAACTCGGCGGGCACCTGGAGCGGGACCCCGCCCACAACCGACAACAACGGCGTCTACAACTTCACGGTCCGGGTGACCGACGTGGACTCCCGGACGGCCGACAAGCCGCTCTCGATCACCCTCACCGGCGCGACGAGCACGCCGCTGGCCCAGTCTCCGGCAACCCTGCCCCAGGCGACGTCCGGCGCCGCCTACGACCGCGCAATTACGGCGACCGGCGGGACGCCGGGCTATACCTGGACGGCGGCCAGCTTCTCCCCGCCCGGCTCGGGCCTGTCCCTCGGCACGAACGGTCACGTGACCGGGATGGCCGGGACCCCGAACACCTATACCGCCAGCTCCCTGGTAACCGACTCAACCCTCCCGACCCCGACCACGAACACCATCACGATCTCGGTCACGATCAATCCGCCGCTCTCGATCACGACCTTGAGCCTTCCGGCCTGGACCGTGACCCCGTCCAATCCCTACAGCCAGGCCGTGGCCATCTCAAACGGCACCGGACCCTTCACGTTCTCGATCTCCTCGGGAGGCCTGCCGCCCGGCCTTACTCTGAACTCCAGCTCGGGCCTGATCAGCGGAGGACCCACGAGCGCGGGCACGTTTGCCTTCACGGTCCAGGTGTCCGACAACGCCGGGGCGACCGCGAACCAGGGCCTCCAGATCGTCATCAACCCCGCCGTCACCGTGGGGGGCGGGACGATCCTGCCCCAGTGGGACCTGAACTTCCCCGGCTATAACTTCACCCTCTTTGCGAACGGAGGAACCGGCCCCTTCACTTGGAGCAAGACGGCCGGAGCGCTTCCCACCGGTCTGAGCTTGAGCGCGGGCGGCGCGATCACGGGAACGCCCACGGCCACCAGCGTCTCGGGCTTCGCCTTCACAGTCCAGGTTCAGGACGCGGCCGGCTCCACGAATACGAACAATCTCAACATCTTCATCAACCAGGCCCTCCAGATCACCTCCGGAGCCACGCTCCCCGGCGGCACCGAGAACGTCGCCTACAACCAGACGATCAACCTCTCGGGCGGCTCCCCGGGCTACAACTACGCCCTGACCGGCGGTACGCTGCCCACGGGCGTCGCCCTTGCGGGGAATTCGTTCTCCGGCACGCCCGCCACGGGCAGCTCCGGGTCCTATAGCCCGCAGGTCACGGTGACCGACAGCGTGGGCGCGACGCAAATCAAGACCTTCTCCCTCACGGTCACCAACGCGCCCGGGGTCCTGACCTCGACCCCGGCGAATCTCGCCACGAACGTCAACCTCGACACGAACCTCATTCTCACGTTCAACATGTCCATGGTGAAGGCCGAGGTCGTAAGCCGATTCAGCCTCTCCGGACTGTCGGGCTCGCGGACGCACCTCTACTTCTGGGACACCCCGCCGGCCAACCCGAACGGCACGACGCTGACGGTGGCTCTCGATACCGTAGACCCCGCCGGCGTGATCAATGCGGATGACCTCCTCGTGGACAACACGACCTACACCTGGACGATCGCGAGCGGCGCCCACAGCGCCTCGGCGCTCGTCATGCCGACCCAGACGGGGCAGTTCCAGACCATCCCGGACGGCACCCCGCCGACGCTCGTCAGCATCACCCCCGACCCCAGGACGGGCGTCCTGTCGAATGTCACCAGCCTGGTCTTCGTCTTCAGCGAGGCGATGAACACCAGCGGCTCGGGAGGAGGGAATTCGCAGGTCCAGGTCCAAGGAGGCTCCGACAAGCGTCAGGCCGACATCGGGACCAACTCGGGTTCCCTTACGGTCCTGTGGACCAACCCGACGACCCTGACCATCGGCCTCAACCCCGCGCTCACGGCGAATACCGGCTACCAGATCCAACTGCCGAATGTGAGCGACGCCGCCGGAAACTCCTTCCAGGGCAACAATCAGTTCAACCTTCTGACCTCCGGCTCCGCCACGGGCGCGCCGTTCATCACGGCGAACTATCCCCCGAACGGAGCCACCAGCGTCAACCGGGATGTGGGGATGTTCATCGGGCTCAGCGAGCCCCTGTCCCCCGACGTGGTCACCAAGCTTTCCGTGACGGGAGCCGCAGTCGCCCCCCAGATCCGCTATCAGTTGGGCAAGAGCGACGGACCTCTGGGGCTCGAGATCACCCCCGTGGTCGGCTGGCCGGCCGGCACGACCATCACGGTGACCATACCGGTCACCGTGACGAACGCCTCGGGCATCCCGCTGCCCGCTCCCTTCTCCTTCTCCTTTACGACGGGAACCTCAGGCGTCGGAACCAACGCCATCGTGATCGACGATGCCTTCTCCAGCCTCCACGACGCGATGGGAGACTGGAGCACCTTCGGCGGGCCGGAGGGAACCCTCTTATTCAAGGACAGCGTGACCGGCGCCAGGGTCTACCTCGATGACACGACCCTGGTTAACCGGGCCATTTCCGTGACCGACCCCAACGGCATTCCCGTCAAGTTGCTCGCCGTCAACGGCAGCAACAACAATGGGGGGGGCGGCCAGGCCGGCCAGGACCTCCGGATCAGCAATCGCTCCGGCCAGGGCATCAGCAACCTCCAGCAGGGGACCACCTACACGCTGACTTTCCAGAACACGATCGCCGGCTCCTGCGGCCAGAGTTTCGCCGGCGCATCGTACACCTTCGCCACGGTCCCCGATTTCAACACCCTCACCCGGGTTTCGGCGGGTTTCGACAACTTCAACGCCACCACAACTCTTGGCCCACCGAATCCAACCCGGACGATCAAGGTCCAGGCGAACCTCAACAACACCGGAGGAGGGGTCCAGGTCCAGGGCGTCGCGAACGCCTCGGCGGGGAACACGGATTACTCGACCAACGGGTCCGTCCCCGGTTGGATCCAACCGAGCGCCATCGTGGCGGTCTCCGGCTGCAGCCAGTCCGTCAATAACGGCACCTTCACGGTGGTCTCGGTGACGGGATCTGGACCCACTACGGTCACGCTGAACAACGCCGGCGGTGTGCTGGAGTCCTCGCCTCCCGCAAACGCCTCGATCGGTGCGCCTTACGCGATCGGCCTCAGCGACATCACCGGTTCCGGGAATACCTTCGCGAACTTCCTCCAGCCGAACAATGGACAATACCAGTACAAGTCCTCCGGGAACGAATCGACGATCATCACCGACGGCGACCACACGTTCCAGTACACCGTGACCGACGGCGTCGCGGCCCACAATCTCCAGGTGGACGTGCCGGCCTACTTCTTCACGGCGGCCGATATGTCGGCGATCACCCTCACCGCCACGTCCCCCCCCGGAGGCCTCAATCCCACGTACAGCTGGAGCGGAACGACCCCGGCCACCGCGTCGGCGCTGTTCGTGTCCGTCATGGACAACTCGGGCAACTCGCTCTTCGGCTGGATCATCCCGCCAAGCTCGACCTCGTTCACCCAGCCGCCCAACTTCCCGCTGACCGCGGGACAGAGCTACGTCTGGACACTGGGATTCTTTCACTCGGGAGATGGGACGATCCGGGACGCCGGCGGTTCCAACGGCCAACTGAACCCGATCCCCTTCAGCCGGTAGAGGAGGGTGCGAACGCGGATGCTTGGAACGCGATGGATCCAGGGCTCGGCGACCTCCGGACCCAGGGAAGAGGGTCGGTGGACCTAAAGAAGTCCGCCCAGGCGGGCGTCGGGGCGCTGATCCTTGTCTTGGGCGGAGTGCTGGCCGTGCGCGCCGGGCGCGATACCCCGGCGCTCTCCCCATCGCCGGCGGAGTCCCCGAAGCCTCCCCCCTCCGCCGCCGCCCCGGTTCCTGCGCTCGGGGATCTCGGCGGATCGACGACGGGATCCCTCGCGCTACGCTGGACGGCCGCCCTCGCCAAGGCCCAGGAGAAGTCGCGGCCGAGCGCCACCGACCTGGAACTCCTCAGGTCCGAGGATGGGGAGTTTGCCCAGGAGATGAAGAAGCGGCTGGCCCAGGATCCCGCCCGCTGGACAGACGTCCTCGACGTGCTCAGCCAGGAAGACCCCCGGCTCGGCCGGAAGATCGTCGCGGCGCTGAAGGACGGGGTGACCAACGCGGCGGAGCCCATGCTCATCCGAGCCCTGAAAGAAGGGGCTCACCGCGAGATCCGAATCTCCTCGGCGACCCTGCTCGCCGAGCGTCCCTCGAATGAGGCCCTTTGGGCCCTGGTCACCTCGGCCCAGGAGGATTCCGACTCGGGCGTCCGCCAGAAGTCCCTTTCCGAACTGGCGGCGCGTCAAGGGCGAGCGGGGACTCCGACCGAAACCGCGATGATCGACGAATTCCTCCGCCAGCGGGCGCGCCTGGATCCAGATGCCGGGGTGCGACAGTACGCCCTTCGCGCGACGGGCCAGGTCCAAGAGATCCGCCCGTCCTCCCCGACCCCCTCGGATCGCGGGCTGCTTCGGCGCGATTGAGTCCCGACGCCGTCGGGAGGATCCTCCGTGGCCGGGGAGAACTCCCGCCGCTTCCGGACGCCCCAGGGGGGGCAATGAGGACCGGCTACCGCCCTTCCGGAACCGCGACGCGCGCCTCCCCGATCCGCTTTCCCGTCCGGATCCGGCGGTCGTTCCCGAAAGAACTTATTCCGCGAGGAATCGGCGCGCGATCTGGTCGACGTTTCCGGCCCCCATGGTCAGGATCAGGCAGTCCGGGGTGGCCTTCTCCTTCAGAAAGGCGACGACGTCGTCGAAGGTGGGCAGGAAGAGCGCGGCCTTCCCCTGGCCGCTGATGGCCCGGGCCAGGTCAGAGCTCGAGACTTTCTTCTCGCCGCTCGGACGCGCTTCGTAGATTTCCGGCAAGAGCACCACGCTGGCGTCCGAAAAGGATCGTGCGAAGTCGTTCATGAAGATGCGCGTTCGGGAGGTCTGGTGCGGCTGGAAGACGCACCAGATCTTCCGGTCGGGGTAGCGTTCCCGGGCCGCCTTCAGCGTCGCCTGGACTTCGGTCGGATGATGCCCGTAGTCGTCGATCACGAGCGTGCCCTGCCTCTCGCCCAGCTTCTGGAAGCGTCGCGCCGCCCCCCCGAAGTCGGTGAGCGCCGCCTGGAGGACATCCTGGCCGGCGCCCGCCCAGGTGCAGGCCGCGATGGCCGCGAGCGCGTTGGACACGTTGTGGGCCCCCGCCACCCCCAGCGTGTAGCGGCCGTAAGGCCGGCCGTACCTCAGAAGGTCGAAGGACCAGCGGCCCCCGGAGACCTCGATGTTCCGCGCGCGCCAGTCCGCATCCTTCTCGATCGAGAAGCTCTCGCCCTTTCCCTTCAGCTCTGAAAGCAGCGACCCGGAACGGGCGTTGTCGAGAGACCCGATCACCGGTCCCGAACACCTCCCGGCGAAGGCGCGGAAGGCCCCGACGATCTCGTCGATGTCCTTGTAGTAGTCGAGGTGGTCCTCTTCGATGTTCGTGATGATCGCGCACGACGGCGAGAGGCTGAGGAAGGAGCGGTCGTACTCGCAGGCCTCGACGACCAGGTGCTTCCCCGCCCCGGGAGCCGCGTTCGAGCCCAGCTGCGAAATCACGCCGCCGCACACATAACTCGGCTCGAATCCCGCCCGCCAGAGCAGGTAGGAGATCATCGACGTGGTCGTCGTCTTTCCGTGGCAGCCCGAGATGGCGATCGTCGACTTCTCCTGGGTCAGCCTTCCGAGCATCTCCGCGTACTTGATGACCGGGATCTTCCGCTTCCGCGCCTCGATGACCTCGACGTTGTCGTCCTTGATGGCCGCGGACCGCACCACGAGATCGACGTCCGGCGGAAGATTCGCGGCGCCGTGGCCCACGACCGCGCCGGGAAACTCACAAGGCGACTGGTCCGAACCGCTAACCACGTCTCCGCGGACGGCGGAAATCTTCGCGATGCCGCTCATCCCGATGCCGCCGATTCCGATGAAATGGATCTTCATGCGAGCAGGCTCTCGAGATCCTGGAGGATCGCCTCCGCCGCCTGGGGCCGGGCCAGGGGGGCGAGCTTCTCCCTCATGTCCTGGAAGACCGGGTCCCGTTGGACGAGCCTCTCCAGGATCGGCCCCAGCGCCCCCTCCAGGCCGTCGCGCTCCTCCACGAGGATCGCGCCGCCGCCCTTGGCCGCCGCCTTCGCGTTTTCGCGCTGATGGTCCCCCGAGGATCGCGAGATGGGGACGAGCACCGATGGCGTCCCGAAGGCCGCGAGTTCCGCGATGGCCATCGCCCCGGCCCGCGACACCACCAGATCCGCCGCGCTGTAGAGGGAGTCCATGTCCGAGACGAAGTCGAGCACGACCGCCCGCGTACCCTTGCGCACATACGCATCGCGGACCGCGTCGACCTGGCTCTTCCCCGTCACGTGGATGATCTGGAGCCCCGAGGCCGTCCCGTTGAGCGCCTCGACCACGCCCTTGTTGAGGGCCTCAGCCCCCTGGCTCCCCCCCACGACGGCCAGCGTGGGGAGGACATCCCCCAGGCCGAAGCGGCGGAGCGCCTCGTCGCGCGGGATGCGCCGGAGCTGGCGACGCAGCGGACTGCCCGTCACCAGGATCTTGGCGCCGCAGCCGGGAAAAGCAGCGCGGGCCTCGGCCCATTGGAGGTAAAGGCGGGAAGCGCCCGGGGCCAGGAAGCGATTGGCCTTGCCGGGCCGGACGTTCTGTTCCAGGAGGACGTAGGGGACGCCAAGCGAGCGGGCGGCGATGACCGGGGGCACGGTGCCGTAGCCGCCGACCCCGACCAGGACGTCGGGCTGGAACTGGCGGATGCGGCGCGCCGAGGCCAGGATCGCCCGGGCCAGGGGGCCTAGAAAGCCGGTAAATCCGCGCCAGCGCGGGGACTCCAGGGCGTCGAAGGCGATCCCTTCCTTGGCCAGCTGGGCGGCATCGAAGGGGCGGGAGGTGCAGAGCCAATGGACCTGGGCGCCCCGGGCGTATTGGGCGAGAGCTATGCCGGGGAAGACGTGGCCGCCGGTGCCGCCTCCGGCGAACAGGATGCGGCGACCCCCTCCGGGCATGTTCCCCTCTCCGATTGATTGGCGATGTTCACCAGCATCCCGACC
>Ga0070730_10003918_pt1 | contig 13202 bp, 6 predicted proteins | sample Coa_R1_3_FD_66447 | JGI IMG/M metagenome (GOLD analysis project Ga0070730, IMG submission 66447) | Surface soil microbial communities from Centralia Pennsylvania, which are recovering from an underground coalmine fire - Coalmine... | ecosystem: Environmental > Terrestrial > Soil > Unclassified ...
CGTTCTCCGGGGTGATGGCCCAGATGGGAACGCCGGCGGCCTTGTAGGCCTGGATGTACTTGGACAGGTACGCGGCGTAGGCCCCGTAGTACTGCGTCTGCAGGGTGCCGTCGTTGCCGTTGGTGCCCTGCATCAGGCCGTTGTTCTTCATCCACGGCGGCGCCGACCACGGGCTCGACAGCACGCGGAGCGCGCCGCCCGAGGCGCTGATGGCCGCCTTGAGGAACGGAACGAGGATGCCGCTGCCCGGTACGTTGGGGTCGACGGTCGTGTCGTGCGCGATCGAGAACTTCGACAGGCTCGTGTCCGGAGTGGTGCACGGCGTCGTCCTCGACCCGGTGCACGTGTCGTCGAGCGAGTACTGGCTGAGCGCCATGTCGCAGCTGCCGATATGGGTCCGCGTCAGCGTGTATCCGGAGCCCGACTGACTGAAGAAGTCGTTGAGGATCTCCTGCTGCTGGCTCGCGGACAGGCTGGTGACGACGCTGGCCACGTTCTCGGTGAGGGCGGCGCCGAACCCCACGACGGTCTGCCGCTTGTTCGCGGGGTCGATGGTGATCGTCGTGATGCCCGCCGCGGGCGACCCGCCGACCGTCAGCTTGCCTTCGTCGGTCAGGTGGTCGGGCGCGCCGCCCGGCCCCGCGGCGCGCGACGTCTGGAAGAGCTCCACGGTGCCGGGCGGGACGCCGCTGTCGAACGGGGGCCCGCCGCTGCTCGACGAACCGAGGCCGCTCGACGAGCCGGTGCCCCCGCTCGACGAGCTCGCGTTGCCGCTCGAAGACCCGGTGCCGCCCGACGAGCTGCCCCCCTTTCCGCCGTCCGCCCCGGAGCCGGAGCTGCCGGCGCCGCCGTCGTCGCCCGTGGTGTTGTTGTACGTCGGCGAAGACGAGCAAGCTGCGAGCAACGCGTAGCCGGAGACCAGGCCCCAAAGGACGCTCTTGCGCACGATCCAACCTCCTCACCCCAGGATGGGGCCGCACCGACATCCCTCGCAGGGCGCGTGCCAACGCCCAGCGTGCACACGCGGAGCCCCTGGCGCGCGCTGCGCGGACATTTCGCGGCGTCCGCGCCCGCGGCGCGACGCGTCGCGTGCGCTCATTGTGAGCGCAGGGTGGCCGAAGAGGTCCGGTCCGGTCGGAGGCTCGCTAGAACGTCAGGCCGAAGCCCAGCGCGTAGGCCGGCTTGTAACCGCCCGGGCAGCTGATGCCCGCGTAGCCCGTCCCGCACATGATGTTCACGGACTGGTCGTTGGCGGGCCAGCTGTGACTGAGCTTGCCCGTCGGGTGGTAGTCGCCGAAGAGCACGTCCGTCACGCCATCGCCTTCGGTCCCGGGCAGCCACGCGGCGATCCACGCATCGGCGTCGGAGAGCGCGTTGGGATGGTTGGGGCTGTTGATCAGCACCGGACGGCCGCTCATGATGACGGCGACGACCTTCTTGCCCGAGGCTCGGGCCTGCTGCAGGAGCGTGAAGTCGGCCGCGGGGAGGGTGTCGAGGGTCGCGCTGTCCCCGGGCGACTCGGCGTACGGATGCTCGCTGAGGACGATGACGACCACGTCGGCCGCCGCCATGCTGGACACGGGCGCCTTCACCTTCGTGAGCGCCTGCTTGATCGTCGTGCCCGTGGTCATGTAGCCGGTGCCCTGCCACTGGATGGTCCATCCGCCGCACTGATTCGTGAGGTTGTCGGCGCCGCTGCCGTCGATGTACACGTTCGCCGTCTTCGCGATGGGGAGGGCGGCGTTGTCGTTCTGCAGGAGCACGAGCGACTGCTGGACCGCGATGCGCCCGATCGCGCGGTGCGCGGGGCCCCCGACGTCGGCGATGAGCGACGGGTCGCGCTTGTAGGCCGGCGGGCCTCCGGGGAGCTGGAAGAGCCCGGCCTGGCACTTGGCGTCGAGGATGCGCGTCACGGCGTCGTTCATCCGCGAGTCGGGGATCGTCGTGTCGGCGTTGATCCGGGAGATCGCGGTCTTCCACGGATCGCTCGGCGCCATGATCATGTCGACGCCGTTGTTGATGGCGATGCCTTCCCGCGTGTTCGCCGCGTCCCAGTCGGTGATGACGAAGCCCTTGAACCCGTACTTGCCCTTGAGCATACCGAGCAGGGTCGCGCCCGAGGCGCCGTACGTCAGGCTCGACCCGTTCCACCAGGCGTCGCTGACCATGATGCAGCCGAGGCCCGCGTCGATCGCCGGGACGTACTGCGCCAGGCCCCACTTCTCCATCGTCGGCGTGTCGATGGCGATGTGCCCCCGGTCGACGATGCCGGTGCTGATACTGGGCGGCCCGGCCTGTCCGTCGCCGGCGGCGTGCTTGGAGCACGCCATCAGGTTCGTGCGGCTGCCGAGGCCGCCCACGCCCTGGAACCCCTTGATCTCCGCCGTCAGCATCTCGCCGGCCCAGGTCGGATCTTCGCTGAAGCTCTCGTAGATGCGGCCCCACCGGTAGTCCCAGGTCGTCCCCGCGAACGGCCCGAAGGCCCAGGTGATGCCCGCGGCGAGGATCTCGCTCGACTCGATCTCGGCCACCTGCTGCACGAAGGCCGCGTCGCGCGACGACGCCATGCCCGCGTTGTGCGGGAAGATGACCGTCCCGGTGGGACCGTCGTTGCCGTGAACGGCATCGAGACCGAAGAGGATGGGGATGGGGACCGGCGTCTTCGCCGCCTCCGCGACGAAGCCGTCGGTCCACGCCGCCCACGCGGCGACGTCGGTTCCTCCGCCGGGAGGATTGGTGCCGAGGGGGGAGAAGGCGGCGCCGGGCGCGTTCGCCGTGACGTCGCCCGACGCGGGGTTGTCGGCCATGACCATCTGCTGCGCCTTCTCGAGGCGCGACATCTTGGCCACGATGGCAGCCGTGTTGGCCTGGCACGCGGCCGAGGGCCACTGGACCGGGCCTACGCCGCCGTCCCCCCCGCTGCTGCTGCCGCTACCGCTGCTGCTTCCGCTCCCGCTGCTGCTGCCGCTGCCGCTGCCGCTGCTGCTTCCGCTTCCACTGCCGCTACCGCTGCTGCTTCCGCTGCCGCTTCCACTGCCGCTACCGCCGCTGCTTCCGGCACTGTCGCGCGAGCCCTTGGCGTCGCCGGAGGCCGTGGCGTCGCCGGAGCCCGATGCGGCGTCCGCCGCGTCTTGCCCGCCGTCCGGCGTCGGCGGCCCCGTGCCCGCCCCGTTCGGGTCCCACACCGCGTCGCACGCGAACAGGAGGGCCCCTCCGGCGAGCACGGAGGCCACGCCGAGCTTCATCAGTAGGTGAGCCCGAAGCCCAGCGCGAACTGAGGCTTGTAACCGCCCGAGCAATTCAACCCCGCGTAGCCCGTGCCACACATGATGTTGGCAGATGCGTCGTCGGCCGGCCAGCTGTGACTGAGCTTGCCCGTCGGGTGGACGTCACCGAAGAGCACGTCCGCCACGCCGTCTCCCTCGGTGCCGGGCAGCCAGGCGGCGATCCACGCGTCGGCGTTGGAGAGCGCGTTGGGGTGGCTGGGGCTGTTGATCAGCACGGGCCGCCCGCTCAGGATGATGGCGACGACCTTCTTGCCTGACGCGCGCGCCTGTTGCAGCAGCGTGAAGTCCGAGGCGGGAAGGGTGTCGAGGGTCTTGCTGTCGCCCTCGAACTCCGCATACGGGTGCTCGCTCAGGACGATGACCACCACGTCGGCCGCCGACATGGTGGAGACGGGCGCCTTCACGTTGGCGATCGCCTGCTGGATCGTCGTGCCCGTCGTGGCCCCGCCGTTGCCTTGCCACGCGATGGTCCACCCGCCGCACTGGTTGCTCAGGCTGTTGGCGCCGCTGCCGCCCACGAAGACCTTGGCCGTCTTCGCGATGGGGAGCGCGCTGTTGCCGTTCTGCAGGAGCACCAGCGACTGCGCGACCGCCTTGCGTCCGATCGCGCGGTGCGCGGCGCTGCCGACGCCGGCGATGAGCGACGGGTCACGCTTGTAGGCCGGCGGGCCGCCGGGGAGCTGGAAGAGGCCAGCCTGGCACTTCGCGTTCAGGATGCGCGTCACCGCGTCGTCGATCCGCGAGTCGGGGATGCTGGCGTCGCCGTTGATGTTGTCGATCGTCGTCTGCCACGGGCCGTCGGGGGGCATGAGCATGTCGACGCCGTTGTTGATGGCGGCGGCCTCGCTGCCGTTGGCGGCGTCCCAGTCGGTGACGACGAACCCCTTGAAGCCGTACTTGCCCTTGAGCATGCCGAGGAGCGTCCCGCCGGCGGTGCCGGTGGTCATGTTCGAGCCGTTCCACGACGCGTCGCTCACCATGACGCAGCCGAGGCCCGCGGCGATCGCAGGCACGTACTGCGCGAGGCCCCACTTCTCCATCGTCGGGCCGTCGATCACCGCGTTGCCGCGGTCGACCACGCCGCCCTTGGTGCTCGGCGGGCCGCCCTGACCGTCGCCGGCCGCGTGCTTGGAGCACGCCATCAGGTTCGTGGCGCTGCCGAGACCACCGACCCCCTGGAGGCCCTGGATCTCGGCGGTGAGCATCTCACCCGCCCACGTGGGATCCTCGCTGAAGCTCTCGTAGACGCGGCCCCAGCGGTAGTCCCACGTGGTACCCGAGAAGGGCCCGAACGCCCAGTTGACGCCCGCGGCGAGGATCTCGCTGGCCTCGACCTGCGCCACCTGGAACATGAAGTTGGCGTCGCGCGACGACGCCATGCCGGCGTTGTGCGGGAAGATGACGGTCCCCGTCGCGCCGTTGTTGCCGTGCACGGCGTCGAGGCCGTAGAGGATGGGGATCGGCAGGGGCATGTTCGCCGCTGCTCCGGCGTAGCCGTCGGTCATGGCGGCCCACGCGTTGACGTCGGTCCCGCCGGACGGCTCGCCGCCACCGGGCGCGAACACGGCCCCCACCGCGTTCGCCGAGACGTCGCCGGCCGCCGGGTTGTTGGCCATGACCATCTGCTGCGCCTTCTGGAGGCGCGACATCTTGGCCAGCAGGGCCGCCGTGTTGGTCTGGCACGCGGCCGAAGGCCACGCGACGCCGCCGTCCGGGATGGCGGGGCCGCCGTCGCCCGGGGGCAGCCCGCTCGAGCTCCCGGTGCCGCCGGAGCTGCTGCCCGCGCCGCTGCTCGAGCTGCTCCCCTTGCTGCCGTCGCCGCCGCTGCTGCTCCCCGCGCCGCTGCTGCCGCCGGAGCTTCCCCCGCCGTCGGGCGATGGGCTCCCCTCGCCGAGCGGCCCGCCGCACGCGACGACGTTTCCCCATGCGATCAGCGCGCTCGACGCGAGAACGGAGACCGCAGTGAGCTTCATCCTGGTCATCTTTGCCCTCTTCTGGCCGAACCCGTGCCTCGCCCCGTGTCGTCTCGTCGTCCGCAGCTACTCCGATGCTGCGTCCGTGCCGCCGCCGTCGGTGCCCGCCTCCGAGCTCGGCCCGACGCCTGCGTCGAAGCCGTCGCTCGGATTGCTCCACACGATGTCCTTGATGAGGATGTAGGAGCCTCCGACGAAGGACTGGGGCTCGACGACGACGGACAGCGCGTTCCAGACGCCGCCGCCGGAGTTCGGCTCGTCGTCGTACGGCTCGCCCGGCGGGAGACTGACCATGTAGTTCTGCCACTGGGTCGTCAGCGCGAGGTAGAACTCCGTGTCCCCGGGGCACGTGGCCTGCTCCGTGCTGGGATCGGGGACGCCGCCGTCCGCCTCCATGATGGGCGTGATGAGACAGGGGCCCGGTCGGCTCGACCCGAACTTGACGATCACTCCGGGCACGCTGGAGCGCGCCCAGAACGAGATGGCCGTCGCGCCCGGAGCGACGCAGACACCCACGGCGCTCTTGGTCACCACCGCGCCCGGCGCCGCCGCGGCGGTCGCGGGCGAGTTGGTGAAGACGGCACCCGCCCAGCAGAGGCCTTGGGGGCCCGTCAGGCAGGACGGATCGTAGACGAGCTCGTAGCAGGACGACGGAGGCGCGGGGTAGGTGACGATCTGCACTCCCCCGTCGGAGAGCGTCGGGTACCCGGCGTCCCCCGGAGCCCCAGCATCGCCGGCAGCCCCGGCGTCGCCGCCAGCCCCGGCGTCCCCGGGAGCCCCGCCGTCCCCGAGGCCCGTATTCGGGAGCGGCGGGAACGTGGTCGCGTCGCAATCGGCGCCCGAGGCGACGATCTCGAGGTTGTCGCGCTCCGGGCCGATCGTGTAGATGGTGCCGAAGTCGGACGCGATGGCGTACGGAAGGCTCTTCGCCGCCTTTCCCTGGCACGACGAAACCTGGCACGTGCCGGCGCCGCAGTAGAGGCCAGGAGCGCAGGTGTTCCCCGGCGGGGTGCAGGGCTCTCCGGCATCGCCCGTCGGCCCCGGGGAGCTGGCCTCGGCGGGCGAGTCCACCACGGCGGCGTCCGAGCCTGCGTCGCCGGCTCCGGTCGTTCCGTCGCCGGACGCGTCCTGCCCCTGCGGCCCGCCGTCGTTGCCGGTGGTCGGGCCGTTGCTGTTGGTCGCACTGCACGCGGCGAGCGCCGCGAAGGTCAAGGAGACGAGCGCAAGCTTCATGTGTGCTGTCGCCCTGCAGGGTGCGTGCCTCGCGCGCGAACGGCCTGCGTGCCGCGCGTGGCGTGGCGCTCCCCGGAGGGCGGCGGGCGATCGCGGTGCGGCGTCGCGCACCGCACCGGCTCGTTCCGGACGCAGGGCTCCCGGGTGTGCTCAGTCCGAGCGCACCCCCGACCGTCCGCGTCACACCTACTTGGTCCAGGTCACCTGGTCGCTGCAGGCCTGCGCGGCCGTGCTCGTGCAGCCCGGCGCCGTGACGCTCACCACGTTCGACCCGGCATCCCACGCCACGCCCGTCCACTGGAAGACGCCGTTCACGGGCGTCGGCGCGGGGAGCGCGGCGCCGTTGAGCGTGAGCTTCAGCGCGGCCTGGTTCGAGTAGACCTTGATGGTGGTCGAGGCCTGCGGCAGGTTCGTGTAGCGCCGGCTGGCGACGTACACGACGGGCTCCTTCGACCAGTTGGCCTTGTAGAAGTAGAACGCGTCCTTCTTGAGCGACCGGTCGAAGGAGACCAGTCCCTTCGTGTTGAGCCCCGGCTCGCCGGCCTCGCTGCGGTAGTCGCTCGCGAAGTCGAACATGTTCCAGACGGCCGTGACGGTCAGAAATGGCCGCGTCGCGATCTGCGCCCAGTACTGCTCGTGGAAGAAATCCTGGAACTCCTCGGTCTCGGTGGCCGAGGTGTGGTCGGTCGCCGTCTCGACGATCGGCAAGGCATGCTGCGCGGGGTTGGCGCCGGCGCCGTACTCGGACAGCCCGACGGCGATCGTCGGGTGCGCGGCGTGCACCGCGTCGGCCCAGGGCCCCAGGTCGGCGACCTTGCCGTTGTACCAGCCGAAGTACTCGTTGAAGAACGTCGCCTGCGACGCCCAGTCCACCGGGTTGGAGTCGGTGCCCGCGTTCGCCGCGTACACCACCGTCCGCGTCGGGTCCTCCGCCTTGGCGACCGTCGCCAGGTTCTGGATCACGGGCAAGGGATCGGGACCCGCCCTCAAGAGCACCTCGTTTCCGATGCTCCAGAACACGATCGATGGATGGTTGTAGTTCTGCCGGACGAGCTCCGTGAGCTGCTGCTGCGTGTCGGCGATGAACGGCGCGCAGTGGGCCGCGGTGTCGCACGTGGTCGGGATCCGGTTCACGAACCCGTCCTCGGCCCACGCCACGAGGCCCTCGACGTCGTCCAGGCTGTAGCTGAAGTCGGAGTGCGCGTAGTGCACGTGGCGCACGAAGTTGGCGCCGATCTCCTGCAGGAGCGCGTGGTCGCCCGTGACGTCGGCGATGTACCGGGCGTCCTTGAAGGAGAACTGGCCGGCCGAGCCGTGGTGGTCCTGGTGCATCGCCACGCCGTGCAGCGGATGGCTCGCGCCGTTGAGCGCGAACCCCGTGCTCGGATCGAGCGTGTACGAGCGGAACCCGAACGGCTGCACGATGGCGTCGGTCACCGTCGCCCCGTCCTTGACGACGACGTCGGCGTGATAGACGTACGGGTCCGCGGCGCCGTTCCACAGATGCGGGCTCGTGACCTGCTGGCTCAGCACCGCGTCGGCCGTCTTTCCCGCCGGCACCAGCTGCGTGGCGGTGACCTTCTGGAAGACCGCGTTCGTCGCGTCGAGCAGGTCGACCTCGACGGAGGCCGTCTTGTCGACGGCGCTGGCGTTCAGCAGGCGCACGGTGGCGGTGAACGTCGCCGACGCGGCGCTCACGTTGGTCGCCTTCAGGTAGACGCCGGGGCCGCCGAAGTCCAAGGGGCTGATCGCCAGGTCGTCGGTGGCCAGGATGCGCACGTCGCGCTCGATGCCGCCGAACATCGTGAAGTCCCCGCTGAGAGGGGCCACGTCGGCGTTGGTCCCGCCGATCCACGCGTTGGTCGGGCTGACGGCCTGCGAGTTGTCGACCTGCACGGCGATGACGTTGTCGGCGCCGACCTTGGCGGCCGACGTGACGTCGAAGCGGAACCGCGTGTAGCCACCGGCGTGGGTGCCGACCTGGGTGCCGTTGACCCAGGCGTTCGTGGTGTACGCCGATTCGTCGAACTGCAGATAGATGCGCTTGCCCGTCATGCTGGCGGGAATCGTGTAGTGCCGCCGATACCAGCCGATGCCGGTGTAGTACGCGGGCGTCTGGATCGGGCCCTGCTCGCCGTCCACCGCGTTCCAGCTGTAGGGGAGCGAGACGGCGCTCCACGCCGAGTCGTCGAAGGTGGGGGCCTGCGCGCCCGCCACGTCGCCCTTGTTGAACTTCCACCCGGCGGCGTCTGGGTTGGTCTGCGGGTCGCCGGAGAGAAACACCTCGACGCGGTTGGAGGGCGGGGCCGGGCAGTTGACGTCGACGATGCACGTCCCTGCGAGGCCTGCCTCCGAGCTGCCCGAGCTCGAGCCCGAGCCGGAGCCAGACCCGGAGCCGGAGCCGGAGCCCGAGCCCGAGCCGGAGCCGGAGCCCGAGCCGCCGCTGTCGTCGCCGCCGCCGGAGCTTCCGGAGCTCCCGGACCCGCCGGTACCGTCGGAGCTCGCGTCCGCAGCATGGTCGGCCTGGGCGGGACCTCCGCACGCGCCGACCTGCGCGAGCAGCGAGAGGCCCAGGCACCCGAGCGCGCAGAGCCAGCGAGCTTCACTGGAACCCATAGGCAACTCCGATCTCGGGCGCGATGGACAGAAGCGCCGGTGTCTTCGCCCCGAAGGACGCCTCGAACTTGCCCACCACGGTCAAGGCCACCTTCGGATCGAGGAGCACGCGCACACCCGCTCCCGCTCCCGCGAACGCCGGCCCGCCGACGGCCCAGGCGTTCACGTTCGAGCTCTGGGGCGGTGCGCTCCCGACCTTGCTCCAGACGCGAACGGGCGCGGCGGCGTCGTACTCGCCCACGCCCGCGTTCGCGAGGAGCAGCGGCGCCAGGACGCTGCTCATGGCGTGGGCGCCGATGAGGTACGTCACGCGCCCCTCGAGGTGGATGGGGGCCGAGAAGCCGTTGCCCTGGGACTGCGCGGCCTGCCCCGGATACGTGCGCAGGACCGCCGCCGCGCGGGCGCCGAGGAGCACGTTGTCGCCGAGCGCGAGGTCGAAGCTGCCCCCGAGCCGCACGTTCCCGACCGCGGCGCCGAGGTTGAGCGCGTCGCCGAACTGCGGATTGGTGTCGAGCGTCGCGTTCTGCGCGCCGCCGTCGCTGCGCGAGGGAAAGTCGTTCCCCTGGGCGTCGGTGCAGAAGTACCCCACGGTGTTGACGGGCGCGAGGGAGGTCGGCTGGAGCAGGCACGCCTGGTCCGCGGTGGGGACGAAGGTGAAGTCCACCGAGCCCCAGACGCCGACCCAGAAGCGAGGAGCCCTCGCGTCCTTCGCTTGCGCCTCGCTCGTGTCGTGCGTCTCCGTGGAGGCCGCCGCGGACGACGCCGACGATGGCCGGGGGGCGTCCTCGGCCGAGGCCGTGCGTCCCTTCTTGGAGGCGGCCCAGACCTTCTCCATCCCGGCGGTGCTGTAGGAGCGATCGAGCGAGAGATCGGGGCTGAGCGCGAGCGCGCGATCGAAGTAGCTCTGGCTCTCCTCGAGGGAGCCGTCGAGGAAGTGCATCGCGCCGAGGTCGCGGAGGAGCTCGGCCCTCACGCGCGGCGCGCACTGCGACGGCGCGCACATGTTGAGCGCGCTGGACAGCTTGCGGATGGCCTGGGCATAGGCGACGTTCAGGTTGTCCTCCTGGATCGCCTTCCTCTGCAGCTCCATCGCCTGATCCTGGACGCTGCCGTCGGCCGCCGCCGGTCTCGCGACGAGAACGGCGGGCAGCGACACCAGGAGCGCGATCGCTACTGGGCCGACGGCATGGTGCAGAGGGAGTTGATGCACGTATACCCTTGAGGAGAACCGCAGCAATCGGCCGTCGTCGTGCACTTTTCGTATTGTTGCGAGCAGGTCGGGGTCGAGTTCGAGCAGATGAGCGCCCCGCTCGGCCCGTGCTGGCAGTAGCCCCCGCAGCACTCGTCGCCCGTGGAGCACGGCGAGCCGTCGGGCTCGCAGGGCGCGGGCACCCAGTACCCGCGCATGTTCGGTGCGTCGAGCTCCTGCGCGGGGAGGTAGAACGCAGGGTGGCTCGGGTCCTGGCCCGCAGTCGGGTGCAGGTCGATGGCCGCCACCCAGAGTTTCTTGGTGACGGGGTACGTCCCGTTTCCGACGTCGTAGGGATTGCCCGCCGCGACGTTGCCGTACATCCGGCGGCTCGTGAACACGACCCAGAAGTACCCGCCCGACGGGATGGGACAGACCGTGGGCTCGTAGTTGAGCACGGCGTCGTTCGGGTGCTGCGCGTTCGTGGGCAGGTAGGGCGCGCCCGACGGCGAGACCCCGTTGAGGGCTCGCAGGGGGATCGCTTGCGGCGCGGGAGAGCTCGCGGACGCGGTCGCGTCGACGAGCCACAGCTCGGCCTGCGCCCCGTTCCACGTGGCGATCGCCGAGGTGCCCGGCTGCGCGAGGACGGTGTTGTGGAAGACGACGGCGCTGCTGTCGGGGAGCCACGCGGGCCACGCCGGGAAGCCGCTGGTCTGCGACGCGTTGGTGTAGAGGCGGCGCAGGCCCGAGAACTGCGGGGAGCCGCACGCCGGACCGGCGGCGGGGCTCGGCGGGCTTCCGGCGTCGAGCGGGGCGCCACACGTGAAGTCCATCAGGTCGAGGGTGTGTCCGTTCCCCTGCGCGAGGCCCGCATCCGCGCCCGGCTGGGCCTGGAGGAAGTTGAAGGCCACCTTGGTCCCGTCCGGTGAGAACGCCGGGGTCACCGCGTACTTGATCTGCCCGTCGAAGCCCGGAGCCACGAGGGCGTTTCCGCTCGCGCGCTCGAAGACGCGGGAGTCGGCGACGGTCCCCGTGGGACCGAAGTCGCCGTAGGACTCCTGGGTGAGCTTGGAGCTCTGCAGCGCGAAGGAACCGTCGCGCCAGGCGCCCGACCAGAGGAACTTGCGATCGTTGGTCGTGCCGTCGGGCGCGTTGCCCGTGTACGTCTGCGTCGCCGCGCCGGTCCCCAGGTCGAAGGCGTCCGTCTCGGCGTACGCAGGGTAGTTCTGCCCGTTGGAGGCGAACATCGCCGCGCCGTCGGCGGAGACCTCGTGGCACACGATGCACTTGTTCTGGGAGCCGGGGATCGCGAGCGTGGGGCTCGTCGACCCGGAGCGGATCGCGAGGATCGCCGCGGGCTGGTTTTCGTACACGGGATTCGCGAGCTGCGTGTAATACGAGCTGTAGTAGACGACGCCCTTGAGCTGCCCGGAGGCGACGTGCCATGTCTCGGCGATGGGCCCGTAGACGTGCGTCCCGTCGGTGGCGGTGACCTCGACGCGCAGCGGGTCGCCGGCGTTGCCGTTCGTGGCCACGCGCCATGCGGCCTGGTCGATCGGTTGATTGACGAGGTTCGTCCCCGAATAGAACCCCCGGAACTCGTAGTTGGCCTCCGTCATGTGGATGTAGACGGCGCTCGCGGGTGTGGGCGGGCTGGTCCACTGGAGCAGAGGAGCCAGCAACCCCTGCGGCCACACGGTCTGATCGTAGGGATACAGCCACGCGAAGCTGCCCGACGCGAGGCCCGCGTCCGCGTCCGACGCGCCCTCGAGCAAGGCGACGCCCGCGGCGCCCACGGGTCCGCCCAGCGGCGTGCCGCCGACGCCCGCGTTGCCTCCCACGCCCGCCTCGGCCGCGCCGCCGTCGGTCGCCACCGGCGCGCCGTTCTCGATGAAGCGGACCTGGACCGTGACCTTCGCCGAAGCCGTGAGGTTCCCTTCGGTCGCCGTGACCGTGCCGACGCCGGCCCCCTGGCCCGACGCCGTGAGCACGCCCGTCGCCCCGTCGATCACGCCGAGGTCGCCCCGATCGAGCTTCCATATCGCGGACACGGTCTGCCCGCCGTTCTGGGCGGTGAAGGTCTGCGGCGTGGCGTGAACGCCGCTGGAGTCGATCTGGACGATGACGACCGCCGACGCGGGGACGATGGAGAGCGTGCCCTGGGTCGAGCCTGCGTCCTTTCCGGAGCCGACGAGGTTCCCGGCGTCGCCTCCCGGGCCTGCGTCGCCCCCCGGGCCATCGGCGCCCAGGCTGGCGTCGTCGCCAGCGTCGGAGATCGTTCCCGCCTCAGCCGGTCCCTCGCCGGCGAACGTCTGCGGAGCCGGGGTGCTCGCGCACGCAGCGGCGCCGACGGCCCCCGCGAGACACACGAGGGCCACGATCCAGGTGGATGGGTAGCCCATCGCGCCGGCTCACTGCGTCCACTGGATGTCGTCGACGTAGAACGTGACCTCGGTGACGGTCGTCGGTTGATCCGCGGCCGCCGCCACCCACGAGAACCCGTTGAGGACGCCGCCCGCGTACGTCTGACCGGTGATGTCGATCGTGTACTGGGTCCACGTCGTGGACAGCGTCGTCTTCGGGACGCTGCCCTGGACGGTGTCCACGCAGGGGGCCGACGCCGTCGGGATCCCGCCGAAGCCGATGCCGCCGACGTTGAAGGAGACGGACTCCTTGCCCGTCGCGCCCTTCGCGTAGAACGTGACCTTCGTCGCGCCCGGCGGGACGAGGAAGCCGGGCGAGGCTCCCCAGTTGTTCGCCGGATACTGCCAGACCACGCCCGCCCAGCCCTTGCCCTGACCCGCGTCGGGCGTCGTCGTGTAGACGACCGTGTGGCAGGCCCCGACCGGGGTGCCGGGAGCGCGGTTGCCTCCGCAGGTCGTATCGGCGGGCATGTTGACGGAC
>Ga0070730_10003920_pt1 | contig 13194 bp, 14 predicted proteins | sample Coa_R1_3_FD_66447 | JGI IMG/M metagenome (GOLD analysis project Ga0070730, IMG submission 66447) | Surface soil microbial communities from Centralia Pennsylvania, which are recovering from an underground coalmine fire - Coalmine... | ecosystem: Environmental > Terrestrial > Soil > Unclassified ...
TGGGGGCAAAATGTCTCCATTTTATTTCGCCCCTTATTCTCTCCTTTATTTTTAACCCCATTATGGCATCACGGACCCGGCGCCAAACACCTTCTGGTATAATGACGCCAGCAACCACAAAGTAGGCTGGCCTATCCTTGTTTGGTTTTGGCGGGGTGCCAGATTCGTCGATGAACAAGATGTGCATGAAGGCAGCATAGCAATGAGCACGGCAAACGAGAAAGAACTAAACAAATCTCAATCGGAGCGTTTCATCGAAACCGCGCGCCAGCTCGGCTGCGACGAGGACGAGGCTGCGTTCCGTGAAAAGCTGGGGCAGATCGCCAAGGCGAAGCCTAAAGACGAATCCCCCAAATCAGATAGCTGACATCAGAGCGCGCCGCCGGTTACTGCCGTTGCCTTATTAGCTATGGTCCGCCAGCCGCGGGAGCGCCTTGCGGCACCGCAATGCTGGCTATTTGCTTGTTGAGAAGGTCAAACAGGAATGCCTTCATAGGAGCCAGATCGGGCTGAGAGACCGTGAGCATGGAGACGTCCGCGACCCGTAGTGCGGCTTCGTACTGAGGCCTATTCATCATGATCTGGTCGATGACGGTTATTGTGCCGGGCAAGACTGCGCCAATGCGCAAGCTCAGGCATGCGTAGGAGAAAGCCCGGGCCGTGCGGCCATTACCATTCCTAAATGGATGTATCCAGTTGATCCCCCAAAGCGCGAAGGCCGCTGCGTCCAAGGCATCCCCAGAAGTCCAAACAGACGACAAAATGCGAAAGAACCACTGCATCCTTCCCGGCACTGCCTGCCACGGCGGTGCTCCGTGCACAACGTTGCCGAAAGCATCGGCCACGTGCACCTCAATATTTCTGTAGCATCCCGGATCGTTTAAGAGAAAAATTGTGCCTGATAAATGCAAATGCAATAACGACTGCTCGTCAGGCATTGGAGCCTGACTGTTTACCAATGGCGCCTTATGCGCCAGTAAAAATAGAATTAACCCGTTCAGAACGTTAATCTGATTGGTTGCGTTCAGTAACTCAATTTCGTGGGCGACGGGTCCATTTATGGACTCCCAATTATTGTCTAGCATTTTCGCTCCGAAGATACAGAAAAGCCCGGAACGAATTAGTACCGGGCTTTGTTCGATTTAGATTGTTGTGTGGTCAGCGGTGCCAGACTTCACCTTCGTGGCCTTCGATCTGATTCAGTAGATCGGCGACGCCTTCTTTGGTGAGCGTCGATTTGCTATCCAGCACGCCAGCGATTAGGCTTATGCGCTGCGCACGCTTCTCTGCGGCAGTAATGGTGTGTGTCCTTGCGCGGTGCGCAATCTCTTCAAGCGTCAAAGACGGCATGGTTTTCTCCCCATCCACAGGTGCATTGTATGGCAACGAATCGATAAGAATCAATTACTTGCGCCAAGACGTTGTAAACGAAGGTAAATTCCTCTGTCGCCCGTCTCCCCATGTTCTGGCGGTATGCAGGCCTGTCAAACCGATCGCCCCCGCACTCGGTTCCCCAGCCGCACCATTCGCGCTTCCAGCAAGGGCGTGATTGCCCAGCCCAATCCCTAGCGCTGGGTTTGCAAAGTATAATATCGCCTCCCTGTTCCACACGAAACAAAACAGGAACAAATTTTTTCGTCCGGCGCAAAATTGTCCAGGGAGCGGGCGGCGCGGGGCCAAGTGTCTGGCGCGGCCGGTTGCGGGCGGCGGGCGGCCGGCCCATACTTCGGGCGCAAACGCGGCGGCGACAGAAGCTGAGGGAGGCGGCACGGCATGCGCAGTCACCACGACATGGGCGGGCTCGAGGCGGGGCCGGTCACGCCCGCCGAGCATGATTACGCGCCCTGGGAAAAGCGCGTCGACGCGCTGATGATGCTGCTGTCGGCGCGCGGCCACCTGAAGGTCGACGAGCTGAGGCGCAACGTCGAGGCGCTCGGCCCCGAGGCCTATGACAAGATGAGCTATTACGAACGCTGGATCGCGTCCATTACCGCGACCTTGTTGCAGCGGGGCATCCTCAGTTCCGACGAGATCGGCCGGCGCGTGGCGGCGGTCGAGGCCCAGTACGCAGCGGAACAGGCGGACGCGGCCCCGGCCAAGGGCACGGCGCCATGAGCGGCGCGTCCGTAAACCCGGCCGCGGCGCCGCGCTTCGCGCCCGGCGACCGGGTGACGGTGCGCCGGGCCTATCCGCCCGGCCATATCCGCACTCCCTATTATTGCCGCGGCGCCTCGGGCGTGATCGAGCGCCTGTGCGGCCGCTTCGCCAACCCGGAGGAGCTGGCGTTCAACCGGCCGGGCCTGCCGGCGCAACCGCTCTATCGCGTGCGCTTCCGCCAGGCGGAGCTGTGGCCCGACTACCAGGGGCCGGCGCGCGACACGATCGAGATCGAGATCTATCAGCATTGGCTGGAGGCGGCGCCATGAGCGGCCACGAGCATCACGACCATGATCACGCCCACGACCATGCCCACCCGCATGCGCCGCCGCCCGACGCCGACGCGGCCCTCACCCACGCCCAGGCGCTGGAGCTGGCGGTCACCTCGCTCTTGATCGAGAAGGGCGTGTTCAGCGCCGACGAGATGCGCCGGCAGATCGAGGCGATGGACGCGCGCCATCCGGGCCTGGGCGGGCGGCTGGTGGCGCGCGCCTGGGTCGACCCGGCGTTCAAGGCGCGGGCGCTGGCCGATGGCAGTGCGGCGGCGCGCGAGCTCGGGCTCGAGGTCGGGCCCCTGAGGCTGATCGTGGTCGAGAATACCGCGGCCGTGCACAATCTCATCGTCTGCACGCTCTGCTCCTGCTATCCGCGCATGCTGCTGGGCCTGCCGCCGGACTGGTACAAGAACCGGGCCTACCGCAGCCGCGCCGTGCGCGAGCCGCGCGCCGTGCTCAGCGAGTTCGGCACGGAGATCGCCCCCGACATCGAGGTGCGGGTCCATGATTCGACCGCCGACATGCGCTATCTGGTGCTGCCGCGCCGGCCGGCCGGCACCGAGGGCTGGAGCGAGGAAAATCTGGCGGCACTCGCCACCCGCGACAGCATGATCGGCGTGGCGCTGGCGCGGAACCCGGGGGCCTGACCGGGCGGGTTAATTAACAGGCTGTTGGTGATTTATCTCTAATGCTCTAGGCAGGGGACGACCAAGTTCATTTGGGGGAAGAGGACGTGCGCAGCCGTTGGCAATATACGCCGACGACCGACCATGTGGCGGTGCCACCGGTCATCGGCGAGCCGGTCGATGCCGCAGCCCCGCGCCCGGCGGCGCCGGCCGCGGGCGGCGCCGGCGCCGAGCCCCTGCCCCCGTCGCAGTCCCCGTCCCAGCCCAAACCCGAGGATCCGCGCTGGCAGCAACTGCTGGCGCTGGTCAGCCAGCTGCCGCCGGACAAGGCCGAGAAGCTGCGCGAAATGCTGGGCGGCGACGGCCTGGTCATGGCGAATTCCGAAGGGCTCGGCCAGGTGCTGAAGGCGCTGGAGCTGCGCCGGGGCGATGAAGGCGCCGCCGCCGGCGAGCCGCTGATGCGGCGGATCTGCCAGTTGCTGGAGCCGTTCCTGGTCGACGAGGATGCCGACGCCGGCGCCGGCCGGATCCGGCGCACGTCGCTGGTGCCCTGGTGGGAGGCGTCGCTCGCGCAATCGCCGGCAATCCAGGACATCGACCAGCAATATCGCCGCGCGATCCGCGAGAAGCTCGGCGCCGAGCGCGAGCGGCTCGAAGGCGAGGCCATGGCCGAGCTGGCGCGCCGCGCCCGCACGCTCACCATCCGCAACATCGCCCAGGCGGTGATCGAGGACGTGCGGCGCATCGGCATCATCCTCGGCGGCGGCATGGCGCTGGCCAAGGTGCTGACGGAGCTGGGCGTCGACGGCGCGCCGGAGGCACCGGGCATCGAGCTCGACGAGCCGATCGTCCGCCGCTTCGGCCGGGCCTACGAGGCGCTGGGCGCCGAGCGGACGTTCGATCCGGTCTGGCTCGGCCATGCGGTCATGAACCACCTGGCCCGGCCGTGGGAGGTCGTCACCCTCATCCACCGGGTCACCGGCTGCACCGACGTCCATATGCTGGAGCAGACGGAGCTGGCGCCGCTGGTCGACCGGACCATGGAGCAGATGATCACGGTCGCCGGCCGGGCGCAGAAGGCGATCAAGGAGGCGTCGCGCCACCCGACCGCCGCCGCCATCGAGGCCGCGGCCCGCGGCGCCGTGCTCTATTTCGACCTGGCCGAGGCGATCGCCCGCGAGATCAAGCTCGAGCGCAGCTCGCACTGGGGCCAGGCCTACATGGCGTCGCGCAAGAACCTCTCGGACCTGATCGCCGACACGCTCGAGGATTTCGAGGCGGTGATCGGCGATTTCCTCGACGACTGGACCGCGGACGCGCATGGCCAGGACGATCACCCGGGCTTTCTCGCCGCGGTGGCGGCGGCCGATTTCCTCGGCGCCATGAAGCTGCGCGCGACCCGGCACGGCTTCGGCATGCCGTTCACGGCGCTCGAGCGGCGCCTGCAGGACAGCCTGGGCCGGGTGATGAAGCGCCCCAAAGGCAATGCGCCCGACCCGTGGCCCGGCCAGAAGCGCCGGCTGCTCGGCGGCCTGCGCCTCATCTGACGGCCCTTGCCAAAGCGTGGCCCAAGTCGCACTTTCCTCCTAAAGCTGTAGGCGTGGAGCGTGACATGAAGCGGTCGGTTCGGATGGCGGGCGCCCTGGTGGCGGCGATGGCGGTGGGCGGCACGGCGCTGGCGGCGACGCAGCAGGCGGCCGCCCCGGTCATCACCGCGGGCAAGGTGCAGGCGGCCGCCCATCCCTATGACGAGGCCGCCGACGCGCACCAGACGCTGGCCACCGCCATGGCCGCGGCCAAGCTCTCCGGCAAGAAGGTCCTGGTCGATTTCGGCGCCAACTGGTGCCCCGACTGCCGGGCCTTGGGCGGCATCCTCGCCGTCGACCAGATCCAGGCCTATGTGCAGGCCCATTACGAGGTCGCGGTCGTCGATGTCGGCCGCTTCAACAAGAACCTCGACATCCCGGCCAGCTACGGCTTCAAGATCCGCGGCATCCCGACCGTGATGGTGGTCGATCCGACGACGAACCAGGTGCTGAACCGCGACGGGCTCGAAGCGCTCGGCGACGCCGGCTCCATGGCGCCCCAGGCGGTCGTCGACCTGCTGGTCACCTGGACCGAACGCCCGGCGAGCTGAGGGAAGGCAGCTCCCTCTTTCGTCATTCCCGCCCCTTCCCAATCGTCATCACCGGGCTCGACCCGGTGATCCACGCGTCTCCGCCGCTCCAACAGGCGGGGGCATTCCGCCGCGCGGTCCCGCCCCATCGTCCCGCCATCGCGTGGACCCCCGGGTCAAGCCCGGGGGTGACGAGGAAAGAGAGCGCTCTTAACAGGCGAGACGTGGTTCAAGCGCGGGAAACTGGCGTCCGGCCCCTCCCCAATCGTCCTCACCGGGCTCGACCCGGTGATCCACGCGTCTCCGCCGCTCCAACAGGCGGGGGGCATTCCGCCGCGCGGTCCCGCCCCATCGTGCCGCCATCGCGTGGACCCCCGGGTCAGGCCCGGGGGTGACGAGGAAAGAGAGGGCTCTTAACAGGCGAGACGTGGTTCAAGCGCGGGAAACTGGCGTCCCGCCCCTCCCCTGCCGTCATCACCGGGCTTGACCCGGTGATCCACGCGTCTCCGCCGATCCGACCGGTGGGCTCATTCCACCGCGCGTTCCCGCCCCATCGTGCCGCCATCGCGTGGACCCCCGGGTCAAGCCCGGGGGTGACGATGAAAGAGAGTGCCCCGACCTACGCCGTGCGGATCTGGGCCAGGAACCCCTCGACCTTGCGCTCGAGCGTGTCGGACTGGCGCGACAGTTCCTCGGCGGCGCTCAGCACCTGACCGGCGGCAGCGCCGGTCTCGCCGGCGGCGAGCGTCACTGCGCCGATCTTCTGGGCGACCTCCTCGGTGCCCCGGGCCGCGTGGGTGACGTTGCGCGAGATCTCCTCGGTGGCCGCACTCTGCTCCTCGACCGCGGCGGCGATGGCGGTCGCGATCTCGTTGATCTGGCCGATGGTCTGGCCGATGCCGCGGATGGCGCCGACCGCATCGCCGGTCGCGGTCTGGATCGCCGCGATCTGCTGGGCAATCTCCTCGGTCGCGCGCGCGGTCTGGGCCGCCAGGCTCTTCACCTCCGACGCCACGACCGCAAAGCCCTTGCCGGCGTCGCCGGCGCGTGCCGCCTCGATCGTGGCATTGAGGGCCAGGAGATTGGTCTGGCTCGCGATCTGGCTGATCAGCGCCACGACCTCGCCGATCTTCTGCGCGCTTTCGGCCAGCGCATTGACCGTGCCGCCGGTCGCCTCGGCCTGGCTCGCCGCCTGGCCGGCGATGCGCGCCGAACGGCTCACCTGACCGCCGATCTCGCGGATCGAGGCCGCCAGCTGCGCCGACGCCGAGGCCACGGTCTGCACGTCCTCGAGCGCGCCATGGGTCGCGTCCGCCACCTCGGTCGACTGCGTCGAGGCCCGGCTCGCCGTCTCGCTCAAGGTCTCGGCCGAGGCCTGCAGCTCGACCGACGCGGACGAGACGGCGGTGACCACGCCCTTGACGCTTTCCTCGAAGCCGTCGGCAAGGCTCGCCAGCGCCGCCCGGCGCTCGCCCTCGGCCCGGGCCTTCGCCGCCTCCTGCTCGTGGCGCAGGCGGTCGGTCTCGGCGAGGTTGGTCTTGAACACCTCGACCGTGCGGGCCATGTCGCCGACCTCGTCCTTCTGGCCGACGGACGGGATCTCGACCGTGTGGCTGCCGGTCGCGAGACGCTGCATGGCGTCGTTGAGGCCGATCAGCGGCCGCGCGATGAACCAGGTCATGCCGAAGCCGACCGCGACCAGCAGCACGAGCGCCGCGGCCGCGGTCCAGCCCATGACGCTGCCGCCGCGGCCGGTCGCGCGCGTGACCGCGCCCATCTGGTCGCCGGCGACTCGAGCCGCCCCGCTGGTGACGCCGGCCAGGAGCTCGACCAGCTTGGCGCGCAGCGGGCCGACCTGGTTGGCCGACTGGTCGGTCGTCGCCTTGTTGAGCGCCACCACATTGTCGGCCAGATCGACATAGCCCTTGACCTGCCCGGTCGCCTCGTCGATGGCCTTGGCGAGCGGGCCGTCGCCGGCCAGCGACCGGGCCGAATTCATATATTCGACGATGAAGCTGGTGGCGCGCTTGGCCAGCGCGATCTGGGTCGCGTCGCCGGTCGCGAAATAGCGCATGACACTGACCCGCTGCTCGCCGAACCGGTCGCGCGCGTCGTTCAGGTTCTCGACCGCGACCGGGCTGTCGAGCTTCGCCTGGTTGAGCGCCTGCTGCAGCGCCTGGTGGATCTGGGTATTCGCGGTCAGGAACGGGCCGTTGCGGGCGTCGAGCGCCTTGGTGCGGAATTCCGCGAGCTTGTCGAGCGCGGGCCCGAGCTGGCTCCAGGCCTCGCGCGCCTGGTCGAGCGACTGGGCGAGGCCCGCATCGTCGGTGCGGGCGCGGGCGCCCTCGATCGCCTTGGCGCCCTCGGCGGCATAGCCGGCCGCCGCCTCTCGGGCGGTACCGACCTCGTCGGATTTCTGCGCCAGCATCATATGCTGCTCTTCGATCAGCGCGCCGCGCAGCGCCAGCAGCGCCTGGTCGGTCGCGGTCGCGACGGCGAAGGCGCCGTCGATGCTGCCGATGTTGCGCTGGGCCGTGCCGAAGCCGCTCAAGCCGACCGCGGCCATGGCGGCGATCAGCACCATCGTGATGCCGAGCCCCAGAACCATCTTGGTCCGGATTTTGAGATCGATCAGCCAACGGAACATTCTTCAGCCTCCCACGGCATGCCGGCGCGCCTTCGGACTGGCTTCGCCTCCGCAGGGGGGCCAGCTTCGCCGGAACGCCGGATTTCCGTATAGGATGACGGGAAGCGATAACGAAACCTTTCCCAAGAGCGACAATCTTGCTCGACAACCTGAACGACCTGCGCATTTTCATCCGGATCGTCGCGACCGGCAGCCTGTCGCAGGCGGCGCGGGAGCTGGGCCTGTCCCTGGCCGTGGTCAGCAAGCGGCTGGCAGCGCTGGAGGACCGGCTGGGCGTCCGGCTGATCAACCGCACGACCCGGCGATTGAACGCCACCCAGGAAGGCGCCGAATTCTACGAGCGCTGCCAGCGCATCCTGGCGGATCTGGAGGAGGCCGAGGCGGCCGTCACCACCGGGCGCGAGTCACCGCGGGGGCTGCTGCGCGTGACCGCGGCGGTCGCATTCGGCCGGCGGCGGGTCGCCCCGGCGATCGTCGGCTTCACCGAGCGCCATGCCGATATCCAGGTCGAGCTGGACCTGACCGACCGGATGGTCGACCTGGTCGATAGCGGCATCGACGTCGCCATCCGCGCCGGCGCTTTGCAGGATTCGAGCCTGATCGCGCGCAAGCTGGTCGGCAACTACCGCATCGTCGTCGCCTCACCGGACTATCTCGCCCGCCATGGCGTGCCGCGCACGCCGGAGGACCTGCTCCGGCATCAATGCCTGAACTTCAGCGCGCTCGGCGACCTGTGGAATTTCATCGGGCCCGACGGCCCGCTGCAGATCCGGATCGACGCGCGGCTCAGGACCAATGACGGCGAGGTCGGCCATGAATGGGCGCTCAACGGCGCCGGCCTGGTCATGAAATCCATCTGGGACGTCGGCGACGACGTGGCGGCCGGCCGCCTGGTGCGCGTGCTGGCGGACTGGCCGTCGCCGGCCGCCGCCATTCACGCGGTCTACCCGACGAGCCGGCATCTCTCGGCCAAGGTCCGCAGCTTCGTCGACTATCTCGGCGAACACTTGCGCGCGGCCGACGTCTGGCACGGCCCGGACTGAGGCCCGGTCAGGACCGGGCTTCCGCCCGCCGGGCCGGCGCGTCGAGGCTGGCGCCCAGCAAGGCGGCCGCCAGGCCGGCAGCCGCGACCAGCGCGCCGGCGATCGACACCCAGCCGAAGTTCAGGCCATGGTCGATGATGGCACCGCCCAGTGCCGCGCCGCCGGCATTGCCGAGATTGAACGCGCCGATATTGAGCGAGGCCGCCAGATTGGGCGCCTCCTTGGCCTTCTCGACCATGCGCATCTGCAAGGGCGGCACGGTCGCGAAGCCGGCAATGCCCCAGACGAAGATGGTGACGATGGCCGGGACCATCGCGTGGCTGGTCGCTGCGAACAGAGCGAGGATCAGCGCGAGCGACGCCAGCACGCCGATCAGGGTCGGCATCAGCGCTCGGTCGGCAAGCTTGCCGCCCAGCGTGTTGCCCAGCGTCAGCCCGACGCCGAACAGCAGGAGAACGGCGGAGACCGCATGGGGCGAGAGCCCGGTGACCTGCTCGAGGATCGGCGTGATGTAGGTGAAGACGGTGAACACGCCGCCGAAGCCCAGCACCGTCGTCAGCAGGGCCAGCCAGACCTGCGGTCGGGCCAGCACGCCCAGTTCCTTGGCGAGGCTCGGCGCCGCCTCCTCGCCCTTCGCCGGCACCAGCAGCGCGATCGCCACGGCCGCGGCGACACCGAGCCCGGTCACCACCCAGAAGGTCGCGCGCCAGCCGAGCGCCTGGCCGACGAGCGTGCCGAACGGCACGCCCAGGATGTTGGCGAGCGTCAGCCCGGTGAACATCATGGCGATGGCGCTCGCCTGCTTGTCCTTGGCGACGAGGCCGGCCGCCACGACCGAGCCGACCCCGAAGAACGTGCCATGGGCGAAGGAGGTGACGATGCGCGCCGCCATCAGCAACCCATAGTCCGGCGCCACGGCGCACAGCAGGTTGCCGAGGATGAACAGGATCATCAGGGTCAGCAGCACCTGCTTGCGCCGCCAGCGGTTGGTCAGGACCGTCAGGATCGGCGCGCCGACGACGACACCCAGCGCATAGCCGGTCACCAACAGGCCGGCGGACGGGATCGACACGCCGAGCGACGTCGCGACATCGGGCAGCAGGCCCATGATCACGAACTCGGTGGTGCCGATGGCGAAGGCGCTGGCCGCGAGCGCCAGAAGTGGAAGGGGCATGAATTCTCTCCAGGACGTTCCGGTAGGAGAATTCGTGCCGCGATGCGGCATAGATAACCGCCTGTTGCGTTGAGCCACTCTTTCCAACGGGGAAAGAGTGGCCGCCAGTCAGTTGCCGAAGCGGTCGGGCACCGGCGGCAGATCCTGCATCCATTTGGTCAGCTTGGCCGCTGGGAAGATCCAGATGATCCCGGTCACCAGATAGAACAGCGCTTCGACGAGCTGATTGTCCGGCAGCACCGCAATCGCCAGCCGCATGACCAGCAGCGCATAGAGCCCGAGCCCGAAGATCAGGCCGAGCGTACCGAAGAGAATGCGCAGGCGCATGGCGAAGTCTTACCCGTTCAGCTGTCAGAGGGCGGCGACCGAAGCCGCCGCACCGCCGACCCATAGCAGGTAAGGCTCCCCGAGCCCAGTCGCGAGTCCGTCAGGTCGACAGGCGCGTCCGGTCGTGCGGCTCGGCATAGTCGATCACCGGCCCCAACGGCACGATCTGGGTCGGATTGACCGTGCGCTGGCTCACGTAGTAGTGCCGCTTGATATGATCGAGGCTCACCGTCTCGGCGATGCCCGGCATCTGGTAGAGGTCGCGCACATAGCCCCAAAGATTGGGGAAGGACCTGAGCGTCTGGCGATTGCACTTGAAATGGCCGTGGTAGACCGGGTCGAAGCGGACGAGCGTCGTGAACAGGCGCCAGTCGGCCTCGGTCAGCCGGTCGCCGAACAGATAGCGGCTGCGGCTGAGACGGGCCTCCAGCTCGTCGAGCATGGCAAACAGGGCGCCATAGGCGGCTTCGTAGGCGGCCTGGGATGTGGCGAAGCCGGCCTTGTAGACGCCATTGTTCACGGCATCATAGATCCGGGCATTGAGCGCATCGATGTCGCCTGCCAGGTCGGCCGGGTAATAGTCGATCGAAGCATCGCCCAGCGCTGCCAGCGGTCCGTTCATCAGCCGGATGATCTCCGACGACTCATTGTTGACGATGGTGCGTTCCCGCTTGTCCCACAGCACCGGCACGGTGACCCGGCCGGTATAGTCCGGCACCGCCATCGTATAGACCTGATGCAGGAAGTCGGCCCCGGTCACCGGGTCAGGACTGGAAAAGCGCCAGCCCTGCTCCAGCATCAGCGGATCGACCACGCTCAGCGAGATGGCCGATTCAAGCCGCTTCAATTTGCGGAAGATGATCGTGCGATGCGCCCAGGGGCAGGCGAGCGAGACGAACAGGTGATAGCGCCCGGCCTCGACCGGGAAGCCGGTCCGTCCTTCCGTACTCACTTGGTGGCGAAATGCCGAATCGGCGCGCTTGAACGCGCCGCCGGTCTTGGCCGTGTCGTACCAGACATCATGCCAAACGCCGTCGACCAACTTTCCCATCGCTCGTCTCCCGCTTGCCCCGTGGAACTCAGGCGCGGCCCGGCAGGTCGGCCAGCACCAGATCGTAAGCCTCCGCACCACTGATCGTCAGCTTCGTCTCACCGGCGATCGCGACGCCGGCCCGGTTGGGCACCGCGATGCCGTTGACCACGATGGAACCGACCGAGGGCACCAGATAGACGAGCAGGCCCGGCTCGATGTCGAACTCCAGCCCCTCGCCCGCCGCCATGCTGGCGCCGAACAGCGTCGCGTCCTGATGGATCGGCAGCACGCCGTCATCGATGATGCGGCCGGAGGCAAGCGGCACCAGACGCCCGGACCGCTCGTCCTTGGGGAAGCGGCGCGCGGCCCAGGCCGGCTCGACACCACGCCGAGCCGGCTCGATCCAGATCTGGAACAGCTCGGTCGGCTCACGCTCCCGGTTGTGCTCGGCATGCATGATGCCCCGCCCGGCCGACATGACCTGAACGTCGCCCGCCTCGGTCCGGCCGACATTCTTCAGATGGTCCGTGTGGGTAATGGCGCCGCGCCGGACATAGGTGATGATTTCCATATCCCGATGGCCATGCATGTCGAAGCCTGTGCCCGCCTCGATCCGGTCGTCGTTCCACACGCGCAGCGGACCGAAGCCCATCCGTTCCGGATCGTAATGGGACGCGAAGCTGAAATGGTGGCGGGCATTGAGCCAGCCGTTCCTGAATGCGCCCAGGCGCTCCAGCGGGGTGACATCGATCATGCTGCATTCCTCGCGACGCGGATGAATCTCTTGCTCCAAACATGGTTAGTCCAGCGTTTCCGGACAATTCGGCGGAATAGGAACAGACTGTTCGGAATTTTCGCCCATTGATAGGCAATCTTATTGGACGAATAGACTATTATATTGACCAGACCGTCTCGCCTGGCCATCCTGCCTGCCGGTCCCGAAGCGGACCCGCGGGAATTTGACGGACAGCAGCTTGCGCCGCGTCACCAAACGCTAAAGCGCCACGAAGCGGTTTCGTGGTCCCGAGATGGAGGATGCCATGACCAACGCTCGCCGGATCGCCCGCTCGCCCCTTCGCCGGCTTTGTTGCCGCTGCTGAACGCCGGGCCTGAGAGGGCCTAGCCCCTCTCCCGCATTTCCCATGACCTGATCGACCGCGCGCCTTCGGGCGCGGGGCTAGCCGTGCGCCTTCAAGGTGCCCGACAGAACCGGAGACCATCCGATGCGACTTAAGCTACTTGCCGCGACGATCCTCGGCCTCGCCACCGGGCTCATCCAGTCGCCCGCTCAGGCGGCCGAGACCACGACCTTGCGGATAGGCGTGCAGAAATACGGCACGCTCGTCATCCTCGCCCAACAGCACAGCTTGGAGGAGCGGCTGAAGCCACTCGGCGTCACGGTCGAATGGACCGAATTCCCCGGTGGCCCGCAATTGCTGGAAGCGCTCTCGGCCGGCGCCATTGATTTCGGCACGACCGGGGATGCGCCGCCGATCTTCGCCCAGGCTGCGCGCGACGCACTCGTCTATGTCGGCGTCGAGCCGGCAGCGCCGACCGGCGAGGCGATCCTGGTGCCGAAGGATTCCCCGCTGCGATCGCTGGGCGATCTCAAGGGCAAGAAGGTCGCGCTCAACAAGGGCTCGAACGTCCATTTCCTGCTGGTCCAGGCACTGGCGCAGGTTGGCCTCACGCCCAAGGACATCACGCCGGTCTACCTGACCCCGGCCGATGCTCGCGCCGCGTTTGAGCGCGGCAATGTCGACGCCTGGGCGATCTGGGATCCGTTCCTGGCGGCC
>Ga0070730_10003921_pt1 | contig 13194 bp, 22 predicted proteins | sample Coa_R1_3_FD_66447 | JGI IMG/M metagenome (GOLD analysis project Ga0070730, IMG submission 66447) | Surface soil microbial communities from Centralia Pennsylvania, which are recovering from an underground coalmine fire - Coalmine... | ecosystem: Environmental > Terrestrial > Soil > Unclassified ...
AATTGATCTGTTGAAAAAAGCGATAGAATACCTTGAATCTCATGAGTAGTTAGTCCTTTTTCTCACGTTTCTCATGTCTCTTTTTTAGTTCGGGATACATTTTGTACACTTTAGCCCTAATACCAGCAGGGTTAGGAGCAAAGTGGGCACGAGCAAGTGCATTGCGAGCGTGAGCAAGGTCAGGGATCGGAAACGAGTACGCAGACGCACCTCCTGATTTACCAGCAAAGTCCTTAGGCGCCACGTGTTTGTATTTTCCTGAAGATGATGAGCCCTTTTTCTTGCGCATCTTCTCTTCAACGCCACGAGCAACTTGTACGCCCTTGGCAACAGTAACCTTTTTCTTCATTACTACTCTCCTACAAATCTATACGTGCATCCAACTCACGGAGAACGACGATCCATCAGGTGACAAAGCAGATGCTAACGCCTTAGTTGTTCCTTCAGGAGCAATCATATTCATAGCCTCACAAGACCATGCAGGGTTATTTATCGCCCCTTTAATACCGTTGATCGAGCAGGTACATCCTGAAAGATAGATAACGGTAAAATCAGATAGAGGAAGCGTTTGATTGAGCCAGGGAGCTTCTACTATCCACTCTGCACAGACACGGTCCAGAATGGCCGGAGCTATGCAAGGGATAATGCTGTAGACCTTTTTAGTATGGTTCATAATCTCGAGAATAAAGAGATTCTGTGAAGCAGGCATAAAGCTGGTTAAAGGGTCATAAGTAACTGAAGCACTAATGGAATCACCCACTTCAACAGGAAACCCTACGATCTGGTTGCTTCCAGCAGGAAACATTTCGTACCATGCATAGTGAACTTCTTGACCATTTGACCAATCATGCTCTGTTCCAAGCTGTTCCACGGTTCTGCTTCCAGCCCCATCTATACCAACCCAAACCGAACAAGAAGTGTTTTCCCCCACGGCAACGACATTAGGAACAATCCATGCTCCTTCTACTTCAGTAACCTTGTGAAGAACCGGGTTAATCAGACTAGGCGCTGCCACATAGCCGCACCAGTTATTACTAGAAACGGTGGTATCAAAAAGATGCTTGCGAGAAGCTCTTTTTATCGGTTTAACATCACAAGCAAGATGCGTGTAGCCTTCATGAGTGTCAGCAGCGCAGCTCATAATGAGCGAGAATAAGAGTGCTAATGAGATCATAGATACCCTTCAGTATCAAATAGTTGATTCGTTCCAAATCCAAACTCGTTCAAACGACGTCTTGGATACTCGGTGTGGATTGCTCTTTCAGAAAGGTTGGCCATGGCTCTTGGATCCTCTTGGACCATTCCGCCTTCAGCCTTTTCGATACGACGACGTGGATCTACACCACGCCAGAACGAGTCTGCAACTTGCTGCGCTCTTTGATGAGACAGCTCGTCCATACGTCCTTCGTATACCTTCATTGTTCCGTACTCACCTTCAGAGCCGGGACGGGATATAGCTTTTCTAGACTTCATAGTATTCCTTTCAACCCGTGACATTTTGTCACGACCTGGATAGTCCGGTAGGGAAGGAGACAAGAAAGAACCGTGACCTTCCCCACCAGATTTTTTTAACGAACGCGAACCGTTTCTTCGAACATAAGGCGCTCATTGACGCGCTTTTGTTGTTTGGTGCGCTTCACTTGTATGTTGGCAGGTACACCCAATATCGCGTAGGCAATCTTCTTAGCCTTACCTGATATGCGTGGAATAGCTGGCATCATTACACCTTTTTAGGCATGAAGTGTTCGCGACGTTTATTGTCGTCATAATCCATCTGTCTATCAACCCCACGAATAGTGTCATCAAGCATTTCTGGTAAGTAGTTACCCATTACTGGATACGGCTTGATCATGACTTCTTGAGGCATGTTAGCAATCGCTGAGTGGTTCTCATGTATCATGCCAGCGTCTTGCATTTCTTGGCGTCTACGTGGCTCCATGCCAGCGTAGTGCTCACCATGGTGCATCCCAGAACTGTGATGTCTTTTCTTGTGTGCCATAGTCATTCCTTTTGGTAGAAACTGTCTCACCCTTTTAGGTGGACAACGTTATACGTCTAACTACCTGCGGCAGAACCATTCTGCTCAGGGCGTATTTCGCTCTTATTCTTACTAACATTAGGTTGGGAAGCAACTTGTTCCTGTTCCTTCAAGATCCTAGAAAGATTGACCAGCTTTTCTACGTGCGCTAGATCAATGCCTTCTATCTCTTTGAGAGCCTTGACCAGGTTCAGTAGACCAATCTCTTGATCCTTCACCGCAGCCGCACGACGTTCAACGGCAAGCGCCTGATTCTCTTGTACTCGACTCGTACGTTCAACCCCAAGTCCACGATCAGCCTCAGCACGAGCTTGTGCAAGTTCTGTACGAGCTGCTTGTTCTTGAAGAGCTGCCTGCATCTGTTGTTGCTGCATCTCAGCCTGTTGTTGTTGAGCCTTCTGCATGTTCTCGATAATGCGTTTCTTATTCTGAATCGTAGAGACTTCAAGAAGATCTTCACTAGTGATAGCAACGCCAGCTTCACGAAGCATAAGCATCTGAGCCATCTGCATCTGTTGCTGCGTTGAGGTGTTAAGCCCTTCTTCAACGACAGCGTGGTATTTACCAAACGCCTTGGAGTAGAACTGTGGCTGAGGCTCTTCACCTTCGAGGATCTTTTTAACCTTGCCTGGCGTGAAATTAGCCTGTACCAACTCGATCATCTTTTTACCCAAGAGCTTTTGAGACTTGTCTAGAAGATCGAAGATGCATTGCAGCGTGGTAGTAGAAGCTGATTGCTTAAGCATAGAATGGTAGCCAGAGAGTGTGTCTTTATTATCAAAGCCAAGAAGCTCATCAGACACACCAGCAACCTCTTGGATCTCTTTAGCCAGAAGCTCTGACAGTTGGATCATCGATGGTGGAATCTGTGGTGCTTGTATCTGAACTACATCGGTCATATTGGCATCAGACTTGAGCGCAAGACCTTTACCCTGTCCTGAAAGGAAAACATCCCGTGGATTAACAAGAGCATTCTCTTTGTAGATGTATCCACTATTGATCTGTGACTCGAGTATATCCAACTCCACAATACGTCTACGGTTGTAAAGATACTGTGCGTCCCGAAGTCCACGAACCATACCTTGGACGCGGAATGGCCAATAAGGGCTCTCAGGGTGGTAATACGTGAGTACAGGAACGAAGGGATAGGAGTCTATGCCCATAGGGATTGGACCGTCATACATAACTTTGGCTTGGACTACTATAGCAAGACGAACGGTTGGAATCTCTTGGTCAACCACGGTAACTTGTGGATAGGTCTGCAGAAAGTGCTTGAGTCTATCATCGTTGGAAGACTTCCACTCCATGGTCTCACCCGTTTGGGTATCGACCAGCATCTTTTGGGTTCTGTAGTCACGGTAATAATATTCGTCGTACGTAAGAAGATTCTTGAGTCCGTAATTATAAGATTCTGGCATATACTGGAACTTGCCGTCTCTGTTGTCATGACCCCACAAAGACATGATCTCTTCAGTGTATTCAGGTAAGAGAGCGATGCATTCACGCTTGGTTAAGTAAGAACGCTTCCAGATATAGTTGCAGTCACTCATATCCTGCTTGCGCATGTAGGGATCAACAAGGAAAGAGTTGTAGGCGCAGTTATCAACTTTGATGTTTCCTGAAATAGGATCCTCTCGGTAATCCATCCAGAGCTGGAGGAAGTTCATACCGGTGATTAGTGAACCTTGGAATGCTTCTGAGATCGTGTCTAGAACGCCTTCCTGATTGTTAATCCACATAAGTATCTTGGTGAACTGGTCAGCTGTTTCTGCATCTCCATTTTCAACCGGGGTACAGATGGTGGATTTACGATTGCGGCGCTGATGTCCAGAAACCATGTCGACAACGCGGCGAACTCTATTGAAATTGAAGTTCCTGCGTCTGTTGGCAGGCAGGTTCCCATAAAGATCGTTCCACATGGTCTGATCGCCAGTATAAAAGCGAAGATCAGTGTCAGCCTCAGCCCATTGTGATTGGTTAATGGTGATAGATTCAGCATATGCAGCTTCCATACGCGCCAGGATACCCTTATGGCGCTCGTCATAATATTGTGGCCCAAGCTGGGGGAAAAGCATGTAAGACCCTCCAAGAACTTTTCTTAGTTAACAGTAAGAAAATTCTAGGAAGATAAAGACAGGGAACAAAATCAGAAAGTAAAAACCCCGAGGTGCGAGACTCGGGGTAATCTAAACAGAGACTGGTAAAAGAATCACCAAAACCAGCGCCCAAAGCTTATGACTTATTCTTCGAAATGTGAAGCGATCTTTTTGTCCAAGTTGGAAAGTGAAGAGCGTATCTCTTCCATAAGATCCAAGTTGTCACACGTCACTTTCTCGGTGAACGTCATGCCGTAATCTTTGGCGTTTATTCTACAGGTTATAACGTATTTGTACTCAGTGAGGTTTTCGATCATTTCATACTCCTTTTTAATTGAGCTTCTTTTAATTTATACGCTGATTCTATTGCTAGTTTGAGCGAGTATTCAAGCTGATAAAGAAGTCCTTCTTCAATGGACTCCTTTATCTGGGGAGACACGTGTTCTTGAGGTTCCTTAAAGGAATCAAGGCTAAGTTGCCCTTGAGGAGCAACCTTCTCTTCTGGCTCGAACTGAAGAAAGTCCTTATCGTCCAACTCTTCAGGATTATCCTTATCTCTCTGTTCTCTGCCTAATCGATAAGTCTCTTTGCGCTGATCACGCCCACATTTCATGCACTGCTTGCTCTCTTTAAACGCACATGGGCTCATCCATTGGATTGTCCTTCTACAGTCGCACTCGACAAGCCACATAGTTTTGCCGTCTCGCACCTCAGACGATTTAAAGTTCCACTTTCCCATTTCCGCTTTTATTGGCTTCTTATCAGTCACTTTTCTGGCTGCCATTCTGGCACTCCCTTAATTTAGTTTTTCTTTCCATCTCTCTTCTAATAGCTTCTTAAAGAGAACGGCATTATCAACTTCTCGTGGAAGATCTACTTCTTTTGCCAACTCAATGTAGAAGTCTATGGGTACAGCTATGCTAAAATCCTTACTGTGATCTATATAAGGAACGTTTCTATCATTGCAGATCTTTGCAGCAGACTCGGCAGCTTCAGGACGCTGGAAAGCAGGAGGACAACAGTACATGTCTCCCGTTTTGACGTCTATGATGCCACGCACTTTACCTGTCTTACTACATTCGAAGTGAACGGTCTCAAGAGTATCTCCATGCTCATAAGCGGGATGATTATGCATTACACCTTGATGCATCCCATTTCTGAGCACAGGAGTATCAGGCCCCTCTTTGAACTTAGGATGATGCCTTCTAACCATCTTTTGGGTGTATGTATAACGCCCTTTTTTACATCCAGCCATCGTCTCTCCTACTTATGGCAAGAGGTAACTTTTCGACCACTGCTCTTGTAGGCCTTATAATATCTCTCATACAGATCTATAGACTCCTGTGAGCCCTTAGAATCTGTCTTCCAATTGTCGCAAAGATGATGAAGCGAGCTAAAAAGAGCTCCAATCATGACTTCTCTTCTAATATAGTTGTCGATAAGGTGTTGCAACTCATTAATGTTCTTAGAACCCGGAACTAAACTCCTACAGTCTTCTTGAGAAGCATCACACTCCTGCGCTGCTTGCTCTATAGCGTCGTGAAACTGCCTTGCAATTCTATCTACTTCGCATAGACAGAGCGTATTCTTGGACTCCACTATCCGCTTTATAGACTCATCATGCTGTTCCCGATGGATCTTATCCCATCCAGGACCACATGCCCATAGCGCCTTAGCCCAAACTATTCTGTACTTAATACGCTTCACCAGATTCTCTATCATAGTGACCTTTCAACTGAGTGATTGTGACCGTTGACTATCTGTTCTTGCAGCCTTACGAGCAGGGGATCCAGAAGGATTCGGAGAACGTCTTCGAACTGTCGGGGACTTGGCATCATCTCTGGTAGGAATAACTCCTTGAGAGACTGTAACCTTGATATCTCCCTGATCTACTAAAGAGCTTACAAGGGTAATGAAGACGCCATTGCTCAAAGTGATCTCATGCTTTTGGCGCTTACTGGTCATACTGCTGTAGAAGTTAACGAGCGTAACTTTCTCTGCTGCATTACACGTAGCAAAGAACATACATAAAAATAGAATTCGCTTATTCATTTTGTCTCCGCCATTTTCTGTATGGCTCTATGTGTCTGCCAATCCCTTCTCTCCCTCACGTATCCGCCAACCAGGAGCAGTATTACTAGAAGCCCTATAAATACTCTTACAAGAATATCTTCCCAATTCATCTCATCTCCGTAAAATGGTTACCATTCATGTCCTTTAGGCTGCTCTGGAAGATAGGCCCAATGAGTGACCTCATCGTCTTCATACTTTCCTCCACCTCCCGTCTGCCACGTATTCTCAGGGTATATATAATATAAAATCTTATACCCAAATCTTTGCGAATAAGTGAGGACATATTCGTATTGAAGTTCTCCAGAAGGCTTCTTCTTCTTACAGTCATACCATTTATGCTTCTTTGCAGAAGTAAGATACTTCATCCCCATCTATCTCATCTCCGGTAAATCGTCCCTGAATACTGCTGGCATATTATAATTACTCCCGTACACAGTCTGCATGTATCGCCTATCCAACTCAGAAGCATCAGCCTTATCAGACACTTTTGGCAAACTAATGCATAGATATCGCATAGCGTCAGCAAAATGTGAAGACCAATCGTGAAGTGGATGAGCGGCATAGACCTTCCGTTTATGGTCATACTCCTGTCTATAGTTCTCAAGAGCTTTGATGAGTGGGGCACAAGCCTTCTCATCGATCCAGAATTTGCCCAAAGACGAACGAACCGACTCTATCCCGTCTTCTACACTGATCTGAGGCGCTACGGTGAACTGTATGCCCAATTCTTTCGCCTTTTCCCAACGAGTCATACCAGATCCAAACTCTTTAACGCGGATGTCATGAGGAGCTATGTGCTTACCCCATTGATACGGCTGCTGTTTAAGGACAGTTGTGTAGTGCTCAAGCCCTACTTTGCTGTTCTCGTAACACCAGATTATGCGGATACTCATTCCTATAATCTGAAACGCTATGATTGAGGTATTGTCACGCACGCCGATATCCCAGCAAGAATGGACCGGGAATCCGTTTTCCCACGGAACCATACTAATCTGGCCTCTGGTTCTCATCTTATCGATATAGCGAGCGTAATAGCTTCCCTCCACACCAAGATCCCAGCTCGTGTAGTACTCCTGTTGGATCATGTCGTCACTCATTTCACCAAGAGCACGCTCACGTTCAATCTCATGCAGGTTGATGTGTCCCGTGTCCAAGACAGTAAGCTTCTGTGAGAACCAGTCATCTGAGTTGGAAGCAACCTGAAAGAGATCATAGAGGTGGTTTCTACCACGTGGAGTGGATAGGAATACAGCAATACCATCATTGGCGGTTAGGATTGGACGGATGTATTGGTAGGCTCTTGGATCTTGGAGTGCATACTCAGAGAAGATACAAAGTTGTGGATTGGTTCCCATAAGGGAATCGTAATTGTCAGAACCAACAACTTGGATTATGGACCCGTTTAAGAGCTTGATCTTGAGTTCCTGGTGGTTGGTGGATGCTATCAGCGTAGGAGGAATAAAATCCAGGATCCTCTCTCCGGTATTCGTGATGCTATCAAACAGTACTTTCCGGCCCTGATTATACGTGGGGAATATATAATAGATTACTTGTACTTTCCTCAGCGCTGCTCGTATTGCTAAATTAAAGGCTGCAATATCTTTGCCTGCTCGGCGAGGCCAAATAAGAAGCACACGCCTGTATCCCTTGTTCTCTACCGCATCAAAGAACGGCAGTTGGTACGGCCGGGGCTTAAAGCGGTTGAGGTGAATCTGTTCTGCTACCTTCACGACTCTCCTTTTTTAGAGTCTTACTTGGCTGACTTAAACCCACAAACTGGACAGGCTCTTACCTGCCATTCACCCGTGTACTTACAATGCTTCCAAGTGGATGTGGGTAGCTTGGCAAACATGTGGATCCTGCAATCATCTTTCTTAGCGCAAGCGGTGAGAACCATAGGCATTGCTTCTCGCTTGATACACAGCAGGTATTTCTGCTCATCGCAGATATGCGTTATTTTCATACAATTCCTTCACGGTGCTTCTTTATTCTTTCTTTACTCAATTCGTAATACTTCTCGTCTTTCTCTATTAGCAGGTAGTTACGCCCACTATTAATAGCCGCTATTGCCGTAGTCCCTGAGCCGGAACAGTTGTCCAATACCAAATCACCTTCGTTACTATAAGTACGGATAAGCCACTCAAAGAGGGCAACTGGCTTTTGGGTGGAATGGATAAGCTTCCCGTAATCTCTTTTGAATTTCTGCACAGAACGTGGATAACGGTCTCCTTTAAGATTGATTGTGGGAGTTCTAGAGCATTGGCGTTGATTTGTGGAGGAAGGGCGTAGATTTAGTCTAATATACGCTCGCTTACCTTCAGTTTTCTGTGGGTTATAAATAGCCCTTTGCTCACAAAACACGAGAATGTTCTCATGGACACGCATTGGAGCTCGATTGGCCTGGAGTGGATTGGACCCATTATCCTTTTCCCATATAAGCTCATGCCTAAACCACTTGGGATTACTCATAATCAAACGAGCACCAAAAGGCATAGTTGCTGTGAGAACTATTACACCACCAGGCTTTATAATTCGCCTATAGAGAGCCCAAAGGGTATCCAAATCTATAGGACTATCCCACTTACACAGGGTGATACCATATGGCAAGTCACAAAGAATCAGATCTACAGACCCATTTTCGAATGACTGCATTACTTCTAAGCAATCGCCAAGGATCACCTCATTTGTCCTCATTCTTCTCTTTCACTTCTTTAGTGTCTGGCATCTTCTCGATGATCACGATTCTCTGTTGGTTATCCTGCATCTCTTTAGAAAGCTCTGCTTCAAACTTACGAGCTTTGCGATACTCAGGATCAAAAGCAGCCTGGGTTCTTGCAGCCCAGGACGAATCAAACTTCTTGGTCAATGCTCCATGGTCTCTTCTAATAGCGATACGCTGTAAGGCAGTCTCGTGTGCTTCTCGCAGCTCTTCAGAGCGATCCACAAAGCGGTAATAATCAACTTGGCGTATACCATTATCCAGATAGAAAGACTCTATGCGGGTGGAAGTATCCTTGAGACACCACTTCTGCAGGTCTTCTGCAAGGCGGACTAACCAGGAATAAGGGACCGGCTTCATCTTAAAAGTTTGCAAGTCGTAATAGGTCTCAAATACACAGACCTTCTTCCTAGGTTCCCTATCTGGATCTTGTTTAACTATAGGATCACCATTAGTCATTTTACGTTTGGATCGTACGCTCATATATTTCTCCAATAGTTATCTCGGTCTGCGGATGGGCACTAAATACCTTAATTGCGTACAATTCAGCAATCTGGCCATCATCCTGGAATATAACACCGGTCTGCTTCATTGCGTCCAGTATATACTTGACATAATTATCGATATCAGGCTTAAAGAAGTGGTAATACTTACCCTCTATAGGCGATGGTCGTTTATGCGTTACTCGTCTGCAATGATCAGCACGTAGTGGTATAGAGAAGATAAATCTGATCCGTAAGGGACCATAGAACATGCGCTCATCTTCGTGCTGCTTGATAAGCTCTATGCCCGTTACCAGCTTCTCCTGCTTCTGCTGGTCGTAGATCACTTTACGGTTAAAATTCGCTCCGCACCTCTTCCACGGGATTGGCTCCCACGGTAGTAGGTAGGTCTTGATTAGGGGATGCTCCTTGGGCGTCATTACTCTTTCCTTCTTCTAAGAGTTCTCTCATCAAATGAAGGCCTTCCTGTAATTCTCTGGTAAGAGCACGTGGACTTGTTGGTCCAAGCTCGATCTCCCTTTTTAGGTCTTTATACCAAGAGTTCCAATGATTCTGCATGGTTTCCAGAAAGGAAAGAGACCACGCAATAATTTCTTTATCTCTGTCTTGCCACTCTTCTTTCTTCCACTCATCACTCAAACCCCACTTCCTCTTTGCCTCTTCTATCGTATTCTCCAACGTCACTACAGCGAGAGCTTCAAACTCGCTTAAATTTGGCTTCAGCCGTAAGTTTTGCAAAGTATCGAAGTTTCTGTCAAGCGTTTCTTTTTCTTTTTCTGTAATCGATCCTTGTTGCTCCACAACAACGTTAGCAGCTATATCGAAGTTCTGTATAGCATCTATCGCCTGTTGTGCGTTACGAGCATTACGTTTGAAGTATTCGCAGTAAGGGATAAATCTATTCCACCCACAATGATCAGGTTTACCCAGCTTCAACCAGAACTTGTGTGCCTCGCCTTTCAGAACACAATACGCTTTGTCTATGTCTGTTAATTCTTGTTTCGTAAACTTTTCCTTGCTGAAATGTGTCACTTTTGCTGCCATACTTGCTAGTCCAGCGCTAGCCAATGCTCCAGCATTTTGAGAATCCAATCCAAATCCAGTTGCCGACGAACTGTCGACATCTTGTCGGCGTTCGATGTACTCCTTATCCACCGGAGCATTGTGTGTCTTGTATAACTCTTGGACTAGGGTTTGGTTTGGAGTTTCACCAAGACGAGCACTCTCTTTCAAACAGGTGGACACAAAGAAGGAGAATGGGTCCTTCAGCTTCTTCACATCGGTGCTCTTCATGAGATTGTCAGCGTACCGAATCACTCTGTCTGAGAACGCTTGTAAGCGAATCTTGCCCCATTGGGTGAGTTTGAGTGATCTCACGTCGTTTATTGACTGCCTGTCTGTCATACTACTGCCCCTTTTTTGTGGCTGTTGTTTGTAACTCTCTCTAACAGTTGGAGTTTGGATAACTTGGATAAGGGATGGACTTGGATTTATAGATAAATATTGGTTTGGGAAGTAACAATCCCTAGTCTCTTCTCCTTTTAACTTATATTGTAGGACACCAGGTTCGGACACAGGATTTGGTGTTACTAATAGTGCAATAGAGAAGAACATACTTTTAAAAGTTCTATACAGATTGTAAACACGCTTCATGTTCCGTTTAGCACGGTTGGTAATACGGTAGGTACACGTCTCAAACAGAAAGCCGTCTCGTCTGGCATAGGACAAGAGACCCAGTTCCTTAAGTTGAGCTTTGTATCGACGGATGGTTCTTGGATCGCAGCCGAGTATGGATGCTAACGTTTCTTCAGACCTGAACGATGCCCCTAATCTTCTACAGTCCCTATTGATAAGCATCAACAGCTGAAGTGGACCCATAGACAGGGCAGAAAGTGCGGCGGGAGTAATATTTTCTTGCAATATGTGGGAGGTCTGGTAGGATTTGTTTATTAACAAAGTGACCTCCGGTTCGGGTTCCTATTGGATTTAAACCTCGCTCTTGGATTCATTTGGTTCTTTCAATTGTTAGACTCAGCTTGCCCTGCGAAAGTTCGCTGTATCTAATAGGTGGATAAAAAACATGAGTAAGAATAAAGGTTCCTAGCCGCACTGGCAAGACCTTTATACAATCGAAGCAAAGTTTCCTTAAGTTGAAGCCATCTGCCTTACCAAAATGCGGTGGCTTCTCGTCTTTCTAAAGCACTTCGGCAATGGGGATCTTAGGATCCCTTTTTTACTTCTTAAAACCTTCAGAAAAGTGTATACTTAATTAAAGAGAAAAAGTTATCTTTTAAGGAGGGAGCAGTGAAGTTGAAAGAAGCGTACGAAGCACTTTTTGATCAGGGTCCTACTGCTAAAAAGAGTCCCAACAGCAAGAAATTCCCCTACAGAGTCTGCTTTGATGTGCCCGAAGCCATGTACAAGAAGTTCAAACTACTTGCCGTAGCCAAGGAAAAGACCATCCAGAAACTTGCCTTAGAAGCAATGAGCGATAAGTTAGCAAAAGAGATAGACAACCAATAACCCTTTACTCATGAAAGCGAACCCGTGGAACAGAACGACATCACTAAAATGCTCCAAGCCTTCAACGACCTCTGGAGCAAGAAAATAGAAGTAGACGTATTAGACAGAATCAAGCCTCCAGTTGTTCATGATCCGTATCAAAGTGATACGTGTAGCGAACTGTGCATGGCATTCGCCAAGGCTCAGGGAGAATTCCCTACCATCGGCCATAACAGAGACAACGCGTTCTTTAAGAGCAGCTATGCTGATCTCCATGCCATTGCTAGCGTAGTCCGTCCTATTCTATCCAAACACGGTCTATCTTATACGCAGTTCACCGTCGTTAAAGACGCAGGAGAAGTCATTCTCCACACCAGACTTATGCACACCAGTGGTCAATGGATTGAAACCAGAAGCAGAATCATACCGGAGAAAGGTGATGTTCAATCATATGGAAGGGCTGTCTCCTATCATAAACGTTATGCCCTTATGGGTTTACTTGGCCTTACTGCTAGCAATGACAGTAGCGATGATGATGCTGAGGGTTTGATGGAGAAGCACAGGACCCTTGCTCCAAGCTCTCCACACCACTACGACCCTAAAAAGCAGTCTCCCACTACTATCACTAAAGAGCAGGTAGAGGAATTGGAGATGGAGTTGGACGGCTATCCAGACTTGGCTAAGGCATTCCTACACGCTATGAAGATCGAGGAGCTTTGTGATCTTCCTCAAAGCATGTATCATGATGCCCGAAGAAAGATCTTGGAGAGAAAAAAGACTCTCAATACACCTACCAAATAGTGAGGCCTTATGCTGAACCGTATAGAAAAGTACTGCGCTCCTACACGGTTAGATAAAGAGCCACAAGGATCCATTTGGAGACACAAAACCGACTCCGATAAGGACTTAATACTGTACGTTCAGACATCCGACAACAAGGAGGCTCCTGAGTGGGTAACACTCGGGGACCTCCTCTCCAAAACCATGCAAGACAAAGTATTCGATGCCAAGTTCATGAAGGCCCAGATAGAAGCGTACAGAAACCCAGGAGAATAGAGTGGCAAAAAGACATATCATCCCCAAGAAGTATCTCAAACTATTGCTAGAAGAATTGCTGCGGGATAAGCCAAGAAAAGAACAGCTCTTCAAGGATCTTAACGAGGTTATGGAGCCTATCAATCGGTTAAGGGACCACATGGAGGTCATGAAGAAGAGGCTCGTTGATCTAGAGCAGTACGCCAAAGACGACCCTTATCTACGCAT
>Ga0070730_10003922_pt1 | contig 13192 bp, 7 predicted proteins | sample Coa_R1_3_FD_66447 | JGI IMG/M metagenome (GOLD analysis project Ga0070730, IMG submission 66447) | Surface soil microbial communities from Centralia Pennsylvania, which are recovering from an underground coalmine fire - Coalmine... | ecosystem: Environmental > Terrestrial > Soil > Unclassified ...
GCGCCGTGTCCTTAGTCAAGCGCACGGGATCGCCCGAAGGCAGAAGCTTGATGTAGATATCTCCCGGACCGATGAAGGGGTCGGGGCCGCGAATAAAGGCGAGCATTCTTCCGTCGGGAGAAATGGCGGGATAGACAGCAGCATCGGTAAAAAAGGTCATCTGCTCCCATTTGCGCTCGGTCTTCGGTGCCGGCTGGCGGTTCCAAAACCAGATGCCAATTCCCAATAACGCGAGAACAGACAAGATCCCAGTGGCGACAAGCCACGAGGAGGTGGAACGAACCCTGGGAGGGGGAGCTGTTTCAAGCCGCGCAGAGATTCGTCCAGTATCGGTGTCGCGCTTCAGCCGCTTCAGATCGGCTTTCAGCTCGGCCGCAGATTGGCAGCGCGTCTCGCGGTCTTTCTCGAGGCACTTTTGAATGACGCGCTCGAGTTCCGGCGGCACGTCTGGATTCAAGCGCACAGGCGAAACAGGAGCACGTTCGAGAATGGCGTTGGTGATCTCGCCTGAAGTATTTCCGCGAAACGGAAGCATTCCTGTACACATCTCGTACAAAACCGCTCCGAAGGAGAACAGGTCGGTGCGGGAATCGAGATCTTTGCCGCGGACCTGCTCGGGCGACATGTAGGCCACGGTTCCCATGGCAGTACCGGGGCTGGTGAGATGCTCCTCGTGTTCAAGCGTGGTTTCGCCTAGGTTCGCGGTCTTTGTCGTCTGGGCAATTTTGGCTAAGCCAAAATCCAGAATCTTAGCCTGTCCTCGAGTGGTGACGAAGATGTTGGCGGGTTTGATGTCGCGGTGGATGATGCCTTTGGCGTGGGCCGCATCGAGGGCATCGGCGATCTGGATGCCGAAATCGAGCACCAACTCCAGCTCAAGGGGACGTCCCGAGATGCGATGGCGCAGAGTCGTGCCATCGAGGAACTCCATGGCAATGAACGCATGGGTTTGCGCATCGTCGATCTCGTAGATGGTGCAGATATTCGGATGGTTGAGCGCGGACGCGGCTCGCGCTTCGCGCTGAAAACGAGCGAGAGACGCCGAATCGTGGGCGACGTCATCCGGAAGAAACTTAAGGGCAACAAAGCGGCCGAGCTTGACGTCTTCCGCCTTATAGACGACGCCCATTCCGCCGCCACCCAGCTTTTCGAGGATGCGGTAATGCGAAATGGTTTGCCCGATCATGCGTTGAAATGTTAGGGCGAGAGGTAGGGCAAGTCAATGAAGGCGATGGTGGCCGCTATTGAAAATCGAGATCGAGAGCGTAAATATCGTCGGTGCTGGCGTTGCGCAGGAACATGCGGGAGCCGTCGGCTGCATTGTCGCTCCAGGGGCCGAACTCCGGAATCATGTAAATGTTGAGCGACTCGATGCTGAACAAATCTTCCGCGCGCGAGGATCCCAGCTTAGTTCGCTTGATTTCTTTTGCCGACCAGAAATCGATGGAGCGGCTGTCGGGAGACCACGCGGGATATCCGATACCATCCGGGTCGTTGATCCACTCTGACCACTTTTGCGTCTGGAGGTCGTAGAGGAAGATCTTCCTGGAGATATTTTCCAGATTCAACGCCGCCAGATAACGCCCATCGGGGGACCAGCGGGGACTGAACTTCTCATCGGAATCTGGAATGACGGTGACCTGACGCGTTTTCAGATCTACGATTCGGAGGTCCGACTTCTGGCCTGGATTCGGCAGGCCACTGGAGAACGCCAGGCGCGAACCGTCGGCAGACCAGGTGGGATCGGCTTCCACGCGGTCTGAGGGAAGAATTTCCTCCGGAGTTCCTCCCTGGGTTGAAACCAGGAAAATCTTCCATGGCTTGCCCGGTTGCGTGCTGAGGTAGGCAATTTGGCTTCCGTCGGGAGAGAAGCGCGGGAGACTCGCACGACTGGGCGGAAAAGTAAGCTGCACTTTTCCGGTTCCATCGGCGCGGCTCGTCCACAAAGTTGCATCCAGCGAATCGATATAAGCGACGTGCTGGCCATCGCGAGAAAACGAAACCGCGTAGGCATTGATGCCGTTCAGGAAGGGTACGAACTGCTTGGAGGAGGAATCGTAACGAACCAGTTCGCCGCGCGGCTGGTATCCTCCAACCAGCAATTTCTTGCCATCGGGAGTGATCCCAATGATGTAGAAAGCCATCGGACCGAAGGTCAACTGGATAGGCTTGGAGGCCCCTCGATGGAAGATGCCGGATTGAGCGGGCATAGCGTAGATGTCGCCGAAGCTGTAGCTCTGGCTCGTACTGCGAAAAATGAAATAGCGTCCATCAGGTGTCCAAATCCCGCAGCATTCGCGCGAGGGAACGTGCCAGCCCGGCAGCAAGGGATGAAGCTGAGAGCCGTCGATTTGGATCTCCCAAAGCGAGGAATTGTGTGAAGCCTGATCGACGATCGTGAAGCGTAAGCGCTTTCCATCAGGGGAAAAAGCGGGTACAGCGGGTTGCCCTTCAACGGTGACGAGGCGACGGGACTGGCTGCCATCTCCCTGAGCGATCCACAACTCCGAGCCTCTGGCGAAAACCAGGTGTTGCCCGTCGGGTGACCACCTTGCCCCGCTGTTGAAACCATCGACATTGACTCCCAGCCTTCGCGGCGAACCGGCAGGCAGGGGCATTGTCCACAAAGGAGCACTGTTCAGCGGAAGGCCATCGTCCGACAAAGAGACGGCTAACAACTGGGAATGGTCCGGCGAAATGTCCTGCAGGACGAACCTTTTGAGCGGACTGGAGGTCTCCAGCACCTCGCCACCGTTCAGCGAGACCTGCGCCAGCACCATGTCGCCTTGGGCGTTACCACGGTCGAAATAAATTCTCGAGCCGTCGGTTACTGCACCGGCCCGTCCCCTGCCATCGTGCGTAAGCTGCGTGGAAGCGGTGATATGGGGCTGTGGAATGGGCATGAAGAACCAGATTGCCGCAGCCGCAAGCAGCACAACGGCGAGGACAGCCGCAACCCATAGCGTGGGATGGTTCCTGGGGCGCACGACCGGGAGGGCGACTGGGCTCGCGACAGAAAGTCGTCCCGAACTGGTGTCGCGCTTGAGCCGTTTCAGGTCAGCGCGAATCTCGGCCGCGCTCTGACACCGAACATCGGGATCCTTCTCCAAAGCCTTATTAATAATTCGTTCCAGCTCGATCGGCACATGAGGATTGAGATGGCTGGCCGAAGGCGCAGGCTTGTTGAGGATGGCATCGAAGATGGCCGCAGACGTCTCGCCGCGAAATGGAAGAATCCCGGTCGCAGACTCGTACAGCACCGTGCCAAAAGAGAAGAGGTCGGTGCGGGCGTCGAGATCTTTGCCGAGCGCCTGTTCGGGCGACATGTAGGCAATGGTCCCAAGCGTGGTGCCTGCCGTGGTCAGGTGCTCTTCGGTGACTGTCGGGGCTGTAGTCACTTTGTCGTCGGTCTCATGCGTCATCTTCGCAAGGCCGAAGTCGAGGACTTTGGCGTGGCCACGATCTGTGACAAAGATGTTTGCCGGCTTGATGTCGCGGTGAACGATTCCCTTGGAGTGGGCGGCGTCGAGGGCATCGGCAATCTCGATGCCGAGATCCAGCAGGCGGTCCATTTCGAGGGGCCGGCCGAAGGTAAGCTCGCGAAGTGTTTTTCCCTCGAGAAACTCCATCACGATGAAGGGATGGCGCTCGAACTCGCCGATCTCATGGATCGTGCAAATGTTGGGATGATTCAGCGCCGAGGCGGCGCGCGCCTCGCGCCGGAAACGTTCAAAAGCCATTTGATTTCCGGCAACGTCGCTGGGAAGGAACTTCAACGCGACGAAGCGGCCGAGCTGGGTGTCCTCGGCTTTGTAGACCACCCCCATGCCGCCCTCGCCCAGCTTTTGCACGACGCGGTAATGGGAAATCGTCTGGCCGAGTGGGGATGGAGGCGACATGGCGACGACATGTTAGCAGAATTGGTGGGGGTTAGATGTGACCCGGGCGGGCAGCGCAACAAAAGACTCATCATGCCTGTCAGTCCCCCTCTCGCACCCCATTCAACTCCGTCCAGATTCTGCCGATGGGGAGTTCAGAGGGATCGCGCCGGCTATGCCCACGGTCGAACAATACGCCGCGTCGATTGTCGAGAAGTACCACGTGGTCCCCGACAACGGCTCGCCGTCGCATCGGGCCGCGGACGAGATTATGCCTTTGCTCAAGCAATGGGGCAAACAGTACCTGCTGGGAATCACGCTATCCGGAGCGTACGCGAAGAACACTGCGATCACGCTCTCGTCGCATGTGGACGTGCTGATCGTGCTGACCCCCGTGCCCGGCATGGAAATGAAGAAAATCTTCTGGAGCCTGTTCGAGTTTTTGAGCGATCGCGGACTTCACCCGCACACGCGCGACGTCTCGGTGCAAGTGGAGAGTAAGGGCGTTCGCATCGATTTGATCCCGGCCTGCCGCGACCGAGGCTCGGCGGGAAACCTCCTCTATAACAAGAAACTGGAAGACGCGATCTCGACTGACATTGCGCAACACGTTCACCTGGTAGCAAATTCGGGGCGCCAGCAGGAAATTTGCGCCCTCAAGATCTGGCGTGCCCGCCAGACACTGGACTTTCCTTCTCTATATCTGGAGTTGACGGTGTTGCACGCCCTGGAAGGCGAACGCTTCGGACAGCTTGCCGACAACGTGGGGACCGTTTTGCGCTACTTGGCGAGCCGGTTCGAGCAGACAGCGATGCGCGATCCTGCGAATGCTAAGAACATGCTATCGGACGATCTCTCGGCGAGCGCGCGGCAGGCGATTGCCAAGGCTGCGCGGAATGCACTTTACGACGAGAATTGGAAGAAGATTATCTGGTAGGAAGAGTGTTGGGTGTTGGGCTGAATCGGGTCTTCCCAACACCTAAGATCTCAGGGCTATACCTTCAACTCCACGACCGTGGCTCCGCCTCCGCCTTCGTTCTGAGGGGGTTCGGCGACTGAGGCCACGTGAGGATGCTGTTGCAGCATCTGGCGGAGCGCCTTGCGGAGGATACCCATGCCGCTGCCATGGACGATGCGGACGCGCGGCAGTCCGGCAAGGAAGGCGTGGTCGACAAACTTTTCGACCTCGCGGAAAGCATCATCGACGGTTTGGCCGATTACGTTAATTTCAGTGGGGACGTTGCTGGTTTCGCTCTCGAGCGAGACAGAGATTCCACGCGCGCGGGCTGCTTTCACGGGCGTCTCGGCTGCGCGAGCGCTTGACAGCACCTCGGCAATGTCCTGGCGGGCGACCTTCATCTTCAGGACACCCATTTCCACTTCGAAGTGATTGTCATCCAGCTTGCGCACGACACGTGCCGGGCGGCCGGTCGACTTGAGCTTGACGGTGTCGCCCTCGGACACGTGTTTGACGAGTTGAGGCTGCGCATGTGGATCGCCCTGATCCGCTCCGGTGGAGTGCGCCACGACGGTCGAGTCGAACTGCTCACGGAACTCGCGGCGCAGCTTGGCAATGCGGCGCTCGGCGTCCTTGGAGAGCTTCTGTGCGGCCACGCGGTCCTGCACAGCATTCACGGCTTCGCGCGCGTGATATTCAAAATCGCGCAGCAAAGTTTCGAGTTTCTTCTCCATCTCGCGGACTTTCAGTTGCTGGTCTTTCTTGCCTTCAGCGGCGAGACGATTCTTCTCGCGCTCCAGATCCTGCTGGCCTTGCTGCAGTTTCAATCGCTCCTGATCGGCCTCGCGAAGGTCAGCGTGGAGCTTGTCGAGGAAATGGGCGACATCCCGCGCCTGGCTGCCCAGGCGCGAGCGCGCGCTCTCGATGATTTTCGGATTCAGGCCGAGGCGTTGCGCGATGTTGATGCCGGCCGAGGCTCCGGGCACACCGATCTTCAACTCATAGGTCGGCTGAAGCGTCGATTCGTCAAAACCGACGGAGGCATTCACCACGCCAGGAGAGTTCGCGCCATAAACCTTGAGCGCCGTGTGATGGGTTGAGATCACGGTCATGCAGCCGGTGCGGCCGAAGTGAGCGGCGATGGCGACAGCAAGCGCGGCGCCTTCTTCCGGATCGGTCGCGGAGCCGAGTTCATCAAGAAGAACGAGTGAGTGCGCAGTGGCGGTACGCGAGATGAAGTCGATGTTGGTGAGATGCGCAGAAAAGGTCGAAAGATTCTGCTCAATCGACTGATAGTCGCCGATGTCGGCCAGCACCGCGTCGAAAACGGGGAGCTCGGCACGGTCGGCAGGAACAGGCACGCCAGATTGCGCCATAAGGGCGAGAAGGCCGACGGTTTTCAGCGTTACCGTTTTGCCGCCGGTGTTCGGACCAGTGATGATGAGCTGACGTCGATCGTTCTCAAGCTCGACTGTGACGGGGACGACGGAGCCGCCTTTACCTTTAAGGTTGCGCTCGAGCAGCGGATGGCGCGCGTTGTGCAGGAGCAGGCGTGTGGCGTCCCGCTCTCGGCTTCCGGCTTCCGGAACTGGGCGACCTTCGGCCGCCGGAGGTCCGAGGCGGCCGTCCCCACATGTGCTGAAGAGGGCTTCTACGCAGTTGTAGTCTTCGGCGAAGCGGGCCTTGGCGAACTGCAGTTCGAGTTCCGCGAGGGCTTCCAGCGCGGACTGAATTTCGCCGGCTTGCGTACCGATATGCTGTGTCATTTCGAGCAGGATGCGATGGATCTCCGCCAGCTCTTCTTCGAACAGCCGCACGAGTTCATTGTTCTGCTCGATTGTCTCGAGGGGCTCGATGAAGACGGTCTGGCCGCTGGAGCTCGCGCCGTGAACGACGCCTTGCACGCGCCGTTTCTGCTCGATCTTGACTGGAATGACGAAACGCTCGCCGCGGATGGTGATCAATTCATCCTGTACTGTGCCGCCTTCCGCGAGCCGACGTAAATATCCCCGGAGCGATTCCTGAATGGCGCGGCGCTGCTTTTCAATTTCACGGCGGATCTGCGCCAGCTGGGGCGAAGCCTTGTCGTCGAGCGTACCATCGGGCTGAATCTTGTTTCGGAAGAAGCGTAGGAACGCGGCGAAGTCAGCGATCTGACCGGAGAGCACGCCCACATGGGTCCATGCGGCGCGCATGGCCGCGGGCGGGCGAAGTACGATCTCACGCCACTCGGCGGCGCGATCGACCACCGCAATCACGTCGCGAATCTCGGTAGTCTCAAGAGCGGCTCCGGCAATGTGCGATTTCTCGAGAAGACCGTCGATCTCAACCAGCCCGGAGAAGTCGAATCGTCCTCCGACGCGGCGGAACTCACGGATTTCGCTGGTCAGCGACTGCTGAGTTTCGATCCAGGTCCGATCCGTCGAGGGGGCGAGCGCAGTGATGTGGTCCTGCCCGAGCGGAGACGAGGCGTAGCCTCGGAGGAGATCGCGAAGGGCCTCAAATTCGAGGACGCGAGACGAGCTGTGGGCCAGAGCGGCAGTCATCGCAAGATCATGTTACAGGAGGTCTGAGTGCGCGGGAGCAGCAAGGCGACGAGATGCGCTTCGGGGCGGGCTGTTACTAGCCGGCTGCGCCTGCGCTATGAGCTACAGGTTCGGAAGCCACGGGCAGGCTCAGGATGAAGAGCGCGCCTCCTTCGGGCTTATTGCGACAGGTGATCTGGCCGCCATGATCCTGGACGACTCCATAGACGACGCTGAGACCCAGGCCGGTGCCCTTTCCCACGGGCTTGGTGGTATAGAAGGGGTCGAAAACACGTTGCGGATCGCGTATCCCCGGACCGGTGTCGGAGAATTGAATGACCAGTTCGTTCCGGCTTCGCATGGCGGAAATCTCCAGGGAACCGCCGCCGGCTTCATCGAGAGCGTCAATCGCGTTCTCAATGATCTCGACAAAAACCTGAAACAGCTGGTTGGCATTGGCGACAACGCGAGGACAGTCGCGTTCGATGAAAAGGTGGATTTGAGTCTTGGCAGAAGAACGCCGGGACTCCAGCATCTGTGTGGCGCGATTGAGCAGGATGCAAGGGTCCACCTGAGTTTTCTCTCCCGGAGCTTGCTGGGCGAAGCTGAGGAGATTGGCAACCAGGTCACGGGTGCGGCGGGCCTGATTGACGATCTTGCGCAGCAGGCTGGTTTGATCTTCGGTCAGGCGTTGGTGACTCCAGAGCTCCTCGGAGTACGTTACGATGGCGTCGAGGGGATGATTGATCTCATGCGCAGCTCCGGCGACGAGATTGCCAAGAGAGGCCAGCTTTTCTTTTTGTACAAGCTGATTCTGCAATTGCTTGTGGCTGCTGTAGGCGCGGCGCGATTCACTGAGCAGTCGAATGAGCGTCTGATCCTGAACGTACTGGCGCAGGAAGACGAACGCTCCTAATAGCAGCATTGCGGCGAGAACCGCGAAAATCCGGAACGCTCTTGAAGGAGCCGGAGACTTATCCCACAAGGCCGCCCATAATCCCAGCATCGGCAGAGACAAAATGGCCAACATGGCGAGGCGAGGGACGATCCTTCTCCATGACCGGTTAATGTTGAAACTGACCGGTTGCAGGTCCCACTCTCGCGCCGACAAAGAGGCCGCGGCGGTCCATGCTACGGTCGCGATCAGGGGCACATCATAGAGGCTTCCCGAATAATAGGTGCTGTCTGCGGTAGCTCGGTCGAGTAGCTGTGAATTGACCGCATATAAAGCGAAGGCACCCAAATAATGAAGGTAGAGCCTGCGCCACCCGCCAGAGCTCGTCAGAGCCGAAAATATCAGAGCCACGAGGAGCAAAGCATTTTCGACGCCATAGAGAAGGTCGTAATAGAAGTTGTAGGCCGGAACGTTGAGGAAGACATACTGGTGGGGAAAGACAATGAACGCATAAAGAAAAACCCACCAGCCCAGCAGCATCAGGAAATTGAGTACGCCGAGAAAAACCTTGCCTTCGCGGTTAACGAAGTCGGGGCGCCAGGCCACGGCCGCGAACATAGGCACGGCATGAAAAAAAAGGAAGATATCAAAGAGAAAGGGATCGGGAATGTCTCTGTGGAGAATTAATTCCGAGATCGTCCACGCCGACTGGTTGCTTACCCAGAGCAGGTATCCCAAAGCCATCAGGATCCAGAAGCTGCGCTCCTGAGGCGGACGCGTCCAGGCATTCGCGATCGTAATGGCGACGCCTGCCAGCATCAGGAACAAGCCAGTCAAATCAGCGAATGCTGTGAGCGCAGGGCTCTTGTGACCACTGAGGCACACCCCGGCGACGAGCAGAGTGATTCCAGCTGCTGCGAGAAACCAGCGGTGGCGTTGAAGCAGACTCATCCGACCTCATTTTAGGGGACTTAAAGGCGGAATCCGAGGAACCGATGGGATACCTGAGGTTACTTCGGTCATACCCCCGAGGGCTAGGGGTCAGGGGCCAGGGGCTATGGGTCAGGGGTCAGGGGTCAGGGGTCAGGGTCGGGTTTAGGGGCTAGGGCCGATAGAGCGGGCGCTCTAAACAAGTTTGGAGAGGTACAAGGTGTGCTGAAGTCGCAAGATGTTTTAGAATCAGCCGGAGAGCTGTTTGTTCTGGTGATTCCCGATGGCATTCCCGATAACTCGCCTTCGCCGCCTCCGCCGCACGGCAGAGCTGCGTAACCTGGTTCGTGAGACCCGTCTGACTCCCGATGCATTTGTGTATCCCATGTTCGTCTGCCCCGGGGAAGGCGTTCGCAAAGAGGTACGGTCGATGCCGGGTGTGTTCAATCTCTCGGTGGATGAGGCAGTAAAAGAGGCCCGGGAAGTTCATGGACTCGGTGTACCGTCGGTCATTCTATTTGGGCTGCCGGATAAGAAGGATGAAGTCGCCACCGGAGCATGGGCCGAGAACGGAATCGTGCAGCAGGCCGCTCGGGCCATGAAACGGGAGGTTCCCGGACTGGTGCTGATGGGAGACGTCTGCCTGTGCGAGTACATGTCCCACGGCCATTGCGGGATCGTGAAGGCCGCGCCGCAATCATTGGGTGCTGCGGTGGCAGAGCCGCCCGCGGTCACAACCGAGTACGAAATCGTCAATGATGCTTCGCTGGAATTACTGGCGCGCACGTCGGTTTCCCTGGCGAAAGCGGGGATCGACATCATCGCGCCTTCCGACATGATGGATGGGCGGGTTGCCGCCATCCGACGCGCGCTTGACGAAGCGGGATTGATCCACACGCCGATTCTCTCCTATGCCGCCAAGTTTGCTTCGGGGTATTACGGGCCATTTCGCGAAGCCGCGGATTCTGCGCCGCAGTTTGGGGACCGGCGCTCGTACCAGATGGATGCGGCCAACGTGCGGGAAGCGATGCGTGAGATTGAGGCTGACATTGAGGAAGGCGCCGACATGATCATGGTGAAGCCGGCTCTGCCTTATCTCGATGTGATCGCTGCGGCGCGCGAACGGTTCGATCTGCCGCTGGCTGCATACCAGGTGTCCGGGGAATACGCGATGATTGAGGCTGCGGCCCGCAATGGCTGGATTGAACGCGAGCGCGTGATGATGGAATCGCTCGTCAGTATCCGGCGAGCGGGGGCAAGCATCATTCTCACCTACTACGCCAAAGATGCCGCACGGCTGCTGGCATAAACCGGACTAAATTGTGCCAGGCCGCGTACCGGCGAGGCCGGCAAAATTGACCTTCACTATTTCTTGAACAACCCGTTCCCCTTACCCCGCATCTACAGTACGCCGCTCGTTACAACTACAGGGACTCTTTGAAATAACCCGGCGGCCCGATTACGCAGTATTCCCGCCGGAACCGCTCTCTTGAGGAAACTGCGTAATGGCAAGTATCAGCTTAGGGACAACCAGCGCGACAAACAGCGGGACGAATGGAAATGGGCACGGGAACCGGAATGGGAATGGGAATGGCCACACCTTCGGGCTCCCATCGTTCTTTGTTATCGGTCCGCCGCGGACGGGAACGAGTTGGCTGCACAGCGTACTGAGCCAATGTGCCTGGCTTTCGCATCCAACCAAGGAAACACGGTTTTTCGATAAGCACTTCGAACGTGGACTGCAATGGTACACGTCGCATTACCGCAAGGCGTCCGCCGGACGTGTAATTGGTGAAGTAGCGCCGACTTATTTTGCTTGCCCCCTCGCTCGTGAACGGATCGCGCAACTTATTCCACACGCCAAGATTGTATGTACGTTCCGCAATCCAGTGGATCGTGTGGTCTCGCTATACCGTTTGAAACGCGCTTATGGATGGATCTCGTGGAATCTCGACGAAGCGTTGACACGTGATCCGGAATTGATGGAGTCGAGCCGGTACGTGGCGCATTTGAAGGAGTGGATCGCGACGTTCGGGGCTTCGCAGGTGATGGCGACAGTGCATGATGATATCCAGACGGACCCGCAATCGTATTTGGACAAGCTGGTGGATTTCGTGGGAGTGCCACGGTTGAAGTTGCTGCCATCGCAGGCGCGACGCATTCTCGCTTCCGAGGACATGACCGAACCGCGCCATTATTACTGGACACGCGGAGGCCTGCTGATGGCGGAGTGGGCCAAGAAGAAACGCCTGGATTCATTGGTGGCGGCTGCCAAGAGATTCGGCGGATTAAAACTTTTTGTTGGCGGCGGAACCGAGTTCACTGAATTACCGGCGGCGGAGCGAAGAAGGCTGCGCGAATTTTTCCGGCCGGAAGTGGAGCAGTTGGAAGTCTTGTTGAACCGCGACTTTTCGGCCTGGAAGTAGGCTTTCTAAGCTGAGAAATCGTCTTCACGCCCGCTGGAACTTCACGTCTACCTGTTTCCGATCTTCATCGGAGACCTTGAACATTGCGCGGGGCTTTAGGCTCATGAGGCTGGCCACGAACACATCGGGGATCTGGCCGATACGGGTGTTGTAGGTGTTGACGTCGTCATTAAAAAATTCGCGCCGGTCGGCGATGCGCTCTTCCAACTCCGTGATGCGATTCTGCAGCTTGAGAAAATTGTCATTAGCCCTGAGCTGCGGATAATTCTCGGCGACCGCAAACAGACCGCGCAGTGCACCTGTCATCTGAAGATCTGCGAGAGCCTTCTGGCCGATACTGGCCGCGCTCATGGATGCAGCTCGTGCCTGGGTGACGGCAAGCAGCGTCTGCTGCTCGTGCTGCATGTATCCTTTGACGGTTTCGACCAGGTTGGGAATCTCGTCGTGGCGCTGCTTCAACAGCACGTCGATGTTGGCCCAGGCGCGATCGTTTTCATTACGGAGGCGGACCAAGCCGTTGTAGAGAATGACCACGTAGATCAGAACGCCCGCGGCAAACAAAAAGAACGCCAGCCCTGAAATCAGACTGCTTCCCATCCGGAACCTCCGAGGCTAGAACAATCCAAAGTGAACGAGCAACGCTGCTGCACAGCCGATGGAGACGGCTGCGCCTCCAAAAATCATGAGGAGAGAGCGCTTCTCCAACGCGCGGTGCATCTGCACATCGCTTTTCGTGGAGATCACGAAGGTCGGCTCGTTGTTACCTTTCGCGATCATGCCACGATCTTCCGGGGGCACCGAGGGGTCTGGATTCTCGATGCAACTGCCGCTGACCAGATACTCCTGTCCTGGAGCGACGACGTACTCGCGCAAACGGAACTGCCCACTGGCGGCATTGGCTTCGTGTTGCATGAACTGATCGAGTAGCCCGGCCTCGTTCATGGTCTCGGCCAGCTTCATGTTTTGGAGCATCATCTGGCGACGTTGTTCCTTCACTGGATCGCTCAAGGGACCAGAGACGTTCATAAGCTTTTCCATGGCTTGTATAGCCTGAGCGGGCACTTTGCCACCTTGGCTGACGGACGCCATCCCAGAGAATAACTGGCGGAACGCATCGCGCTTGTCCTGCAATTGGGGATTGTCGGCGGCGTTGGTTTTTTCAAAGCGCTTGTCGACCCACTGGCCGACGCGGTCGAAGGTGCTGTGCGCCCGGGCGGAAGTCACGTACTCCAGCAACTTGGCTTCGTCGGCTTGCGGCGAACTGGAATGGGAGTTGACGGCCCGGGTCGCCGTGAGCGGCAGGTCGTATTCGGCGGAATGGGCATCGATGAGAATTGCGCCGGTATCGTCACGTAAGTGGAACTGGTATCCGTTGCAATCGGTGCAGATGTGCTGCCACTCATGCGTCTTGCCTGACGACTTCCATTGATCAATCTCGACCTTATAAAAACAGCAGGGCGTCTTGCTGAGCGGGCTGGAGAGTAGTTGAGAGCTTTCAGCCTTGCCGCGGATGTGGACGAAGCCCATGGGGACACTGCGAATCGGCATGCGCGGAGTGTCGTCAAGAACTTTGTATTCGC
>Ga0070730_10003923_pt1 | contig 13191 bp, 12 predicted proteins | sample Coa_R1_3_FD_66447 | JGI IMG/M metagenome (GOLD analysis project Ga0070730, IMG submission 66447) | Surface soil microbial communities from Centralia Pennsylvania, which are recovering from an underground coalmine fire - Coalmine... | ecosystem: Environmental > Terrestrial > Soil > Unclassified ...
AGACAGTCCATAAAGGCGTCCCTGTTAGCGGGAATGCGCTGGATTACCCTTTCATCCCATACTTCCGTTTGCGGCAAACTTTGACCAATTTCGCGCAAAGACATCCCGGGAATCGCTCAATATACTAAGTCGCGGCGGTGGAAATGACCACTCGAATGACACAAGCAGCATTGAAGTTAGTCGATGCAGGCCATCCTGGGTCGCAAAGGGTCGCAATTCTCGATGAGCCTCGTCGCCTTTCTCTTGCTTATGCAGAAATTCCCAATCCGGGTGAGGGCGAGGTCCGGGTTAAGGTCAAGTGGGTCGGAGTGTGCGGTTCGGATGTCGAGTCATATCGTGGGACCAGACGGCCTGAATTCGTCAGCTTCCCGGCGCGTCTTGGGCATGAGGTCGCAGGAGTCATTGACCAGCTCGGTCCGAATGTAGAAGGCCTCCGCGTTGGGGACCAGGTTACCTGCCGTTATGTCTGGGGAGCATTTGCCGAATACATTGTGTGCCGCCCGTTCAATGTAAAGGTAGTACCGCCGTCCTTTCCCCTGATCGATACCAGCCTGATTGAGATCCTGCCCGGCATTCTCCATGCCGTAGAGATCGGGGAAATCAACCAGAAAACCTCGGTCTTGATCATGGGGCAGGGTGTGAGCGGCTTGGTGCTCACCCAGGTAGTTCGCTTGCACAGCCCAAAAGCCCTGGTGGTTACCGACCTTAACGACCGTAACCTTTGCCTGGCTAAGAAGTATGGAGCCACCCACACCTACAAGATCCCGGATGCGCACACTCATACCAGGGAGGTCCTTGGGGACGACTTTCCCGACGGATTCGATGTAGTGTTTCCCTGCCTGCTGGAAGGAGACGGAATGGTGGATGCCATCGACTGCACAGCGTTTACCGGCAAAGTCGTGATGTACGGATGCATCGGGGTTTGTAACACGCCGATCGACTTTCTCAAGGTCCATCGCAAGCGTATCGACATCTATTCCACTGAACCAAAGCGGGACATCGATATGCGACGTTTCTATGAGCAGGGCACGCAATTGGTTTTGGATGGATTGGTCAACACTGCGGAAATAGTGACTCACCGCATTCCCCTGAGCCGCATCGGAGAGGCCTTCGCTCTTCGGGACGACAACCGCAGCGATGCGATTCACGTACTCGTCGACTGCGAGGCCTGAACATGTCGCGTAACCCGACGCTTGTACTGGCATTGCTTGTGTCGCTGTGCGGTCCTCGGGCCACCGCGCAGAAGCAACCGTTCCTCGACTGGAAGAACCTCAGCAATCCTGTTCTGTCTTATCCCGATTGGTCGATCAAAGATTCTGCGATGGCCTATCGAAACCACGTCTATTATGTGTTCTTCTCCGCCTTCTACCCCAAGGAAGGCGACACCATCTCGCACGTGGTGGAAGTGAGCACGCCGGACTTCAAGCATTTTTCCGCGCCAATTCTCAACTTTGACGGCAAGGAAGACGGATGGATCGGCATGTGCTCTCCCGACGTGCAGCTCCTGCGCGGGCAATATGTCATGACCTTTAACTCCTGGGGAGACAAGCCGGGCAAGCCCAATGAGCTCTTCTACATGACGTCGCCTGACCTCGTCCATTGGTCGAAGCGGCAGACGCTGGCCTTCAACCTGACCGGGACCAATCGAGTCATTGACGCGGCTCTTGCCGCGGCAGATGGCGGCTACTATCTGATCTGGAAAGAAGGACTGCCTCACGGCAAAATGAGGCCCCGGCTCGCTTTTGCAAAATCGCTGCAGGGCCCTTTCCACTACGTTGGTGACGGATATCCCGCGTTGCTGATGTTGAATGGCAAGGACGATGGGTTGACCCACGAAAACTACGAGTTTATTCAGGGCGAGGGCAAGTGGTACCTGTTGACCACGGACTATACGCCCGAAGGGCTTTACCTATACACACTCGAACCTGGATCCGGTTGGCTCAAGTGGACGCAGGGCTACCAGCTCGATACGCCGCAGGAAAAATTCAACACTGATAACCGTGACAATGCGGCGGCCATTTACAACGCGCGCCAGTACGATGGCTATTACTACCTCACCTACGCAGGGCGCACGGAAGGCAAAACCTTTGCCAGGCGCGGCTGGAACCAGCTCGGGCTGGCGCGGTCAAAGGATCTCGTACACTGGTCTGCGCCCGGACAGACGCCATAAGTCAGGGCAACATGCCGCTTGGGTCGAATGTCTACAGGCCACGAACTTTGCAGGTTGCTGGGCTGCGTTGGTGGATCGCGGTTCTGCTCTTTGTGGCTACTCTTGTCAGCTACATCGACCGCCTTACGCTTTCCATTCTGGCGCCCAACATCTGCGCCGATCTGCATCTCTCTAATCTGCAATATGCCAGTATCAGCGTCTGGTTTCTTGCGGCTTACTCCTTTGGGCAAACCGTATTTGGCAAAATGCAGGACCGCATCGGCACCAAGCGCGGCTTGTCTATCGCGATGGTGATCTGGTCGATTGCCGAGACCGCCCACGCGCTTACCCGGGGTCTGTTCAGTCTTTGCTTCTTTCGCTTCTTTCTCGGACTGGGAGAAGGGGGCCATTGGCCCGCCGCCATCAAGGGTGTAGCCGAATGGTTTCCGCGGGGTGAGCGGGCCTTGGGCATCGGTATCGTCAATACGGGCGCGACTCTGGGCTCCGCGATTGCTCCTCCGCTCATCGTCTGGTTGCAGCTGAGTTTCGGCTGGAGGATTACCTTTGTTGCCACCGGACTGCTGGGGTTTGTGTGGTTGCTGTTCTGGGCGTTCTGTTATCAAGCCCCAACTCAGCATCGCTGGCTCAATCCCGAGGAACTGGCCCTCATCCAAAAAGAAACAGGCGAGGTGACAGGAGGAATTCCCGCCGCCAGTTGGAGGAGTCTGCTTCGCAACAGGCAGGTGCAGGGGATTGTCGTATCTCGTTTTCTGGGCGATCCAGTCTGGTGGTTATATCTGGTTTGGTTGCCGCTGTATCTTTCCCGGGCCCGCGGATTGAGCCTGAAAGCCATTGGGGTTTCGGCCTGGATCCCCTTCCTCTGCGCCGACGCAGGTGCATTGCTTGGGGGCTGGTTCTCCGGATGGTTGATTCGGAGAAGCTGGAAACCGATCCGGGCAAGGGGAGCCGCGGTCTTGTTTGCCACGATGTTGGCCCCGATCGGCATGCTCGTGAGCGGAGCGAAGTCGGAAGCGGGCGCCATCACTCTCATCAGCGTCGTACTGTTTGCGTTTCAGTTTTGGGTGAATAACGTCCAGACATTAACCAGCGATCTCTTTCCCAACGACCTGGTAGCTTCGATCTCCGGTCTGGCGGGCACCGGGGCTGGGGTAGGAGCGATGATTTTTATCTTCTCCACGGGCTGGATTGTCGATCATTTTGGATATACGCCGGTCTTGATCCTGTCGGGGCTGCTCGTCCCGGCGGCGACGGCTTCATTGGTGTGGCTCGCCAGGGATGCGAAAGCGGCTCGCCGGGCCGATTCCTGATCAACCGGAGCGGCCTCTCGATCTTCCGTGTTGTTCGCCCCCAGGATTGCGTTCGATATATTGGTAAAGTCGCCATCCAACGACCGTATCCCTTGGCAACGGCCGTTTCTTTTCAACCACCCTCTCCTTTCTGTCATTCCGACTGGAGCGAAGCGGAAGGGAGGAACCTGCAGTGCGCCATTCGGCTATCCCGAATTTGCCGTTCTACAATCGCTTTTCTCTTGTTATCTCGCGTGTTAGGCAGCCCTGCGGCTCAGCTAAGAAGATGAAAACAGGCCACGGGTTCGAGAATTGTCGACGAATCGAAGCCGTGCGATCTACGGTGTCACTTTCAATAGCGCGGAGGCTAAGGAAGAGAACTGCAGATCCCTCGGCTTCGCTCGGGATGACAAAAAGGAGAGGGGGTGGAAAGGGAAAGGACCTTTGCCAGGGGATACTGCAGTTTGTTGGGACGGTGGGAATCTCCGCATCAACGGAAATCATCTTTTTGTCGAAGGCACAGTCTCTCAGATGCGGCGGCGGGGCCTCCGCTTCCCATAGTCATTCGAGTGGTGTATAAGGTTTCTTGCATAGTCATTCGAGTGGAGGAGACCCACGTGACACCGAAGAGGCCCCCGGAAGCCGGCGAGATTCTGCAGGGCACCCTGGACATGCTGATCCTGCGCACACTGGTCATGGGTCCGGCCCATGGACATACCATCGCGCAGGTCATCGAGGCCACATCGGAGAACGCGCTCGAGGTGGAGCAGGGCTCGCTCTATCCCGCACTGCATCGCCTTGAAGACCGCGGTTGGCTGTCCTCGGAATGGGGTGTGAGCGAAAACAACCGGAGAGCGAAGTTTTACCGGCTGACTGCCAAAGGCCGGAAGGAGCTGAGCGCTGCCGCCGGCCGCTGGCGCAGGATGACGCGCGCCATCGGTCTTATCTTGGGTGACGCGATCGAACCAGCAGGAGAGTGACGCCAATGACCATACGCCGCTACTTGCATCGGGTGAGGAAAGATGAGGATTTAGCGGAAGAGATCGAGTCACATTTGGCGCATGCGCAGGATGCGAACGCGGCTCGCGGTTTGCCGGCGCAGGAGGCGCGCCGGCAGGCCCGTATGCGTTTTGGTAATCCTCACGCAACGCGGGAGCGCGTATGGCGCTATCGCTCCTTTCCGATGGTGGAAGATGGATGGCGCGACCTGCGCTTCGCGGTGCGTTCTCTTGCCCGCTCACCTGGGTTCACGCTCATCGCGTTGCTCGTGATTGCCGTTGGCATCGGCGTAAATACCGCGGTGTTCTCGGTGGTGAACGCCGTACTCCTCAAACCACTGACCTATCCGGACCCGCAGGCCCTGGTGCAACTTGTGGTCACCACCAACCGCGGGCCGTTTCCGGTCGGTAGCATTCCTCAGTACAACATCTGCCAGCAGCAATCCGCCATCTTCCAGCAGGTGGCAGCCTACGATACAGGCGGAGCCGGTATGAACCTCACAGGCGGTGACCATCCCGAGCAGGTCATCGGCATTCATGTCACCCACGGTTACTTTGGGCTGTTCGGTGCGCCTGTAGTTGCCGGACGTACGTTCACCGCCGCGGAAGACAGCCCGAACGGCGGCCATGTCGTCGTGCTGAGTTACGGTCTGTGGAAGAGGCGCTTCGGCGGAAACCGCCAAATCGTCGGCTCCTCTATCCAGATAGATGGCCAGCCGTGGCTGGTGGTCGGCGTCATTGGCCGTGACTTCGTCACCGACACGCCTGCCGATCTGTGGATACCTTTTCAGTTCGACCTGAATTCGCGAGAAATGGTCCACACCTTCAGCGCCGCCGCGAGGCTGAAGCCAGGCGTGACCCCTGCTGCCGCGAATGCGCAACTCGCGCTGGTCACGGACGAATTCCGGCGCACTTATGGCGACAACTCACTGCCACCGCATAGCGTGTTCGGAACGGTGTCTCTGCAGGAATCTCTGATTGGCAATACCCGCTTTCCACTCCTGGTTCTGCTGGGAGCTGTGGGATTCGTGCTTCTTATCGCCTGCGCGAACGTGGCCAATCTTCTGCTTGCGCGAGCCTCCGTGCGAAAACGCGAACTCGCAACCCGGGCGGCTCTGGGAGCCGGTCGCGGACAGATCATCCGGCAACTGTTGACGGAGAGCCTTGCACTCTCGCTCGTGGGAGGCCTGCTGGGCCTGGCGATCGGGTTCGCCGGCGTGCGCTTACTCCTGAGCATCAGCCCCGGCGATATTCCTCGCATCGGAGAATATGGCTCTGCCGTTGGACTCGATTACCGTGTCCTGATGTTCACCCTGGGTATCTCACTACTCACGGGCATCTTGTTTGGCCTTGCCCCCGCGATCTCCGCGTCGCGCCCTAATCTCACCGCCGCGCTCAATGAACATGCGAGCCGTTCCGGCATGGGTCTCCGGCACGGCAAGATGCGTTCTGTGCTGGTCATCAGCGAGATTGCTCTTGCTTTGGTTCTGGTCATCGGCGCCGCTTTGCTGATTCGTACTTTCCTAAAGCTGGAGGACGTCAATCCCGGTTTCACGACGCGCAACATCTTCACCGCGGCGATGTCGCTGAGCGGAGGCCGATTTCAGAAAACGGATCCGGTTGCCCAGATCGTTCGCGACGGCAAAGACCGTCTCAAGGCTCTTCCGGGAGTGATCGATGTGGCCGCGAGCAACTGCCTGCCATTGGATCGTAGTTTCGGAATGAGCTTCGACGTTTTGGGCCGTCCCAAGGGCGCGTCGCCCTTCACCGGAATCGCGGGCTTCTATTCCATCTCGTGGGGCTATTTCTCAACATTTGAGATTCCTTTGTTGCGCGGCCGCGCGTTTACCGAGCAGGATGACGCCGCTGCCCCAGGCGTGGTCATCATTAACCAGGCGATGGCCCGGCAGTATTGGCCCAAGGGCGATCCGCTGAAAGACCGCATTCAAATCGGAGCGGGCGCGGGTCCAGCGTTTGCCGAAGGGCCCCGCCAGGTTGTGGGGATCGTGGGGGACACGCGCGATTTCGGTGTCGATCGCGATCCGTCTCCCATGATGTACATTCCTATCGCGCAGATGCCGGACGCGGAAACCGCGCTCAACTCCCGAGTTGCCCCGCTCTGGTGGATTGTACGCAGCCGGGTGGATCCGAATACCCTGCGTACTCCGATCGAAGCTGCGCTGCGTGAAGGCAGCGGAGGCCTGCCGCTGGCCCACATGCGAACGATGGCCGAGGTCGAGGTGCGCAACACGGCGCGCCAACGCTTCAATATGCTGCTACTCATCATCTTTGGATCATCGGGCTTGCTGATGGCCGCCATTGGTGTCTATGGAGTCATGTCTTATTCCGTCGAGCAGCGCACACAGGAACTAGGGATAAGTATGGCGCTGGGGGCGCAGGCGTCGAATCTCCGCAACATGGTCGTCGGTCAGGGCATGATCCTGGCCGCCGTCGGGGTGGTTCTCGGGACCGGCGGTGCGCTGTGGCTCACTCGCTACCTGGCCAGCTTCCTTTTTGGTGTCAAGGCGTGGGATCCCGTCGCATTCCTTGTCACGCCGTTGCTTCTCAGCGCGGTCGCCCTCTTTGCCGTGTGGATTCCGGCCAGGAGGGCAACCCGCGTGGACCCCATGACTGCCCTTCGCCTCGAATAACAGGGGGCAATTTCGTGAATGCATCGAAATCCATCGCATGGTCATTCGTAGCGACCACGGTTTCGCTCATGGGACTGCGCACCGGTGCGCAGAGTGTGACTACCTCGCAGTATGACAATGCGCGCAGCGGCGTCAACCGGCGCGAAACCATCCTCACTCCGCGTAATGTGAATGTTCGCCACTTCGGAAAGACTCTCACGTTCAAGGTGGATGGGGATATCTACGCCCAACCGCTCTTCCTCGCGGGATTGGATATACCCGGCAAGGGCCGGCACGATGTGTTGTTTATCGCGACCGAGCACGACAGCGTTTACGCTTTCGATGCCTATGGCCACCCCGCGGCGCCGCTATGGAGGGTGAACTTTCTCAGCAAGGGCGTCACGGCTGTTCCTGAGGATGACGTCGAATGCCCGTTCATCGCCCCGGAAATAGGAATTACGTCCACACCCGTAATCGATGCGGATTCGGGGACGCTCTACGCGTTGGCGCGGACAAAGGAGTCGGCACGCCTGCCTTCGAGTCAGTACAGGCAGCGTTTGCATGCGCTCGACGTGACGACCGGCCTGGAAAAGTTTGGGGGCCCAGTCGATATCAAGGCCAGGATCGAGGGCAAGGGAACCGGAAGCCAGTTGGGAAAAGTGGAATTCGACCCTTTGCGTGAGAATCCTCGTGCCGCGCTCCTGCTTGCCAATGGATCGGTCTACCTGACCTGGGCGTCTTCCTGCGACGTTGGACCCTACCATGGTTGGGTGATGGCATACGACGCGCACACACTCAGGCAGAAGGCCGTCTTCAATGCTTCTCGCGACGGAGACGACAGCGGCTTTTGGGCCGGCGACACAGGACCTGCTGCCGATAAGGAGGGCAATCTTTTTCTGGCAACGGGAAATGGACAATTTGATGCCGCAAGTGATGGGCGTGATTACGGAGACAGTTTGCTGAAATTGGACGGGCGAAGCTTGAAGCTCCGTGACTATTTCGCGCCGTTCAACGCGGGCAAATTAAATACTGAGGATAACGATCTGGGTTCGGGAGGGCCGGCGTTACTGCCATCCCAGCCGGGAGCGCACGCAGACCTGGTCGTGATTGCCGGCAAAGGCGGTACGATCTACCTGATCGACCGGGACCACATGGGCCATTACCAGCCAAACAATGACAGCCAGGCAGTGCAAACCATTCCCACTTCCGGTGGCGGAGTCTTTGGTGCCATGGCCTACTGGAACCGTAACCTCTACGTGTTGAGCAACAGCGACCAATGATGCCCTTCGCCAATTCTCGCTGAACAAGGGAAGGCTCTCGCTGAAAGCGGCAAGCGGCTCCCATTTCCCGGCTATTGCAGCAACCCCGACTGTTTCGGCGAACGGTTTGCGGGATGGTGTGCTCTGGGTGCTGCACTCGAGGGCATGGAATGCTGACGATACGAATGCGGTCTTGTTTGCCTTCGATGCCCTTGATACCTCCCGTTTGCTCTACGTCAGTGAGCAGAATCCATCTCGCGACCGCGCCGGATTGGCACTGCGGTTCAATATTCCCATCGTCGCAAACGGGCATGTCTATGTGGGTGCAAAGCATGAGGTCGACGTTTACGGCCTGTTATCTCACGAGACGGCAAGCAAATGAACAGACTGGGTTCAGCCGCCTTCTTTAGCATCTGAACAAGCTGATTCAAGGGGCTCAATCAGACAAGATAGGCAAATACCATCATTCCGCCGAAAGATATTCGGAACCTTTCATGCGTGGCGCGACTCCAAATCCACACGCGGCAACATGAACGTCGCGGACGACTTCTTTTGTGCCGGACCCGAGCTCCGGCCGAGGAGACCCCTCATGCATACGATCCATACATCGGAAGAAATCAATCACGACCGCCGCCGCTTCTTCGGCGCCGCCGCGATGACCGTTGCCGCCGCCCAACTCGGCATGTTCTCTTCAGCCAAAGCGGAATCGGGCAAGCCGGAAGCTGAGCGCGGAACGCACACCTCCTTCGCCTCTCTCAAGCAGATCGACGCCGGCCTCCTCAATGTCGGCTATGCCGAAGCTGGGCCGTCCAATGGTCCTGCGGTGATTTTGTTGCACGGCTGGCCCTACGACATTTACAGCTTCGTCGATGTCGCTCCTTTGCTGGCAGCGGCGGGCTACCGGGTCGTCGTTCCGTATCTTCGCGGCTACGGCAGCACGACCTTCCTCTCCAGCACAACCATGCGCAACGGCCAACAGTCGGCCGTCGCCCTCGACATCCTCGCCCTGATGGATGCGCTCAAGATCCAGAAAGCCATCGTTGCGGGCTTTGACTGGGGTGCGCGAACGGCGGATGTTATGGCCACGCTCTGGCCGGACCGCTGCCGAGCGATTGTGTCGGTAAGCGGCTATCTCATCGGGAATCCTGCGGTAATCGGGAAGCAGCCGCTTCCCCCTAAGGCTGCGCTCGCGTTCTGGTACCAGTACTATTTCGCTACCGACGTTGGCCGGGGCGGCTATGCGCAATACCTGCATGATTTCAATAAGCTCATCTGGCAGACGGCTTCGCCGAAGTGGAATTTCGACGACGCCACCTTCGACCGGAGTGCAGCCTCGTTCAAAAATCCGGATCATATCGATATCGTGATGCATGACTATCGTTGGCGGCTTGGTCTGGCTGACGGCGAGCGGAAATACGACGATCTCGAACGGCGGTTGGTCGCGACGCCGGTGATCACGGTGCCGGCCATCACCATGGAAGGGGATGCCAACGGCGCAATCCACGCAGACAGTGCGACGTATCGAAACAGGTTCTCGGGCAAATATGAGTACCGCCTCATCACTGGTGGCGTCGGTCACAACCTGCCGCAGGAGGCGCCGCAAGCCTTTGCCCAGGCTGTTATCGACGTCGACGCTCTCTGCCGGAGTTAGCCGGCTCAGGTGTAGGTAATCGCGAATGGCATTGTATGCACACCTCCTGTGTACACTTACGTGTACACAGGAGGTGTGTATGCCTGCTATTAAGGTCGGTGTGCGGGAGTTTCGCGAACAGATTGCCCGATTTTTGGAGTCCGATGTACCTGTTGCCGTGACGCGTCGCGGTGAGACCCTTGGTGTGTATGTCCCGACTCCACGCAAGTCAGTGAAGTCCGCTGAAATGCCCGAACTCCGTGCCGCGGCAGACCGCCTGGCAGCCGCACTCTCCGATGTCGATGAGGAAGAGATGATTGCGGAGTTCAAGTGGACCCGCAGTGCAAAAAAGGCTACCGTCCGCTGAGATGATCGTTTTGGACGCCAACATCCTGATTCGTGCTGTCCTCGGAAAGAGGGTTTCTTGAGACCTATACAACGCGTGGCATCCGGTTTTATGCGCCGGAAGTTGCGTATGGCGATGCAGTGATCAAGGCGCCTCATCCGGTGAACCGTTAGGCAATCAAGGCTCAATGGAAATCGAACTCCGGGCGCTTTTGGCATTCAGTCTGAATACGTAGAAAAGCGCTGTCAGCAGAACCAGCCACAGTGGGCCGATGATCAAAGCTACCCGGGTATCCGGGAAATAGGCCATCAATACGATGACGAGCGCCAGGAACGCTAACGCGAGCCACGAACTGTAGGGATAGAAAGGCATGCGAAAAGCCAGCCGGTCCCGTTCTGTTGCGTTGAGGCTTTTGCGGAATTTCATTTGTGACAGGAGTACGACGGTCCAGGTCCAGATGGCGGCGAAGGTGGCAATCGACGTGACCCACACAAAGACCTTTGCCGGCACCAGATAGTTGAGCAATACCCCAAACAGCAAGGCGATACTGGACACCTGAACCGCCCGGCGGGGCACACCACCCGAGGAAGTGTTCCGGAAGAGCCGCGGCGCCTGCCCTTGTTCGGCGAGGTTATAGAGCATGCGCCCTGTGCTATAGATACCTCCATTGCACGAGGACAGGGCAGCGGTAAGCACCACGAAATTGATGATGCCTGCCGCAGATTTGATGCCCAGCCGTTCGAATGTGGTGACGAATGGACTGCCACTCGTACCGATCTCGTTCCACGGATAGATCGCCAGGATCACGAACAGGGCCCCCACATAGAAAATGACGATGCGCCAGAACACGGAGTTGATCGCATCGGGAATCGACTTGCTGGGGTTGGCAGCTTCACCGGCGGTAACTCCGATCATCTCCACGCCAAGATAGGCGAACATCACCATTTGCAAGGCCATCAGCACACCGATGCCGCCGTTGGGGAAAAACCCGCCATGTTTCCAGAGGTTGCTGATGCCCGTAGCTACACCGTGATTGCCCACGCCGAACACAATCATGCAGGCGCCGGCCACGATCATCACCACAATCGTGACCACCTTGATCATGGCAAACCAGAATTCGAATTCGCCGTAGGCTTTGACGGCAGCCAGATTGACCGCGCTCATCGCTGCCAGCGCGAGCAGTGCCCAAACCCATTGTGGCACTGACGGCAACCAGACACGCATATAGATACCGACCGCGGTGATCTCCGCGACACAGGTGACCACCCACATGAACCAGTAATTCCAACCGGTCAGATAACCCGGTAAGGGACCAAGGTGGTCTTGCGCATAGCGGCTGAAAGAGCCGGCAACAGGCTGATGTACGGCCATTTCGCCGAGAGCACGCATAATGATGAAGATCGCGATTCCGCCCAACACATAGGAGAGCAAAATCCCAGGCCCGGCGAGCTTGATCGCGTTGGCGGAACCGAGGAATAGGCCGACGCCGATCGTCGAGCCCAACGCCATGAGGCGAATGTGCCGCTCTCGCAAGCCCCGGTTCAGAGCCTGTTCGTTCGTATCGTGTCTTTCGTTTCCCAACGGGCTTCACCTCGGAATCCATTATCCAACGCCGGGGTGAAAATTCGCGTTACCGCTTCTGATCCTTCCAGAAGTTGTTCGCGAGGCTGGTTCGTCTTGTCCGGCCGGGATGCCGGCGAAAAGCTTAAGGCGACTCTTCTCATTCTCCCCCATCGGTTCATCCCCCCGAATGAATCGACGCGAAAGGTAGAGAAGAGTCGCCAGGAGAGATGGAATTGAAACCCAGGCTGCGCAGGTTCTCGTGGCCCTACGGGTACGGCGCTCGCGAGATATCAGAAACAAATTCAGTTACGTGATATCTCTGGCCGCAATTCCATCCAACGTCTCAAAGCTCATTACCTGCTAGCGATCTCCACCGTGTTGGCGCTGGCCGCTGGAGCCTGGGCAACCTCCTGGAGCTTCTGCTCCTGCCTGGTGGCGGGAAAGACCATCCCCTGGTTACCCTGGCTTCCCAGGATCGCGCTGAGGAAGTACTGGCCGCCGTAGCGATGGAAGATCAGCTTGTTGCTATTCTTGGTAGGAGCTTCCCAGCGGCCCATCGCCATTGCCGATTTGCCGGCCTGGACGTTGTGAATCGTGACGATGTTGCTGCCGACTTCGCTCCGGATGGTGTAGGTTCCGGCTGGCATCTGGGCTGTTCCCACCTTGAAAGCGAAGGGCACGTTGGCGCGGGCCGCGGATTGAGCGTGGGCTCCGGTAACAGACAGCAGGAGCGACAGAAGTAAGAGCGATGAATAAGAGATAGGGTTGCGTTTCATGGCATCCTCCCTGGTTGTGGATTCGTCTCTCAAACTCGCAGCGGCTTTGCTGTGAATTTGCTCTGACGCACATCCCTACTGCATGCTGCGGACCAAACCCGCACGCTGGGTAACGATCCAATATTTGCAACGACATAACGCTTGGGCTGCTCGGGCGGAAGTGGAGCAACGGTAGCCGAAAGGCTACCTGGCGGAGCCGATCAGTTCCCGCGTCTGTCGAAATTAGATTTTTCGGAAGGCTAACCTCTACACGAACGGCACGGATTCACAGGCTGCTGAAAAACTCTCTTCAGGGTAGGCTGGGGCTTATCCCCGGCAAGTACGGGCTTTAGCCCGTACACCCGAGTTTCTACATTTGTGAAGCTGCGAATTGGCCGGAGGAAGACATTTTGCCGTACTTGGATCAACGAACAGCTTAAGCTGTGCCAGCCCCGGACTTTTAGATCAAGCCGGTAGCCTGCTAAAAAATAGCCTGCCTGGGGTCCGCCCCCTGGCTCTAAAAATGTAGAAACTCCAGGGCCGGGGATTTATCC
>Ga0070730_10003924_pt1 | contig 13190 bp, 10 predicted proteins | sample Coa_R1_3_FD_66447 | JGI IMG/M metagenome (GOLD analysis project Ga0070730, IMG submission 66447) | Surface soil microbial communities from Centralia Pennsylvania, which are recovering from an underground coalmine fire - Coalmine... | ecosystem: Environmental > Terrestrial > Soil > Unclassified ...
GTCCGGCGACCTGTACTGCACCGAGGAGACGCCGCTCGAGCCGATCTCGCTGTATGGCGTCACCAAGGTGGCTGCCGAGCGCGAGCTGCTGGGCAGCGGCAACGCCATCGCGCTGCGCCTGGCGACCGTCTTTGGCCCCTCCCCGCGCATGCGGCTGGACCTGCTGGTGAACGACTTCACCTATCGCTCTGTCACCGACGGCTTCCTGGTCATTTACGAAAAGGACTTCAAGCGCAACTACGTGCACATCGACGACGTCGCCGCGTGCTTTTGCTACTGCCTGGAGCACTTCGACGCCATGAAGGATGAGGCCTACAACTTCGGCCTGAACGATGCCAACCTGTCGAAGGCCGAGCTGGCCGCCGCCATCCAGCACTACGTGCCCTCGCTGCTCATCCACTTCGCCGAGGTCGGCAGCGACCCGGATAAGCGCAACTACATCGTCTCCAACGACAAGATCAACCGCCGGGGCATTCGCGCCGAAGTGTCGCTGGATACCGGCATCCAGCAGTTGATCAAAGCCTACCGGCTGCTGCCGCGCGGCCCGTTCCGCAACGCCTAGCGCTGCCCCACGCGCATGAACGCAACCGCTCACCTGCTCGCCGGTGACTTCACCCTGTGTGACCTGGGCTCGGCCAGCGCAACCGATCTGCCCGGCCTGCGCCCGCTGCGCTCAGCCATCACGCTGATCGAGATCGACGCCATCGGCCAGGGCCAGACGGCCCAGTCGGATTACTACCGCAAAATCTCGCTTCAATCAGCCATCAGCGGCCACACCGGCCGGCGCACTTTTCACAAGCGCCAGTTCGCCCAAAGCTCATCTTTCCTGGAGATCAAGGCCGACGTGGCCTCCAGCTATGGCCTGGAAGCCTTTTTTGCTCCCGCCGGCGACCTGGCGCTGGAGTGCGAGACGCTGGCCACGCTGCTGGCCGGCCATGGCCTGGCGCGAGTGGACTTTCTCAAGACCGATCTGGAGGGCATTGACTTTGAGGTCCTGTCCAGCGCGCCGGATATCGTGGGCCGCAGCCTGGTCATCCAAAACGAGCTGCGCTTTCAGCCGCTCTACGAAGGCGAGGCGGATTTTTGCGCGGTGAGCACGCTGCTGGCCGGCCTGGGCTTTGAGCTGATCACGTTGCGCCCCGAAGTCTGGAAGTACGCCACGCCCAACCGCGATGTGCGGCCCGATGGGCGGCTGGTGTGGGCCGACGCGATTTTCTTTCTAACGCCGCGGCGGCTGGAGGAAATCTTCGGCGACGCCGCGCCGCTGGCCGTGCTCAAACAGGCCTTGCTGGCCAACGCGCTCAGGCTGCCCAACGTCGCCGACTACCTGTTCGAGAGCGTCCGGCCGCAGCTGCCCGCCGCGGTGGCAGCCGAGACCGCGGCCCTGCTCGGCAGCGGCACCCGCGCCGCGCGCCTGGCTAACGGGCTGGCCGCCCTGCCTGGCGGCAACCGGCTCATGCTCAAGGCGCGCGGACTGTGCCTGGCGGCCGCCCGCACCCTGTCCTATTCCAAGGGCTTCAAACACATTGGCTTCCCCTACTAGCCTCAGAGCCGGGGCCCGCTGCCCCGCCGGCCAGGGTTCCCGGTCGTGATCATCTCGCAGACCCCGGTTCGCATCAGCTTCCTGGGCGGCGGCACCGACTACCCGGCCTACTTCCGGCGGCATGGCGGCGCCACCCTGGCCACCTCCATCAACAAGTACACGCTGATCACGGTGCAGCCGGTTCCGCTGTTCGCGGACTATTGCGCGCGGGTCAATTACTCGCGGGTTGAGACCGTCCAGAGCATCGACGACATTCAGCACCCCTCGGCGCGCGAATGCTTGCGGTTTATGCATCTCAACCAGGGTGTCGAGATCCACTATGTCAGCGACCTGCCGGCGCGCACCGGGGTGGGCTCGTCGTCGTCGGCAACGGTCGGCCTGCTGATGGCCCTGCACGCCTTTAAGAATGAGATGGTCAGCCTGGAGCAGGTGGCCGCCGAAGCGGTGTACGTGGAGCAGGAGATGATCCGCGAGCGCGTGGGCTGCCAGGATCAGTACATTTGCGCGCTGGGCGGCCTGCGCCACCTGCGCTTCTCTTCCGAGGGCCAGGTGCGCGCCGACCCGGTCATACTCAGCCCGGCCCGCCGCGCGGCGCTGCAAGACCGGCTGCTGCTGCTCTACACCGGCATCCAGCGCAGCGCGCACGAGGTGCTGGAAGAGCAGATCCAGCGCACCGAGGCCGGCCAGAACCAGGCCGAGCTCACCCGGCTGCACGAGCTGGTGGCGGATGGTCTGGCGGTGCTGGCCAGCGAGCGGAGCCTGGCCGAGTTTGGAGCGCTGCTGCATGACGCCTGGCAGCTTAAGCGCAGCCTGTCGACCAGCATCTCGTCGCCCTGGATTGACGAGGCCTACACTCGGGCCCGCCAGGCGGGGGCCGTGGGCGGCAAGCTGCTGGGGGCCGGCGGCGGCGGGTTCCTGCTGCTGTTTGTCGAGCCCGAAGGCCGTGAAAGAGTGCGCCGCGCCCTGCCCGAGCTGCGCGAGGCCGATTTCGCCTTTGATGACACCGGAAGCAGAGTCATCTTTTATCGGGCCTAAATCACGAGTTGGACCAGTGTCGACCGAGCTCACAGGAAGGCAGATGTAGTATTGCCGGGTAGAATGTGGCTATGACGGAAACCACCTCGCGTTCCGAACCAAAAGCCAAATTACCAGAGTATGCCGTAAGAATAACGGTCGATGCGCAACGCACGGTTGCGATCACATCGCCAGATCACCTATATCCTCATGGTACGCGCCGCGACAACAGTCGAAACCCGCGATTCAATGAAAAGCTGTATTTCCTGTTTGAGGCGACCCGCAGGAGCTTGACCATATTGGATTTGGGATGCTCGGGTGGAGGCTTTGTTCGAGATTGTCTTAATGACGGTTGTCTCGCGGTTGGGTTGGAAGGCAGCGACTACTCTCAAAAGCGGCGACGGGCCGAGTGGGCTGTTATTCCAGAGTATCTGTTTGTATGTGACGTCACCGCGCCCTTCGAGATCAAAATACAGATGGGCGAAACGGCCGCCTCGCAACACCTGGAGTTTGATGTCGTCACCAGTTGGGAATTGCTCGAGCACATAGCTGAGCCTGACCTACCCATCTTGGCCGACAATGTGCGGCGCCACATGAAGCCCGGCGGCTTGTGGATCATGAGCGTCTCACCGCACAACGACAAGCCTGGCGCGGTAGAGCTGCACCAGACAATACGGCCACGCGAATGGTGGATTGACCAATTTGCGAAGTTGGGATTCCAACACCTGGATAGTTATGTTCGTTACTTCAATACACAATTTGTTCGCGGACCAAAGTTTGGTGCCCCCGAGAGCTTTCATCTCGTGCTGTGCATGGAACCGAAGTCAGCGCCCAGCATACCCCCGTCGACACAACTGGGGAGATTGTTAGATGCGTGGAACGGCTCAGGCCCACAAAAGCTTCTGAGGCGACTCGTTCTTGGATAAACAGGCTGCAGCAAACTATGTTATGCCGCGTTTGCGACTCGACGAACCTGGAGCCAGCCATCGACCTGGGGCGGCAACCGTGGTGCAACAACTTTCTGACTGCATCAGAAGTAGGGCATGAACCATACTACCCGCTGCGGGTAGTGTATTGTCACAACTGCCACACGGTACAACTCGACACAACCGTCTCGAAAGAAGTCATGTTCGCCGACCACACTTACCTGTCGGGCGTCACCCGGTCACTGCGCGACCATTTCGATGGCGTGGCAAGGGAAGTGGATCAACGCTTCTTTCACGATATGCTGGGTAAGTCTGCGCTGGATATTGGCTCCAACGATGGCACCCAACTCAAGCTTTTCAAGGCGCTGGGCTACGACGTGCTGGGCGTTGAGCCGGCACGGCGCGTGGCGGCGCTGGCGCAAGCGGCCGGTATCCCGACGGTTAATGACTATTTTAACCAGGAGCTGGTGAGCCGGCTGGGGCGGCAGTTTCACGTTATTAACGCGGCCGGGGTGTTCTTTCACCTGGAGGAGTTACACTCAGCTGCCGAGGGGATACGCGCGGCCTTGCGCGACGATGGGGTCTTCGTCGTCCAGTTCTTATATATGAAGCGCATTGTGGAGAACCTGGCGTTCGACCAGATCTATCACGAGCACCTGCTCTACTACAACCTGCAAACCATCGAGGCGCTGCTCGGCCGCCACGGCCTGGCCCTGTTCGACGCATACCTGGCGCCCATCCATGGCGGCTCTATCGTCGGCTTTGTAGCCCACAAAGGCAAGCGGCCGCGCACGGCGCGCCTGGAGACACTCTGGCAGCGAGAGACGGACGAACGTAGCAATGAGCTGGCCACCTACACGGCGTTTACCGGGCGGATTGAGCGGATGAAAGCGGACAACCTGGCCTACCTGGAGCAGGCCAAAAGGCGGGGCCTGCGCATCTTCGGCTTCGGCGCCCCGGCCAAAGGCAATACGCTGCTCAATACCTTTGGCATTGGCCCGCAATACCTAGATTGCCTGGTGGAAAAGAACACACTGCGCAAGGGCCTGTATTCGCCCGGCATGCACCTGCCGATTGTGATGGAAGATGAACTAGCTACCCCGCCTGATATTTACTACGTGCTGGCCTGGAATTTCAAAAAGGAAATCCTGGCCAACAATCAACCGCTACTGGAGCGTGGGGTAGAGTTCTATTTTCCGGTCAATCCGCCCGATGACTGATCCCCGGGCCAGGCAGTTGCCGCAATCACCGGCCGAAGGTCAGGTGGCGCGTGCCGCGCGGCTGGTCGAGCTTGGGCGAGGCCAGCCACAAGTGCGGGCCGGCTGCCGCAGACGATTGGTCCTGCGCCCCGGTATTGGTGAACGTCACGTTCCGCGTGAAATAGGAGATGCCCTGTCCGCCGTCGGGGCCGTTTACCCAAACTTCCCAACCGTAGGCGACGCCAGACTGGAACCCCCTGGGCAGGCCGGTAATTGATACTGCGCCGATATATCCTAACAGCCCCGTTTGCCCAAATGGGTTGAGGTCACTGACATCGTAAATGGTGAGCTGGTAGCTATCGGTCGGTGACTGCGGCCGCATCTGCCATTGGAAGACGGCCGGCAGCGTGACAGTGGCATTATTCGGCGGATTGACGAGCGAAACGTCGGCTAGGTCGAAGTCGCCGGCCGACAGGTTCGCGCCTGGCGCATAGCTCGTAATATTCGCCGTGCCCCAGTACCACAAATAACCTGGCGTTCCGGCAGTATTGAGGTAGCGGACATAGTATGACTGGCCGGGCGCGAGAGCGGGCGCCTGGTCAAAGTTATAGCCCCCATCTTGATCCGTAGCCGTAGTGGCTTGAGTGGTGTAGGTATTGCCATCGTAGCGGCGCAGCTCGAGGAAAACGCCTGCGGCTGGCGTGCCAGCTAAGGTCACACGGCCCTGGATACCGACGCGTGGCCTGGATATGCCAGGGAGGTAGATCAACCAATACGATTTTTGAGTGGCCGTCGCCGTCGCGGTCGGGGTGGCTGCCGTGCAAGGTCCAGGCCCGGCAAATGGGTAAGTCTGTCCAGTGCCGGCATTGTAGAGGGCAGTGAGCTCGTCAGCAGAGAGTGTTCGCTTCCAGAAACCGACCTCATCCATCAAGCCAGCCTCGTAGCCGAATAGCGGATTATTCGAGCCGCCAATCTGGAAAGGCTCATTGCCGATATGCACCGGGCCCGAAAAGTACGTCGTCTCTTTGGGTCCGCCATTCACGCTGATCCAAATATAGCTGTGGGTATAGTCGTAGCCGCCGGCCAGAAAATACCAGGTGTTGAGAGCTGGGCTTCCCAACGAATTTGCCACGGCCTTGGTCAGGTTGTAGCCGTCGCCAGATACCTGGAAATAGATCCTGTCAATGTCTTTGTCATAAGCCAATTGATAGTCGCGGATGTGGGTCGGGTGACTTTCGGTGAATTTGCTGAGGAAGGGATGGTAATCCGTGCGGTTGGCTATCGTCGCCCAGGCGGCAAAACTGAAATCAATCGCCCCAGTCTCCAGCGAAGGGTTGGTTGGGATCGTAAAGAACTGGTGGTCACCACTCAATGTCCGCGCTCCGTTGACAATACCGGCTGCAGCCCCCGGCGCGTTGTTGGCCGTCAGTGTGTTCGTGCCAAACGAATCGATCGCATCCCCGTTCGCCTCGTCCAGCTTCCAATACGAGACCAGGTTGTTGACTAGCGGACAATTGCTTTCAGTCGGAGTAGCAGTGCGGGTAGAGGTAGAGGTCCTGGTCGGGGTCGGAGTTGTCGTCCGGGTCGCGGTCGTCGTGGGAGTTGATGTCGGTGAGGTGGCTGTAGACGTTGAAGTCTGAGTAGCGCTCGACGTCCCTGTAGGAGTCGACGTCATTGTTGGCGTAGAGCTCGCGGTCGGTGTTGCAGTGGCGGTGGGCGTCGGGCAGCTTCCACCGGTGGCGAAGTCATAAGATAGACCGTTACCGGCGTTGTAGAGGGTAGTGAGCTCGTTAGCAGAGAGGGTGCGCTTCCAGAAACTGACTTCGTCCATCAGGCCGGCTTCATAACCGAACAAGGGATTGTTCGAGCCGCCGATCTGAAAGGGCTCATTGCCGATGTGCACCGGGCCTGAAAAGTAGGTGGTCTCTTTGGGACCGCCATTTACGCTGATCCAGATGTAGCTGTGATCGTAATCGTAACCCCCAGCTAGAAAATACCAAGTGTTCAGAGCCGGACTCCCCAGCGAGTTGGCCGTCGCCTTCGTCAGGCTGTAGCCATTGCCCGACACCTGAAAGTAGATCCGGTCAATGTCCTTGTCATAAGCCAGCTGGTAGTCGCGAATATGGGTCGGATCGCTTTCAGTGAACTTGCTGATGAAGGGATGATAGTCCGTCCGATTGGCGATTGTGGCCCAGGCGGTGAAACTGAAATTAATCGCGCCTGTCTCGACCGACGGGTTAGTCGGGATCGTGAAGAACTGGTGATCGCCACTGAAGGTGCGCGCCCCGTTCACGACGCCGGCCGTGCTCCCAGGCGCGTTGTTGGCCGTCAACGTGTTTGTGCCAACCGAGTCGATCGCATCTCCGCTCGCCTCATCTAGCTTCCAGTACGAGACCAGATTGGTCAGAAGTCCGCAATTGGCCTGGGATGTCACGCTAGGCGTGGCGGTTTGCGTGGCTGTTCCGGTTTGTGTGGGTGTAACGGTCTCAGTCGCGCCGTCAAGCCGTGGGGCACTCACGGTCTTCGCCTGACTCGGCATCGGCAAGATGGCCGCTGTCATCAAGACCAGAAATGCTACTAAGCTGATAGCTTTACTGTTCATGGGGCCCCCGGTATGAGGTTGGTTGCGTAGTTGTTGGTTGTCCGTTGACGCCGGGCTGAACGCACGTTTAGCTTAGTAGCAAGTTTGAGCGGAGGCTAGTGACTTAATGCATACAGATACCTCACCAAAACACACGAGCCCTCCGCCCAGATGCCAAAATGCCGGTAGAATAGGGAAACTATGGTCACCATAGGGTTGTTTGATAAGACCGCAATCGATATCCAACCTTAAGGGTTTTGAACTTATGTATTGCCTTGTCACCGGTGCCAGTGGTTTCCTGGGCACAGCATGGTGCCGCGAATTGGAGAAGAAAGGCCACTCGGTGGTGGCGCTCAGCTCGAAATCGGCCGATCTCACCCAGGCCGATGCGTTGCGTCAGTTCAGTCAAAAGCGTTTTGATCAAATCCACCATCTAGCCGCCTGGACCCAGGCTGGAGATTTTTGCCTCACCCATTCCGGCGAGCAGTGGCTCATCAATCAGCAGATCAACACTTATTTGCTGGCCTGGTGGCAGGCCTACCAACCGCAAGCCAAAATGGTCAGTATGGGGAGCAGCTGCGCCTACGCGCCAGAGTTGGAGTTAGCGGAGGACAACTATTTTCGCGGAGAGCCGATTGATAGCCTGTTCACCTATGCCATGACCAAGCGCATGCTTCACAGCGGCCAACTTGCGCTGCATAAGCAGTTTGGTATGCGCTACCTTACCCTCGTTCCATCAACCCTATACGGCCCAGGCTACCACACGGATGGCCGGCAGATGCACTTCATCTTCGATCTGATACGCAAAATCATGCGCGGCAAGCTGACGGGTGAGCCAGTGGTCTTATGGGGCGATGGCTACCAAAAGCGAGAGCTGGTGTATGTAGATGACTTCGTGACAATCGGACAACAATTGACGTTTGGCATTGACAATGAACTGGTCAATGTCGGGGCCGGCGAAGAGCATACCATTCGCCACTTTGCTCAACTCATCTGCGAGCGGGTGGGCTACAATTTCGACGCGATTCGATTCGATACCACGCGTTACGTTGGGGCACGCTCCAAGGTCCTGCAGACCCGCAAATTGCAGCGATTGTTGCCGGACATACGGCTCACAGCGCTGGACATTGGGCTGCAACGGACCATCGATTGGTTCTGGCAGGAGCGGGATCGCTTGCTGGCATGACAAGCTCTCCGCCCAGCGCGTCACCGCTTATGATATCGTTCTTGTTCGCGCTGGATACTGAGCGCGGGCACCTGTACGAATACAATAAAGCAGTTGGCGAGGCAGCACGGTTGGCTGGGTGGGAGCATCGGGCTGCCGTCCGCGCCGCCGCCCGCGTGGCTGTCCTGCCGCCCGGGTGGGACCTGTGTTTGGGCAGCACCACCACCTGGCTGACCAAAGGCCCGCTGGCGCGATTGGAAAAGGGCTGGCGCCTGTTCCTTTCATTGGCCGCCTATCTGCGGCGGCAGGCGCGGCAGGACCGGCCTATCATCTTATTCCTTGAATGGTTCAACTTCGTCCATCTGCTGCCTTTCACATTAGCCCTGGCCACTGTGCTTCGCCGGCAGGCGTTTTCTATTTGGGTTGTCCACCGTCTGGAGGCCGGAACCGATTGGCAAACCCGGGCCAACTTTTTTCTGCTCCGGTGCCTGGCCGCGCTGGTCGCGGGCCGGCTGGTGCACCTATCCGATAGCGAGCTCGTGGCGCGCGAACTATCACGGTTCGGCTATAGAGTCCGGCTACTGCCGGTGCCCCACACGGCGCTCGAGGAGCCATTCGGCACCCCGATCGCGGCCGCGCAAACCAACTGGGTGGCCTGGCTGCCTGGCCAAGCCATGCCTGAAAAAGGTCTCGATCACGTTCGACGGCTGGCCGCGCTGACGAACCCGTCCGCCGATTCGCTGCTGCTGGTAGCCTCGCAGTCGTCCGGCCTCACTCAGGCACCCGGCGCCTGCCAGGTAGTTCTCCTGCCGGATGTGCTGCCCCGAAGCGAATACCTGGCCTGGATGCGCCGCGCTGATGTCATTTTGCTCCCCTACAACCCGGCCGTTTTTCGAGCGCGCACGTCAGGCATCTTTGTCGAGGCGGTTGTCGCCGGCAAGCTGCCCGTTGTAACGGCCGGCACCTGGATGGCCCATGAGCTGCTGAAATACGACCTGCCCGAGCTGATCCTGGACTGGACCAGCCCGACTGTGCTTTGCGATCTGCTGCGTCTCGCGCATGCCGATGACGTCCGCGCCAAGCTCCGCCGCATGCAGTCCGCCTATGCTCAGTTCCACAGCGTGCCGGGCTACGCCGACACCATGCAGCGCGTGTTCGCCGAGACCCGCCAATGAGCGCGCTGCCGTGCCGCGTGTTCATCCTGGCCGGCGGCCTGGGCACGCGCCTGCGAGGCCTGTTCCCCGATCAGCCCAAAGCAATGGTGCCCATCGCCGGGCGCCCCTTCTTGTGGCACCAGGTGGCGCTGCTGGCCAGTCAGGGCTTTCGCGACTTCGTCTTTTGCGTCGGCTATCGCGCCGACCAGATCGTCGAGTATTTCGGCGACGGCGCCGCCTGGAATCTGCACATCGCCTATTCGCGAGAGCCGCAGCCGCTGGGCACGGCCGGGGCGCTCAGGCAGGCGGCCAGCTTCTTTACCGGCTCGGCCCTGGTGCTCAATGGAGACACCTACCTGGACACGGATTTCCGGGATCTGCTGGCGAAGCACCGTGCTTCCTCGGCGCCAGCCGCGCTCGGCACCATTGGCCTGGTTCAGGTGGCCGACTGCTCGCGCTATGGCGAGGTGCTGCTGGCGCCTGACCGCCGCCTGCGGCAGTTCGCGGAGAAGACTGCCGCGCCGCCCCACGCCGGGCTGGTCAACGCCGGGGCCTATGTCTTCGAGCCGGCCATCCTGCAGGCCATCGCGCCCGGCCGCGCCGTCTCGCTGGAGCACGAGACGTTCCCCGCCCTGCTGTCGACCGGCGCCGCCCTCTACGGCGCCCCGCTGGACGGCACGTTTATCGACATCGGCACGCCGGAAGGCTACGCCGCGCTCGAGCAGCAGTTGTCACGCCCGGCCAGCGGCCGGCGCTGACCGGAGGCCGGCCAACAATGCACGTGGCGCTGGGCTACAATTGGTTTGAAACGTCGCTCGGCTACCATTTCGAGCGCGCCCTGCGGCAATTGGGCCACGCGGTCAGCTATGTCGGCCTGCCTGGCCCGGCTCGCGCCGGCTTCGACAACGTCCCGCTGCCGCAGGTGCTGGCCGGCCTGCCCCAGCCGCCCGATCTGTATCTGTGGGTAGACCCGGCCGGGCGCTATTTCCCCAGCGGCATCGAGCAGGTGACCGTGCCCACCGCCGGCTACTTCATTGATGTGCACCTGGGAAGCTGGCGCCTGGAAGCCGCACGCTTTTTCGACGCGGTGTTTGTCGCCCAAAAGGACTACGTCGCCAGCTATCGCCAGGCTCTCGGTCACGACCAGGTCTATTGGCTGCCGCTGGCGGCCGCCCCCGACGTCCATTACGACCACCACTGGCCGCGCCACTTCGAGGTGGGCTTCGTGGGCAACCTGGCGCGCGCCCACCGCGGCACCGCACGCGCCCGCCGGCTCCAGCTTGTGACCGAACACTTTCGGACCAATGACTTCTACCGCTCCTACACGCCCGCCGAAGTCGGCGAGGTCTACAGCCAATCGCGGCTGGTCGTTAACACCAGCATCGCCGGCGACGTGACCATGCGCGTGTTTGAGGCTACCGCCTGCGGCGCCCTCACCCTGACCGACTCCGCGCGGAATGGCCTGGGCGAGCTGTTTGATATCGGCCGCGAGATCGTGGTCTATCAGGACGATGCCGACCTGCTCGACAAGATCACCTACTATCTGGCGCACGACGCTGAGCGAGAGGCCATCGCTCTGGCCGGCCAGCAGCGGACCCTGGCCCAGCACACCTATCAGAGCCGCGCCGCCGCGCTGCTGACCGCCATCGAGGCGCCCGGCTTCCGCCGCTGCGCCCCGCTCCGCGGCGCGCCGGCCGCCCAGGCCCAGCGCGCGCGCCGGGCGGTGTACACTCATCTGCACATGCTCGACGCGCTGCTGGACGACCTGCGCGCGTCCGGCGCCAATCCCATCCAACGCCTCTGGTATGCCTTGCCCTGCCTGGCGCGCCGCCTGCTGATCTGAAGCCATGCGAGTTCTTTTTATCGCTCGCTATCGCGACCCGACCATGGACACCAAGCTACGCTATCTATCCAGCGTGGCCGACGTGACCATCCGCCAGGTGCGGCCAGCCTATTGGAAGGATGCGCTCATGTCCGTCCGGCAGGCCAGCGCTGCCGGCGCGGTCGATCAGGTTTCGCTGCCGATGCTTGGCCGTCCGGATGATCCACACCGGGCGCTCTATCGCACACTGAGCTTTGGGCTGCGCCAATTCCGGCCGGACATTATTCACGCCGAAGAGGAGCCCGACAGCCTGGCCGCCCTGCAGATCGTGCTGGCCCGCCGGGCGTTCGCGCCCAAGGCCAAGCTGATCCTCAACACATGGCAAAATGTGGATCGCCCGCGCCGGGCCGAGGTCCGCTGGGTGACCCGGCAATCGTTGCGTGCCGCCCAGGCCGTGATGTGCGCCAACAGCGAAGCACAGCTCATCCTGCAGCGGCTTGGCTATCGCGGCTATACGCAGGTTCTGCCATCCATTGGCGTGGACACCGACACCTTCACGCCCTGCCCCGAGCGCGCGCTCGGCCAGAGCTTTGTGGTGGGCTACGTGGGGCGCCTGGTGCCCGAGAAGGGCCTGCCCACGCTGCTCGAAGCCGTGGCCCAACTTGGGCCCGAGTTTGAGCTGCGGATTGTGGGCGGCGGGCCAGATGGCCCGGCTTTGCAGGCGCGCTGTCAGAAGCTGGGCCTGGCCGAGCGGGTGAGGTTCGTTGCGCCCATGCCGCCCGCCCAGGTGGCGCAATACCTGTGCCAGCTCGACGCGTTGGTGCTGCCGTCGCGGACCACCCGCGTCTGGAAGGAGCAGTTCGGCCGCGTGCTCACCGAGGCCATGGCCTGCGGGGTGCCGGTGGTCGGCTCCAGCTCCGGCGCCATTCCGGAGGTCATCGGCGAGGCCGGGCTGATCTTCCCGGAAGGCAACGCGCCGGCCCTGGCCGATCGGCTGCGCCAGCTTCAGGCTTCACCGGCGCTGCGGCAGGCGCTGGCCCAAAAGGGCCTGGCTCGCGCGCGGGAGGAGTATTCGCAGGCGGTGATCGCCGCCCTCACCCTGGCCGTGTACCGTCGCCTGTTGAGTGAGCCCGCTCATGCCTACGCCGCCTGAGGCCGCTCCCCTGCCGGCCGCCCCCCAGTTGTCGATCGTCATCGTCAGCTGGAACACCGCGACGCTCCTGCGCGCCTGTTTACAGTCATTGCAGGCAGCCGGCGCCGGCGTGACCCTCGAGGTAATCGTGGTGGACAACGCCTCGTCCGACGACAGCGGCCTCCTGATGCAGCGCGAGTTCCCGATGGTGCGGCTTATTCAGAACGCCACGAACGCCGGCTATGCCCGCGCCAACAACCAGGGCCTGGCTGCCAGCCGCGCGCCCTACGTCATGCTGCTCAACAGCGACACCCAGGTGCCAGCCGCCACGCTGCCCGGCCTGCTGAGTTTCATCGCCAGCCACCCGGCGGCCGGCATGGTGGGCCCGCGGCTGGTGCGGCCGGATGGCAGCCCGCAGCCCTATGCCTTCGGCGGCGACCCAACCATCGGCTATCTGATGGCGCGCGGACTGAACCGACTTCTGTTCCGGCGCTATCTGCACGATTGGGCGCCCGCGGCGGCGCAGCCGGTGGACTGGCTCTCGGGGGCCTGCATCCTGGTCCGCCGGGCCGCTATCGAGCAGGCCGGCCCGCTGGACGAAAATATCTTCATGTACTTCGAGGACAATGATTGGTGCCTGCGCCTGCGCCAGGC
>Ga0070730_10003926_pt1 | contig 13188 bp, 9 predicted proteins | sample Coa_R1_3_FD_66447 | JGI IMG/M metagenome (GOLD analysis project Ga0070730, IMG submission 66447) | Surface soil microbial communities from Centralia Pennsylvania, which are recovering from an underground coalmine fire - Coalmine... | ecosystem: Environmental > Terrestrial > Soil > Unclassified ...
CGGCTCGGGTCCGGGCGAGTCGGCGGGCTCAGGGCCGGGGCGAGTCGGCGGGAACCTCCAGGCTGCCCTCGATGACCGCTTCGGCGACCTTCCGCATGGTCAGGCGGCGGTCCATGGAGGTCTTCTGGATCCAGCGGAACGCTTCGGGCTCGCTGAGCCCGTGCTCCGACTGGAGCAGGCCCTTGGCCCGGTCGAGTAGCTTGCGGACCTCAAGCCGCTCGCGCAGCGAGCCGATCTCGGCGTCGAGCGCGCGGATCTCGGCGTACCTGCTGACCGCCATCTCCACGGCGGGCACCAGGTCGGCCTTGGTGAACGGCTTGACCAGGTAAGCCATCGCGCCGGCGTCGCGGGCCCGCTCCACGAGTTCGCGCTGGGAAAAGGCGGTGAGGATGAGCACGGGGGCTAGTCGCTCCGCGGCGATCCGCTCCGCGGCGGAGATCCCGTCCAGGACCGGCATCTTGATGTCCAGGATGGCCAGGTCCGGGCGCAGGGCCGCCACCCGCTCGACGGCCGATTCCCCGTCCCCTGCCTCGGCCACCACCGCGTAGCCCTCTTCCTCCAGCATCTCCCTGAGGTCCATGCGGATCAGCGCTTCGTCTTCCGCGATCACGACACGCAACGGGTTCTCACTCACCCCACGAGAGTACCGTGATCAGGTAGATTGTCATCGGCTGCTCCCCGCTATGGTCAGCCGTGCCCCGGTACGCCAACAGGTTAGAGCGAGCGGATTCAAAGCCCGTAAAGTGTGGGTTCGACTCCCACTCGGGGCACTATCACCGGATGCATTGACGCGTCCGGGTGCGGTCTGGTTTTGTCAGTGCCGCCCGTCACAATGTATAGCTCTGAAGTAGGGCGTCATGCACTGGATCTCATCGGACGAGGAATTAGCCCTCGCAGCATCAGTATGTCGACCGGAATATCACGGGCAACACTGCATGACTGGCGTGAGCATCCGGAAGGAAGTATTTACCGGCGTGTCGCCTGTCCCCGGTGCGCGGCCAACCCAACGCTTCCTGAACCGCGAGCACATGCGCAAGATCGAGCTGGAACCATGGCAGCGCACCATTGTGTTGAACAATCGTGGCCATTTTTGCCCGTGGGCTCTTTCATTCGGACGGTTATCGCGGGATCAACCGTGTACGGGCACGTCTTGCGGACGGCGAGCGCTGGTACGAGTATCCGCGATATCTGTTCACCAATGAATCCAAGGACATTCTTCGGGTGTGCGGCCAGACGCTCGATCGGCTGGGGGTGGCCTAGCGCTTCTCGCGGCGGAACGTCATATCCGTGGCGCGGCGCGAGGCGGTGGCGCGGCTTGACGAGTTCGTGGGGCCGAAGTACTGACGCGGATCAGACTTCGCCTGGATTGGCGTAGGGGACCAGGATCGCGGTGATGTTGTCGGCGCCGCCGGCCTCGACGGCGAACTGGACTAGGTCCCTCGCGGCGGAAAGCGGGTCGTCCAGCGCCTTGGGCAGGGAGAGTTCCGCCAGGTCTCCGGCCTCCGGCAGGTAGTTCCACAGCCCGTCCGAGCATAGGAGCAGGGCGCCGCCGCCCGGCGGGGAGTACTGCTCGACGTGCGGGGCGCGCTTGGGGTCACCGTCGAGGTCAGCGGCATCCCCGCCGAGCCAGCGGGTCAGCACGTGCGCGTGCGGCGAGGCCATGGCGGCGGCCTCGGTGGCCAGGCCGGCCTCGACCATGCCCCCAGCGACCGAATCGTCTCTGGTGAGCTGACGGGATTCCGACTCGGGCTGGGTCAGCCAGTACGCGCGGCTGTCACCCAGCCAGCACAAGGTGACCAGGCCGGGGGCCGCCACGGCCGAGACGAACGTGGTCGCCGAGGTGTCGTGCGAGGGCTCGCGTAGCTGGGCGACTGAGGCACGGCTTGCCGTCACCGCGGCCTGTGAGGCCTGGATCAGGTCCCCGCCCTCCCGGACGGCCGCCATCAGGACCGGCAGCGCCGCCGCCGCGGCCATACGTGACGCCTCGTCGGGCCGTGGCGAGGACGAGACGCCGTCGCACACCACGGCCACCACGACAGGGCCGTCGGGTGTCACCTCGCAGTCCAGCGCCATCGCGTCCTCGTTGCGGTGATGCCGCAAACCCCGGTCACTGACTCCGGCGGCATTGCCGAGATCGACCTCGCTGTGGTCGAGCGAGGGCGGCACGTTATTCATGTGCATACGTTAGTGCCTTGAGTCGTCGCGAGCCCAGAGGCCACGGGCAATCTGTGCTGCTAACCGCGCTGCACCGTGATCGCGGTCCAGGCACCGACGTTGATGCGATCGCCGTCGTGCAACGGAACCCTGTCCCCGGTGGGTATCTCGGTGCCGTTGACGGACGTGCCGTTGGCCGAGCCCGGATCGAGGACAGACCAGCTGCCGTCTGGCTCGGCGATCAGGACGGCGTGCAGCCGGCTGATGCCGGGGTCGGCGGGCGGGCCGGTCAGGTCGATCTCCGGGTCAACGCCGCGTGACACGCTACGCCGGCCGATCCGCATCTGGTTGCCCGAGAGCCGGAACCGCCGCTCGGCGCAGTAGGCGGGGAACGGTATGGCCTCCCCGTCCGGGCCGCTCGCGGCCCGGACGGCCTCGTAGTAGTCGCGATCCGCGGCCACGACGGCGGACCAGGCGACCGGAGCGTGGGGCGGCGGCGCGGCCGGAGTCGGCGGAGGAGAAGGGATCGGCGGCGCGGCCGGGGCCGCGGGCGGGGGCGGGGGCGTCACGGGGACCGATATCTCGGTGGGGACCGGAGTTACCGGCTGGCCGGGCATCACCGGCGGATCCCAGCTTACGGACGGGAATGGGTTTGCATCAGGGTCTGGAGTTGCTGACGGGATCTGAGATGCGGACGGGATGGGAGGCGACGGTGGGGTCGAGGGGAAGGCAGGAGGAGGCGACGCGAAGGACGGAGGGGCCGAGAGAGAGGAAGGCGGGCCCGAGGAGGAGGGCGGAGGAGCCGAGGGAAGGGATGGCTGGGCGGTGGCGAAGTTGAAGCCGCAGGACTCGCAGAACTGGCCGGACCTCGCGGTGCCGCAAACCGGGCAGGACTGGTCGGGGCCAGCGGCCTGCGCGCCGTTGCCGGAGGAGGAACTGGCCGCGGCTCCCATCGATGAGGAGGAGGGCGCCGAGGGAGGTGACGATGCAGAGGATGAGGACCAGGGAGGCGCCGACCCGGCAGGCGCCGACCCGGGAGGCGAGGACGCGGGAGCGGGGCTGAGGATGCGCATGCCGCATACGTCGCAGAAATCGTCGCTCGCCGAGTCGTGCCCGTTAGGACAAACCGCCATGCCCGTCTCCTCTCCGGGTCGCGATCGCTACTTCCGCGCCCGGACCGTCTTGGTGGACCTGGTGTCGAGCGCCATTTCGTCCGCGTTCTCGACCTGCTTCTTCAGCCGCACCGTCCCGGTGTCCATGTCGACCACGTCCACCACCTTGGCCAGCAGCTTCGCAGTGTCCTCGTTGCCCGACTGGTGCGCCAGCACGACGGCCCGGCCGAGCTTGGCCGTCGCGGTCTCCTCGTCGCCCTGCTTGCGGGCCTCCAGACCCTCCTGGATCACCTCCGCGAGCTCGGCCTGGCCGGTGTAGTGAGCCACCCGCGGGTTGATCTTCGTGGACAACTCCTCGTCGTCGGTCCAGATCGCGCGGATCAGTCCCTGGCCCAGGATCTCCTCGCCGCCCGGCGAGGTGGCCACCAGGCTCACCCGGGCGGCGAGCATCTCCTGGCCGATCCCGGCCGAGGCGACCTCGACGCCGACGTGGTAGTCGCGGCTCTCTCCGGGGCCCCAGGCGCCGGTCGGGTAGTCACCCGCCTGCGGGTTGCGGGAGGTACGCCTGCCGGTGAGGTCATCCACCGTCGGCGCTACCTGCTTGACGAACGAGATCGTGGCGGTCTGCGGGGTCCAGACCCGCAGGGCCACATCGGCCACCTGCTTGCCCATGGCGGTCTGCATCATCGCCGCGAAGTCCGCGGCCAGCCCCGACGGGTCGGGCACGATGTCCACGGTCCCCAGCAGCGCGGTCGATATCCGGCGCAGCTCGCTGACCTCCCAATCCGTGCCGACGCCGCGGCAGTCGCAGCTGAACAGGCCCTCACACTGGCTGATCGCCGCCGCGAGCTGCTCTGGGGTCTCATGCTGATTCTGGCCGTCGGTGAGCAGGATCGCGTGCCGCAAGCTGGCCGGGTGGGACGTGAAGATCTGCTTGGCCAGCCCCAGCCACTGCCCGATGGCCGTGCCGCCCCCGGCCCGCAAGCCGGCCACCGCCTGCCGGGCGGCGGCCCGGGAACGCGGGTCGGCAACCGCCATGCTCCCGTCGGCGGGGAACACCGGCCAGGCCAGGTTGGTGCCCGCGACGACCGCGAACCAGGTCCCGTCTTTGATCACGTCGATGGCGGCGGCGGTAGCCGCCCGCGCCTGGGCGATCTTGGTGTGCGGGTACTCCATCGAGCCCGAGCAGTCGATGATGATGATCTCCGCGCTGCCCGTCTGGCCGCCCGCCGGGCCTGCGCCGGAGAACCCGGTCGCGTCCGCGCCCGACGTGACCGTGACGATGGCGCTGACGTCGCGGCCGCCCTCGGGCAGGTACTGGTTCTGGTCGATGTCGACGGTGAAGCCGGACTCGGTCATGGCGCAATTCTCCTCGGTAACGTCGCCGCGCTGACGGGCGGGAAGGGGATCAGTACCACGGTGATGTTGTCCACGCCCCCGGCGTCGAGCGCGAACTTCACGAGGCTGGCCGCGGTGCCGAGCGGGTCGCTGAGCGCCGCGGGAAGGGCAAGCGCCGCCAGGCCGGCCGCCTCGGGCCGGTAGTTCCACAGCCCGTCCGAGCACACCAGGACGACACCGCGCCCCACCGGCTCGAACCGCGACAGGTGCGGCTCGGGCTCGCTGAGATCGGCGCCGAGCCAGCTGGTGATCACGTGAGCCTGCGGGGATGCCATGGCCTCGGCCTCGCCGAGGGCACCGCGCGCGACCAGCTGCTCGGCCACGGAGTCGTCGATGGTCAGGCGGGCGGCGGTGCCGTCGGGCCCGGCGGGTAGCCAGTAGGCCCGGCTGTCACCCAGCCAGCACACTATGACGGCCTCGGGCGAGACCACGGCCGAGACGTACGTGGCCGACGGCGCCTGCCCGGGCGAGCTCAGGGTGGTCAGCGCCTTGTGCGCGGATCGCACCGCGGTGAGCGAGGACTCCGCCGGGTCGTCGCCGCGCCGTGCCGAGGTCAGGAGCACGCGGACCGCGGCCTGCGCGGCGGCCAGGGACGCCTCATCCGGGCGGGGCGAGCTGGACACCCCGTCGCAGACCACGGCGATCGCGACCTGGCCGGCGGGAGTCGCGGCGGTCGCCAGGGCCATCGCGTCCTCGTTGCGCGTGTGCCGCAGGCCCCGGTCGGTGACGCCGGCGAGCAGCCCGAGGTCGAGTTCGGCGTGATCGCGCCCCGAGGGCACCTTGCGCCCGCACGACTCGCAGTAGCCCTCGAGGCTGATCGCGCCCGGCGGGACCGACGGGTCCACCGAGCACACCGGGCACTCCGGCGTGTACCCGGGGGACGCGGTGCTGACGACGGCCGGGGCAAGTTCCGTGCCGCATGCCTCGCAGAAGCTGTCCGTGGCGCCGACGGGCTCGGCGCAGGACGGGCAGGTACTGCCGAGCTCGCCCGGCCCGCCCATTACGTCAGCGTCCTGGGCCGGACGGCATTGCCCAGGTCGACAAGCTGGATCCGCCGGGCTTCGCCCCAAGCGCAACCGGATGCGACCTGCCGCGGCGGCGGGCTATTGGTAACGGTGTTGCTCATCGCCGACCCCGCACTCTCCCGTCATCGGAACCGATGCACCATGACTTTCCTCATTTTGCCCGCAACCAAGGACTACATGGGAGATGAACGCAAGCAGACGGGCTGGGGGTTCACACCCGGCGGCCGACCGTCGGCAGGATGGGCCCTTTCCACGCGAGTGCGATAGAGCGCGCAGCTGTCCCGCTCTGAGTATTGACGACTCACGGTCGGTTCCATTAGCGAGGGCTCTAAAGCAGCCGTCAGGACTCGTAGGACCACTGCTACGAGATGTGGTCCTTATTGCGCAGCCTGGGCGACCGGGCGTAGCGTCCGGTTTCTTACTTACGCGACACGGGCTAGGAGTGACCCTTGGGGACCAGTGAGGGGGTGGGTACGCAGCCTCCTGCGAAGGACTGGCAGACACAGCCTGGTCGGCGCCCTGGCGGGGACCTCACGCCTCTGGAAGAGGAGATGGTCGCCGCCGCTGCGGCCGGGGAACTGGTTGACCGGGGTGAGGGCTTGTTCAGCCTGGCCGAGATGCGGACGTGGGGGGAAGAGCGGACAATCCGCGCGGCGGTGCTCCGGCACCTGCTGGTTGCGGGGCAGTGGCCGGTGCACCCGAAAGGGGTCCGGCTGCGCGGGGTGCGGATCAGCGGACACCTGGATCTCGAAGCAGCAGCTCTTCGCTGCCCGCTGTCGCTGAATTGCTGTTATCACGACGCCAATATTCCTGCCTGCCTGGATCATGCCAAAGCTCTGCGTGTCACCCTGACCGGGTGCCAACTGCCAGGTATGACGGGCGAGATGCTCACCGCAAACGAACTAGACCTGAGCGGCTCAACCGTCACCTACCCACCTAGGCTGACCGGCGCGGAGGTCATCGGCCGGCTTATCTGCCGCGGCGCCCAGTTGACCGGCGCCGACAGCGACGGCGACTCACTGGTCGCTGAGGGGATGAAGGCCGGCAGCGTACTCCTCACCAGCGGATTCACCGCGGCCGGGGCGGTCCGGCTGACCGCTGCGGAGATCACGAGCCAGCTCAACTGCAGCGGCGCCCACCTGACCGGCGCCGACAGCTACGGCTACGCCTTGCACGCCGAGCGGGTGAAAGCCGGCAGCGTGGTCCTCACCGGGGGATTCACCGCGGCCGGGGCGGTCCGGCTGACCGCTGCGGAGATCACGAGCCAGCTCAACTGCAGCGGCGCCCAGCTGACCGGCGCCGACAGCCGAGGCAATGCGCTGCACGCTGACGGGATCAAGGTCGGTAGCGTGCTCCTCACCGGCCGATTCACCGCGGCCGGGGCGGTCCGGCTGCTGGGAGCGGAGATCACGAGCCAGCTCAACTGCAGTGGCGCCCAGCTGACCGGCGCCGACAGCGACGGCGACTCGCTGGTCGCCGACGGGATGAAGGCCGGTAGCGTGCTCCTGACCGCGGGATTCGTCGCGGCCGGGGCGGTCCGGCTGCTGGGAGCAGAGATCACGAGCCAGCTCAACTGCAGCGGCGCCCAGCTGACCGGCGCCGACCGGGACGGTAATACGCTGGTCGCCGACGGGATGAAAACTGGTGGTGACGTGTTCCTCACCGGGGGGTTCACCGCGGCGGGGGTAGTCCGACTGCGCGGCGCGGACATCACAGGCCAGCTGGGGTGCCGCGGCGCCCGGCTGACCGGCACCGACAGCGATGGTAATACGCTGGTCGCCGACGGGATGAAGGTCGGCGAGGACGTTTTCCTTGACGGAGGATTCACTGCCGCCGGAACGGTATCACTCAACTCAGCGCATGTAGGCGGGTCGGTCTTGCTGGCGCCTGCCGCACTGGCCGCCGGAGACCAGGTTGCGCTCGACGCGGCTAGGGCGCAGATCTCGGGAAAGCTGCGGTGGGCACCCTCGGCGCCAGTTTCCGGGCAGGTCAACCTGGAGGGCACCGCCGTTGGCCAGCTCGAGGATAACTGGAGCGGTAATCGGGTTAACGGGTACTGGCCTGCCGACGGGCGGCTCCACCTTGATGGCTTCACCTGCGGGAGGTTCGGCGGGGTCCGCCAAGCTACCGTAGAGCAGCGGCTGGCGTGGATCCGCAGCCAGTACCAGCGGCACGCCCGGCGCAGCGCGGGTCACTTTGCCACCCAGCCTTACGAGCAGCTCGCGGTCGTGTATCGCCAATCCGGGCAGGACGACCAAGCCCGCAAGGTCGCGATCGCCAGGCGTGCCGACCTGCGGAAGTACGGGAACCTCAACCCGTACCGCCGGTTCGGCAACTGGTTTCTGGACTGGACCGTCAAGTACGGCTACCAGACGTGGCGGGCCGGAGTGGGCCTGGCCGCCGTGTTCGTGGTCTTCCTTGTGCTGTCAATCCTCGGCCAGCACCAGCATGTGATCGTACCGGTCGGAGAAATCGAGGGACTGCATTCGGTGCCGTCCGCAACCCAGTGCGCCAGCGATTACCCGTGCTTCTACCCGGCCGGTTATACCGTCGACACGGTCATCCCGATCATCAACGTGCATCAGGCCGATTACTGGGGTCCGGACGGTCATTCGCCATGGGGTTGGGTCTGGGTCGGCGGAACCTGGATAGCGACGGGGCTGGGCTGGGCGCTGGCAACCCTGCTGGTCGCCGGCTACACCGGGCTGGTACGCCAAGACTGACGCGGGCCCGACCGAAGAGTCGGGCGACCACGGCAGAGTTGCGATAAAGGACATAAGGACGTCTCATCCGTGACCGCTTGCAAGCCGTCCCACCGGAATGAAGATGCGCCTGCATGTCTACTCGTGGCAGGCAGGCGGGCCCACAACCGGTCACGACCAGGTCATCGGCCGGATGGCGTTAGCCCTGTCAATCAGCTCGATGCGACGGCTCCGGTCCGACGTGAGTCGCGCCAACGCCCGGTAGCCGCGTTCCAGGCCAAAGCGGAGCGCACGCTCATTCGGTTCGCAGCCGAGAATGAGATCGTTAGCCGAGGCCGCTTCCGACGTACGCTGCGCTGGAACCGGCCGGCTCGAGGCCGCAGTGGTATTGGCCCACTCAAGCGCGGCACGCAGGATCTCCACGGTGAGCTGCTGGCGGCGTGACTCGTCCACTGCCAGCCGACCTAGGCGGCCGCCTGCCTGCTGCAGGTCATCGCCGGTGACCCCCGGCGATACAAGGATCCGGACCGCGCCGATCTGCGCCGCCGCGTGATGAGTCGACACCTCCGGTACCGCCGCGAGCGCGCCGATCGCGCCAGGCCGATCACCTGCCGCCATACAGGTTCGCGCCAGACCGAACGCTGCGCTGACGTATGACCGATCTACCGTCCAGACAAGCCGGAAGTAGCGGCGGGCCGACGCGGCATCTCCCCCGAGTTCGGCCGCGAAAGCCAGCGCGAGCTTGGGCGCCACCTCGCCGGGCAGCGCGTCGTAAACCGTATTAAACGACCCCCTTGCTGCGTCAGCGTCGCCGAGAACGAGGTGACGGAGGCCGATGGTCCATGCGATCCGCCAGTCGGATGGGTCATCGGCGGCGAGTTCAGCTAGCCTGAGCCCGGCACTGTCAAGATCACCTACGTCGAGCATGGCGCGAGCCAGTGCCAGCCGTGTCTCGGCGGACGCAGCCACCTCGCCCGGCACGGTCGGATCGCCGGAGACGGCCCTGGCCAACGCGGCGGCTCGCTGGCCAGAATCAAGCCCGGCCAGCGTGGCCAGGTAGCCGGCCGCGGGATCGGCCCGGTCCACCTGCGGCATCGGCAGGCCCTCGATGATCTCTGCAGCTCCCGGCACGGCCAGTGCGGCGCCCGCAGTGTCGTCCCCGATACCTATCGCCTGTATCTCGGGGCTGAATACCGTCGAGAACGCTGGTCTCGGCGTGCCGTCAGCGACGGCCAGGACCTCGCGCAGCACGCCGGTGAGCTGCTCGGCCATCTCGCCCGCGGAACTGAAGCGCCGACCCGGATCGATGTTCGTGGCCCGGCGCAGCAACCGGGTGAACGACTCCTGCTGCGCCAGCAGCGGCACCCCATCGGGGAACGTGAACTTGTACGAGCTCTGGTAACCCTTGAATTCGAAGGTGAGGACGGCCAGCGCGCGCGCGACCGTGAAAAGGTCCGACGACACGGAAGGCCCGGCCGTCTCGATCTCGGGCGCCTGGTAGCCCACGGTGCCGTAGATCGGCTCGTCGCTGTCGATCCGGCGTACCCCGCCCATATCGATGAGCTTGAGCTGCTCCTCAGTCTGGATCACGTTGTCGGGCTTGAAGTCGCAGTACACCAGGCCCCGGTCATGCAGGTAGCCGAGCGCGGGCAGCACCTCGATCGCATACGCGATCGCATGCTCAACCGGCACCGAGCCGTCGCTGCGCCGCGCGTCCTGCAGGATCTCCTTCAGGGATTTGCCGCCCACGTACTCCATCACGATGTACCCGGCCGACTCGCCGGTGCGCCGGTCCGCATGCTGCACAAAGTTGTAGATCCGGACGATATTCGGGTGCTCCACCTGCGCGAGAAACTGCCGTTCCGCAACAGCAGCCGCCATGGCATCCGCGTCCCCCGTATTGAGCAGCCCCTTCAGGACCACCCAGCGGTCACTGACATTGCGGTCCCGCGCCAGGTAGATCCAGCCCAGCCCGCCAAAGGCGAGGCAGCCGAGCACCTCGTACTGCCCGGCTACGAGTTCGCCGACGGCCAGCTTCGGGGTGAACGAGAACCTGGCGCCGCAGTTCCGGCAGAACCCCTCGCTCAGGCCCGCCCGTCCGTCCCTGCCGCGCCCGACGGGCTGATCGCAGCTGGCGCAGAAGCGCTTGCTCTCCGGCACCTGCGGGTCGGCGAGCACAGCACTAGCCGGGTCGCGGTACGGCACAGGCGGGATCTCGACCAGTCCCGCCCCGAGCCGGCCGCGCGCCGACCTGCCGCTGGTCCGCCTGGTCCGAGCGACGCTCACGGTCGGGCTGATGGCCGACCCCGGACCAGCAGACGCCGAGACGGAGCCTGATGCTTGCGTCGGGGCGGCGGCCAGCCCGCAGACCGTGCAGTAGCCGTCCTCGATCGTCCCGCCACAGCTAGTGCAGGCGCTCATGACGCTGCGCTCCTTTCGCCGTCCCGGCCTTCGCTCAGTCCACGTAGTGCGCTTGCGGGGGAGCGGGGACCGGATGACCGATCCAGTGCGCGTAACTGGCGGCCCACTGCCCGTCCGTGCGCAGCTGCTCGAGAACGGCGTTGACGAAGGTGACGAAATCCGGGTGCTGCTTCGAGATCGCCAGGCCATACGGCTCATCGGTGAGCCGGGGCCCGACCAGCATGGTCCACGGATCCTGAGCGGCCAGCCCGGCCAGGATCGAGTCGTCGGTGGAGATCGCGGCCACGTCGCCCTGCTGCAACAGCACGAGGCAATCGGTCCAGTACGGCACGGCGACCGGGATGGCCCCGTTCTTGGCGATGACGGCGAGCGAGTCGGACCCCGTGGTCGCGCACACCTTCTGGCCTGCGAGGGCGGCCAGGCTGCGCGCGGTGGAGTTCTTCAGCACCAGGACACGCTGCGCCGCGTCGAAGTAGACGCTGGAGAAGTCGATCTGCTGCAGCCGGGCGCAGGTGATCGTCATCGTGTGCGCCACGATGTCCACGGCGCCGGAACTGACGTCGGGTATGCGCTGCGCGTCGGAGATCGCCTTGTACTCGACCTTGTTCGGGTTGCCGAAGATGGCCTGCGCTACCGCCCGGATCATATCGATGTCGAAGCCCTCGATCTGCCCGTCGAGCGGATTGTAAAAGCCGAAGTGGTAGGTGCTCTGGTCCACGCCGGCGATGAGGAAGCCGCGGGCGCGGATCCTCGCCATGAACGAGCCCGGCGTAACCAGCGGCGGGCCGGACGGGCGCAGGCTGCTCGCCTTCGGGTTACAGGCGGCTACCGCGGCCTGGCGGACGGTACTCGCTGCGCGAGAAGCGTGGACAGACGACAGCCGGTCGGGCGCGGCGCCCGCCGCCACGGCCCCCAGCACGAGAGCGGAGGCGGCGAGCACCGGGAGCAGCGCGCGCAGCCAGGGCCGCGACCGCGCGTTCACCGGTACTCCGCAAGCCGGCGGGTCAGTCCCCAGGCACAGCCTGCCACCATGATCAGTGACGCCACAATCATGCCCACCGCCAGCCCGGTGAAGGCGTCCCGCCCGCCGCGTGCGTTGGACGCGAAGACGGCCTGGTCCGCATTGATCCCGTTGCTGAGGTCGGCGGACAGGCGGGCGAATCTGGCGGCCGCCTCGCCCGCCAGGGCCGAGTGCACCGCCGCGGCGTGGTTCCCGCTGTCGTCCAGAGCCCGGAGCACCGCGTGCGCCCGGTACCAAGCCTGGGCGTCGGCGGCGGCAGGTCCGTTTCCTGCCGACGCTTCCACGGCGGCAAGTAGCGTGCCAGGTCCTGGTCCCAGGAGTTTCTGCTGGGCGATGAAGTCCTGCTGGTAGGAGTCGTCGCCGCTATTGTCGATCAGGGTGAGGCTCTCATCCGCGTGTGCCTGCAGAGCCGCCACATCGGCCCGGGCGTACGCCTCAGCTGGCACGGAGCCATGCTGCTGGGCATGCAGCAGTTCGGCCCTGCCGATGGCGAACGCGCCCGCCAGCCACACGAGCGAGACGGCAAAAGCCACCGCCGCTACGAGCAATCCGTAGTTGACTCTCCTATGACTACGCCGGGTCAGCCAGCGCGACGAACGATAAAGCAGGTAGCCGAGAGCCAGCCCGATCACCACCGCGATGACTATGAGCGGCAGTCCCGTGGCCTGGGCGCTGGCCGAGGTCAGCAGCCCGTTCTCCTTCGTATAGATGTCGCTGGCCGCAGGAAGCAGGGTGCCCCGCAACAACGCGGAGGCTTTCCGGAGGTAGGCCGCACCGAGCGGCAGGCCGAGCCGGTTGTCGGCCCGTGCCGTCCCTACCTCGTCCGTGTAGACCGGCAACCCTGCCGATAGGATCGCCAGGTCATCACCGGTCGCCGAGCCAGCCGTCGACGCGTGCTGGTTGAGTTGGCCGGGCAGCTGGGTCCGGGCGGCGGATGAACCCAGCAGCGCGCCGGCTGCCTCGATGCGGATAGCCGCCTGGGTGATGTCGGCGTTGTAGCGCTGCCGATCCGCGGCGGGCTCCAGCCCACCGGAGAGGAACGCGCTCGCGGCGGTCGCATCGGCGTCCGACAGACTCTGGTAGATCTGCTCGGCGTCCAGGCTGAGCGGCTCGCTGACCGCGACCACGTCGGCGGCCGCTGACGCATGCTGCTCAGCGGTCAGCGCGGCGAGCACGCCCCAGGCCAAACAGAGAGCGACCAGACCGACGAGCAGCAGCCATAGCCTGCCTGGGGTGGTAGCCGTGTCCAATCTGGACAGCTGCCAAGCGCGCCGCACGGCCGGTGTGCGGGTTACAGGACCAGGCGAAACGCCGACGCTCGATGTCATGTACCGACTACCTAAACAAATTCCGTC
>Ga0070730_10003928_pt1 | contig 13186 bp, 5 predicted proteins | sample Coa_R1_3_FD_66447 | JGI IMG/M metagenome (GOLD analysis project Ga0070730, IMG submission 66447) | Surface soil microbial communities from Centralia Pennsylvania, which are recovering from an underground coalmine fire - Coalmine... | ecosystem: Environmental > Terrestrial > Soil > Unclassified ...
ACCGCGCAACGCTTCGAATCGGCCGCGCCACTGGGCGGCATCCTGGTGGGCGAGTCGACGTGGCGTCTGACACGGCTGGTCTACCAGTTCGAAGTGCCCATCGACATGACGCTGAAGGGCAAGACCGAGCTGCAGTCAGCGTACCGCGTGCTCGCCCGCCGCGAGCATGAGATCGAGCTGCCGGCGACACCGCTGGTTGGCCGTGCGCTGGAGGTCGATCAACTGGAGCTCATGCTGGCCGATGCCCACCGCGGCCGGGGCGGCTGCGTCCATATCGTGGGTGAGGCGGGGGTCGGCAAATCGCGTCTGCTGCGCGAGTTTCGAACCTTCGTGGATGACACGGTGGCGCAGTTCGCCAGCCGCTGCGCGTCATTTGAAACGGATACCCCGTACGCCGTCGTCAGCCGCCTCCTGCGACTCGTCTTCTCGATCTTGCCTGGCGCGGACGAGGTCGAGGCTCGGGTGGAAATCGCCCGCGGCATGCACGAGATCGGCGGAACCTGGGACCCCCTGGACACGCTGCTGGTGCTGGACGTCCTGGGCTATGGCGAATACTCGGGGCTCGACCCCCAGTCGAAACAGGGCGTGCTGGTGAATTTTCTGCGTCGGTTGCTCGAACGCTGGGCCGGGCGCACACCCGTGCTGATCATCCTGGAGGACTTGCAGTGGATCGATTCGGCCAGCTACGCGATCCTGATCGAGATCGCACGAGACGTGGCGTCGAGACGCTGCCTGCTGGTGATGACGAGTCGGCCAGGCTGGACCCCGCCCGCGCCGAGCAGCGTTGTGGCCCTCGAGCCGCTGGCCGAGTCCGACGCGCGCACGCTGGTCGAGTCGGCGTTCGGCGCACCGGTCGACGCCGCCCTGGCCGAAACGATCCTCCAGCGGACTGGCGGCAACCCCTTTTTCATCGAGGAGGTCGTTCGCGGACTTTGGGAGTCCGACGTCCTCGTCGAAGAACAGGGCCGCGTCGTCGTCCCGGCCGGGGTGACGCCGCGCGTGCCCGCCACCGTACAGGAGGTCTTGACGGCCCGTCTCGACCGCCTCCCCGCGAGTGCGAAGCACGTCCTACAGCCGGCGGCGGTGTGCGGACGGGTCTTCTGGCAACGGGTGATCGAGCGAATCCTCCCCGACGCGGCGGTCACCGAGAGCGTCGCGACCCTGGAGCGCGAGCGGTTCGTCCTGCCCCGCCCGCTGCACGGCGAGCCGATCTACGTGTTCCGACACGCGCTGATCCAAGAAGTGGCGTACCACACCCAGCTCCAGTCGCAGCGGCGGGCGACCCACGGCGCGGTTGCCGAAGCGATCGAGACGCTGTTCGCGGACCGTATCGACGAGTTCATCAATGAGCTGGCATTTCACTATGGGCACAGCGACAACGATCCCAGGGCGTTGTACTGGCTGGTGCGAGCCGGCGATCGGGCCAAAGCCCTGTTCGCCAACCAGGAAGCCCTGGCGTTGTACGCGGCCGCACTCGCGCGGATGCACGCTGCCGACGAGGCACCCGAAGCGGGCTCGCTGTTGGAGCGGATGGGCGACATCCAGGCGCTCATCGGGCGGATCGACGACGCAATCGTGAGTCTCCGTTCGGCGCGCGAACGCACCCCCAACCTGGTCGCGGGCGACGCGGCGCGGCTGCTGCGCAAGATCGGCACGGCGCTCCGGATCCAGGGCGCGTACGCGGAGGCGGCCGCGGTATTCGCGCAAGCCCTCCGGGTGCTGCCGGGCGAGGACCAGGCCGAGGCGGCGCAGATTCGATTGCAGGTGGGCCAGTTGAGCTGGCGAACGGCCGACTACGCCGCGGCTCAGGCCGCGCTGTCAAAAGCCGTCGAGATCGGCGCGCGACTGGGTGAGGACGGGTTGGTCGCCGAGGGGTTGAAGCAGCTCGGCAACGTCCCGCTTCACGCGGGCGACCCGCGCGAGGCCGCGGAGCTCTTCCAGCGCAGCCAGCGGATTTACGAGCGCCTCGAAGATCTGCCCGGGATCGCCGCGGTGCGCCTCAATCTGGGCGTCGCGTACGGTCGAATGGGCCGCTGGGACGAGTGCCTCGCCGAATTCAACGCCAGTATGGAGCTGCACGAGCGGATTGGCGACCAGCGGCACATCGGCGTGATCCATAACAACATCGGCGAGCTCCAGCGCTCACGCGGGGATTACATCGCCGCGATCGCCGCGTACCGGCAAGCGGTGGCCACGTCGACCGCGGTGGGCTACGCGTCCGGCGTCGCCAACGCGTTGACTGGCCTGGGCATGGCCCGCGTCGAGGCCGGGCAGCTCGAACAGGGCCGCGCCGACCTGCTGGCTGCGGAGGCGCGCTTCGCCGCACTCGGTCGCTCGACGCACCTGCCGGACATTCACCGGTCGCTCGCCGCCGCCGAGCTGGCGGCGGGCAACCTGGATGCCGCCGCCCAGGCCGCCGACCGCTCGCTCGAGTTCGCGCGGGCGGGCAGCGCACCCCACAAAGAGGCGATGACCCAGCGTGTCATGGGGCAGATCGCGCTCGCGCGCGGACAACTGAGCGACGCCCGGCGTCTGCTGGAAGCGAGCCGCCGAACCCTGGCCGAAGTCGGCGAAGCCGCCGAGCTCGCGCGAACCGAGGCGCTACTCAACGGGCTCCCGGACGCCTGAGCATCTCGGCTGCCCGCGGAGCGAGCGAAGCGATGCGGGCGAGCAAAAGCAACGTCCGAGACGCGCGCGGCAAGGCACGCGCGCGAATCAGTACTAGCACGGATAGCTTTCTCGGCCCTCATGTCGTAGCCTCCAGGTAACGGGAGGGGACTAACGAAGATTCCTGATGGGCAGCCCGACTACACAGAGCGACTCGACACGCAGCGCGGGTCGGCGAATCACCTCCAATACCCGCGCCGAGCCTGAGCTCCTGGGCCGAGTGGGCCTCTTCTCGGATCTGTCCACGGCCGAGCTCGTCGGCCTGGCTGCCCTCATGCGCCCGCGACCGTATGCCAAGGACGAGGTCATCTATCTGCGCGGCGATGCGGGTACGGCGTTCTACGTCATCGCGTCCGGGAAGGTGAAGATCGCGCTGACTTCACCGGACGGCAAGGAGCTGATCCTGCGCCGGCTTGGCCCGGGCGGGTTCCACGGGGAGCTCGCGCTGCTCGACGACGAGCCACGCTCGGCCGATGCGATCGCGACCGAGCCCAGCGTGCTGCTGGTGCTGCAGCGGGCGGCCTTCCGCCAGTTCCTGGCCGATCATCCAGGCGCGGCCACCAAATTGCTGGGCACGGTCAGCCAGTACCTGCGGCGCAACGCCGACCTCATCCAGGACGCGACGTTTCTGGACGTGCCGGCGCGCCTCGCGCGGATCCTGCTCGAGCTGGCGGGTGAACCTGGGGCCACCGAGCTGCCGGCGCCAGGGACGGTCATCCCCGATCGCATGAAACAGGGTGAGCTCGCGTCGCTGGTCGGCGCGACGCGCGAGAGCGTCAATAAATGGCTCGGCTCGTTCGAAAAGCAGGGCTTGATTCGGTACGAAAAAGGCCAGATCACCCTGCTCCGGCCAAGCGGCCTCAAGCAGCGGATTTATTAGCTGTCAGCACGTTTTCTCGGTCAGGCCACACTACCCGCTGCTGCGGGTGATTGCTGACGGCTCCGTCCCGGGGTGGGCGCGGGAGGATTCGAACCTCCGACCCCCGCTATGTCGAAGCGATACTCTAACCAACTGAGCTACGCGCCCGAGAAGCTCAAGTGTACCCAAGTCGGCCGCCCGCAGTCGACCCCTGAACGCATGTTCTCTCGCCACGCGCCGCCGCGATCGGCTCGCTTCGCTGCGCTCGCTCCACGCCAAGCTTTCAGACGCCAGCTACGCTCGAAACCGAAGTCATGGTCGTAGACCGCGGATGGGCGTAGCGCTCTGTAACAGGGGCGTGGTCCACCTGCACGTGGGCCGTTTGCCGCGGGTAATTGCCTCCGGGAGCGAGCGTAGCGATGCGGGCGGGCTGGTGACTCGTACCAGTACGGATGGCACGAAGGTTGTCACTTATGACTATCTGTGCCGGCGGGATTTGCGGCTATGATCTCCCGAATCGAGCGAGGGCATGCGACGCCTACTCCTTCCTGTAGCTTCCGTTGTGCTCGCACTCTGCACAGCGTGCGGGATTGGGACGCCGCCCGCGCCGCCGCCGCCGGCCGCGACGCCCACTTCGCTCAAGCCGGCGATTCTCCAGACGCCGCGACCGACCCTGCCCCCGACCGAAACGCCGCTCCCGGCCGCGACCGCCGTCGCGACGCGGGCACTCGTGCCCGCCACGGCGACGCCGGCGCCGAGCGTGCGCGGCACGCCCGTCGAAGCCTCTGAGCCGCTGCAGGGCCTGCTCCTCGACGACCGGCTGCTCAGCCCGATCATCGGTGAGAGCTTCCCGTACCGTGTGTACCTGCCGCCCGAGTACCTGCATTCGCCGCAGCAGCGCTTCCCGGTGCTGTACATGCTCCACGGCGCGGGTGGCAACTACACGGAATGGACCGATTCGTTCCTCCCAGAACAGGCCGATCGCATGATGGTCGCGCACGAAATCCCGCCGTTGATCATCGTCATGCCCGACGACGGCGGGCAGACCTACTGGGCCAACTGGTCAGAAGGCGGCCCGCGCTGGGGCGACTACGTCACTGAAGACGTCGTCGGCACCGTCGATCAGCGCTACCGCACTCTGCCAGATGCCGCGAGTCGGGCGATTGGCGGCCTGTCCATGGGCGGTCTCGGGGCGTTGAACCTGGCCTTCCAGCACCCCGACGTGTTCGGCGTGGTGGGCTCCCACAGTCCGTCCGTGCGAATCGACCCGGACCCGGCCCTGTGGTTCTTACAGGGCCAGAACTTCTGGGACAACAACCCAATCTGGCTCGCGCAACACCGTTCCGGCCTCGAAACGTTAAATATCTGGCTGGATGTCGGGGCAGATGACGTGTGGCTGCCGAATATAGAAGCAGTCCATGACGCACTTGTCGAACAGGGCCTCCACCCCGAGTGGCACGTGTTTCCCGGTCCCCACGAAGCCGAGTACTGGATCGAGCACGTTCCGGACTACCTGCACTTCTACGGGAGCGCACTCAAAACGTAACCACGCGTCGACTTGCCGCCCTTGCCCGCTTCTCGCGGATGCATATACTGCCTGCCGCACGATGCCCGGTACGCTCGCGCGACTGTCGGTTGGGGTGGTGGTTGCAGTCGCCCTGTTGTGGACCGTCGCGGTGCCGGTCGCGGCCAGTCCAGGCGTCAACAGCGCGCTGACGGGCACGCCGATTCGCAGCGTCTACCTCCGCGTGCCGCGGGGTGGGACGACGCCGGGCAAGCCGCTGCAAGTGCTTCTGGCGCTGCATGGCATGGGCGGCAACGGCGAGGAATTCGCCAGGGACCTCATCGAGCAGGCCGATCACTATGGCTGGCTGCTGGTGGCACCCACGATCGAGTACGGCGACTGGACCAACCCGATCACGGTTGCCCACGAAGAGCCCATCCTGATCAGGGCGCTGGCCGACTATCTCGACCAGCTCCCCCAGCTTTCAGGGTTGCCCTTGCGGCGTCTGGTGCTGGTCCTCGGCCACTCTCGCGGCGCACAGCTTGCGCACCGCTTCGCCGAATTTCGACCGGACCGAGTGCTGGCGGTGGCGGCCCTCTCGGCGGGCACGTACACGCTGCCGCTGGCCGCTGGCCCGCAGGGCGGGATGAGCTTCCCGTTTGGCGTCAAAGACCTCGCGCTCTATTCGGGCCGCCCGTTTGATGCGACCCAGTTCGGCGGTATCCCGTTCTGGATCGGCGTTGGCGGCCTGGACACGAACTCCGCCGACCTGCCGCGCCAGTGGGACACCTTCGAGGGCACCACGCGGGTGCAGCGCGCCCAGGCCTTCGAAGCGGCGATGCAGCAGCTCGGGGCGAGCTCGGTCCTGCGGGTGTTCGGCGACGCGCGCCACGAAGTCACCACCGAGATGCGGGTGGCCGCGTGCAAGTTTCTGGGCGGGATGATGCTTCCACGGGCACCGTTCGGCTCGCCGCTGGCCGAGGCGCCGGTGCAATATTGAGCACACGCGAACTGATCAACTAGCAGACTTCACGCGAGGACGGCGCCTGCCGATCGTCGCCGGCCTTGGCACCCTGGCACTCGCGGGCGCCGCCGCGCTCGAAGGCCAGGCGCTGGCGACCGCGCCGCACCCCGAAGCCGCGCGCCCCTGGCTCCTGGCCGCCGCCCTGGTCGCCTACGCCGGCGTCCGCGTGCTCGAGCACTCCGCGCTCGACAGTAAGGACGCAGCACCCGCGCTCGCGACGCTCCCGCCCGCGCGAGACGGCACGACTCCAGGCGGAGCTCCCGCCCCCCGCGGAGGCGCCACCGCGCTGGCTCGCGTGGTGCCAGCGCCGGGACAAGACCCGATCCCTACAACACACGGAACGAAGGGCGAGCGGGATAGCGCCCTGGGGACGCGGCGGCGCGTGGGGAGCTGGGTGTTGCTGGCGCTGGGCGGGGTGTACGCGCTGTTGGGTGCAGTGTTGCTGGCGCAGGGCGTATCGGCCAGCGGCGTGACGTGGCTGTGGCTGATGGCGCTGGCGGCGAGTGTCGCGGGGGCGTTTCTCATTGACTGCCGGGCAGTCCGCCAGCCCACGCACAAGCGATCCATCCTCGAGCTCGGCCTGCTGCTCGCGATCCTCGCGGTGGCCGTCTGGCTGCGCTTCCCAAATCTGGCCAGCATCCCGCCCAATCTGCACGGCGACGAGGTCTCCATCGGGCTCGACGCCCGGAAAGTCATGGCGGGCCTGATGCCAGCCGTCTTCGCCACCGGCTGGTATGACGTGCCCGCGCTGAGCTTCACCATCCACGCCGCCACGATGCGCCTCTTCGGCGACGACCTGTTCGGGCTGCGGCTCGCCTCGGCGCTCGAGGGCATCCTCTCCGTCGTCCTGCTGTACCTGCTCGCCGGACGGCTGTGGGGGCCTCGCCCCGCCCTGCTCGCCGCGGCGTTCCTGGCGATCGCCGCGTGGCACATCCACTTCAGCCGCACCGGCTTCCACTACATGCAGGCGCCCGTCGCCACGCTCCTGGTGCTCTACTTCCTGGTGCGCGGCCTCCAGGACCGCCGCGTCCTGGACTGGGTGCTGTGCGGCTTTGCGATCGGCCTGTGCACGGAGGTCTACTACGCGGCCAGACTGGCGCCGGTCATCGCCGTGGTGTACCTCGGCTATCGTGCCCTGACCGCGCGCGGCTTCGCGCGGACCAATGCCGGCGGGGTCCTCGCAATGGTCTTCGGAGCGCTGGTGTTCATCGGCCCGATGGCCGAGGTGATCGCCAGGAGCCCGAGCAGCTTCAGCGCCCGCACCTCGGGGGTGCTCATCACGAGCCCCGACAACTTCAAGCACGAAGCCGGCGGCTACCACGTCACCACGCTCCCTGAGGTGGTCGCGATTCAGGCTGACCGCACCCTGGAAGCCTTCAACATTCTCGGCGAGACCAGCCTGCAGTACGGACACCCGGGCCCGTTGCTCGACTTCTGGACCGGCGCGCTGCTGGCGATGAGCGCGATCGCGATCTTGCTCCGGCCCGGCTCGGCCCGTGGGTTCCTGCTCGCCACCTGGGTCTGGCTGACGCTCGTTGCTGGATCGGTCCTGACCATCGACGCCCTGTTTTCACCGCGAGTGTTGCCGGCGCTGCCGGCGCTGATGCTCGGCCCGGCGCTCATCCTCGACCGCGCCTGGCTCGCGGTGTCCAGCCTGGCAGGCCGGCTCGGGACGTACCTGTTCGCGGTGCCAGTGGTGGTGTTGCTCGGCCTCGCCCTCCAGGCCAACGTGCATGACTATTTCGATGTCCAGGTCATCGACCGCCAGCCTGCCGGACGGTTCACGCTGCTCGCCGAATACGCCTCGGGAGTCGAGGATCGCTACCGGCTGTACGCGATCGGCAGTGGGGACTGGTCGTTCGCGAGTGAAGCCCCACGGTTCGTGGTGCCGACCGCGGATGTGGTCAACGTCCGCAATGGGCCATTGCCCCTGCCGCTCGACCACATCCCGGCGAGCAACGGCGTGGCGTTCATCGTCGAAAATGGCGCCGCCGATTTTGGCGGACGCATGGCCGCGATCCAGCGCGCATATCCGATGGGGCACGCGGAAGTCATCTCCGAGCGTCCCGGCGCACCGACGTTCACCAGCTACCTCGTCGAGCACGCCGACCTGCTCGCGGCCAATCCGCGGGCGGCCCAGGACTGAATGCAGTCAAGGCTGACGATCGCGGGACTGTGCGTCTGGGTGGCGGCGGCGGGGGCCGCACTGGAAGGCCAGTCGCTGGTCACGTCCGATCAGGCGGACCACGCCCGCCCCTGGCTCATCACCGCCGCCCTGCTCGGCTACGCCGGCATCCGCCTGCTCGAGCACGGCGTGCCCGAACGTCAAGCCGAAGAAGACCGGCTTCGCCCGAACGTGGTCGAGCGAAACACCACGCCTCCAGGCGGAGTTCCCGACTCCGATCGGGGCGATCTGGGACAGACCAGTACAGCCCCCGACCTCAGTGAGAACGCTGACGCACGGCTTCGCTCGGCGCCCGCGCGCGGGCAAAACCCCAACGTTACGGGAACAACGCTCGGAACGAAGGGCGAGCGTGACCGAGCCCTGGGGACACGGCGGCGATTGGGGAGTTGGGCGCTTCTCGTGCTGGGCGCGGTGTACTCAGCGCTGGCGGCGGGGCTGTTGGCGGCGGGGACGTCCGCGGGGACGGTCGCGTGGCTCTGGCTGCTGGGTATCGGTGCGGTTGTCGCGGGCGCAGCGCTGATCGACGGCCGAAGAATGCCATGGCGCTGGCGGCCCGACCGGGCGGCAAGCCTGCAGCTCGGGCTGCTGCTCGCGGTGGTCGGCGTGGCCATCTGGCTACGCGTGCCGAACCTGGCAACTGTCCCACCCAACGTGCACGGTGACGAGGCCGACGTCGGCTTGCTGGCGCGCGACATTCTCGCTGGCCGAATGCCAGTGCTGTTCGCCACCGCCCCGGCGGCCGAAGCCACCGCCGTCACGTTTGCGGTGCACGCCGCGACGATGCGGCTCTTCGGCGACAACCTCGTCGGTCTGCGCATGGCCTCGGCCCTCGAAGGCGTCCTCTCGGTGGTCTTGCTGTATCTGCTCGCCCGCCGTTTGTGGGGGTCGCGGCCAGCGCTGCTCGCCGCCGCCTTCATGGCCATCGCCGCCTGGCACATCCATTTCAGCCGCACCGGCTTCCACTACATGCAAGCGCCGGTGGCCACGCTGCTGACGCTGTACTTCCTGGTTCGCGGCATCCAGGACCGACGCCTGCTCGACTGGGTCCTGTGCGGCTTTGCCATCGGGCTGAGCGTCGAGGTCTACTACGCTGCCCGGCTTGCGCCAGTCGTGGTCGCCATCTATCTCGGCTACCGTGCCCTGACCGAGCGCGGCTTTCTTCGGTCCCATGCGGGCGGGGTACTCGCGATGGTCTGCGGTGCACTCGTGTTCCTGGCCCCGATGGCCGTCGTCTACGGCCGCAGCGAAGGCAGCTTCATCCAGCGGGCCGCGGCGGTGCTCGTCACCAATCCGACCAATCTGCAGCACGAGCTCGACGCGTACCACGTCAACAGTCTGTGGGAGGTGCTGGCGATTCAGACCCAGCGCAGCGTCGAGGCCTTCAACATTCGCGGCGAGACCAGCCTCGAGTACGGACACCCCGGCCCGCTGTTCGACTTCTGGACGGCCGCGCTGCTGGCCATGGGTGCCTTCGCCGCGCTGCTCCGCCTCGGCTCGGCGCGGGGCGTGCTGCTTGCCAGCTGGGTCTGGCTGGCACTGATCCTGGGGTCGATCCTGACGACCGACGCGCTGTTCTCGCCACACGTGGTGGTGGCGATACCCGCCCTGATGCTCGTTCCGGCGCTCATGCTCGATCGGGCCTGGCGCGGCGTCTCCAGCCTCGGCGGCCGGCTCGGCAGCTCTGTCTTTGCAGTGCCCGTGTGCGTCGTGCTCGGCCTGGCACTTCAGGCCAATGTGCACGATTATTTTGACATCCAGATCGTCGAGCGCCAGCCGGCCGGCCGATTCACCCTGCTGTCGAGGTACGCCGCCTCGACAAACGCGAGCTATCGTCTGTACGTGATCGGTCGGGACGATTGGACCCTCACCTACGATACGCCGCGCTTTCTGATCCCGAGCCCAGACGCCGTCGACGTGCGCAACGCCCCGCTCGCCCTACCGCTCGATCGGATCCCGGCGAACAAAGGGGTGGCCTTTCTGGTCGAGAACAATCCGGCCGATTTCGAGCAGCGCATGAGCGCAATTCGACGTGCCTACCCCGACGGCGTGGAGGCCACGATCGCGGAACGTCCAGGTGGGCCGGCGACCTTCACCAGCTACCTGGTCGAGAACGCGGCGTTGGCCGCGGCCGAACCGACGGCATCACGTGACTAGCACCCAGGCTGGCCCGAGCCGGCCGGCAACCGAGCCCAGGCGGCCCGGGCCGCCAGCGCGGTTCCAACTCGCCCCCGCGGGGATCCGCGGGCGAATCGGTCTCATCCAGTCCGGCGTGGCGGTCGTCGGCTGCGGACTGCTCGTCATCGCGTTGATGCAAGCGGTCGCCGACCGACCGGCGACGGTCGGTGTCGCCGAGACGGCCACCCCTACGATCGATGTCCGCGCCAGGTTTGCGGAGGTCGCGCCCGGCGGTCAGACCACCGGCTTCGGCGTGGCCGCCGATGGCAGTCTGGCCATTGTCGATCGCGGTCGCCAGCGGGTCATCCGCCTCGATCCAACCGGCGCCCTCCTGGCCGAATGGGGCCCGCGCTTCGAGGCCGAGGCCGACGCCCAGGACCTGAATGGCATCGCCGCCTCAGGCAGTGATTGGTATCTGCTCGATCGGGGACGCAACCGAATCCTGCAACTCGACTCGACCGGGCGGGCAACGCACTCGATCGATCTTGCGCCGCTGGGAACGTACGGGCCGAATGGCCTGGCCGTAGATGTGAAGGGCAACCTGTATCTCGCCGACACCGGCGGCAGCCGCATCTTGATGTTCGGCCCGAGCGGAGCGCTCATCCGGTCGATCGGGACGTCGGGGACGGGTCTGGGCCAGTTGAAGCAGCCGGTCGCGATGAGTTTTGGACCTGATGGCGGCGTGTTTGTCACCGACGTCGAGAACAGCCGCGTCGAGCACTGGGACGCTGGCCTGCAAGCCACGGACGCCTGGCCGGTCACCGGGCACGCCCTGGGCCTGGCCACGGACAAGTTCGACCGCGTGTTCGTGCCGGACGCCGACCACAACCTGGTGCGCATGTTCAGTCCGCAGGGTGACGTCCTCGCCGAAATAGGCGGCCAGCCGGCGCCACTGGGCATTACCTCGCCTACCCAGGTCGGGCTGACCCCTGACAGCTCCGCGCTGTGGGTGCTCGGCAACAACGCGCTGGCGCGCGTCGATCTGAGCGTCTACGCCCAACTGGTCCCGGCTGCGACCGGCCATGGAACGCCGGTGCCACTGGCCGCCGCGGGCGCCGCCCTGCTGGTGGTGGGGCTGGCGCCGCGAGCATTCCGTGCAGTGCGCGGGCGCGAACTCCCATTCCCTCTTCCTGAGGAGGCACCCGCGCCAGTGCTTCCTGCGGCCACCCGGCGAGTAAAACGCGAGTTGCTGGTCACGACGCGAGGGCGCCTGGGGCTGGCGCTGGGCGTCGTGTTGTTCAGCCTGGGCGGCCTTGGGGTGGTCTATGCCCAGGTCGCGTTCAGTGGTCCGACCGCGAAGAACGCCCCATGGCCAACGCTGGCTATGGAGGTCGTCGCCGGAGTGGTCTGGGCGATCGGATGCGTCATCAGTGCGCGCGCGCTGCCGCCGGTCTGGGTCGCTGGGTGGCCAGGAGTGGCGGCGCTCCGTCAGCCCGCCTTCAGCCGCTGGCGGACGGTGGTGTGCGCCGTCGGAATTGCGCTGGGCCTCCTGGCGGGCGGGATGTGGTATGTCGGCCGCTTCGAGACTCCCGAGAGCACGCGTTCCATGCTGCTCTGGCTGCTGGCGATCGTGCTTGTCGGAGTGGTCTGCACGCGCCTTGGCCTTCGGCGTCCCACATGGCCAACGTTGATCCCATGGCTGCTGCTCCTGGTCGCGCTCGTGCCGCGACTGTGGCAGGCCGCCGATCTGCCCTACGGCATCTGGTACGACGAGGCACAGGGCGCGCTGGAGGTGCGGCGGGTCTGGGACCAGGGTACGTACACGCCCATCCTGAACACCTATGGCAAGGACACGTCGGGTTTCTTCTACCTGATCTCGCTGCTGTCACTGGTGTTCGGCGATGGGGTGCTGGCCGCGCGCACCGCGGGGGCCATCATCGGCGCCCTGACCGCTTCGGTGACGTACTTGCTCGGCCGCGAACTGTTCGGCTGGCGCGTTGGCCTGGCGGCCGGCATCGTGCTGGTGTTTCTGCGCTGGCAACTGAATTTCTCACGTCTGGCGTTTAACCCTGTCTCGCTGCCGCTGTGCGCCGCGCTCGCGTTCTGGCTGCTGGCTCGCGCGGTGCGCACCAAGCACTGGTCGGATCTGGCCTGGGCCGGTCTGGCGCTGGGCGTCGGGCTGCACGCGTACACCGGTTTTCGCGGCATGCCGGTGGTGGCGCTCGTGGTCCTGGCGTGCGCAGCGCTCATCTATCGATGGTCGCCGACGTCGGTGGCGCGCCGCTTCGGCGTGTACCTCGGCGCGACCGTCCTGACCGCGCTCCCGGTCATCGTCTTTGCCATCAAAGATCCGGCCACGTTCAACGGACGGACCGCCCAGACCCTGATCCTCGCATCGGATGCGACTGACGCCGAGAAGTTGCGCCAGATCTGGGAGAACGTCCAGCGGCATGCGCTGATGTTCAACGTCAGCGGCGATATGAACGGTCGCCACAACCTCCCCGGCGCACCGATGCTGGATCCGCTGACGGGTGGTCTGGTGGTGCTCGGACTTGGCTGGCTCCTCGTGCGACCGTTCGATTGGCGGACGCTGCTCCTGCTGGCCTGGAGCGCCGTCGCCATGAGCGGCGGGATCCTGACACTGGCGTTTGAGGCGCCGCAGGCGGTCCGCACCATCGGGGTCACCCCCGTCCTCGCGGTGCTTGCGGGGCTCGGTCTGGTCGCAACGCTTGACCGTCTGGTCGCGGTGGCGACCCTGCCGCGAGTGGTCCGAGCGTGGCGGGCCACCGTGGCGATCGCCGCGCTCGGCGCGCTGGCGCTCGGCTGGGTCGG
>Ga0070730_10003929_pt1 | contig 13185 bp, 18 predicted proteins | sample Coa_R1_3_FD_66447 | JGI IMG/M metagenome (GOLD analysis project Ga0070730, IMG submission 66447) | Surface soil microbial communities from Centralia Pennsylvania, which are recovering from an underground coalmine fire - Coalmine... | ecosystem: Environmental > Terrestrial > Soil > Unclassified ...
CTGTTGCGGCGTGACTTCCAGCGTGATGGTGCGTGCGATGCCCCCCGTCGCTTTGTCGCCGCTGGCGCCCTGAGCGATGCTCTGATCCACGGCGACGACGCGCACGTCATTCAGGATGGTTTCGCTAACAAAGCGCTTCGCCAGTGGCGTACTATCCTTCTGATCCAGATCCTGGGTCAGGATCACGTCCACCCGGTCACCCGGCCAGATCAGGCCACCGTCACCAGAGATCGCGTCGACGCCGACTGAGATCGCGCGCGCGCCAGGAGCCAGGACGGCGGCAAGAAAGCCACGATCCCGTGGACGCAGCACGTCGCCAGCCATCATGATATCGCCGGGATCAAGGTAGCGGCGCAGCAGGGCGCCGTGCAGCGCGGCGTGGACATCCGGTGTGTCCGTCAGCGCGCCCTTCGGGACCGCGGCCGACTGAACAGCCTTCTTTGTGAAGTCCTCGTCCTTCATCAGCGTACCAGCCGGCAGGCTGTGAGCGGCGACGAGCACATCGACGGTAAGAGGCGCGGGTGGAGCTTCGGCCGCGACCGTCACTGTCTTCGGCGGCCTGGTGAGCTGATAGCCAACGAGACCCAGCCCGAGGGCGGTGAGCAGGAGGAGACCTCCCAGGACAAGACGGACTGGCATGACTCAGAAGCTCCCAGAATGCAGCAATACGAAGGCACCGCCCGCGGCGATCGCGACCCCGTAAGGGAGCGGCCCGTGACGGCGGATGCGCCATGTCTCGACGGCTATAATCCGTGCAAGTAACGACGTTCCTCTTAACGTGCGCTTTGTTCCAAGTCTGCGCGCAAGCAGCAGGTGGGCGATACCGAGAACTCCGCCCGCTAGTAGAGTGGCCACGATGAACCGGTAGCAATCGAATGGCGACAGGCCGACGGCGAGAGCGGTCATGAGCTTGACGTCTCCTCCGCCGATCAAACCACGCGAATGAGCAACAATGAGCACGAGAAACAGCAGCAAGGCAGTTGAAACGGAGGAAAACAATAGCGACGGGCCTTGGAGAAGTCTGGCTATGCCGCCTACCGCAAAAAGGAGCAGACTGACGCCGTCGGGAATGGTCCGGGTGGCGATATCTCGCCATGCTCCCGCTGACAGGAGCGCCAGCATAGCGATGACGAATGACACAGACACCGAGTAACCACCCATCGGCTATCCCGACTTAACGTGAGGGATGAATTGTCTACCGAGGCGGGCCGAGAGCCTGGCTAAGTCTCTCGGCCCACCTCGAATAGCGGTAGCGTTGGCCGCTGCGGGGCATACGCCCTGCTTACATCGCAGTCGCGATGCCGGTGAGGACGCCGTCGAGCGACTTGTAGAAAGCGTTGAATGCCACCAGCAGAACGGCAACCGCCGCAGCGCCAATCACACCGTATTCCAGGGCGGTGACGCCCTTCTTGTCGGCGATTACCCGCTCCAGGAGAGCGAAAACGTATGGAAGCATGATCAGTCCCTTTCGTTACTAGAGTGCCGGCCGCAGCCGGGCTTATTGTCGTCAATGCTCGAGCTGGGCCGTACGTAACGGACGGACGGCGTCAACTGGTGCACTCTCCGCTTCACGACACCTTTAATGATTGGCCGGCTACCTTAGGTCGAAAGCCTAACTGCTCTCTTTTAAGGGCCGCCAAGCATCAGCGCACGAACGCCATTATTGACGGGCTGGCTTACAACCTCATTTCAAATTGAAAAATTGCGAGAAAAATAATTGAGAAATTGCCAGAAGAATAGAATCTGCCGCAATGACGAAAGGGAGTCCAGCCGCAAGCCGCTGCCCGGCGAACGCCGCTATAGCGCAGCCCCGAAGGAGGCGATGACGCCTGCCAGAGCCGTAACGAAATTATCCGCAGATAACATGAAAGTTCCAACCACGGCCGCGGCGAAGACAGCATACTCGAGCGTCGTGACGCCGCGACGGTCGGCCATCGCTAGGATTGGATTAGCGATCCGGCGCACGAACATTAGTCGGCCCCTTTCGCGGTCAACTGTATGCCGGGCAGGATTTCAGCAGCCACCTTCACGTGACGAATGCCCGCTGCGGCGATACTTTCACACAATATCTTGTAATATCGTTTCGGGATTGTCGAGGGACGGCGCAACGGCGCTTTGAAGCGCGCGCCTACCAGACGTAGGGAATCAGCCGGAACGTGGATCTCGCATAGTCGTGGTAGTCCGAGACGGTTCGACGCAACAGATTCTCTTCGTAGAAAATCCGGCTAACCTGGAGGGCGGCGTGAACCAAAAACAACAGTAGCGTGACCCTAGAGTAGTATTGTAGCAAAGCGCCAAGTATAGCGACTTCCTCGGCGAGGTATAGCGGATTCCGTACCACCGCGTAGGGCCCTGTCCGCACCAGCGTTCGCACCTGAGGGACGATGCTGAACGAACGGCCGAGATGGAAGATGGCGATCAGCATCAACGTGGCGCCCATCACAACAAGTGCTGCCGATACGAGATTCTGGCCCGCGGAAGCACTGCCCGGCGCAAACAGCGGAATGGTCCAGGGGAGATAGCCTCCGGCGAAGCCGACAAGTGACGGCAGAATACCATCAGTCCGCGCGGCCGGCGCGGGCCGAATCAGCATCAGCCACCAGAGCGACAGATAAAACATAAACAGGCAGACGCTCGAAATCAGTGCGGGCCACCCAACCGGACCGAAATCGGCAATGTTCATGCCGACCGCGAGTCCAAAGGACTTGCGGGCCAACACTAACGCTAGCAACAGGAACCAGGCACTGCCGAGAGAACGGACTGCGACGTCGGACCCTTTCGCTGCGCGGAGTCGGGCAAGCCAGGTCACGAGGGAGAAGCGAGGAAGGTTGGCCGGATTGCTGTCCGCAACTGTCATGTTGTTCACGCGATCCCCAGAAGGTGTCAGATAGCGATCCTGCTGTTGCTATCGTCAAGTGAGCAGGAACCGATCATTGCTCAACCGAGGTTGCAGCCCGGCTACAAAACGGCAGCTTCACGGGGGCGCACACTGTTGATGCGGCTCATGAAGGGCTCGAGGATAACCACTAGCTTCTATCGGGGGCGCCATGCAATAAGAATTCGAAAAACCTATATTTTGATACACCCAGCCAGCCGAGCTGGCTGGGGACGGAAGAATGGCTCCGCCAGGGGGCGGATCGAAGAATACCAACAACAGCAGGACATTATGCCACGCGTCCCATATCGCATAACCCAAAACTCTCACCTCAGTCCGAGACCCGGGGATATCCAGAGCTGCTGATTTTCGATATACAATGAACTCAGGATGATATGGCTGCCGAAGCCAACAGCGACCAACGTGACGCATATATACACCAAATCCATATTCGCATCGGATGCGCCTTGCAATCTGGCCAGGTGTTCGATGCCCCAAACCACCAGTTTGATCGCCACGCCGGTGAAGACCCCCATGGTAGCAACATATAATCCGGCTGACGCGAGAACAGCCAACATCAGTAGACAGTAGCCAAGAAGTCGATCTCCCGGCGTGTTGGCCCATTTCCTAAAGCCGCCCAGCACGACGAAGATGGCAAGCCCAACCAAAATGGCTGTGGTGATCGAATCAGGAGCTACGACGGTACCCAGCACACCGATTCCCAACACCGAAATACCAAGCGGGGATATGCGGCAGTTCCACCGATAGTTCATGGCTAGCCCCCTACCGCGCGGCATGCCGCCCCCCAGCACCTCCGCCCCACGGCGTCCGCGGCCCAGCAAGGCAGCAATTTATAAATGCGACGGCAGTGACACGCTGGCAACGCAATCGGTCACGCGGACATGCGCACGCGCTCTCCCACAGAACTCGCCTCACCGCAATCTCCGCCTGGAGGGCAAAATGGTGATCTTGAACAAGTTTCAGATTCGTTAAGTGTCCCGGTTAGCCCCATATCTCACGCTGAATAGCTGCACCGGGGCTTTGATTCGGCGAAAGATCTTCTGCGACAAAGACTTTTGTCGCAGCGTACGACCGCATGTCCGCTGAGCGCTTGAGGTGGCTCGCCCCGCAATGTGCGGGAATGAACGAGGGTTGCCCGGATGGTCCGGGCCTATCCTCGACGCACAGGGGACGAGCCATGAGGAGATGTAGGGAAGTATTTGTCGGGATCGATACCGCCAAGGTGAGCAATGCAGGTGCGATCGCCGAGGCTGGTCGGCAGGGTGAAGTTCGGTATCTCGGCGAGTTTGACAATACACCCGATGCGGTTGCCAAGCTGGTTCGCAAGCTCGGCGACCGTTACGCGACGCTGCACTTCTGTTACGAGGCCGGACCCGCGGGCTTTGGCCTGTATCGACAGATCCTCGCCATGGGACATGGCTGCACAGTGGTTGCACCGTCGCTGATCCCGCGTCGGTTGCGGCTGATCTAGAGCGGTCTCATCGGGACTGGAATCGTATTGGGGACTTCCGGCACGGGCGTGACGTGTGATTCATAGGTTTCCGGCAAGACCGGAGGCGAAGATGGCGTGGCGGCGTGGACAAGCCTACTCGCAGGATTTGCGGGATCGGATCCTGGCGGCGGAAGGCAGCGCCCGCGCGGTTGCGATGCAGTTCCTGGTCAGCGTGTCCTATGTGGTGAAGGTCCGTCAGCGTCGTGACCGGAAGGGCGAGGTGACGGCAGGCCCGCAGCGATCGCATGCGCCACGCAAGCTGTCGGCGCTGCATGAAGCCATTGCCGCCGACGCGGCCGAGCACACAGATGCGACGGTCGAGGATTTCCGAGCCTGGCTGACAGCCGAGCATGGTGTGTATGCGAGTGCCGGGTTGATGTGGAACACACTCAATCGGCTGGGACTGACAGTCAAAAAAAGACGTTCCGGGCGTCCGAACAGGACCGCCCCGATATTGCCGAGGCCCGTCGAGCTTGGCGCGAGCTACAGCCGAAGCTGAATCCAGCGAAGCTGGTATTTCTCGATGAGACCTGGGCCACGACGAACATGGCGCGGCTGCGAGGCCGGAGCCCTCGCGGTGAGCGGCTATTTGCCGCAGTGCCGCATGGACACTGGCGCACCAGCACGTTTGTGGCCGGGCTGCGCATGGATCGCGTTGTCGCCCCATTGGTGCTCGACGGGGCGATCAATGGCGAGGCGTTCCTTGCTTACGTCGAGCAGTTCCTCGCTCCTACCCTGGCGGTCGGCGATATCGTCATTGCCGACAACCTGTCCAGCCATAAGGTCACAGGTGTGCGTGAGGCTATCGAAGCTCGTGGCGCCAGCTTGTGGTTCCTGCCTCCATACAGTCCTGACTTGAACCCGATCGAGCAGGCCTTCGCCAAGTTCAAGCAACTGATACGAAGTGCCGCCCCCAGAAGCCGCGAGACGTTGTGCAACGCCATCGCCGTCATCATCGGACGCTTCACAGCCACCGAATGCCAAAACTTCCTGGCAAACTCCGGCTACGCACACTCACCGTGATTTCGCTCTAGTCGAGCGGAAGATCACGTGGGGTAACGCGACCAGGCAAGCGCAAGCTGCCAACGCGGAAACCCAGCAAGCAATCGCCGTGGCAAACAAGCAGTGGCTGGCTGACTTGAGTGCGTCGCATCAAGCGGAACTCGCCCACCGCCAAGCAGCCGCGCATGCACTGATGGAATGGTCACTGCAGCAGCAAATGATCAATGCTGTAAACCGGCCAGTGATGACTAGCTGCAAATCGATTTGGCTCCATGTAAACTGCACGGCGCAGTAAGCCGCCAGGCCATCCGTGGTTTCCCCTCGCCTCCGGCCCCGGCTGGGCGACCCGTTGTTCAGTACCGGCCCGTTGCCAGCCCCATGCTCTCAGCGCGCGCGCCCACCACAGCCCCCTCGCAGCGCATGTGTCGCCGAGCCTCGCCCAGCGTCGTGCCCAAGCGGCTGTGAGGGCGTAGGACCGTTCACCGCCACACTGGCCTCCGCGGCAATCAACGATCAGGACGAAGCCGGTCAGCTCGGCCAGTGGCGAGCGCAGGATTGCGTGGCGCTGGCCACGGGCTGTTGCGTTTGCGGCTGCCATGCCGGATGGGACCGTGGACCCGTCACATCCAACGTTTGTCCGTTTGGACGATCCAGTCGTCAGCAAGCAGGTCATCATCATGCGCCTGCCACTCCACGAGATGGCCGTAGTACTGGCTGAGCCGAACGAAGCCCCGCCCATTCTGCATGCGCCAGATCAGTAGGCGGCGCCCGTCGCCCTTCCAGGCCAACCGACTGACTTCCTCTCCGGCCTTCATCCCGGTCAGCGCCTCGGCGAAGTCGAATGAAGCTGGAGGTGTGGCGCCAGTCAGAACAAATAGAGAACATCGACCGATGAGTCGAGTGGGAAGGTTCGGCTGCGACGCCTCCACGTCGAGCCGGACCAGAGCGTGGCCGGAAACTCAGTGTTCTCGATCCATACCCAACCTCAACCGGAACCGATTTAGGGGACTATTGCGGGGATCGCCCCCAACAAATCCGCTAAGTGTCTGATTTCATTTTTATTATGGCGGATGGGGTGGGATTCGAACCCACGAGGAGTTGCCCCCTGGCGGTTTTCAAGACCGCTGCCTTAAACCGCTCGGCCACCCATCCTAGATAGCTGATAAATCTGCACTTTATCGCTCACTCAGCAGCTTCGGGCATATGCCACTGTGCCCCTGTTTGTGCAACTCTCTGTTCCTGCACCGTGAGGTAGGACAGATAGATTTCTGTCGTCCGAACTGAGGTATGACGCAGATGCTTCGACAGCTCGTAGATCCCGCCGCCATTCCTCAGCCAACGAATCGCGAACTTATGCCGGAGATCGTGCGCCCGGAACCGGCGGAACGGACGCCCGGCTTTCCTCTCAACCTACCGCGACACGGCGCATGACGTTGCCGAAGTCGGCGGCAAGGCTTCCATATGGCAGTCCCGTGCGAGAGGGGAAGAGCGCGCCCGTCTCGGCTCCGGCAGACAGCGCTGCCGTGGCGTCGCCACCGGGCGGCTCAGTTTCCAGATTGGGCTTCGCAGAGAGTGTCACTCCTCACCGCTGACGACGTCGCGATGGACTTACCGAATGGAACCAACAGGACGTGGCTGACGGCCCGCTGCTGACCGGCAGTACCGCCGAGGCACCACCGCCCCACGCAACGGTACGTTGCAACTAGAATGACTATTTGCCGGGCGCTGCATCGGTGTGACCTGGATTGGAGCGGACCGTGACACACCGCTGGCGCGATGTGATGGCATCCGTTGTTGACATTCCCGGCGCAAATGCGAACCGCAAGAATTGCTCGTTTGTGCCGCGGTTGGGACCGGCCTCTAATGACCTTTCACAATCAATCTCGCGAAGACATCCGCGACAGACTCGAGAGAAAGAACATGCAAATCCCATCGCTGGATCCACGCCGAAACGTTGGCGAGCGAGCCGGGGCGGGGCATCGATTTTTGCCGACAGCACTGCGGCTGCCCGGTGTTGCAGCTTCGCTTGCTTACCTCGCACCGACCACTGAGCGTCCATACAACTACATGTACGAGCCGCCGGCTGGAACGGCCCAGCAAAACTGCGAGTATCGGATGGGCCCGGTATGGATCAACGACGCGCGGGCGATGGCATCGCCCTCCATTCAGGTGGAAGGGTTCGAGTTGTGGGACGCGCCGACCACAGTCGCGGATTTCGCTGATGAGGACGCGATCCGAACCCGCTACTACGGCGAGGCGGCCGAGCTCGCGAAGTACGTCACCGGCGCCGATCACATTCACATTTTCGATCATCAGGTTCGCCAGCGTGAGGTCGGGCGCCCCAGCTTGACCCTCGGACGCCACGGCGACGGTAGCCGCCCCGGTGCCGCTGGACGCGTCCATGCCGACTACAGCGAGGCCTCGGGCCAGAAGCGGTTCGAGAGTCTACCTCTGGACGAAAGGGTCCGGACAGCAGCGCAGCGTTTTGCGATCATCAACATTTGGCGTTCCATCGGCGGCAAGATCGTGGATACGCCGTTGGCGGTGTGCGACGCATGCTCGGTCTCGGTCAAGGATCTGGTTGTCGCTGACCTCTATTACCGAGATCGGATCGGCGAGCTTTATCTTGTGCAGGAGTCACGGCGTCACCGGTGGGCCTACTTCTCCGAGATGGACCGCAACGAGGCGTTGGTCTTCAAGTTATACGACTCGCAAGTGAACGGAGTCGCCCGCTTCACACCCCATTCGGCCTTCGATCTCCCCGACATCCCGCCAGACGCGCCGCTCAGGCAGAGCATCGAGATCCGCTGCCTTGTGACCTACAACTGATCGAATTCCCTCTGGCGGTTACCGCGAAGGATGCCCCCCAATGAGCGATGCAGCCAAGCAGGCGAGCAGCCACCCGAGACCGAGTTTCCGTTCGAGTTCGGCAGCAACTACGGCCACCTGGGCGTCATGCGGATCGAGGAGGAGGCGTGGCGGCGGAGCCCCTCTTCTCTGGAAGCCATTCCTCCTGAGGCAATCTTTCGCGAGCTGGGACCGTGACCTTCGCCTTTCGCCGCGCTAGGACTGGGGGGCATCGGTGACGGACATTCCCTATCGCACCGCGCTCATCGTCGGCGCCGGCGCGGGAATCAGCGCATCGTTCGCGCGCGCACTCGCCTTGGCCGGCCTCCGCGTCGGCGTCGCAGCGCGCAGTCACGACAAGCTCGTGGCGCTGGCGGCCGACACCGGAGCGGAGACGTTTGTGGTCGATGCGTCGGTCCCCGCCGATGTCGCTCGCCTGTTCGCTGAGGCGGACGACCGGCTCGGCGAGCCCGACGTCGTGCTCTATAACGCCAGCGCCCGCGCGCCCGGACCGATCGCTGAGGTCGACCCCGAAGCAGTGCGCAAGGCTGTCGAGATCGGTGCGTTCGGCGGCTTCCTCACAGTGCGAGAGGCGGCGCGGCGGATGGTCCCGCGCGGCCGCGGCGCGATCCTGCTGACGGGTGCGAGCGCCAGCGTGAAGGGCTATGCGCAGTCAGCGGCGTTCGCGATGGGCAAGTTCGCCCTCCGTGGCCTGGCGCAGAGCGTCGCGCGCGAACTCGGGCCAAAGGGCATCCACGTCGCGCACTTCGTCATCGACGGCGGCGTTCGCAGCGCCCGGCGTCCCGATCCAGCGGAGCGGCCGGACAGCACGCTCGACCCCGACGCGATCGCCCAGACGTACGTCGACATCCTCGGCCAGCCCCGCAGCGCCTGGTCGCTCGAAGTCGAGCTCAGACCCTGGGTCGAGACCGAGGGTCTCCTCGTCGTTCCGGCGAGCCAAGCGTTCTGACCGCAACTGATGTCGATCTTGCTTGCCATCTATCAGTCGACGATCCGCGGCACGTCGGTGCGGCCGCGGACGCCGCCCAACCCGATGCCCTGCTCAGGGCGTCTTTTCGTCACCCAATAGTTCGGCATGGTCGACGACCAATGGTACATCGCGCACGAACGAACATCACTCTGCCTGCAACCAATCAAGGGACCAGGATCATTGTGCCATGGCAATGCTGTCTGAAGGCGACGCATCCGTGCACGCATGGGGCAAATCCTATCGGGACGTATCAACCCGGAAAGTATGGCTTCGACGCTTTGGTGGACTATGAGTGCGACTTCGCGCGGCGCGAAGCTGGACATCCAGACCGGATTCACTTTCTTGTGCCTGCGACATGATCCAGCGGGCGGTAGTGAGCACGTCCGGTCGAGGCTTTCCCCTGGCCTGCATCAACCAGTAAGCATAAGACGTGGTGGGGCCTGCGCGCCGCCCCGTCAGTTCGCGAAGGCGGCCGTCCGACAACATCGGGCATAGTAGGTTCAGCCGACCGAGAGCAATACCTTGCCCTGCAATCGCAGCGGAAATGACCTGGTCATATTGATTGAATCGCAACGTGCTCTTCGGCTTGACCGTAGCCCAGCCCTGACTCGCGAGCCACTCCTGCCAGCGCAGCCAGGGGAAGTTCGGGCTATCAAATTCGAGCAGGCTGTGCCGTTCTAGAATGTCGGGTGAGTCCAGCGCCGCGAGTGCGAGCGCCGGGTGGGCTACAGGCGCGACCGTCTCGCCAAACAACTTTACCGCGTCGTCGGACGCCGTTGTCTCCGTGCAATACCGGATGGCGAGATCGATCCCTTCGCCACGCAGGTCTTCCACTCTGTCGGTCGCCGAAATGCGGACATCGACGTCGGGATGATCCTGCTGAAAGCTGCGAAGCCGAGGCAGCAGCCAAAGCCCGGCGATGCCAATCGTGCAGGTTATGGTGACCGGCTGGCGGGCGCCGTTGATGCTGATCTCTCCCAGCGCGTCTTGTAACTGCTGAATCGCGCTGTTAGCGCTTCGGAACAACTGATCGCCTTCAGGCGTGAAGGCGATCGATCGATGTCCGCGGGTCAGCAGTTTGACCCCGAGCATATCCTCGAGCGTGCGTACTTGCCGGCTGACCGCCGACTGCGTCACGCACAGATCATCTGCGGCCAGCGTGATGCTCATCCGTCGACCAACCGCGACGAAACCGCGGATCAGATCGAGGGAGAACAGCCGAGGAAGAGGCTGAGACATGTTCTGCGCTTATGTTTGTGGCCCCGGAACAGAAGCGAAGCACTGGACCGTCCTACACATAGGGTGGAGCGGTTCGCTTGACCACTGGGAATGTATCGGGTCAGCCTCACGGTTTCCGCGCGATGACAACGAACACCCTCTCCGGCATGGGCAGACGCGTCACACGCTGGCTCTCGGTGTCATCGCCTCACATTCCCGGCGCGCATCCGGCGGACAAGATTTCATCATTTGAACGAGCGTATTTGTTCGTCGCAGATAGTGGCCTCCCGGGGTCTCTCGGGCCCGCGGTCGCGTCTGCATTCCGCGAAGGTGGCACCGTAAACAGGATAGGTCATGCGAACCGAACTAGCGTGGATACCGCGGCAGCATTTTCACCCCGATCTCCGGTCGGGCTCAATGCATTCGAATCGGCTGCGCCCGGTGTATAGCCCATGATCGCACCGTCAGCGATGTCGTCGCCGTCGCCAGAAATCGAGTTCTGGTTCGAATTCGGCAGCAACTACAGCTACCTGAGCGTCATGCGGATCGAGGAAGAGGCGCTGCGAAACGGCGTTCGAATCGTCTGGCGTCCATTCCTGCTGGGACCAATCTTCCGGGCAATGGGCATGGAGAACTCGCCATTCGTGACGCAGAAGGAAAAGGGGAACTATGTCTGGCGGGATATGGTCCGTCAGTGTCACAAGTATGGAATATCATGGAAGCAGCCGAGTAAGTTCCCGCGACTGGGGGTCCTACCGTTACGCGTCGCGTTGTTGGGCGCCGATGAGCCGTGGATTGGTGCATGCTGCCGCCACGTGATGGAGCTGAACTTCGCGTTCGATCAGGAAATCAACGAGCCGGAAAACATCGGGCCGATCCTTGGCCGCATGGGGCTATCCGCCGACGACCTTCTCAGGCGGGCTCAGTCTGAGCCGATCAAGGGTCGATTGAGGGATCAAACCGATGAGGCGCGCGCCAGAGGAATATTCGGCGCGCCCACCTTCTTCGTCGGCTCCGAAATGTATTGGGGCAACGATCGTCTTGACGATGCCCTTCGTCTCGCCGCAAAGGCCGCGACACCACTCTGAAGCCGTGACGAGGCCCGAGCCTAAACTCGAACTCGCATGACCCGGCCGCATGCGAATAACGCAGTTTCCTCGTTTGAACGGCCATGCGCGATCCCTTTGTCTGATTGCATCACCTGAGCTCTTACGGCTTCGGAAAGTGCAACGAAAAGGAATAGTCATGTCCTCCGCGGTTGGGAATCTGAGAGCGAATCGCAGAATCAATCACGCCTTGATCGGCATGATCGCCGGCGGAGCGATCATGTCCGTCTCTCTGGGCGTGCGTCAGACGTTCGGATTGTTCATCGGGCCGTTCTCCTACGATCACGGCCTGCCGGTAACATTGATCGCGTTCGCCATCGCGCTGCACAACCTTGTATGGGGGTTCGCGCAACCATTCGCGGGAGCGGCCGCTGATCGTCATGGCGCCGCGCCGGTCGTGGCCGTTGGCGCGGTGATACTCGCTCTCGGTCTTACGGTTGCGGGCACATCGACGTCCGGCCCGATGCTGGTACTGGGCATCGGCGTGCTGGTCGGCATCGGGGTTAGTTGCACCGCGTTCGGGGTAATCATGCCGGCCGTTGGGCGCGCCGCCTCGCCCGAGAAACGCAGCATGGCAATGGGTCTCGTCAGCGCTGCCGGCTCCATCGGTCAGGTGCTGCTAGTGCCGGTCGCCCAGGCCGTCACCGAGCAGTCTGGTACCGCAATCTCGCTGATGGTGCTGGCCGGCTGCATGCTGGCGGCGGCGCCATTGGGCATCCTGCTCGATCGTGCGGGTGCGGACGGCACCGCCGAGCCCGATGCGGCACCGTTGCCGATGCGTATAGCCGCGACGCGCGCGCTCGGGCACCGCGGCTACATGCTACTGACCATTGGCTTCTTCACGTGCGGGTTCCAGTTGGCATTCATCTCGACGCATCTGCCGAACTATCTGCGCCTCTGCCACATGCCGATCGGTCTCGGCGCCACGGCACTCGCGCTGATCGGCCTATTCAACATGCTGGGATGCTGGGGGTTTGGTTGGCTCGGTGGACGCTTCCGCCAGCAGAACCTTCTCGGTTGGCTGTATCTGATCCGCAGCGCCGCCATCGCTGCGTTTTTCCTTATGCCAAAGACACCCACCTCGGTAATTGTCTTCGCGATCGTCATGGGGATCGCCTGGTTGGGTACCGTGCCATTGACCAGTGGACTCGTGGGCAAAGTGTTTGGCATGCGACATCTGGGAGCACTGTTCGGTATATGTTTTCTGAACCATCAGATTGGCTCGTTTCTTGGCGCATGGTTGGGCGGCTACCTGTTTGACGTAACCGGCTCCTACTCGATCGTCTGGGCTGCGACCGCCATCGCAGGACTCGTCGCCGCCGCGCTGCACTTCGCGATCGATGATCAGCCCGTCGCTCTCGCACCGGAGCGCGACGCGCTGCCGGCTCAGGCATAGGACCGGCGGCACTAATCTTTGGGCACTCCCGCCACTTGCGCGACGCGTCCGTTTCGACAGTACGATCCTCGTATGAGCCAATTTCAGCGTCGGACACTCCAACCGGACGAGGAACCCTGGAGGCCCACGCTGTGCTCCACTCGGTGCACGGCAGAGAGTTGCGACCGCATTGCCCCGGGGCCTCGACCGATGGGATCTCGGCGTAGCGCATTGCTATCAACGGGGCCCGTTGCAAGG
>Ga0070730_10003930_pt1 | contig 13185 bp, 11 predicted proteins | sample Coa_R1_3_FD_66447 | JGI IMG/M metagenome (GOLD analysis project Ga0070730, IMG submission 66447) | Surface soil microbial communities from Centralia Pennsylvania, which are recovering from an underground coalmine fire - Coalmine... | ecosystem: Environmental > Terrestrial > Soil > Unclassified ...
GTGGCGGCGAAGACTTTGCGAGCGAGGCCGAGGCGAGTGGCGAGAGATGTGTCTTGAGATGACTCCAACTCTTGTGCCACGCGAGGATAGTCGGCGGGGTCGGTGATCACCGTGACGCTTTCGAAATTCTTGGCTGCGGAGCGGAGCATGGTGGGGCCGCCGATGTCGATATTTTCGATGAGCTCTTCGGCAGAAAGGCCGGTTTTCGCCGCGGTGGCCTCGAAGGGATACAGGTTCACGACCACCAGATCGATCGGGGCGATGCCGTGTTCGGCGGCTTGCTTCTGGTCGCCGGGCAGATGGCGGCGGAACAGCAAGCCGCCATGGACTTTGGGGTGAAGGGTTTTGACGCGGCCGCCGAGCATCTCGGGCCATCCGGTGAATTCGGAAACGTCGCGGACCGCTAGACCGGCATCGCGAAGGAGTTTGGCGGTGCCGCCGGTGGAGAGGATTTCGATCCGCAGGGCGGCAAGCCTCCGCGCGAAGTCGGCGATTCCTGTTTTATCGAAAACGCTGATGAGCGCGCGCTGCACCGCCATGTATTGCCTCCGGAAAAGTAGATCAGTGTAAGCGTGCGAGGTGTGGAGGGAAAGAAGAAAGAAAAGACCACGGAAAAAGTGCCAGGCTCGATCTGGAGAGAGGGCAGGGAATAGCTCTAAGCTTTAACCAGGGCCTTGAGCTTGACTTCGCCGTTGACGACTTCCACCACATATTCCACTTCGCGGCAATTTTTCTGCTTTTGCAGCTCTTTGGTCTTTTTGCTGACAAAGTCGGCGAAGTTCTCCCGCGACTGCTTAACACTGCCGCCGGTCTGCTGCATGGCGTCCTGGAAGGCCCGGTAAAGCTGATCGACCTTGGCAGGCTCGCTCTCCGGTTCGGAGCAAATCATGCGGAAGGCGGTGGGCTGTGGCGCCGGACTGGCGGCAGCAGTGGCTTTGGCACGTTCGGCTTCGATGGCTTTGGCGGCGGCCCCGAAGTGGCGCTGCACTTTTCCTTCTTCTTTTTGTTGGACCTTCTTGCGGAAGATGTCTTTATATTTTGCGTAGGTTTGGGTGAGATTGTTGTATTTGAAGCGCTGGCCGAATTTAAGTTCGCCACCGCGTTCGGCGTAGCGCTTGATAATCGTCTCGATGCGCCATTCGATTTCGCTGGGCGGGCGCTTCCTGCCGCCGCCGAAGAACTGGTCGTACTCGATTTTGAGCTGACGAATGTCCTTTTCCAACTGGGACATTTCTTCGTCGATCGTCGCCATGGGTGAGGATGCCCCCGATTGCTCCATGCTAGGAGCAGAAGGCGAGCGCGTCAACAGACCGGGTCCGAAAAGCGGCTGATTGGGCACGGTCCAGGACTGGTCCGGGGCGTTGCGGGCGAAGCGTCGGTGTGTTGAAATGGCCGCATGGACTTGCGAGCCAAAAGAGCGGTTCCAGCGGACCAAATGGATTTGCTACGGCAGATTCCGTCGGTGGACGACTTGCTGGCGGAGCCGCGGCTGGCGGCGCTGACGCAGCGGGTGGACCGCGAGTTGGTGCTGGACATCACGCGCACGGTTCTTGCCGACTTGAGAGCGCGGATCACCGCAGAGGGCACGGCCGCGGTGGTGGCTTTGAACGCTGGGGCGCTCGAGGAACAAATTTCTTCCATGGTGGAGCGAGTGCTTGCATCCACACTGGAGCCGGTGATTAACGCCAGCGGCGTAATATTGCACACCAATTTGGGCCGCGCTCCGCTGAGCGGGGCGGCGCTCGAGGAGATTCAACGGAGCGCGACGAGTTACAACAATCTGGAATATGACCTGGAGATGGGCGCGCGGGGAAAGCGTGATGTGCATGTGGCGGAGTTGCTGCAACGTTTAACGGGAGCGGAAGCCGCGATTGTGGTGAACAATTGCGCGGCGGCGGTGTTACTGGCGCTGGGTGCGCTGGCGAAAGGCGGAGAGGTCCTCGTTTCGCGCGGCGAATTGATAGAGATAGGGGACGGCTTTCGGATTCCGGAGATCATGGAGCAGAGCGGAGCGGTACTTCGCGAAGTAGGAACGACGAATCGCACGCGCATTGCCGACTATGAAAATGCGGTCAGCGAGAACACGCGGGTGTTGCTGCGGGTGCACCCGTCGAACTTCACGATCACGGGATTTGCGGAGAAACCTTCGTTGGACGAGCTGGTGTCGCTGGGCGCGCGCTTCCACTTGCCAGTGATCGAAGACCTGGGATCGGGCTTGCTGGTCGATCTATCCAGCGTGGGAATGGTGGAGCCGACGGTGAGGCAGAGTGTGGACGCAGGTGTTTCCATGGTGATGTTCAGCGCAGACAAACTGTTGGGCGGGCCGCAGGCGGGAATTATCGCGGGGAAGAAGGAGTTGATCGGAAGAGTGCGCCGTCATCCCTTGTTTCGCGCACTTCGCGTGGACAAGTTGACGACCGCAGCCCTGGCAGGCACGCTGGGAGCGTATTTGCGCGGGGCGGTTGACGAAATTCCGGCCCTGCACATGATTCGCGCGAGCCTGCAGGAGGTCAAGCGGCGCACGGAGAATTTTCTTCGCGAGCTGACCCCAGAAGTGCCTTTAGGTGAAGTTGAGCTGGAGATTGCGGATGGGAAGTCCTTGGCCGGCGGTGGCTCTACGCCGACGCAATCCATTCCCACGAAACTGATACGCATAGCAAGTGCGCGCTATTCCGCGGCGCAGCTGGAGCAGCGAATGAGGCGAGCGCCCGCGGGAATCCCGGTGATCGCGCGCGTGGAAGATGACCGGCTCATCCTGGATCTACGGACGGTTTTCCCGCAACAGGAACCGGCGTTACGGAAGACGCTGAGTGCGGCATTACGATAGTTACCCGAAATTTAATTTTTCAATCTCCCAAGGCACGGTAAGCACTTGCTGGCGTTCGTTGTTCACAATCACCGTCTAGTAGCGCGAGAAAGAGCGTTGCCGAAGGTACCGCCCCGGTGGGCTTTGGTGCGGGTACGGCTGGCGGGAATTTGCAATACCGACCTCGAGATATTGCGGGGCTATCATGATTTTCGAGGTACGCCAGGACATGAATTCGTGGGCGAGGTGGTGGAAGTCCGCGGCGCTTCTGAGCGGGAACGAAGGCGCTGGCTAGGCCGCCGAGTCGTTGGCGAAATCAATGTAACGTGTCCGGCATACGGATATCGCCCGGTTTGCGATTTTTGCCGGAGAGGATTGCGGACACACTGTGCGCGGAGAACGGTGCTGGGGATTGTCGCGCACGGCGGCGCGTTTGCGGAGCACCTCGCGCTGCCGATCGAAAATCTGCATGCCGTTCCCGGCGGCATCAGCGATGAGCAGGCAGTATTCGTGGAACCGCTGGCGGCTGCGTGTGAAATTTTGGAACAGGTGAATGTCGACGAATTCCAGCAAGCTGCGGTGCTGGGGGACGGGAAGCTCGCGCAGTTGATCGCGCGGACGCTCCATACCGTGGTGCCGCGCGTCGTGATGTACGGCAAACATTTGGCAAAGCTGGCAATTGCGCGGAAGGCTGGCATCACGACTCGCCGCGTCCGAGGCAGCGCCAGCGACATCCAACGGTTTCAGGAGAACTATGGAATGGTGGTGGAGGCTACCGGCTCGCCAAGCGGGCTGGCGCTTGCGCAGAGCATGATCGAACCGCGGGGAACACTGGTCTTGAAATCGACATTTCATGGCGCGGCGCCGGTCGAAACATGGCCGATGGTGGTGAAGGAAATTACGGTAGTTGGGTCGCGCTGTGGCCCATTTGCAAAAGCTATCCGGTTGCTACGCTCCGGCCAACTCGACCCGCGGCCGCTCATCACACGTACTTTTCCTTTGGCGCAAGCGAGTAAAGCGATCCAGTTCGCGCAGAAAAAAGACGTGATGAAAGTCCTGCTGAAACCGTGAGCGTTCACACGAGTAATTTGAGGCTGCGGTGGGCGGGGGCGCTGTTTCTAGAGCCGGTTGATGCAGGACGCGACGCAGGCGGCGCCAAAGCCGTTGTCGATGTTCACGACGGTGACATTGGATGCGCAACTGTTGAGCATACCGAGGAGGGCTGCAACGCCGCCGAAACTGGCGCCATAACCCGTGCTGGTCGGCACCGCGATCACCGGAACGCCAACCAGGCCGCCCACCACGCTAGGGAGTGCGCCCTCCATTCCAGCGACGCAGATGATCACGCGGGCGGACGCGAGCTCCTGGCGATGCTCGAGCAGGCGGTGGATGCCGGCAACACCGACGTCATATAAGGGCTCGGCGCGGTTGCCCATTATGCGTGCGGTGAGCAGCGCTTCTTCCGCTACCGGAATGTCGCTGGTTCCCGCGGATACCACAAAAATCTGCCCCTTGCCGGTGACCTCGCGGCTGCGCTCGATGGTGATCACGCCGGACAGGGAATGAAATTTTGCTACACGCTTGGCGGCCGGATTCACGCGGCGAACCGCTTTAAAGATGGCCGGATTCGCGCGGGTGACCAGAATATTCTGCCGACCGGCCCGCCGTAACATAGACTTAACAATTTGGGCCACTTGTTCCGGTGTTTTCCCCTTGCCAAAAATGACTTCGGGATAGCCCTGGCGCAGGGAGCGATGATGATCCACTTTGGCGAAGCCCAAATCCTCAAACGGGAGGTGCTTCAATTGCGCGACCGCGCGATCCGGCGGCAAAGCACCGAGGCGCACCAGATCCAGGAGTTGATGGAGTTCGCGCTCTTTCATGAATTCGAGGACGCCGTAGCTCTAGGGCTGATCTTCCCCCATGAGCTTTCGCAAAGGTTGATTGTCCGCATAAACGCGCCACTCTGCAACGAGTCCATTACGGATTTCGACCCGCCAAGCGGCGGGCACCTTCCAGAAGCTCTCTGGAGATAAGTGGCCACTTGCCGCATAGCTGCCGCTGGCCGATCCGAAGATCGCCAACCGATCGTCGGTCTGAAAAAACTCGTCAGCATGAACCTGGTAATCTCTCACGCTGCTGAAATAAGCGCGCCAGCCTTCGCGCATCTTATCGCGCCCAATGAAGCGCTTGCCCAGGGCGTCTTGAAAGACGTGATCTTCGGTCATGAGTTCGCAAATGGGGTCGACCTTACCGGCATTAATTCGTTGGATGAAGTCCATAGCCACTTCAAGCGGCTGTCTGGCAGGCTGCACACTCGCCATAATTTCCTCTCCTTTGGGCCAGGATGCCAGTATAGCGTGCGAGACGAGCCTGGGAATGGGCGTTCTTGACTTGGGGAGGAGCGGCTGCGAGACTGAATAAACCCACTTATATGGCATCAACCCAGGGGCGAATCGTAACCGTAGGTGTGACCGGGGCCAGTGGCGCGCTGCTGGCGAAGAAGGCGCTGGAGCTGCTGGAGGATGATACGCGCGTAGGGCGCGTGCACCTGGTGGTAACCGAAATCGGGCAACGGCTATTCGCCGAGGAGTTAGGCCTCACTTCTGGGGATTTGAAGCAGCTGCCAAGCCGGATTGTCGGTCGCACAGTGCATAAGATTGAGATTCTGCCCAACAAGGATGTGGGCGCTTCCATCGCTTCGGGCAGCTATCAGGTCGATTCGATGTTGGTGATTCCGTGCTCGATGGGCACGTTGGCGGCGGTTGCCAACGGTACCAGCGACGACCTGATTGCACGGAGTGCGGATGTGATGCTGAAGGAAGGGCGCAAGCTGGTGTTGTGTATTCGTGATACGCCGTTCAATCGCATCCATTTGGAAAATATGTTGCGAGTCCAGCAGGCGGGAGCGGTGGTCATGCCGGTGATTCCGGCGTTTTACGATCAACCGAAAACGATCGACGATCTGGTGACGCAATACACTTGCCGGGTAATGTCGCAGATTGGATTGCCGCAAGAAAAGATGTATCGATGGACAGGCCGGGCGTCATCGAAAGAAGCGAAAGCATGACGAGTTTAGCCGCCGGTTGCGCGCCCGCACCAATGAAAAAAAATCGCCTTCGCATCGTGCTCGAAATGATCAAGTTTGAGCACTCCGTCTTTGCGCTGCCGTTTGCGTTGACGGGCGCTTTGCTTGCCGCGCGCGCCGCACGGCACGGCTGGCCGACGCTTTGGCAGGTCGTGTGGATCGTGGTGGCCATGGTGGCGGCGCGGTCCGCGGCGATGACGATCAATCGCATAGTGGACCTTCGTTACGATCGGGAAAATCCGCGGACGAGCAAACGTGCCTTAGCGACTGGCGACCTCTCAGTGACCTTCGCTTGGGTGTTTACCATCGTCGCGGTGGTTTTGTTTTTCGTCGCCGCTTGGCGGCTGAACCGGCTGGCATTGGAATTGGCGCCGGCCGCACTGGCCGTCCTGTTTTTTTATTCCTTTACGAAGCGGTTCACAAACTGGTCGCACCTCTTTCTCGGTTTTGCGCTGGGGATTTCTCCCGCGGCCGCATGGATTGCCGTCACAGGATCGCTCGACTTGCGCGTACTGCTTCTTTGCGGCGCGGTTACCTTGTGGGTCGGGGGTTTCGACGTGCTGTACGCGTGCCAGGATATTGACTACGACCGCCAGGCCGGATTGTTCTCGGTTCCCAAGAAGTTCGGGGTTGCCCGCGCCTTATGGATCGCGCGAGGAATGCATGTGGGCGTGGTGGCACTCCTGATTTGGCTGGCGGGAAGTTTTGCGCTGCCTTGGCCGGCATGGCTGGGGATCGCGGTGGTCGCCGCGCTGTTGGCGTATGAGCATTCGCTGGTGAAAGCCGACGATTTAAGCAGGCTCGACGCCGCGTTTTTTGCGGTGAACGGATATATCAGCCTGTTGTTTCTGCTTTTTTGGGGAGCGGCGGCGGCGGTTTGGCGCGTTTGAAGAGTTTGGATGTTATGAAAGCTGGAAAGAGCGCAGGAATAAGCTATCCTAGAAGCGCAAAATAGAATGTCAAACCTGACCATAAACGATCAGCGGCTGAAACCGGTGGCGGACAAAGTGCTCGCCGGGGAGCGCTTGAACGTCGATGACGGCATAGCGCTTTACAGGTCGCCGGATTTGCTGGCCGTCGGCTGGCTGGCGAATCATGTGCGCGAGAAGCGGCACGGCAACGTCACCTACTTTAATGTGAACCGCCATATCAATCCGACGAATGTTTGTGTGGCGCATTGCAAGCTGTGCGCGTTCGGACGGGATCCCAGTGCGCCGGGCGCTTACACCTTTGCGCTGGAGGAGATTTACCAGCGGGCGCAACAGGGAGTTCGTGAAGGGGCCACCGAGTTTCACATCGTGGGCGGTTTGCATCCGGATTTGTCTTTTGATTATTTCCTGGAGCTAATTCGCGGGCTGAAGCAGCGCTTTGGAAGCGTTCACCTGAAAGCGTTTACGATGGTGGAGGTGGGTTATTTCGCGCGCATAGCCAAGCTTTCCGTGCGCGACACGCTGCTAAAAATGAAGGAAGCCGGCGTGGATTCCTTGCCGGGTGGCGGCGCGGAGATTTTCCATCCGAGGGTGCGCAAGATTATTTGCGATCACAAGGTGAGCGGTCAGATGTGGCTGAGCATCGCGCGCCAGGCGCACGAAATTGGATTGCGATCGAACGCCACAATGCTCTATGGCCATGTGGAAACGGAAGAAGAACGTGTGGATCATCTGGTGAAGCTGCGAGAATTGCAGGATCAGACGCACGGTTTCGTGACATTCATTCCGCTGGCGTTTCATCCGGACCATACGGCGCTGTCTTATATTCCTAAACCAACGGGTTATGCCGACCTGCGCAACATCGCCGTGGCGCGGCTGCTGCTCGATAATTTTGATCATATCAAGGCCTACTGGGTGATGCTCACGCCGAGTATTGCGCAAATTGCCTTGCGCTTCGGAGCAAACGATCTGGATGGCACGGTGGTGGAAGAGAAGATTTATCACGATGCCGGCGCGAAAACCTCGGAATTCACCCCGCGCGCGGAACTAGAACGACTGATCCGTGCCGCGGGGCGCGTGCCGGTCGAGCGGGATACTTTGTACCGGCCGGTAGAGCGAACAAAGTCGCCCGAAAGGCTTCCAGCGCCGCGCACCGACCTCGTTTCGCTGAGCCTCAACGTTTAAACCTCTTGCTTCGTAATATTCATCGCTTGCTAGTTTCCTTCCTAAGCGGTGACGCACTGCTAAATCGCGGACCTTTAGGTGCTCCCCGTCCTTTGAGGAATTCCTGACAGGCGGCGCAATTCCATCTGATGACGCGGTAACCGTAAATGCTGGGGGCGACGCCGTACCCGACCGGATTGGCCCGCGTTGGGAGCATCTCGCAGATTGGCTCTGTTCCCATCGTTTTAGCTGCGCACTGGATTCCGCAATGGGCTCCGCAAGATCGTGAGCGACGCGGGCTCGTTTTGCATTTGCACACAGAGGGCTCGAGAAGCCAAGCTTGTGCTGTTGCGCTCCCTATACTAAAGGAAGAACCCCGCCGTACCGTCCATTCATTCCGAGGGAGGCGCGAGCGCATGAGAAGAGTCCCGGCCGCACTGATGATTTGGTTTGCACTCAGTGCTCCTCTGCATCCGCAGGATGCACGGCAAGTCCAGCGGCAAGAGTGCATGGACGCGTGCATGCTGGAGCGCCCAAACGCGGACTTGCAGCGGCAAGAGGTGGTAGCGCTAGAAAAAGAGACCGCGCGGGCGATTCAGCATGGCGATGCGACGTTTTTTCGGCGCGTGTACAGCGACGATTTTAACGGGGTCCTATCGCGCGGCCAGACCGTGGACCGTACTTCGCTGATTGCGGCGGTTCAGGCTCCGGAAGTTAAATACGAATCGTTCACTGCATCCGACATAAAAGTCAGGTTGTATCGCGATATCGCGGTGGCCACCGGTACATGGTCCATACGGGCGACACTGAAAGGACAGCGAGTAACCAGTCAAATGCGCTTCTTGCATGTCTACCTCTATTCAGGCGCGGGCTATCACGTCATCGCTGGACAAGTGACTTCGCTTCCCCCCTATCTCGAGCAGCCGCTTTAGGCGGTGGTATACGTGGAGGCGCTACTCGTGGCGCAGGGCGACGATGGGATCGACTCGCATGGCGCGCAGCGCGGGAATATAAGCGGCGGCCAGGCCGACTTGAAACGGGACCGGCACGGGAAGTTGGCAGCGGGAAATTAGATCTGTAGCCCTATCAGGCGCATTAACTCGATAGCATTGCTTTTGGCCACCACGCCCTCGCGCAGCCTGTAATCGAAGCGCATCTTGCCTTCTTCCACGTAATCCTGAAAATGCATATTGCGCAGGTGGGATCCCAAGGTTTGGCCGATGCTGGTTAGCGTCAGGTCATGCGTGGTGACCATCCCGATGGCCGCCCGGCCGAGGAGTGCTTGCAATAAGCTCTCGGCCCCGATCTTGCGGTCCTTTGAATTGGTGCCCTCCAACAATTCGTCGAAGAGAAACAGCAACGGCAAATTCGAGCTATCGCTCAGACGGAATACGTCGCGGATACGCAGAATTTCCGTGTAAAAGCCGGAGCGTCCCTCCTGCAAGGAGTCCGTGCTGCGGATGCGTGTGCCAATCGCCACCGGCGTCAACCGCATGGACTTGGCGCGCACCGGGGCGCCGGCCATTGCTAGAACCGCGTTAATCCCTACCGTGCGCAGGAGCGTACTTTTGCCCGACATGTTGGAGCCACTGACCAGCAGAATGCGCGCGTTCCCGCCAAGTTGCACGCTATTGCGGATGCTTCGAACCGCGGGGATTAGAGGATGACCCAGCTCCTCCGCCTGGAAAATCGCCGCGGAACTCTGGGCATTCACAAATTTTGGAAATGGGTCGTCGGGATGTTCGTAGGAATAAGCGGCCAGCGACAGCAAGGCCTCCATCTCTCCGGTAATCTGCACCCAACGGCGCAAGCTGCGTCCGAAGCGGCTTCGCCAGGCTTCTGCGGCGAAGGCCACTTGCACGCTGTACAGGAATGGCAGCTCGGCCAGGTGGGCGAGCAAGCTGTGTTCCGCATCGATCCAGTACACGATGCGAGCAAGGTTTCGCGTGGCGCGCGACGCCTGTTGCGGGCCGGCCTTAAGCTCGTCCGAAAAGGCCCGCAAACGGGCCTCGGCGAACGACTCGCGCTCCACCCGCCGCAGAATCTGGGAGAACAAGAGAATCCCTTCCGCGTTGCACGAGATTCCATGAAGGACGGCCTGCGCTCGCTTCTCAAGAACGCTCAGCCAACCGGCATCCATGGCTAGAAGGATCAGCGTATCCCGGGAGGAACCGCCGGCGAAAAAATCCAGGATGGCTGCTGCGGTAGATAGCGCTAGCAGGACGCTGAGCAGTCGCCAACCTAATCCGGGCAAGATACGGGCTCCTTCGGCCCACCCCACCAACGATTCGGGGTCGAGCCGGATGCGCAGGTTTTCACCGGTTATCGCCATATCCTCACGCAACAGTAGTTTGTCTCGGAGCTCGGCGATAAGTCTCTGCCGTTCCAGAATAGTCTCCTGGGGCGAGGAGTAACGGAGCCAATCTGCTAGCTGGTTTTCTCCCATCGGGAGCCGTGCAATCGATAGCAGCTCAAATAGGCCGCCTCGTCCAAATAAGTCCAGATCCTCGGCATAGACATGCGGCTCGCCGCGAAATCGATCGCCGGTCTGTCCCAATCCCGTCCAGCGATCCTCCATGCGTGCGAACCCTTTTCGATAGAACTCTGCCGCTATTTCGGCCCCAGACCGGGCGCGCAGGATGAATTCGTGTAGAACAGATAACGCCAGGTAGGCCGTTAATGGCAGGGCCAGCCAATACCGCGGCATCAGCTCTTCCCCGATAGAAAGCCAACCGAGAATCAGTCCGGCGGCCATTACTGCGAGCTTGGTGTTTCCGGCCAGGAAGTGCTGCCGTTGCTTGGCAGCCACCGCACGAGCAAACCTTTCCAGGCGTGAGGAGTATTCTTGAGAGGGATTCGGCACGTTTCATTCACGCTGTAGCCGGTCGAGTGTACCTTGTGCGGCGGGCTCCGCACATTGCAATCGTTAAACTACAAAGGTATTTCCTTCCCGACTTTTCTGAGCACACGGCGGGCTGATTCAGGGGTTAAGGGCTGGGTAAGTCCGCACACGAGGAAGCTACAATGTATCAATGCAAGATGCGTTCAACATAACGCCTTCTAGTGGCGGAGTTTTTAAAAGCCCAGTGACGGCAAAGGTCGATTCGCCAGGACTCGCCTAGAACAACCCGTTGCCCAGACACTTTCGCATCTCCGCTCCGCAGGCTGCGTAGCGCAGATGTTCCTCGGTTGTAAAGGAAAGGTTTATGCGACCTGCCCAACGCAAATAGCGTTTGTTACTCCGCTCGGACTTGTAGAACAAGAACGATTCCCCGGCAAAGAACGCCGCGGTGATGAGCCCTTGCTTCGCCGACGAAGGGTGACAACCAAAAAAAGGATTATTTTCATACCCACCGCGATCTAGCACCCGTCGAGTTTCAATAGCGTCAAAAGTTCGAGCGGCGGCAAGCGCGCTGACGCCAATAAAAAACACGCGCCGATTGAAATGGAGTTTCGGCGCTTGCGGTAAGGTCTTGGTTTCCTGCGCGAAACAAGGAGAAGCGAACAGAACCGCAATAGCCAAAGGACGAAGATTCATAAGAGGCCTTATAACCTCAGAAGGATTCCCCATCTTTGGGACAAGTTCAGGTGGGAGGGCGGAAGTATTTCGCCTTCTCTGCAGAGGGTCAATCACAAAGTAAAGGGACTTCAAAGCGCCGTACTGTGAGTTTTGAAACCCTTCCCGGTTCACTGACCGTCTCGCCGTCCCCGCTGCCCTGGCCGAACGTCCAGTTAACCTTCGCAAGACATGCTGCGAAACGAGTACTAGAGCCGGGATAGCGGAGTTGCCCAAAATTGCTGCACAGCTGTTTTTTTAGGGATGACCCAAGGAGAAAAGAAATGAAGTCAAGAATGGCCATCGTCGGTGGCACCCCTCTCGTTTTGGCGGCCATCGGGTTTTTGGCAGGCTGCGGTAGCGGAAGCAGCACACCTCCGCCAGTCCCACAGATTCAGAATATTAACAGCTCCACGACGCCGACAAGCCCCCTAGGCTTGCCGATTGAGATTAACGGCGGCGGCTTTCAAGCTGGTCCCGGAAAAGTCAATTTTACGCAGGGAAGCACCTCGATTGATGTCGTGCCGGCGGCTTCTGCCTGGTCCGACACGGGCGCAGTTGCCGATGTACCTTCAACACTCACGGCACCAGGCACAGTGAGCGTGAAGGTGGTTACCTCGGGCGGCACGAGCAATGCGATCACGCTGAATCTTGTGGGCACGATTACGTTCAATCCCAGCCAAATGCAATGGGGAACCACTATGCTGCTGCCTAAGCCGATGACCGGCCTCCGTGCCGTGGGTCTTCCCGGGACCAGCAGTTCCAGCGCCTTCGCCATTGTCACCGGTGGCTATGATGGCACCGCCAACAACAAAACCGTGTGGGCGAATAATTTGAATCAGGATGGCACAGTGGGGAGCACAACGAACACCACCTGGACTACCATCACCACGAATCCGCTTCCGACAACGCTCGCGCATCACGCCATGGCGGAGGCAGACGATACCAATTCACTCGTAGCTGTCGGCAAGCGCTATATCTACGTCCTCGGTGGGCAGGTCAACTTTACTGACTCTCCAGGAGGGACCAACACGGTGTACATAGCTAGCGTGGACTCCACTGCTGGTACGGTCGGAACGTGGACCGCGTCCACTAACACTCTTCCGAAATCCCTCTTAGGCCTCACGGCCACCGTTCACAACGGATATCTCTACGTGGCGGGCGGCCTGGACACGAACGGAAATCCCGTGAAGGACGTTTACTCCGCGCCAGTGAATGCAGACGGCACGATTGGAACCTGGACGACTGCCACAAACGTGCTGCCAATTGCTAGGTCCTTCGGAACGATGTTCGTTTTCGGAGGCATCATGTACTACATCAACGGCGACCCGAATGCCTCCCTGCTGCCAAACAGTCAAGGTGTCGGCGACACCTCTGTGTATTACGCCAGCGCGGTGCGCGGCGTGGTTGGATCCTGGACTCTCAATGGGAACTCAACACCCGCCAATCGAGCCAAGGGCGTCCTTTACACGGCGTACGGCCAGGTCATCTCGGGCGAGGGCGTTTATAGTGGCAATCCGGGATCCAAGGAAATGGAAACCTCCACGGTCAACGCCAACAACACCACTAACGTGGCTCTGAACTCGTGGACCGGCCTCACTGGGACTACGGACCCGGGTGCCAATGTGTACAATGCGGCGGG
>Ga0070730_10003931_pt1 | contig 13184 bp, 12 predicted proteins | sample Coa_R1_3_FD_66447 | JGI IMG/M metagenome (GOLD analysis project Ga0070730, IMG submission 66447) | Surface soil microbial communities from Centralia Pennsylvania, which are recovering from an underground coalmine fire - Coalmine... | ecosystem: Environmental > Terrestrial > Soil > Unclassified ...
AGGATCTCGATCGTCTCCTCGACGCTCGGCTCGTCTACGTAGACCGGGGCGAAGCGGCGCTCTAACGCCGGGTCGCGCTCGATGTACTGGCGGTACTCGTCCAGCGTCGTGGCGCCGATCGCACGCAGCTCGCCGCGGGCCAGCGCCGGCTTCATCATGTTGCTGGCGTCGATCGAGCCCTCGGCCGCGCCGGCGCCGACGACGGTGTGCAGCTCGTCGATGAACAGCACCACTTCGCCCTCGGCCTGCCGTACCTCGTTCATCACGGCCTGCAGCCGCTCCTCGAACTCACCGCGGAAGCGCGAGCCGGCGACCAGCGCGCCCATGTCCAGCGCCAGCAGGCGCCGGTCGCGCAGGTTTTCGGGCACGTCGCCGACGACGATCTTCTGCGCCAGCCCCTCGACGATCGCCGTCTTGCCGACGCCGGCCTCGCCGATGATCACCGGGTTGTTCTTGGTGCGCCGGTTGAGGATCTGCATCACGCGGCGGATCTCGGTGTCGCGGCCGATCACCGGGTCGAGCTTGCCGTCGCGGGCGAGCTGCGTCAGGTCGGTGCTGTACTTGTTCAGCGCCTGGTAGCTGTTCTCTGCGCGCGGGCTGTCGACGCGGCGCTTGCCGCGAATCTCCTGCAACGCATGGTAGATGCGCTCCTTATCGACGTTGAAGGCTTTGAGCACGCGGCTGGACTCGCCCTCGCGCTCGTCGGCGATCGCGATCAGCAGGTGCTCGACGCCGATGTATTCGTCCTTCAGCCGGTTGGCCTCGGCATCGGCAGTTTCGAGCATGCGCACGAGGCGCGGCGTCACGTAGGGCTGCACCACGGGATACGCGGATTTCGGTGACTGGTTGAGGTGCGTCTCCAGCCGCTCGCGCAGCACGGGCAGCGGCACGTTCAGTCGTTCGAGGATCGCCTGCGCCAGTCCGCCCTCACGCTGCACGAGGGCGAGCAACACGTGCTCGACGTCCCACTGGGTGTGGCGTTGCTGGCGCATCATCTCCTGCGAGGCGCCCAGAACCTCCTGGGCCTGCTCGGTAAATCGGTCTTGTCTCATCATGGGGAATCGGTTCCTCGCTGGCAGTCCGGCCACTGCCGGCTGCGACTGGGATACTATGGGAGCGTGGGCAGCGCGCCCGCCGGGTTAGCCTGCGGTCTACGCCCGGCCCGCTCGTGCCGCGGGGAGCTGCGCCTGCCAGTGATTGGCACGGCACTGCTCCACTTCGGCGCGGAGCGCTTCGAGCTCGCGCTCGGCATCCAGCAGGTGCTGGTTCATGCGCATGATCACTTCCACGCCGGCCAGGTTGACGCCGAGGTCGCTGATCAGACGCTGAATCTGCCGCAGGCGGCTGATGTCGGAAGGCGAGTAGAGGCGGATGTTGCCGCGCGAGCGCGACGGTTCGATCAGCCCGACCCGCTCGTAATAGCGCAGGGTTTGCTGATGCATGCCGACCATGCGGGCGGCGATGCTGATCACATAACAGGGATCGTCTTCCCGGATTGCATCCTCGTTCACCGGGATTCCTCCTTCCTTCACACCGTCTCGGCGCCTGCCTTGCGCCGCGTGCGTGAAGGCGCTGGGGCGTGCCTTTTGGCCGGCCTCGGTCATGTGTGGCTCGGCCGGATGAATGTGTGGCTACGCGGTGCGCGCCGCGGCGGGCTGACGCAGCTCGCGTAACTCTTCGAAGAGCTGCCGCTCACGGGCGCTCAGCTCGCTCGGCAGCACCACGCGCACCTTGACGTACAGATCGCCGTGCCCGCTCTGGCCGAGCTTCGGCATGCCCTTGCCGGAGAGGCGGATGCTCTTGCCGTTCTGTGTGCCGGCGGGGATCTTTAGCGCCACGCGACCCGTCATGGTGGCCACGGTCACCTCCCCGCCCAACAGCGCGTCGTAAAGCGGCACGGGCGTCTCCTCGATCAGGTCGTCGCCGTTGCGCTCGAAGCGCTCGTTGGGCAGCACCGTGATCTTCAGGTAGAGGTCGCCCTTGGGCGCGCCGCCCGTGCCCGGCTGGCCCTCGCCCGCGATGCGCACGCGCGAGCCGGTCTTGACGCCGGCCGGAATCTTGACTTCGATGCGGCGCGGCTTGCTGACGCTGCCGGCACCCTCGCAGACGGCGCAGATCGCGTTGCCGGCGAGGCCGGTGCCGTTGCAGCCGACACACGGTTCGGTGATCTGAATCGAGAGCGTGCGCACGGTGCCGGTGTAGGCTTCCTCCAGCGACACGTCCATCGCGTGCTCGAGGTGCTCGCCCTTGCGCGCCGCGGGCTTGCGGCTGCCGCCGCGGAAGATGTTGCCGAAGATGTCGCCCAGCCCGCCTTCGTTGTCAAGGTCGGGCATCTTGAAGCCGCCGCCGCGCGAGGCGGTGCGGAAGAAATCGCCGGCGCTCTGCGCCTTGCGCTGCTGCTCCTCGATCTGGTCGGCGTACTCCCACTTGTCGCCGTACTTGTCGTACTTGCGGCGCTTCTCGGCGTCGAGCAGTACCTCCTGCGCCGCGTTGATCTCTTTGAACTTCGCCTCGGCGGTCTTGTCGCCGGGGTTCACGTCCGGGTGGTATTTACGCGCGAGCTTGCGGTAGGCCTGGCGCACCTCCTTCTCGGAGGCGTCACGCTTCACGCCCAGCACGTCGTAGTAGTTCTTGCCTGCCATCCCTGCGACTTCCTGACGCGGCGGCAGCTTTGCGGGCCGCCGGCCGCCTCGGCATGAGCCGAATTGAGTATCGCCACAAGCGACAACCTGATAATACCACACTCAGCCCTATTGACAATACCGTACGCCGGATGCAGGCTGGAGAGGCAAACCGGCGGTACGCGCGGCCGCCGGCAGCGCGGGCCAGGGCGGCTAGCGGTCTCCTGGTTTCCCTGCCGCCAGCCCGTTGCAGAAGCAAGATCAACCGAGGCCAGACCGGCAACGGGCCGCCTCGTCCTTTGAGGCGCCGCGCGCGCGACGGCTTCCAGCAGCCGGCCGGCCAACGAGGGAACAAGGTCATGACGATGCAGAGATGGGATCCGTACGGCGACATGCAGTCGCTGCGCATGGCGATGGACCGGCTCTTCGAAGACGCCTGGGTGCGCCCAGGCTGGGTCGGCGGCCGCGAGCACAGCAGCGGCATGCCGATGCCGATCGACATCACCGAGCACGACGAAAACCTGATCGTGAAGGCGTCGATGCCCGGCGTGAAGCCGGAAGACATCAACATCACCGTGCAGGGCAATCAACTTGTGATCCAGGGCGAGATGCACAGCGAGGAAGAGCACGGCCAGGGTCAGAAGGGCACCGTGCATCACCAGGAGCACCGCTACGGCCGCTACGTGCGCAGCATGACGCTGCCCTCGCGCGTAGACGCCGAGAAGGCCGAGGCGTCGTTCGAGAACGGCATGTTGAAGCTGACGCTGCCCAAGGAGGAGGCGTCCCGCACCCGCCAGATTCCGGTGAAGGGCGGCAAAGGCCAGCCGATCGAGGTAGCCTCGAAGCCGGCGATCGAGGGCGGCGGCCACCCACGGCCCGGCGGCGGTCAGACGCCGACGAGCGGCAACGGCTCGCGGACCGAGCAGCCCCGGACGACGGGCAATCGGACCTAGGCAGCCGCCGAGCGATTCTGCCTGCCCTCTCGCCGCAGCGCGGCGAGAGGGCATCTGGCTGCACGCGCCGCGGGAGCCCGTTCAGCGGTAGCGCAACAAGACCCGCGCCGGCGCTCCGTCTGCCCCTGCCAGCTTCAGCGGCAGGCAGAACAGCTCGCATGGCCCTGCCGGCGCGGCGCTCAGGTCGAGACCTTCGAGGATGATGACGCCGGCGCCGAGCAGCAGGCGATGCACGGGCAGCGGGCGGGCCTGCGCGATCGAGAGCCGGTCGATGCCGACGAGACGGACGCCGCGCTCGATCAGCCGCGAGGCATCCTGCCCGCTCAGCCCGGCATCGGGCAACATGCCGCCCTCCCACGCCCCACCGTCGTAGGTGCGCAACAGCAGTCGCTTGCAGCCGCGCGGCAACTCGTTCAGCACGTCGGCAGAGAATTCCGCACGGTCCCCAGCCTGTTCGGCAAGGTCGAGGACGAAGGCCGTCCCGCACAGCAGATCAAGCGACAGCGCGTCTACGCCCGCGCCGCCGGCAAAGCAGTGGGCCGGCGCATCGACGTGGGTGCCGGTGTGCGTGCCCAGCGCGAGCGCGGTGACGGCAAAGTCGGCGCCTCCGCCCAGCTCGGTCCATGGCCGCAGCTCCACCGGCGGGTCGCCCGCATAGACGGCCATGCCGGGCGCGATCGGCCGCGTCACGTCAAGCCAGCGCATGTTCGCTTCCAATCGTGCGCCAGTCCTGCAGTCGCCGCTTCGGACAGCCTGCCGGCCACCCGGTGCCCGCCGTCCAGCAGGCGTGGAGCGGGCTGCCGCAGCCGGAGCATACCGCCGGCGGCCGTCAACGACCAATCGTCCCTTATGTTTGATCGCCGCTTCGGCGTATGATGGAGCAACTTCGCCGCCCGAGGCGCGGCGGACCGCGATGGTGATGCGTGGGGACGGTGGGGGTGCAATGGTTCAGGACACGGCGCGGGACCGCGATGCGGCCAACCTGAACGAGCGGGTGCGTGAGCACAGCCGCTTCCTGACCGAGGTGCGGGCGGAGGTCGGCAAGGTGATCGTCGGGCAGGAGGCGCTGATCAGCCGCCTGCTGATCGGCCTGCTCACCAGCAACCACATTTTGATCGAGGGCGTGCCCGGCCTGGCGAAGACGCTGGCCGTGAAGACGCTCTCCGACGCGTTGCAGCTCAGCTTCGTGCGTGTGCAGTTCACGCCGGACATGCTGCCGGCCGACCTGACCGGTACGACGATCTACAACCAGCACACGGCCGAGTTCACCGTGCGCCAGGGGCCCGTCTTCGCCAATATCGTGCTGGCCGACGAGATCAATCGCTCGCCGGCCAAGGTGCAGTCGGCGCTGCTGGAATCGATGCAGGAGCGGCAGGTGAGCATCGGCGGCGAGACGTTTCCGCTGCCCGAGCCGTTTATGGTGCTGGCGACGCAGAACCCGATCGAACAGGAAGGCACCTACCCGCTGCCCGAGGCGCAACTTGACCGCTTCATGCTGAAGGCCGTGATCACCTACCCCAGCCGGCTGGAGGAGCGCGTGATCCTCGACCGTGGCATCAGTGGACACGTAGCCGACGTGCGCCGCATTGTCTCGCCCGAGGCGATCCTCACCGCGCGCGAAACCGTGCGCGACGTGTACATCGACGATCGGCTGAAGGATTACCTGATCCAGATCGTGTCGGCCACGCGCCGGCCCAAGGCGTTCCGCATGGAGTCGCTGGCGCCGTTCATCGCCTTCGGCGCCTCGCCGCGCGCCACGATCTTCCTGGCGCAGGCGGCGCAGGCGCACAGCTTCGTGGATGGCCGCAGCTACGTGACGCCCGACGATATCAAGGCGATCGCGCCCGATGTGCTGCGGCACCGCATGGTCATCACCTACGAGGCCGAGGCCGAGGAGATTACCACGGACGAGATCATCGCCCGCGTGCTCGCCGGCGTCGAGGTTCCGTAGTACGCATGGCGCACGGCGGCATGGCGTGCCGGGGCCGTCCTGCACCCGGCGCCCGCCGCCGGCTGTCCGTTCCGGGGTGGAGTGGTGGCGGACGAACCAACAACCGGCGCGAGCGGCGCCCTGCGGCCCGAGCTGCTGAAAAAAGTGCGGCGGATCGAGATCCGCTCGCGCCGGCTGGTCAACAGCCTGTTTTTGGGCGAGTACCATGCCGTCTTCCGCGGCCGCGGCATCGAGTTCTCCGAAGTGCGCGAGTACGTGCCCGGCGATGAGGTGCGCAGCATCGACTGGAACGTGACGGCGCGGCTCAACGCACCCTTCGTCAAGAAGTTCGTCGAAGAGCGCGAGCTGACGGTGTTGCTGCTGGTCGACGTCAGCGCCTCCGGCGCCTTCGGCACCGTGCCGCAGACCAAGCGCGAGGTCGCGGCCGAGATCGCCGCCCTGCTGGCGCTCTCGGCGATCAACAACCAGGACCGCGTCGGTCTGGTCGCGTTCAGCGATCGGGTGGAAAAATACGTGGCGCCGGCCAAGGGCCAGCGCCACGTCCTGCGGCTGGTGCGCGAGCTGCTGACGCTGGAGCCGGCGGGCCGCGGCACACGCCTCGCCACGGTGCTCGATTACGCCAGCACGATGCTAAGCCGGCGGGCCGTCGTCTTCGTGATCTCCGACTTTGTCGATGTCGGTGACTATCAGACAGCCTTGCGGGTGCTTGCCCGTCGCCACGACCTGGTGGCGATCGCGCTGACCGATCCACGCGAGCTGGAGCTGCCCGACGTCGGCATCGTCGAGCTTGAGGACGCGGAAAGCGGGCAGACCGTAGTCGTGGATACCTCAGATGCGAAGGTACGGGCGGCCTACCGCGATCAGGCCGACCAGGCGCGGCGCGAGCGCGCCCGTCTCTTCCGCCAGAACGGTGTCGATGCGATCGAGATCGGCACCGGCAGTTCCTACATCGAGCCGCTGATGGCGTTCTTCCGTGCCCGCTCTGGCGCGCCGCGAAGGCGGGCCGCGGGATGAGCAAAGCGTCGGCCGCACTGGCGGTCATGCTGGCGCTGCTTGCCGCGTGCGTGAGCGGGCGCTCGCTGCGAGCCCAGGATCTTACGCCCGTGGTCACCGTCACGCTCGATCGCAGCCGGGTTACCGTGGGCGATCCGATCGGGCTCACGGTCGTGGTGCGCCATGCGCCGGATGTGCAGATCCGCACCACCTCGATCGACGACCAGCTCGGTGATCTGGAGCCGCTTAGCTCTGAGCCGCCCCAGGATCGCGCGGTGAACGGGGCGCAGGAGCTGCGCCTACAGTACCGCGTCGCCGCCTATCACACGGGCGTGGTGAACCTGCCGCAGCTCACCTTCACGTATACATTGCCCGACGGCAGCAGCGGCCAGGTGCAGTCGAAGGGCCCGCAGCCGATCACGGTACAGAGCGTGCTGCCGGCCGGCGCCACGCCGACCGAGATCCAGGGCCTGAAGCCGCAGGTGTCCCTGCCCATTCCGGCGTCGCAACAGTTGATCTGGCTGGCCGGCATCGCCGGCATCGCTGCCGCGTTGGCGCTGGTTGCGGCCGGCGGCGTTTGGCTCTGGCGCCGGCACGGCCGCGTCGCACCGTTGCCGGCGCCGTCACAGGCCGCGCTGGCCCGCAGGGAACTGGACCGCATCATGGCGCTCGGTCTCGTGCCGAAGGGTGAGCTGGCCGATCACTACCGGCTGATCGCCGTCTGCATCCGCCGTTACCTGACCGAGCGTTTCGGCTTTCCCGCCGTGGCGCTCACCAGCGGTGAGTTGAGCGGGCGCATGGAAACGTTCGGAGTCGAGCGCTGGCCGGCGCGGCTGATCTCCGGCCTGCTGAGCGAGTGCGACGCCGTGGCCTACGCCCGCTACGTTCCCGCGCCGCCGCGCATCGAGGCAGACACCGCGATGGCATATGAGATCATCGACGCAACCGAAGGGCTGACGGCCGCGCGGCAGCCCGCCGAGGCCGTGTAAGCGCGCGGGAGGAACGGCGCGGTGTTCGATTCGGCGTACCGCCTCGACAGCCCGTGGATGCTGGGGCTGCTTGCACTGGTGGCGGCCGCGTGGTTGATCTCGCGTCGCTCCCGGCGGCGCGGCGGCGCCCTGATCATTTCCAGCGTCAGCAGCCTGCGCCCGGTGCGGCCCTCGTGGCGCATCCGCTACCGCTGGACGCTCACGTTGCTGCGCATTGTCGCCGCCGTCCTGCTGGTGCTGGCGCTCGCCCGGCCCCAGGTCGGCCGCGCCAGCGCCAAGATTCCCACGCGCGGCATCGACATCGTGATCGCCCTCGATCTGTCGGGCTCGATGCTCGACCCCGGATTGAGTTCCGGCAGCAAGCTCGATGGCGCGAAGCAGGCGATCAAGCAGTTCGTCGCACAGCGCAAGAACGACCGCGTGGGCCTCGTCGTCTTCGAGAGCGAGAGCCGTGTCGTCAGCCCGCTCACGAATGACTACCACGCGCTGGAGCAGCAGATCGACCAGGTGAAGAACGGCCTCTTGCCGGACGGCACGGCGATCGGCCTGGGCGTGGCCGACGCGATCAATCTGCTGCGCGGCTCGACGTCGAAGAGCAAGGTGATCATCCTGGCCACCGACGGCGAGAACAACCAGCATCGGCTGGAGCCCGAACAGGCGGTCGACTTTGCCAGGTCGCTCAACATGAAGCTGTACACGATCGGCATGCTGGCGCAGAACGAGACGCCGGCCACCACGCAGGTCGATGAGCGAGCGATGCAGCAGTGGGCCAAGTCGACGGGCGGCTTCTACGGGCGCGCGCAGACCGAGAGTCAACTCCAGCACATCTTTCAAACGATCAGCAGGCTGGAGACCTCACAACTCGAGCGGAACCATTACACCAGCTACGACGAACTCTTCGGCGTCTTCCTCCTGCCGGCGCTGGGTCTGCTAGTGCTGGAGGCAGGACTGGGCGCCACGCTGTTTCGTCGGGTTCCATAAGGACGCGGAGAGCCATGCTGTATCTCGGATTCGGGGCGCCGCAGCTCCTGCCGCTGGTTCTGCTCGGGGCGGCGGCCGCGGCGCTGTACCTCTGGGTCGCGCGGCGGCAGCGGCGCGCCGAGCAGCAGTACCGCGGCAGCGGCCCGGCCGTGCTGCGCGCCGCCTCAGTGAGTCCGCGCCGCCGGCAGCTCAAGGCCGCGCTGCTGGTCGCGGCCGTCGCGCTGCTCGCATTGGCGCTGGCACGGCCGCAGGTCGGCACGCAGCGGACGCTGTTTGAGCGGCAGGGCACCGACGTGCTGATCGCGCTCGATGTTTCGTTGAGCATGAGCGCGACCGACGTGCAGCCCTCCCGCCTCGATCGCGCCAAAGGCGCGATCTCCGCCCTGATCGACCATCTGCAGGGCGATCGGGTCGGGGTCGTTACCTTCGCCGGCGACGCCGCCCTGCGCTCGCCGCTGACCCAGGACACCGAGGCCGCGGACGCCGTCGTGCAAAGCGTCACCTTCAAAGACGGCGGCTTGCAGGCGGGCACCAGTATCGGCGCCGCCTTGCGGCAGGCAAGCGACGGCTTCACCGACGATCGAACCCGGAGCAAGTCCGTCGTGCTCGTCAGCGACGGCGAAGACCTGGGCGACGACGCGGCCCAGGCGGCGCAGTTCGTGCAGAGCGAGGGCATCGCGCTCGACACGATCGGCGTGGGCCTGCCGCAGCCCGCGCAGGTGCTGGCGCCGAATCCGCGTACCGGGCAGCTCGAGCCGCGCAAGGATCCCGACACAGGCGGCGACCTGATGACGACGGCGGACCCGGAGGCGTTGCGGCAGCTCGCGGCGCAGAATCGTGGGCACTTCTATAATGGCAACACCGACGATTTTGCCGTGCAGATCGCGGATGAGATCGGCCGTCTCGAGAAGACGAAGTTCGCCAGTGGGGAGGGAGATGTGCCGATCGAGCGCTTCCAGCTCGTCGCGGCGCTTGGGCTCGGCCTGCTGCTGCTCGAGCTGCTGATCCCGGCCGCGCGCGGCCGCCGGCGGGCCCTGGCACTGCCCCTGCCCTGGCCACGCAGGCGCGCCGCGCCGGCGCCGCGGGCGCCCCTCGACGGCGCCGTGGGAGGCGACTGATGGCTGCGCGACGCATCGCTTCCACCCGGCCGCGCCCTTCCCGGCGACTCATGCTGCTCATCGCCGCGCCGTTGGCGCTGCTGAGCATGGCCTGCGCCAGGCCCTCGGCGCAGAAATTGAACGACGACGGGAATCAGGCGTACGCCCGCGGCGACTATCAGCCGGCGCTCGACGACTACCGCAAGGCACAGGTGGCGCGTCCGGACCTGCCGGCGCTCACCTACAACGCCAGCAACGCGCTCTTCCAGCAGGGCGATTTCACGCGCGCGATCGGCGAAGCCCAACGTTCCGCCAACGCCGCCGACCCGGCCATCGCCGCCAGGTCCTACTACAGCGCCGGCGAGAGCTACTTCCGGCAGGGCAAGCTGCACGACGCGCTGGATGCGTTCAAGCACGCCCTGCGCCTCGATCCGGGCGACCACGACGCCAAGTACAACGTCGAGGTGATCCAGGCCCAACTCGATAAGGAGGCGGCGAATCTCGCGCAGATCCAGCAGCAAGCGCAGCAGAACCAACAGAACCAGCAGAATCAGCAGAATCAGCAGGGCAATCAGAACGGCCAGCCGCAGGCCGGCCAGGGTCAGCCGCCAAGTCAGAGCGGACAGCCGTCGCAGGGCCAGCCCCAAGCGGGACAGGGCCAGCCCCAGCCGGGACAGGGCCAACCCGGCGCAGCTCAGCCCGGCCAGGGGCAGCCGAGCGGCCCCGGGCAGCCCAGCCAGTCCGGCCAGCCGGCGCAGGGGCAGCCGGGGGCGAACGGCCAGCCAGGCAGTCCGACCGGCCAGCCGGCGAGCGGCAACGGTCAGCCCGGCGCCGCCGGCACGGCCGGCGCCGCGCGGCAGCAGCAGGCGCGGGCCTTGCAAGGCGAGCTGCAGGCGGCGATTGCGCAGTACAACATCGCGCCCAGCATCGACCAGGCGCTGCAAATTCTCGACATTCTCGCGCAACAGGAGCAGCTTACCCAGGCGCAACAGGCCGGCCGCACACCGCCCGGCGTCACCGACAAGTAAGGCGCAGCCGGTGAATCGCCCAATTGCCGAACCCGAATTGCGTGCCTATACGGACGCCGTCACCTGGCTCGAAAGCTTCATCCGGCCGATTACGGGCACGGCGCCGCAGAAGACGCCTGAGCTATGGCGGGAAGAAGGGCCGCTCCGACTCGCCCGCATGGAGCGCCTGCTCACCGTCCTCGGCCGGCCCGATCGCCGCTTCGCCGCCCTGCACGTCACGGGTACGTCGGGCAAGGGCTCGGTCTGCACCTACCTCGGCGCCGTGCTGCACGCCGCCGGCCTGCGTACCGGCGTGCACGCCACGCCCTACCTGCAGGCGACGGTCGAGAAGTTGCAAATCGACGGCCGCTACGTGACACCCTCCGACTTCGCCACGCTGGTTGCATCCTTCCGCGAGCTGTTGCGGGCCGATCCAGCCGCCCTGTCCGATCTTCCCTATCCCGCGCTGTCCGTTGGGCTGACCTATCTCTACTTCGCGCGCCGGCGGGTCGACGCGGCGGTGATCGAGGTGAGCACGGGCGGCCGCTTCGACTGGACGAACACCCTGCAGCCGATCGTCTCGGTGGTCACGACGGTCGGCCCCGATCATCTGACGGCGCTCGGTCCCACGCTGGCGGACGTCGCCTATCACAAGGCCGGCATCATCAAGAACGGCACGCCCGCGGTCACCGGCGTTTCCGGCCCCGAGCTGGCGGTGGTGGAAGTTGAGGCGCGGCTGCGCGGCAGTCCGCTGCTGCGGCTTGGCCACGAGTTCGGCTACGAGGTCCGCCGCTGCACGGAGCAAGGCGTGCTGTTCGACTTCCGCGAGAATCGCCCCGGCGGGCGCCGTCTCGACGGCCTGGAGTCGGGGATGATCGGCCGATATCAGGCGTTCAATGCCGCGCTCAGCGTGGCGGCGCTCCTTGCGGCGGAGGAGACGCGCGAGCGCGTCTCTGACGAGGCGTTGCGAGCGGGTTTGTGTTCGGCGCGGTTGCCCGGCCGCATGGAGCTGATTCAGCGCCATCCCGACGTGCTGCTGGATGGCGCCCACAACCCGCAGAAGGCCGCGGCCCTTGCCGCCTCGCTCGCCGAGATATTCCCCGATCGACGCCTTGTGCTGGTGATCGGCGCGTTGACAACCAAGGACGCGACCGGCATCATCGCACCGTTTGTCGGCCAAGCCCGCCAGATCGTCGTCAGCGTCCCGCACGTGCTGGGCAAGACCGGCGCAGACCCGGAGCGCATCGCGGCGCTGGCGCGAGGGCTCGGCGTGCCGGCGCGCAGCGAGCCGGACCCGGGAGCCGCCGTGCGCATGGCACTCGCGGAGGCACGTCCCGACGATCTGATCTGCGTCACGGGTTCGCTGTACCTGGTGGGCGAGGTGAGACGCCTCTGGGTGCCCGACGAGGCGATTCTCGCCAGCGGCAGCAGCAACCCGCCCGCGGCGTCGCTGAGCGTCGCGCCGTAACCCAGGCCAGCGCGCGGCGGACCGGCGCAGCCACCTCGCTGCGCCGGTCCGCCGTGATCGAGCACGCCGCTCAGCCGCCGGCGTTATTGCGGCATTGGCTGCGCGCCGCCGAACGGCGAGGGACGGCCGGTGCTTTCGGTCGCCACGCCGACATGGCGGTGCTCGGCCTCAAAGGTCCAGCCCAGGGCGATGACGCTGCTGACCACGCCACCCCATAGCCAGGTATCGGCAGCGCTGTTCCCGGCGAGGCCGGCGATGAAGCCGATCACGCCCAGGCCGAAGCCGAGCAGGCCGCACAGCAACGCCAGCGTGGCCAGGCTGTTGCTGGCGCCGGCCGCGGCGCTGCGCACACGCTGCAGCTCATCCGTCATCGCCGTCAGCGAGAGGACCGCGCAGATGATGCCGCTGATCAGCCAGACGTTGCCGGTTGAGTTGTCGGCGAGCCTGGCGATAAAGCCGACCGTGCCAAGACCGAGGGCGCCGAGCATCAACAAGGTGCCGATGAGTGCGTCAAAGCGGCCCACCGGCTCGCTCGTACGCAGTTCATCGAGCAGCACAGCCCCGGAGATGACGCCGAAGATCAGCGCGGCCAGATACCAGGCACTGGACGCCGAGTTTGAGGCGATGCCAGAGATCCAGCCGACGAAGCCGAAGCAGATCGCGGCGATGGCGAACAGGCTGCCCAAAGCCAGATCGACGGTTGATGTAAGACGACGCATGATGACCAGACTCCAATTGCAAGAAACGTAACCAGTACGCGGGGCCGCATGCTCAGCCGCCTGCAGGGCCCGCTGGCGGCGCGTGCTCCCGATGACCGCCCTCCTTCATCGCTGCTTTCGACCTCCCTGGCTAACCGCGCGGGTCGGTTCCGTCCGCGTACGTTGCATTGGCTCTGCACCAATTATATCCCGCTTGACACAACAAAACGAGGGCAGAGGAGTACGCCGGCCGGCGGAAATGCTACTTCCGCCGGCCGGCGTACTCCTCTGCCCTCGGTCGCTGGCTATTTGATGCGCAGCACCCGTTTGAACAGCCGGTTGCGCAGCCGTGCCCAACTGCTCGCTAGGCGCGACTGCTCCTCCGGCGAGAGCTCCTTGTGGCCGTAGCGCATGCGGGCGAAGCTC
>Ga0070730_10003932_pt1 | contig 13182 bp, 6 predicted proteins | sample Coa_R1_3_FD_66447 | JGI IMG/M metagenome (GOLD analysis project Ga0070730, IMG submission 66447) | Surface soil microbial communities from Centralia Pennsylvania, which are recovering from an underground coalmine fire - Coalmine... | ecosystem: Environmental > Terrestrial > Soil > Unclassified ...
ATTTTCGGGGTCAGCAAAATTCACGATCAATAAACAATTCTTGACTTGTGACGCAAAGTATCGGATAAAAGGAGAAATTTCCTCCCTGGGAAATTCCCCCGTTCGCTCCTTCGGCGAACAGGATCAGCGAACTCGGCCTCCTGGCTTTCTCCAAAGGGTTACTCGCAACTCTCGGCGCGTATTTCGTTTAGTTTCTTTCTGTTGCAAGCAGTTGGCTTCCCTTATTCCGAGCTGGGGTTCCTGCCCAGCGGTGTCTCTACACACTGAACGGGCCCATTATGGGGTTCAAATCTCGCGGAGGTTATACGTGGTATTTCGCAGTAGATTTTTCGCCGCCGTATTTCTAGTTCTTTTTCTTTCGCCACTATTCGCCCTGCAGCCTGCTGTCCACCATCCCCTCGACGCATTGACGCCAGAGGAGTATTGGAAGGTCTACAACGCTCTGAGCGGTGCCGGCAAGCTGGCTGAAAAGACTGTCTTCTCGAGCATCCTGCTGCGGGAGCCGCCCAAATCCGAAGTCCTCGCCTGGACTCCAGGTCAACCCATCGTTCGCAAAGTCGATGCCGTCCTGCTTACCGAGGGTAAGTCCTACGAGGCGGTTGTGGACATCACAGGATCCACTGGCAAGATCGACTCCTATATCGATCTCAAGAAAGACCAGGCCCCCGTCACTGAGGCGGAGATGCACGGCTACGACGATGTGTTGCGCAAGGACCCTCGGGTGATCGAAGCGCTCAGGAAGAGGGGTATTACCGACCTTCGCCTAGTCATGTGCTACGTCACTCCGGCAGGTTACGTTGGCTTGCCTGAGCAGACGGAAGGCCGCCGCATCGGCTGGGGCGGCTGCACCTATTCTTCAAATGCCAAGTACGGTTGGGATCGCGAAATCCCCGGCATCTTCTTCGTCGTCGACATGAACGAGAAGAAGATCGTCCGCTTTACGGATTACGGCATCGTGCCCATGGCTCCGTCGACCAGCATCTACGACTCCGATGGCGGACCGGCGATGAGTGGCACCAAGCCCATCTTGTCGTCTCAGCCCAATGGTCCCAGCTTCACCATCAAAGACGGCGAAATCTCCTGGCAGAACTGGAATTTCCGCTTCCGTCTTGATCCTCGCGTAGGTCCCGTCGTCAACCTTGTGACCTACAAGGATGGCGACAAGAAGCGCTCTGTACTCTACGAGGGCGAACTCTCTGAGATGTACGTTCCTTACCAGGATCCCGAAGAGACCTGGAACTCCCACGTCTTCCTCGACGCCGGGGAGTATTTCGTTAACACCGGTTCGGGAGGCATCATCAAGCCGCTACAGGCGGGCGTTGATTGCCCCGCCTATGCCACGTTCTTCAGCGGAACGTTCTTTCACGAAAACGGTACGCCCTATATCCGTCCACAACTGGCCTGCCTCTTCGAGCGCGTCTCGGGTGACCCCGTGTGGCGTCACTGGGATGAAGAAACCTACGCCGTAGCCGGACGCCCAACTCGCGAATTGGTCTTCCGCACTGTGGCTACCGTCGGCAATTACGACTACCTCTTTGATTGGCGTTTCGAGCAGGACGCTTCCATCACTGTGGGCATCGGAGCCACTGGCATTCTCGAGGTAAAAGCTGTCAAGGATCAGCGCGCTGATGGACCGCTCTCCGACGGCATTGCGGGCAAGGACACCGACGGCAAGCAAGTCGAGTTCGGTCAACTCGTCGCCCCCGGCATCGATGGCGTCGATCATGATCACTACTTCAGCTATCGCCTCGACCTAGACGTAGACGGCGTCAATAACAGCCTGATGGTCGACAAACTCGTCCCCTTCAAACTTCCCGACTCCGCACCCGGCCGTCACTGGATCTGGGCCATGAAACCCGAGATGGTGGCCAAGGAGGGCGATGCCAAACTCAACGTTTCCATCGAGCACCCAGCCATGTGGCGTTTCGCGAACGAAAATGTGAAGAACTCACTCGGCCAATCCACCAGTTTTGAGATTATGCCCGGCGAAACCGGCATAAGCCTGCTGCCCTCCACAGAATGGCCACAGAAGCGAGCCGGCTTCTCCGAACATAACTTGTGGGTCACGCCCTACGATCCCAGCGAGCGTTACGTCTCTGGAGTCTACGTCATGGGCAGCAAGGGCACCGACGGACTAACGGAGTGGGTGAAGAAGAATCGCAACATCATGAACACGGACATTGTTGCCTGGTACACGGTGGGATTCCACCACGTGCCTCGTCCAGAAGATTGGCCGCAGATGCCGGTCATGTGGCATACCTTTTCGCTGCGTCCGTTCCAGTTCCTGCCCAAGAACCCCACGATGGACCTGCCGATGGTGCCATGATGGCTCCTTGATTTTTCGGGCTGCTTCGACGCACGAGAGACAGCAAATGAACGGCCTGGGCCCGATTTGAATCCGATTTTTGTTTCGATCGGAGACGAAATCGGGCTTCAGGATTCAAGAAGCTCATGAGTTGAGTTACAGCCCGCGGTTTATTGCCGCGCTGCTGTAAGTCCATAGGGCTCAGGAGATTTGTACACCCTGAATCCAACTGCACTTATTCCAACCAGTGAGGTCCAAGTATGCATGGTTTGCTTCCGGTGACGCGCACTCTTCTTTCCCTCCGAATCGGCTTCCGATGTTTTTCCGCGTTCGTCTTATGTCTCGCAATTCTGATTGCCCCTCGCCTGCAAGCCCAGTCAACCTTCGGATCGATTCTAGGGACGGTGCATGATGCTTCGGGCGCGGTCATCCCCGGCGCTACTGTCACGCTTTTGAATACCGGAACGTCGGCCCAAAGGGTTGTTACAAGCGATGCCGCAGGCAACTTTCTCTTCAGCAATATCGACGTGGGCAAGTACAGCCTCACCATCACCTCGCAGGGCTTTGAGAAATATAGTCTTCCGGAGATCGCGCTCACTGCGCGCGAGACGCACCGCGTCGATGCCGTCATGCAATTGGGCGCGGAGAATCAGACCGTAACCGTTTCGGCGGCAGCAGAAAACGTCATCACCACCGAAGTTTCGAACCTCGCCGAAACCAAAATGGGTGAGGAACTTGTCGATCTCCCAGTTGCTATCTACTCCCGTTCGGCTGGATCCACCAGTCCCATCTCGACACTCACTACCGAAGCCGGAGTGCAGACCGATGACAGTGGCAATCTTTCCGTGATGGGCACGACTCCGGCGCTGCTCAGCGTTACGGTCGACGGCATCAGTAGTGTGGGTGTCGAATACTCAGGCCCCGTCAATGAGATGTTCCCCTCCTTCAACTCCATCGAGGAGATTCGCGTCAGCGAATCCAACAACAATGCCGAGTTCTCGGGTGTCGCCGATATCACCACAGTCTCAAAGGCAGGCACCAACAAATTTCACGGCGGTGTCTTCGAGAATCATGAAAACACCGTTTTCAATTCGGGGGTTCCAACACTGTTTGCAACCTCCAAACCGAAGATCATCATGAACGACTTTGGCGGTACGCTGGGCGGACCATTTAGCATTCCGCATCTATACAACGGTCACGACAAGTCCTTCTTCTTTATCAGCTTTGAAGGGCTGCGCTTGCCCCGGCAAAGCACGCTTGTGGAGAGTGTGCCGTCTATTGCCATGCGCAGTGGAGATCTGACGAGCTATTTGCAGAATCAGGGTGTCAGCGCCATCTACAATCCAGACGGCTCACAGATCACCGACACTTCGGCCGTCCCGGTATCGACCATCTCGGCAAATCTGTTGAAGTATCTCTTTCCTCTGCCCAATTCCGGTTCCGCCGATTCGTATTCCTACAACTACAAAGTCAATGTTCCGACGCCCATCTCCGCCAACCAGGGTGATGTACGACTCGATCAGATTATTTCCCCTCGCCAGTCCGTTTTTGCACGCTTTTCCTATAAGAATCGCCAGGTTGTCAGTGCGCCTACCATTAGCTGCCCTTCGTTCTGTCAGACGTCGGGCGACCCGTTGCTGGGCTCGTTTAACACTCCCGAGATCGACGAGGGCATGACCTTTGCCTACAACTACACGATCACCAGCAATCTGGTGAACGAATTTCGCGGTGGCTACAACGCGCAGCATACTTCCACCAATCAGACCTTCAGTACCCAGCAACTGCTGACAAATATCGGACTCACTGTTCCCCAGGTCGATACCTACTGGTCGCAATCGCCCGACGTGGTGATTACAGGGTTCAATCCCACCGGAGGTGGCAACCCCACGCGTCAGCGCGGTCAGATCATCCAGGCTCTGGACAACATCACTTGGACAAAGGGCAAGCACACCGCTAAGTTCGGCGGCGATTTCAAGCGTCTTACCGACCACGACGACAACGTCTTCGGTAACGATATGTCCGGTGTGTATAACTTTACCAACGGCCAGTCAGTCGGTATTGGCGACCCATACGCAGCTTTCCTCCTTGGGTATCCGGATTACACTGTCGATTCGACCGTCAACAAGCCCACCATGGATGGCCTCGGCTATTCCTACGCTGTCTTCGCACAAGATGACTGGAAGGTCACTCCGCGCCTTACGCTCAATCTCGGCCTTCGCTACGAACTGCATCCTCCGCTGAAAGAGACCAACTACAACACGGCATTCTTCCTGCCCGACTACAGCGCCCAAATTCAAGGCGAGACAGTGAATGGAGCCGTTGTCGTTCCCAATCAAAAGGCGCTCAGCTACACGGATCCAAACCTCGTCAGCGCCATTTATCCCACGCCGATCCTGACCGCTAAACAAGCCAACCTGCCGGAAACCCTGCGTTACACCTACAAGAACGACTGGGGTCCGCGCATCGGCTTCGCGTGGCGGGTCTTCGGTAACGACAAGACAGTGCTTCGAGGCGGATGGGGCCGGTTCATCGAGTCGCCACTTGGGTTTTCACTAGTCTCCGGCTGGGCTGTCCACGCGAGCTATGTCGGCAACTTCTATAACGGACCGACCTCGCAGACAGATTCCACTCCACTGCTGTCCTTCATCAATCCCTTTAATGGAGCTGCGGGCAGCGGTGTCGGCAGCGCAGGCTTCTATTATGCCTTCCCCATTCACTACACCGATCCCTCCGTGCAGCAGTGGAATCTCACTGTCGAGCAGGACCTCGGCCACGGGATCGGAGCCCGTGTCTCCTACACCGGCAGCCACGGTAAGGACCTCGAAGAATTCGTCGATCTGGATCAAGTGCATCCCAATACTGTCGGCTATAGCGTGGCGGGCGCTAGTCGGCCCTATCCTCTTTGGAGTGTCATTCAGAGCGTCGCCAACATCGGTGAGAGTAACTACAACAGTCTGACGGCGCAGATATCCAAACATTCCGGAAAGGCAGGGCAATTCGACGCGAGCTATGTCTTTACCCGTGATGTTGCCGATGCCGCAGGCGCGATTCCATCGGCAAATGTCGGGGCGGGCGGCAACTTCCTCACCGATCGTTTCCACCCTGGTCTCGACTATGGCAACGTGGCTTACGACCGCAGGCATCGCTTTCTCGCGACTTACCTGTACAACCTTCCATTTGGAAGAGGGCAGCGGTTCCTGAGCACGGGCGGCGCTCTCAACGCGCTGGTCGGCGACTGGCAGTTAGGTGGTGTTGCGATCCTCCAATCCGGTCCATTCCTCACCCCAACCGAGTCCACCTACGATCCTGCGAACACGAACATCCTTTCCACTATCTTCGCTGCTCGCCCAGATAGGATCAGCGGTCAATCGCCCTATGCCGCGCATCGCACCACTTCCGCGTGGCTCAATCCCAACGCCTTTTCTTACACTGACCTCACGCAATACGACTCTGTAGGTAACCCCACCGGTGTGGGGATCGGACGGTTTGGAACCGCCCCCGTAGGCGGCTTTACCGGACCTGGCACCCAAAACTTTTCTCTTTCCCTGATGAAGAGCTTGTCCTTCACCGAGCACGCGAAAATGCAGATCGGCGTCGAGGCTGCGAATGTCCTTAATCATCGGAACTACGAACCGCCCGCTGTCGCTGTGGATCAGTCCTCCTTTGGCTCCATCTCTGCCTTGCAGACAGCGGAGGGGGCCGGGCCACGCAGCCTCCAGCTTTCCGGCCGCATCACCTTCTGAAGTGAGGCGGAACCAAAGATAATGCCCCGCGGATTTTCGTCTGCGGGGCGTTCCTTTTCGATTAAGACGGGACGGCCAGAGAAGGCCGAACCCTTGTATTTATGCTTACTGACTGCTGCCTTCAGTCAGTGTGATGATGCGGTCAACACCAGCCGGGGGAGGAAATTTCTCCACCTTGCCGCTGGGCCAGTGCACTTCGATGCCGTCGACCATCGTAGCCCCTCCCAGGCCAAAATGCGCTCGCGGATCGTTGGTCGAGATATAACTTCCACCGCTCAGCACATCCGCCCGCTGCCGCATCTTGTTTGCGGTCACGTATACCGTGGCCCCCACTGCGTCGCGTGGACTTTTCGGCCCTCCTACGAGCTTCAACTCCAGCCAGTGATTGTGGTCAGCGCTCACGTTGCGCAGGATGACCGGATGCTGGTCCTCTACATTGATCACGGCATCCAGCTTGCCATCGTTGAAGAGGTCGCCGACCGCCAATCCCCGTGCGGGAATCACTACGGCCAGCCCGGTTCCTTCAACTGCCGGTACAGTCTCAAACTTCTTTCCGCCCAGATTGTGAAAGAGCTGCGGACGCTGCGCCCATGACGTTCCCCAGGGGTGCTGATCAACCTGTGGATACACGTGGCCGTTGACGGTGAGCAGATCCTTCCAGCCGTCGTTGTCGTAATCCAGAAACGCGTCGCCCCAACCGAGGAAGGGAACTGAAACCTCGGCAATTCCCAGCTGATAACTGATATCGGTAAAGTTGGCGTCGCCCTCGTTGCGGTAGAGAGGCTTGTAGTCGTCTGAGAAAGTCGTGTTGTAGATGTCGAGCTGGCCATTGTTCTCGTAGTCGCCAACAGCAATGCCCATTGAGGCAGTCTCGCGCCCGGCTTCATTGAGCGCGTAGCCTGAGGCATAACTCACATCTTCGAAGGTTCCATCGCCCTTGTTCAGATAGAGATAGTTGGGCGTCGAATCATTGGCTACCAGCAGATCGGGCTTGCCGTCATTGTTGATGTCCACAAACACCGTGCTCAATCCAAAATAGCCCGGTAGGTCGGCTACGCCCGCCTTCACGCTCACGTCGGTGAAAGTTCCGTCGCCGTTGTTGTGAAAGAGATGATCCGGCTCGCCCTTCAATCCATGAGGACCGCAGTTCACTGGTTCGCCGCGGAAAGAGCAGAATGCGAAGGAGACACCGTCGGCTCCGCTGACCGGAGGATGTTCGCGATCGAAGTGGACGTAGCCGGCGACGAAGAGATCGAGACGGCCGTCGCCGTCATAATCTCCCCATGTCGCGCCTGAAGACCAGTTGCCAAGCGTCACTCCTGCCTTCTCCGCGACGTCGGTGAACGTCCCATCGTGGTTGTTGTGATACAGCCGGTTCTTGCCGTAGTTGGCCACAAAAATGTCAGGCCATCCATCGTTGTCGTAGTCGGCAATCGCCACGCCGAATCCCCAGCGATCGTTGGCCACGCCAGCCTTCGCTGTCACATCGGTGAACGTCCCGTCATGGTTATTGTGGAAGAGCGCGGCGTGCGGTGGTGTCTCCTTACCATCCAGCGCTTTGAAGGTCGATCCATTGACGAAATAGATGTCCATCCATCCGTCATTGTCGTAGTCAATCAGGCCCACGCCAGAGCCATCTGTCTCCAGGATGAACTGCTTGTTTTTGTCCCCCATGGTGTGGGTCCAATGGGTCACTCCGGCTTTCTCCGAGACATCCTGAAAAATAACCGGCCCAGAAGAGACAAATCCCCCCGCGGTAATGGGCCGCTTCTGACTATCAAGCTGAATCGGATGTGGAGAACTCGGAGCCGTGCCGCCGGAGGGCGTTTGGGCCGAGAGAACGAATGGGAAGAGCAGGCAGGAAGAAATCCCCAGAACAGCGCGTACACCAGAGACCAAAGACATGCCCAAAAGTATACGGGCTAAAGTAGGAGACCGGGAACCACCGGAAGTTGGAGTCGCATTTCCGATGCGCGGTGGGTCATTCCTCGCCAAGTTCGTAAGGGACCGTAAACCGTCCGATCTGGATCAGCGCCTTATCGCTTGGAGGCCAGATGCGCAGCGACTCCACGCGGCTGTTGCCGGCCATCTTGTGCGCGACCGCCGTGCCCACCAGCTTGCCTGAATGCGCTTCATGCAAATGCACGCTTAGCGATTCGCCATCCCGCTCCCGCTGCCACCCAAAGACATACTCTCCAGGAGCAAGGTTGATCTCGCCGATCCGCACTGGCGCTTGCACGATGAGGTAGTGGGAATACTTGCCGTCGGCCGAGTAACCAGCTGTAATGAGCACCACACCGGCGATGAACCGGCCTTTGCCGTCAGTGATCCCGCTGGCGGTCCGCATTTCGGTTTCGATATGTTCCTTTTCGACGGGCGCGCGAGCCGGCAACAGGACCGCAAGCTCCGCGTCCGTAGCCGGTCTCCATGTGTTTTTCTGCGCAACCGCAGGGGAAGCAAAGGCCAGCAGCACGGCCAACGCAATGGTCATAGCGACAATCCCAGGCACGGCAGCTCGCCGTCTCAATCTAAGGCTGTTCATAGTCGAATATCCCCATGTGTATCGAGTTGCACTAGCCCACGCTGTATTGCTGCAGTCGCCGCCTGCGTCCGGTCGGCCACCCCCAGCTTGCTCAGCAGGTTGTTGATATGCGTTTTCACTGTAGCCTCAGAAATATCCAACTCGCTGCCGATCTCCTTGTTGCTCTTGCCACGCACTATCTGTTCGAGTACATCTTGCTCGCGGTGGGTGAGCTGCTCCGTCGCCATGCGCTCTGCGAGCTTTTGCGCAATCGCCGGAGGGATGCAGGACTTGCCCGCATGTACCGAGCGAATCGTCGAGAGCAGCACATCTACCGTCATGCCCTTCAGCAGGTAAGCACGCGCCCCGGCCTGCAAGGCACGATAGATATCTTCATCGCCATCGTAGGTGGTCAACACGATAAAGCGCGCGTTCGCATGATCGGCGCGCACGCGTTGAATCACTTCTACCCCGCCCATCTTCGGCAGGCGAAGATCGATGAGCGTCACATCCGGATGCAGCGTCTCGAACTCCTTGATCGCCTCCTCGCCGTCCGCTGCCTGGCCAACCACTTCCACACCGTCCACCACGCTGAGCAGGGCAATCAACCCCTGACGCACAACATGATGATCTTCTACCACTAGGACTCGAATTGCGCTCGACATCGATACCACTCCTTGATTTTGCTCTATGGTTTTGTACCTGAAAGTTCTGAAGGACTATTCCTATTGCGACTTTGAGCCTCTGGTGCAGGCACTTGAAGCTTCACGGTTGTCCCCGCGCCAGGCTCACTTGCAATCTCAATCTCTCCTCCTATAAGGGCCGTGCGCTCCTTCATGCCGGTCAGCCCGTAGTGGCCCTCTGTTGCTTTGCTGGCTATGTTCCCTGCACTCTCTTCGCCCGATTGTGCAAACCCTCGACCGTCGTCCGTCACCGAAAGCGCGAGCGCTCGCTCGTCGTACTCCAGACGTACAGACATGCGGCTCGCCGCCGCATGTCTCTTTACATTCTGAATTGCCTCCTGCGCGATGCGGAGTACTTCCTGCTCGACATCGGGCGCAAGTGCCCGAAAGGCGCCGTGTACTTCGAGGTCGGCTGTCAGCCCGCGATCCTGTGCCTGCTCTACTAAACGCCGAAGACGAATCGGCAACGTCTGCTCGTCTGAATCCTGAGAGCGTAGAGCCCAGATCGACTGCCGCGCATCATTCAGTCCCTCGCGGACCAGCCCTTGCGTCAATGCCAGATGCTTCGCCGCTGCATCGCTGCGATTGTGCTTTAGCAACTCTCCCAGAATCTCCAACTGCAGCGAGATACCCACGTATCCCTGTGCCAGCGTATCGTGAATCTCGCGTGCAATCCGGTTTCGTTCTCTCATTACCGCGCGCAACTCCCGCTCCACGCGTATGACACGACGGCGGAAGATGAGCAGCACCAGCGCCGCCACGAATAGCACCAGTAATACACGAAACCAGACCGTCTGATAGAAATGCGGGAGCAATTCAAAGGGCATTACGGCTTCAGAAAAATCATCTCCCGAGCCAGACTGCGAATCACCCATTGTCGCGCGCACCCGGAAGCGATAGCCTCCCGGCGGAATGTTGGTGTAATACGCGGTACGACGCGTGCCGGCGTCGGTCCATGCCCGGTCGAATCCTTCCAGCATGTACTGGTAGCGCAGCTTCTGCGGAGCGGCAAAGCTCAGCCCGGCATAATCGAACTGAAAGCGCAAGTGTCCCGCTGTAATACGACTCCCTGCTCCCTTGTCCTGGTCGTCCACGGCAAAGCGTTCGATAGCCATGGGAGGTGGCCCGAAAGCCGCCGCAATATGTTTCGGATCAACGACGACTACGCCGCGAGGTGTTGTAAACCAGAGTTGCCCATCCCGTGTTCTCAACGCTGTCGGATGACTGTTGCTGCTCGTCTCCCGGCTGCGCAAACCGTCGGCCGTTGTGAAATATGCGGCATTTAATCGGCACGACCGGGCCTGAGCGCAGTCAAGCAGTCCCTGCGCGGCGATACGCGTCAGGCCCGTACTGGAGGCAATCCAGAGGTGGCCCAGATCATCATCCAGCACCGCATGAATCGCTGCCGGCACTCTCTGCCCGTCGCGAACAGTAACGAACCGCTTTCCATCCCAGAGGTTGAGCCCGTCACCCTGAGTGCCGATCCACAGCATTCCGTCCGCCGTCACGTCGAGCGCGGTAATCACATTGCTCGACAATCCATCCGCGGTTGTGTAGTTATGCAGCTTCCCCTGGTGCAGCCTGGTGAGTCCGTTCAGGGTGGCGATCCAGAGGTCGTCGTCGGCTGTCCGAGTGAGAGCTCCCACCAGGTCGCTTCCCAGTCCATCTGCGCTTGTGAAGCTCTGGAGACGGCCGCGGTCCATGTGCGTGAGTCCGCGTCGCGTGCCAATCCACACTGAACCGTCCGGAGCTACCAGCAACGAACGAATAAAGTCGTCCGGAAGGCCATCTGCTGAAGTAAAGCTTGTGACGCCATTCGGTCGAACACGATTCAACCCATCCGGAGTGCCCACCCAGAGGTCGCCATTCGGAGCTGCAGCCAATGCCAGGATCACATTGCTCAACAATCCATTGGCCGTGGTGAGGTTGGTCGTCACTCCATTTGCCAGGCGATTCAAGCCGCTCTCTCTCGTGCCGATCCAAAGCGTTCCCTTCGCATCTTCCACGACGGCCGTGGTTGAATCGGAGCTGAGTCCCTCACTGCTGCCAAGGACATGAAAGCGCGCATCTCTCAGTATATGGAGACCGGCGGTCTCCGTGCCGACCCAAAGATCGCCCTCCCGGTCCTCCAGAAAGGAAACCACCGCATTCGCCGCCAGCGGATCGGTCGGTGGCAGCAGCTGTACCGTGGCGATGTCCCCCTCGCCCACGGAGATGCGCGCCATGCCCCGGTTGGTCCCCACCCAAAGGCATCCCTCACGATCGGCGAAGACTGACTCTATCCGCGAACCGGGCAGTTGCTTTGCCACTACAAATCGGCTTACTGTGCGGCCATTTTTAGGGGCGCCATGAGGAACTACGACCGCGCTCTTGCTCGCCGCTACGATCGTCCCATCCGCCATCTGTGTTAGAAAGCTCACTCCGTCTTCGGGCAGATCGGCCTTGGTGAGAGCCGCAGTAATGCTTCCTTCATGCGCACGGAAGACGCCGCCTGGCATGGCGATTAGCACATCCCCTCCTGGCACTGTATAGACCAGTGAGGTTTGCGTATACGCTGCCCGCTTAGCCGTGGCGATCGCACCCGTCGCCGCGTCAGTCTCGGGTCCGGGAAGCCAATGTCCCTGCCGGAAAACAGCTGCACCGCGCGTCGTTCCTATCCACAGACCCCCATCCCCGGCCGCGGCCATCGAAGTGATTCCGCCGCCCGGCAAGCCATTTTCGGCGGCGATCTGCTCAACGTGCTGGCCGTTCCAACGCGCCAACCCCAACTCAGTCAAAATCCATACTGCGCCGTCGGCCGTCGGCACCAGCTCGCGAATCGAGTTGCTCTGTAGACCCTCATGCGTGGTCAGTAGGGTCAGCCGGCTATCCTCCCACAGCACCAGCCCATCGCCTGTGCCGATCCACACGCCACCATCCCGCGTATCCAGCAGGCAACGAATTTCAGCATCCGGAAAGGCGGCCGTCGCTGCGTGATCAAAGATGCGAAAACTTACGCCATCGAAGCGAGCCAAGCCCAGCTCAGTTCCGGCCCAAAGAAATCCGTCGCGCGATTGCAGCAGCACCGGTACCGTGTTTTGCGGAAGCCCGGTCTCCATGGTCCAGGATTGCCTCGCCAGCCGTCCCAGCGGCGTAGTCGGCTCAAGGGCATGGCTCACCGTCGCCATCGCCAAAGCCATAGCAAGGCAAACCGTAGACCCTGACCGAAAACAGAAGTGCATATCCAGCAATCCAACACGGACTGAGCAGGATATGCAACAGTCCTGACCACAAAAAGCACCCCTTTTCGCATACAGGCGGCACAATTATTTTTCGCGCCCCGGGAGCATCCATCGAACGGTGGACATACGCATCAGCCCTCGGGTCCATGACAGGCCGCAGTCTCGGCTTTAACGTGAATGAGTCTCTTGACTTTATGGGCAGCGGCGCCTCTCGCGTGCCGCTGCCCAATTCTTTTGCGCTACACGGTCGAGTGCCGTCGCACCGGAGTGGGTTTCAGAACCGGTTAGACTGAGGACGGACGAATCTCCCCTGGGCGGATCGATGAGCTTCGCAGACCTGAGTCAAGTTCGCATTTCGTATGAGCTGACCGGCGACACCAGCTTGCCGGTGCTGGTGCTCTCGCATTCGCTGGGCGTGAACCTCGGCATGTGGGACCCGCAGCTTCCCGCGCTCGCCGCAGGCTTCCGTGTGCTGCGCTACGACACCCGCGGCCACGGAAAGTCTTCTGTTCCAGCTGGGCCCTACACGGTCGCAGATCTCGGCGGCGATGTGCTCGGCCTGCTTGATCTCCTCGATATCGAAGAGTTCAGTTTCTGTGGCCTGTCGATGGGCGGCGTCGTCGGGCAGTGGTTGGGCATCCACGCACCGGGCCGCCTGTGCAAGCTGATCCTGGCCAGCACGGCTGCCAAAATCGGCAATGCAGAGACC
>Ga0070730_10003934_pt1 | contig 13179 bp, 12 predicted proteins | sample Coa_R1_3_FD_66447 | JGI IMG/M metagenome (GOLD analysis project Ga0070730, IMG submission 66447) | Surface soil microbial communities from Centralia Pennsylvania, which are recovering from an underground coalmine fire - Coalmine... | ecosystem: Environmental > Terrestrial > Soil > Unclassified ...
CGCGCCGGTAACCGGCGAAGTGCGGCAGCACGCGCGGGCTCGTTGGGGAGTGGACGAAAACGTCAAGCTTCTCGGATGCGCCGGAGTACTGTCGCAGGACAAAGGCCAGGAGTGGGTGATTCGCGCGCTGGCGCAACTGCGCGGCGAATTTCCCGGATGCAAATTGCTGCTTGCCGGAGAAGGCTCGTACCGTGAAGAACTACAGCGATTGGCGGCAGAGCTGAAATTGCAAGACGCAGTGATCTTTGCGGGTTTTGTGCGCGACGTAGAAAACGTGTATCGCGCGCTGGATGTGTTTGTGTTTCCGGCGCTATTCGAAGGACTAGGCACTTCCCTGCTGGCGGCCATGGCGCATGGCGTTCCTTCGGTGACCTATTTCGGCTGCGCGTTGGGCGAGATTGTGGAGAACGGCAAGAGCGGATTGCAGGTCGAGCCGAAAAATCCAGGCGCATTGGCTAAAGCGATTCGCAGCATCCTCATCGACAACGACTTCGCAACCCGTATGAGTGCCACAGGCCGTGAAAGAATTCAGAAAGTCTTTTCGGCAGAACGCATGGTCGAGGAAACCCTGCGTCTCTATCGCGACGTTGCCTGCTGAAGGCGCTTCTCGACAAATCACTTCGGAATATCGTGCGCACAAAAAAGAAAGCGCCGCGCGAATCCTTCTCAATCCGCACGGCGTTTCAAAATTTTTTACTACGCGCTAGTTATCTGCTTTCACGAGATTCGTCGGTTCCCCTCCCTTCCGCTTCGCCGTTGGCCAAGCTATCTGGCATTTTGAACAACCCATCGTCCCCGCGGCTCGAGGAACTCCACGCCGACGGCAAAGCCGTCGCCTTGCATCGGCTGGCAGTAAGCCACCCGGGCCGAGGAACGAAACTCTCCGGAACGCGAAATGAAGGTGAGCCGATCGTTCTGCTCCCAACGGCGCGAACTTACAACTCGCGCGCCACGTTCGCTGACATTTTCCGTAAATGTTGATTCGGCGCCCGGCGCCTGCCGGTTGCCTTCGAGATACACGCCAATTTCCATGGGAATGCGCCGCTCGGTGCGATTGAACGGATGGACCTGTTTGCGGGGTGGGTTCATGGTCTGGTCCATTCCTCAGAGGCACGCGGCGATGCGCGAGAGATTTTTGATGCTGTTACGGTTGCCGTGCTTCATGCGGTAAAGAGCGCGGTCGGCGGCGGCCAGCAATTTTTCTGGGGTGTCGCCATCTTCAGGAAAAGTTGCGGTTCCCGCGCTGGCAGAGAGCGTGGGGGTTTCGCCGTCATTGGTCATTTTTTCGTGGATGCGATTGACGATGCGCGAAGCGATGTCCGAGCCGGCTTCCGGAAACACGATGGCGAACTCGTCGCCGCCGTAGCGTGCAGCGGTGTCAATCGCACGGCAGTGATTGCGGAGAATTTTCCCAAGGCGCACCAGCGCGCGGCTGCCGGTCAAATGGCCGAATTGATCGTTGATGGTTTTCAGGCCGTCCATATCAAAAAGCACCACGCTGAATGGGCGCTCGGTGCGGCGCGAACGGTCGAGTTCGGCTTCAATCACACTGAGCAGGCGGCGGTAATTCGCAAGACCAGTCAGAGGATCGCTGACAGCCAGAGTGCGAACCTGATCGAAGAGGCGCGCCTGGTCCAGCAGCGCTCCAGAGAGCATCACCACAAAGCTGACCGTCTTGGTCAGTTCGGCCAGAACGAAGGGGCCATCCAGCAAATGTCGCGAAAAAGCCGCAGCGACGTGGCAGATCACGTTCATCGAGGCCACCAGGAAAAGCGAATAATCTAAAACCGAGGCGGACTCTTCGTTCCGCTTGATGCGAAGCAAGAAGGCAACTGCGGCGATGAGATACAGCCCGGCGGGCAGCAGGTCCCACACGCGCGAAAGAACGTGCGAAGGATGAGCGATCGGCGCCGAAGGCGCGGCGAGAAACGCTGCGCTGGTGGCGTATGCAGCCAAGGCCACCACCAACAATGCGATGGCAATCTCTTTGCTCGGCTGGCGTGCGGTTGGCGTGTACTTTTCCACGCCCAGAGCCGCGAGCAGCAAAACCGCTAACAAGGTGCGGCTGACCATCCAGCCCATCGGAATGTGCAGACCGGCGCCGCCCATGTGCAGAACTTCGTTGAAATGAAAATAACCGACCGTCTCAATCAAGCCGGAAAGTACGAAACCAAAGGAAAGAATGAGTGCGGTGCGATCATGGGTGCCGCGGAAGCGAACCAGGGCGTTGGCCGCGTAGCAAAAGCTGAGAAGAGTTCCGCCAACCTCGAGGTAAAGGTAGGTTTGGTAGCTGCCGGAGACGTCGGCGCTACGGAGGATCGACAGTCCGACCAGAAACAAGATCGAGGCGAGCGTAACTCCACCTGCCCAGACCACAGAGGGCCGGTTCCGAAGACTTTCGACGATTTTGGACCAACGCCCCACGAAAACCCTCAATTCCCTACAAAACCCTGCAAGCCCCGGTAAATGCACGCGAACAACCGAACGCGCCGCCGCGAGGCAAGAATTAAGTACCTGATAATAAAAGACTTATTATGGCTGTGAGACAGGGTGAGAATCACGAATCGCATAGGCGAGACGCCGGGAAGGGGCAAAATCGCAAAAACAGCGCGAACTAAGCCATTTGTTCCGTGAGAGTTACGTGGGGATTAGGCACTTTTCAACAGGCAGGGGCGCGGACGTCTCAGGCTGAGACCGTCTCATCACATCTGTCGCATCGAAACTGCTAGATTTTGGGCTTGGGCGGGGGCAAATCCCGCGCAACGACGGGGTCGGAGAAGCCGGCGGCATTGTGAGAACCGTCACAGAAAGGCTTGTTTTTGGAATGGCCGCACCGGCAAAGTCCGATGGCGGTTCGACCTGCGAGGCCAAACGGCTTGCCCTGCGGATCGACGATTTCGAAGTCGCCTTCTACGCGGATATTGCCATTGTTATTGATGATAATTTTTGTGGCGGGCATTCGGTCTCCGGGGCGCCAGCAGAGGCGCGCAGTGCAGAATCATAGCTGAACGATAGAGAAAGCGCGAATCGCGGACGCACGGAGAGCGTCCAGAAGAGCTTGCAGTCGAACTAAGGGACTGCAATTTCGCGCAGAGCGCCGGTAGTCACGTCGTAAGCGTAGCCACGCACTTGAATCTGCTTGGGCAGAAACGGATGCTGGCGGATGCGCAGAACCTGTTCCGCAATGTTGTGGTCGATGTCGCGAAATGCGTGAAACTGCAGGTGCGACGCATCGCGCCCGGTTTCGGTGGATAGTCTCCAACGAAACTCCTCGTCGGTGATGGACATCAAGCCGCACTGCGTATGCTGGATGATGGCGATGGCGCGAGTCCCTAACAAGTGCGTGGAAAGAATCAGCGAACGAATCGCGTCGTCGGTGGCGATGCCGCCGGCATTTCGAATCATGTGGGCATCGCCCACCCGCAGCCCAAGCAGTTGCTCGAGGTCCATGCGCGAATCCATGCAAGTGAGAATGACCAGTTTCTTGACGGGCGGCGTTTGCAAATGGCCAAGGTCAAAGCGCTTGGCGTAGCCTTTGTTGTGCTCCATCAATTCGTCGAAGATGTTCACGGCCGGGCGAATTCCAGTTTGCGACATGATCAGTATTTTGGCACAGTTGGATCGACTTCATCCGACCAGGCGAGAATCCCGCCCTTCAAATTGTGAATTTTGCGGAAGCCTGCCTTACGCAGGAAATCGACGGCTTCGGCGGAGCGCTTTCCGCTGCGGCAGTGAGCGACAATCTCGCGCGAGGAATCGAGTTCGTGCACGCGGCGCGGCAATTCGCCGAGCGGCAGCAAGTGTCCCTTGAGATTGCAGATCTGGTATTCGTGGGGTTCGCGCACGTCGAGAATATAGAGGTCATCGCCGCGATCGAGGCGAGCTTTTAGTTCGCGCGGGGTCATTTCGGGAACTTTCAAATCGGGAGCAGGAGCCTCTTCGCCGCGTACGCCGCAGAATTCGAAGTAGTCAATCAATTGATGGATGGTGCGGTTCTTGCCGCACATCGGGCAATCGGGATTCTTGCGCAGCTTCAGCTCGCGGAACTTCATGCCCAACGCATCGAAAAGCAGCAACCGTCCGACCAGGCTATCGCCAGAACCAAGAATCAGCTTGATCGTTTCCATCGCCTGGATCGAGCCGACGATTCCCGGCAGCACGCCAAGCACGCCGCCCTCAGCGCATGACGGAACCAGTCCCGGCGGAGGCGGTTCTGGATACAAGCAGCGGTAGCACGGGCCGTCGGGCATGCCGAACACCGTGGCTTGTCCTTCGAACCGGAAAATCGAGCCATAGACATTGGGCTTGCCGAGTAGGATGCACGCGTCGTTCACCAGATAGCGCGTCGGAAAATTATCCGTGCCATCGACGATGATGTCGAAGCCCTTGAAGAGATCGAGCGCATTCGCGCTGGTCAGTTGCGTTTCGAAACTCAGAATCTCAATGTCCGGGTTCAGATTCGAAAGCCGCGCGCGCGCCGCTTCGCTTTTGTGTTTGCCAACGTCGCTGGTGCCAAAGGTCACCTGGCGCTGCAAATTGGTGAAATCCACGACGTCGAAATCGACCAGGCCAAGCCTTCCCACTCCAGCCGCCGCCAGATAGAGACCCAGCGGCGCGCCGAGCCCTCCAGTGCCGATCAACAGCACTTTGGAATTCTTCAGCTTTAGCTGACCTTCCATGCCAACTTCCGGCATGATCAAGTGCCGGCTGTAGCGCAGAATCTCTTCGTTGGACAAACTAGTGGCTGGCGCGTTCACGCCGACCGTTTGTGTTTTTGTAGCCATGCTTTCCTGCCCCATTTCATAAACCAAATTTTCGCGATTGAATTCGAATTACCGCGCTTCGCTGCCGCCGGCAATCGAAGGCACGATGCTCACCACGTCGCCGTCTTTCACCGGCGTCGCTTCCTTGGCCATATAGCGAATGTCTTCATCGTTCAGATACACATTCACGAAGCTACGCAGCTTGCCATCGTCGGTAAAGAGATGTTTGCGCAACTCGGAATACTGTGTGGTCAATCCACCGAGCGCTTCGCCCACGGTCTGCGCCGACACTTCGGCGGAATCTTTTTTCGCCGCGTAAACCCGCAGCGGCGTCGGAATAATCACTTTCACTGCCATCTTGTTCTCCATTTTTCAAATTACTCTAGCCTCGCGCGTTCGAATCAGGCCATCGCGCGATTGCGAATCTCGATATTCTCCGGCGAATAATCCTGCCGGTCGTCATTCAAACGCCAGGAAGTCATTTCTGCCGGCGCGCCGTTCATCACGCTGACAATCACATAGCTGTACCACGGCCAGGCGTGCTCGCGATCAAACGCGCTGGGCCGCGCCGGATGATCGGGATGAGAATGATACCAGCCCACCACGTTCAGACCGAGCTGCAGGGCCGCTTTTTCCGCGTCGCGAACGTCTTCCGCGGTAACCGCAAAACGGTTCCGCGGCGAATCGTCGCGGCGATTCACCAGCGGAAACAGTTCCACCACTTCGCGGGGCGGTTCAGCGAATTGCTGATTCGAATCGGTGTCGTCTGCAAACGCCGCGTCGCGCCCCAGCAGTGCGCCGCAACATTCGAACGGAAAAGTCTCCGCCCCATGGCGGCGAATGCGCTCCGCCACGTCGTGACTCATCAGCAGTTGAAACTCTTCCGCCATCGCTAGTCTTCGCCCCAGAATCGTTCGCTCAAGTATTTTGCCGCAGAATCGGCGAATACCGTAACCATCACCGCGTGCTCGTCGGCGGGAATCTTCTCTGCAACCGTGAGGCAGCCGTTCAGCGCCGCGGCGGCACTCGGACTGACCAGCAACCCCTCTTCGCGCGCCAACCGCTTGACCATCCGATACGCTTCTTCGGTCGAAATTTCCAGATTTTCATCGGCCAGCGTGTCGTCGTAAATCGCCGGGCGCAGCGCGGTCGGCATGTGTTTCCAGCCTTCGAGGCCATTCCAGGGGCCATCCGGCTGGAGGCTGATACAACGAATTTCCGGATTCAGCTCCTTCAATCGGCGCGTCGTCCCGACAAAGGTTCCGCTGGTCCCCAGCGCCGTGACAAAATGAGTGATTCTTCCGCCAGTTTGTTGCCAGATCTCATTGGCTGTTCCGTGATAGTGCGCTTGCCAGTTGGCCGGATTGCTGTACTGGTCCGGATAGAAGTATTTCTGCGGCTCGGCATCGGCCAGTTCGCGCACCCGGCGAATCGCTCCGTCGGTGCCTTCGTCGCCCGGAGTCATCACCAACTCCGCGCCATACGCCTGTAGGATGCGCTTGCGCTCTTCGGAAGCGCTGTGCGGCAGGAACAGCTTCACCGGGTAGCCAAGCGCCGCGCCAATCATGGCGTAGGCGATGCCGGTATTGCCGCTGGTGGCATCCAAAATGGTCTTTCCGGGACGGAGCTCGCCGCTCGCCAGCCCTGCTTCGATCATGCTCTTCGCCGGGCGGTCCTTGACCGAGCCGCCTGGATTGAACCACTCCGCCTTGGCGCAGATTTCGACGTTTGCAAGGTGCGCCGCGATCCGCCCGATCCGGAGCAGCGGGCTGTTCCCGATGCGATCAAGCACACTCTCCCCGACGCGTTCGCTCCTGGAAGTTGGAGGGACCATTCTGAGTTGGCTAGCCTGAGCCGTGGCTGTAACCCCTTACTAGTCTTAGACGTCCGGGATATCCGACCAGTTTACTCCCAATTGGATGCTTTTTGCTCAGGGAAAGGTAAACGGCGGGGCGGTGGGTATGCTGGGCTAAGTAAGACGGGCAGCCGCCTCCGAGTGGACCTTCGTCTTTGCCAAATGAAAAAGGGCGGAGACGCCACAGGTCGTCTCCACCCTCCGCGCTGCTCTTTACGCGCGCCAGTTAGAACGTCAAGTGCAACGCCATCTGCAGGAACCGCGGACTTCCGATGGTGTGCTGGACGATTCCTCCCGACCCCGTAGGCGGACAGACATAACCACCTGTCGCAGCATTGCAAGGTGTGAAGTAGGATGTGCCATAAGCTGGTCCGTACTGCGGTGGATTGCTGTAATAGGGATTAAAGCTGACGCTATTGTTTGGTGCGTCGAAACTGGGATGATTGAAAATATTGAACGCTTGCGTATCAAACCGGAGCTTGAATCTCTCGGTCAACCGGAACTCCTTGAAAATCGATAGGTCAAATCGTGTCTGAAACGGCGAACGGAATATGTTCCTGCCAGATGCGCCGAAACCAGTCTCGTAAGGATCTCCCGAGGGTACGCCCATCTGCCCGGGGGTGATCAGCGGCACGCCAAACGCCGCGATGTTCACGAGCGTTGGTCCAGTATTTGCGCTTGAAACGCTGGCTGGAACTTGCTGCGCGGTTGCCACAGTCTGGCCTGGCAGGAGCGGCACGATCGGGTTCCCGATGTAATTGTTCGTTCCATAGTAGACGCTGGCGACCCCACCGGTGTAATCGTAGATGCTGTAAGGCTGGCCGCTCTGTGCCACCGTGATCCCGCTTAGTCCCCAGCCGTTTACAACCACCGATTCCCAGCCGTTAGCGTGAATGGTTGGGAAGAGATAGTGATAGCTGATCGAGAAAATGTGCGTCCGGTCGAAATCCGACGAGGCATACGCAGACTTGGGATTCAGCGGGTCGTTTCCTGTAAAGAACAGACCTAAGCCGCTTTGCGAGTCCAAACTATGCGACCACGTATAGGCCGCATTCAACGTCAGCCCGTGGCTAAGAAGTTTTGTCGCGCTGAATTGCAGCGCATTGTAATTTGCGTTTCCTTCTGCTTCATAGAAAACCGAGTTGGGACTGTAGCCGACGTAAGGCGCGCGCAGGTCCGTGTTGCCTCCGGTCGGGGTGTTGTAGATTTCCTCAGGCACGCCAGAAACCTGATAGCCGTAGGAAACGGTCTGCCCGTTCACAGGGCTTGCGGCGGTCGCAATGCGGGGCTGGTTGAAGGGAATCGGCAGCACACCGTGTACTCCATGATTCCCGACGTAAGCGAGCGTCAGAGCGACTGTGGGAGCTGGTTGCCACTGCAGATCGAGGCTCCAGTTTTCGGAGTAGGGAATTTTGTTGGCAGGATCATACCCGCCAAAGAGAAACGGAGCCGTCCCGGCCACAAGCCCATTCGTGACAATGCCCCCAGCCTGTGGATTTTGGCAGGTTTGCGTGCTGTTCAGGCCCTGACACGGGACGAGCGCCGCAACCTGCGAAAGGTTCGTCGGCGGAGCGGCGGGTGCCGTAGTTCCAAACGGGTTGGCAAAGGTGTCCTGTGCTGTACTCAAAGTTGGAACCACGAAGGGCGGAGCCAGTGTCACGCCAAAGGGACCGTTGAATCCGTTGCCTGCGCTCGGTGAAAATTCGCTAAAAAACTCGCCCCGGTCGTAATAAAGACCGAAGCTTGTGCGGATTACGAAGTTCTTCACGAACGATGGACTCCAGACAATGCCGACTCGCGGCGCGAAACCCCACTGGCGGCCTGTTAGGGTGGAGTCGCTAACCCCTTTAGTCCCGAACGTTTTGTTATTCCCGGCAACCACCAGGCCTATGTTCGTTACCGTATCAGACGCCAAGTCGTAGTGATAGTCACTAGGGTAGAAATTGGTAAGCAGGCCGTTCTTTTCCGAGAGCGGACCATCCCAATCGAACCGCAGACCCACCGTAACCACCATATTTTTCGTTAGCTTCACATTGTCCTGCGCGAAGGCGCCGGTCTGATTAGCCCGGTAATACCGGTTGCTTGCGCCATTAAAATAAACGGAATTGGCTTCGCCCAGCCTCAGCGTTCCAGTGAGCAAATCGGGAAAAGTTGCGAACGTTAGGGTAGCCGCCTGATTACTCTTGTTGATTACGTTGAGTTGGGTGTGGTCCCAATTGGCCCCAAAGGAAATCGTATGCCTGCCAAAAACCCAGTTGGCATTCGAACCCACCGAGAACTGGTTCTGAATCACCCCGGCGTTGGCAAACGGCGACCCCGAAGGTCCGATGCCAAGCGTGTCATTGTTCCCATCGCCGTTGCTGATGTTGATTCCCGGAAAGATCTTGCTGCCAAAGATGTTGATTCCGAATTTGTCGGGCCCAAACGGCTGCGACGTATCGGCAAAAGCCCGTTCTCGGATGAAGCCAACCTTTTGTACCCACGTAAAATTCGGACTAAGGATCGTCGTATTCAGGATGGATAGAGCCTGGCTGCCGGCGTTCAACGCTTGTGGAAAACCCAGCACCTGGCTGGTGGCAAATGGGCTCGTCGTCGGATCGTGCTGAAAGTAGTACTTTTCGGTGAGACGGTCCTTGGCGCTGAAGTTGTAGTCCACATTTGCATTTACCTGGTCAGCCTGGAACGTCGCGCGCTGGCCTTGAATCACAGCGGTGTGTCCATTGACCGGTGGTGCTCCCGTCGTAGTCGCGGAGGGGATCAAGTACGTGCCCTGAGCCGTCTTTGCCTGCAGTAATTGCAACGCGATTGGATTGATGGTCGCCGGATCAATGGTGACGCCAAAATCGGCCAGAGCCACTGCTGCCAGGCCTGTGGCGCTTCGATCATCGGTCAAACTCGGCGGAACCGGTAAATACGAAGTGGCATTTAAATCGTCAGAATCACGAATTCCCTGATACGACCCGAAGAAGAACATCTTGTCTTTCTTTATGGGACCGCCCAGCGTCCCGCCGAACCGGTTGTATTGTAGCTTCGGAACTTTTTGATTATTTGGGATGCTGGGATCGAGTTTTCGAAAAAACGGCGCGGCATTCCAGGCATCAGTCTGGTGGTACTCATAAACCTGGCCGTGAAAATCGTTGGTTCCAGACTTGGTGCTCTGCTCGATGTGCGCTCCGCTGTTAGCTCCCTGCGAAGCGTCGTACATCGAAGTGTTTACGCGAAGTTCCTCCAGCGTCTCCTGCGGGGGCGAAGGGATACCCTCGCCGATTGCATTGTAGACAGAGGTGCTGGTCTGAATGTCCCCTGTATTACCAACAAAAGTCTCTCCAGTGCTCAGTACGAACCGGTTTGCAGGTACCTGACTTGACGTCTTGCCGTTGAAAAGATTGTTCGCCGATATTCCGTTGAATGAAACGCTATTGCTGGTGTCGCGCTGTCCATTTGCAAAAATACTCTGGTTCCCAAGTCCTGCGTTCGTCCCGGACGTATTAAGAAGATCGGCGCTGACTCCAGGCGCAAGAATCGCCAGTTGCGTGAAGCTGCCCGTGCCCAACGGCGTCGCTTCAATCACATCTGAGGAAAGAATGTATCCGTTGGCCGTGTCGGTCTGATTCAGCAGCGGAGTGCCCGTCACTTCGACCGTGGCGCTGACCGTCCCCGGCCGCAAGGACCCATTCACCGTGGTGGTCAAACCGCTCTGCACTAAAATTTCCGAGTGCTCTTCGTTGTTAAATCCCGCCAACGAAAACGTCACGGAATATTTGCCAATTGGCAGCGCCGCTAGCTGGTATGAGCCGTCGTCCTTGGTGGTCGCGCTCAATTCCAGGTTGGTCGCGGCATTTTTGACTTTCACCGAAACTTTGCCCAGAACCGCGCCGCTGCTGTCGGTCACTGTTCCGTTGATCGAGCCTAATGTCTGCTGTGCTTTGGCTATGCTTGCGGAAAACACTAACAGGAAAATAATTGCGGAAACGCGAACGAATCGAAGCATGACTCTCCACCCCGCTCTCCGGATCGATCCGGAAGTTTCTGCGCTACCCCATGCAGTTCACAGTTTTTTGAAACCTCTAAAATTGGCGGCTCCCCGGAGAGCCTCCAAGCCTTTGCGCGGGAGTATATCCAATCTTCCGGCCGGAGCAGATTAAAATTTTGCAATCAACAGATTCGTGCTTTGCCGCTTGTGGATAACTTTACGCCTTTCCTCTATTTTGTAAGCCGCCGGATCAACTCGGTCTCTTCCTTGCGATACGGCTGGCCGTCGGTTCGAAAGATTTCATGGAACCAGATCGAAGGCTCGCGGTCGGTATACGGATGCTCCCAGGAATCCCATGGCAGGTACGTCTGCGATCTTCCCGCCACCAAACCCCAGTTGATTGCGCCAACATGTTCCCGCTTGGCGATCGGTAGCGTTCCTTCAAACGTGCTGCCATTGCCGCGTGCCATATACTCCGTGCAAATGATCGGCCGGTGATAGGTCTGCAGTTGCTTCACGCGCCGTTCGAAGTCCATCGGCTTGTCGTAATTGTGAAAGGTAATCACGTCTGAATTTTCCAGCTGAAGTTTTTCCATCGGGCTGAGTTTTTCGAAGTCCGCCCAGTCTCCGCCTTTCCACACGCCGCTGGTTAGCGGCTGTGTTGCGCCGGCTTCGCGCGCCCACTTGAAGACTTGCGGCAGCAAAAACAGCACCCGCTGCACTTTGTCCGGTGGCTCTCCAGCGGCGTAGGAGCCGCCATTGGTGTTATCCGGCTCGTTCCACACGTCCCAGCCAAGCACCCGGTCATCTTTGCCAAACGCTTTCACAACGCCCTTCACATAGGCTTCTAGCCGCGGATATTGCGCCGGGTCGTCCAGCGCCGCAGCTCCCGGACTCTGCACCCAGCGCGAATTGTGAATTCCGGGGCGTGGAGGCAATTGCGGCCCGACACGTGGCGCCGGATCCCAGCACGAATCGAAAAACACAAACAGCGGCCGGATGTGATGTTTTTTCGCAATGCGCAGAAACGTGTCGATCCGTTTCCTGAATCCTTCAGGGTCCTGCTGCCACAACAAATCGTGTAGAAAGACCCGCATGGTATTCAGCCCGATAGACTCGGCCCACCCCAGCTCCAGATCGATTCGCTGCGGGTCAAACGTCTCCGCCTGCCACATTTCCAGCTCGTTCGAAGCGGTCGCCGGATTGTAGTTGCTCCCCACCAGCCAGCCTTGCCGCACATACCAAGCATTCGCCTGCTGCTCCGTCCAACGTCCGGGCGTGTCAGCTTTCGCCGCTATCGTTGATCCAACCAACATCAAGAACGCAACCGCCGCCCATCTCTTCATCGACTTGTCTCTCCGGGGCCAAAGCATACAACGTATCGCACTCTTCATGCCCCACTTTACAGTTATCCGCGCTTTCTTTAGTCTTAAAGAATCATGTGGAATGTTGAAGAGCGATTCGATCCAAGAGCCATCGAAAGCCTGGCCGCGCTGGGATTTGCGGTCGGCAGCACCCGTGGCGTGGTGCGCGTGGAAAAATACGGGTGCGGCACCGAATTCCGCCAGGGCACTGATTCCAAGTTTCAGCTCACCGTGCTCCCGACGATTATGGTCAAAGGCCAGTTCGCCCGGCTGTGGGACGCCGGCTACCAGAAATTCCTGCTCACCGACGACGGCTTGAAGCTTCCTGCGCTGGCTTCGCACCTGCAGAATCTGCGCAAATTTAACGAAGAGCTGCGCACCGCGTTGGGCATTCCTACGTTTTATAATGAAGCGCTCGGCTCGGTCAGCCAGGTTTCTGTTTACGATCGCGTGAAGGGCCGGACCGGCGATGTGCCTGACGAGACCGTTGGCGCGCACAGTCCCTCGTCAGGCCACTGACCCTCCGCGAAGCAACACCGCGGCTCGTTCTGGCAGCCGCGCCGAAGTTTCGCGCATCTATCTAACTGCCTTCGTTCGCACTGGAGAATGTCCGCAATGCCGCGCGTTGTTGCTTACATGGACGATCTTTTTTTTCAGATGAAGCTGGCGGAAACCGCCAAGCATCTGGGCCTGGAAGTGAAGGTCGCTTCCAACGCCGATTCCCTGATGCAGTTGATGGATCCTGTGCCAAGTCTGGTGATTGTTGATTTGAACGCCCGCTCCGAGCCGCTGGCTGCCGCACAAAAATTGCGCGCCTCCCAGCCGCGACTCCGCATCATCGGATTTCTTTCCCACGTGCAGACCGGCCTTGCCCAGCAAGCCAAATCTGCTGGCTTTGATGAAGTGATGCCGCGCTCGCAGTTTTCCATCAATCTTCCGGATATTCTCGCTGCGGCCCTGGGTTCGAATGCGAAATAAGTTTTGCGCGCTCGTGGCAACGGCCACTCTCGTCCTGCTCTCCGCAGCCGCTTCCGCGCGGAGCCAGGAATCGACATCCCGTAATGACCCTGCCGCCAGCGCACCTGCCACTGCGGCATCTACCGATGCTCCTTCCGCCGCGATGCGCGATCTTCTCGCCGCAGCTTGCGCTCACGATGAAACCAGTTTCGAAAAATTCCTCACCGCCCGCAACGCCGAATCCTTTACCCGCCTCACTCCCGCCGC
>Ga0070730_10003935_pt1 | contig 13179 bp, 5 predicted proteins | sample Coa_R1_3_FD_66447 | JGI IMG/M metagenome (GOLD analysis project Ga0070730, IMG submission 66447) | Surface soil microbial communities from Centralia Pennsylvania, which are recovering from an underground coalmine fire - Coalmine... | ecosystem: Environmental > Terrestrial > Soil > Unclassified ...
GGTGTCGATGTTGCCTTCCGGCTGCACGATCATCATGCGACGCTTCGACTTGTCGTCGAATTTGTCGCTGGCGTGCATCGAGATGCCGGTCGAGCCCGCTTGGTTGATGATGATGGCGTGCAGGCCGCCTTTCTCCGGACGGAGATTGAAGCGGCGGCGCATTTCGTTGCGGCCTTTGGTGGTGATGTCGGCGCCTGGGCGCACCTTCAGCTTCGGCACGTCGCCGGAGTAATCGACGGTCAAACCGCGCCCGGTGATCTCGCCCACTTCATAGCCTGCCTTCGCAAGCTCGTCCTTGATGTGGTCGATCGGCGAAATCGGCAAGTGCGACAGGTCCATGCCCGCGATCATCGCCTTGGTGTCGCGATAGGCTTGCAGACCTTCCGGACCCAACTCCTCGTCGGTCAGGATGTGGTGCTTGGCCTTTTCCTTGCTGAACGCCTTCTTGATCGTGATCCGGCGCGAGCGGTCGAGGTACTTCATCAGCACGTCGGCGAAGTCGGCCTCCATCGGATCGCTCGGATTGATGCCGATCTCGTCGGCGTAATCCTTGAGGAAGGCTTCCATGGTGTTGGCGACGGTCAGAACCGGCTTCTCGCCACGGCGGATGGACTCGATTGCCATCCGCGCCGCCTCCGGCGCTTTCATCGAGAGCAACATCTGGTTGATGATGTTGTGCATCTTCGAGGAGAACGTCGTCGATTGCGCGCCAGCATCTCCGGTCGCGTTGTCGTGGCCCATGCCGGCCGCTTCGGCCTTCAGCTCCTTGCTGATCTCCTTCGTCGCGGCCTTCACATGCTGCGAGAACTCTTGGATCGAGGCGAGCGCATGGCTGATCTGGTCGTAAGTGTCGTGGTTCACGTCGACCGACGGCGTGTTGTAGTTGATGCCGTGGAACGAGCGCTCGCGCCGGATATACTGCCCCGACTTCGACAGCATCGCAGCCACAACCTGCTGCATCGGAATGCCGCCCTTGGAGATAGCTTCTCCAAGCGATTCGATGTCCTCAACCGCCATCGCCATGTCGGTTGCGGCGTAGAGGCTCATCACGTCGGGGCGCTTGGCATAGGTCGCCGAGGAATAGAACACCCCGTTGGCGCGCTTCACCAGATCGCGGGCAAAACTCGCACGATCCGCCGTGGTGTTCTTCGGCTTGCGATCCCCGGCCTGCGCCGCGCCGCCAGCGTTGTGGCTTTCGTCGAAGATGATGGTGGACGAGGGGATGATAGCCGACAGGAAGCGGCGGCGCTCGGTGCTCTCGCCCTTCAAGGTCTGCATCTGCGAGTAGTTGGTGAACACAAGATCGTAGCGCTCGCGGAATTTCTCCGGATCGCCGAGCATCATCATCAGCGCGTTGTGCTTCTTGGTGTCCTGCGTCTTGATCCAGTTCTTGTTGGCGTCGTCGAGCGGCATCGACAGCCCGGCATTCGTCGCGAAAATACGCGGCGGCTCCATGCCGATGTCGGTCATGTCGCGGAACATGTCGGCGTAAAGGCCCGGCTTTTCCGTGGTGAAGATCGGAATGCTGCCCTTGCGGATCGCCCACTTGATGATCGCAGCGTTGACGCGGCCCTTGCCAATTCCGGTGTTGTGATTCACAAACCCTTGCGCGACGTAGTTTTCAGGCCCAGGTACATAGAGGTCGTAGAAATCGTCGAAACGGACGAACTCGATTGAACGGACGGGGGACCATGCGGGCAGCAATCGTGCGCGGCTACCGGAAGGGGCTGACGGGGCCAGAACTGGCGAAGCGCCATAAGGTGACGGTGGCGACCATTTACTACCACCTGAAATGTGCTGGCGTAGCTCGTCGTCCGAAGAACAACTGCACGCGGCAGGTGAAGGTGAACATTCCAGAACTTCGCCGCCTTCTACGTAGCAAAAGGCTGACGATTGACCAAATAGCGGCGCACTTTGGAGTTTCCGTCCCATCGATTGTTCGTCGAATGAGGAAGCACAAGCTTCGCTCGCATCGCGGGCACGGCTCTCCGATGGAGACAAACTTCTTTTGGAATGGAGGCCGTAGTAAGGATCGTGGCCGCTACGTTCTGGTGAAAATGTCTGATCACCCCTATGCGACGAAAAACGGATATGTTCGAGAGCATCGTCTCGTAGTTGAGCGACGATTGGGTCGATTCCTGCATCCGTCCGAGGTTGTCCATCACAAGGATAAGGATCGGTCGAACAACGATCCAGGCAATCTTGAGGTTTTCGAGACTCACGCTGACCATATGCGCCATGAGTGGCAAGAGCATTGGTATCCGCACCTTGAGCAGTTGCGAGCAAGGTTCCGGAACAAACGCCGTCCTCAATCGAAGCCCATCCCACAGGCGTCAGAAATCGATGTTGCCGCGTGACCGTGATCGAACGGCCATCTTCTAGTGTCACCCGATAAAGATCGGCGCGACCTTTCTTGAAGGTAAGGACGGCTGCGTGTGGCGCGAAGCCATCAGCGGTCAGCGCCAGTACCGCATGAGGCATGCTGGCATCCGCCAATTCATCGATCCGGACATGGCAGTCGAACAGAGGATCGTAGATCAGGGTTTCCCCGGCCACGCACTGGTCTCCGATGATGAAGCCCTTGCCCTGATTCAGGTTGTCGATCGCAAGGCCCAGCGCGTCAACCTGCTCGGCGCCGAAGTATTTCTCCAGATCCGGCTTGTCGTAGCCAAGCTCCTTCGCCACGAAGGTATCGATGGGGCCGACACGCTTTTCGAGGCCGGTCAAGGCGTCCGCGATGGACTGCTTCATGTTAACCGGGACGAGGGTGTCGAGACCGGGGTTTTCAGACTTGGGGTGATAGACCGATTGGCCTTCGGTCTCGACGGCAGTGTTCGGCCGGCGCGGGGCTTTCGGAGCCTCGGCTTGCGGCCGCAAAAGATTGATCGCGCCGTCTTGCACGTCCTGCATGAACTTCACGACATACGGCCGCGCGTTGCGCAGCATGTCGGTAGTCCACTTGTAGGCGTCCTTGAGGTGGTCGAGCATCCGCCGCATCAGCTCGCGGATGTCGTGCTTGAAGTCGGCGAATTTCTCGGCCGCGTTCACGAACAGCGGCTTGGCCTTGGCGTAGGTTTCTTCGTCGAAGGAGGGCGATGAGCCGAGCTTGTTGCCGCCAAATAGCGCGGTCAGACCGGAAAGGGCCTCGTCGGCGGCGCTGGCTGCGTTTTTGACGGCGGAAGCCGCTACTTCCTTGGTCGGGCGCTCGTCTACCAGCTCATCGAAGATATCGCCGATCTCATCGGCGCTCAGTCGAGATGGTGATCGCTCGGCAGCAGGTTGTTCACCAGATCGAACGGGCTGTCGATCTGGTACAGATCCACGCGGTTCTTCAGCGCCGTTTCCGCCAGCCGCGACAGTTTCGGGTTGTTCTCGAACAGGCTCGTTGCGAACGCCTTCGGGCTCGACTTGTCCGTTTCCACTTCGAGGTCCGCGCTTTCCAGCGACGCCTCGATCTGGTCGGCCGTTTCCTGCCAATCCGGGTGGTTCTTCAGGAGCGCCGCCAGCCGGTCGGCCAGCCGCTCCAACATCTTCTCTACCTTCTGATCCATGGAGCAGCCCTCCCAGGGCATCCCAACTGTCATAAATACGGGGGACATCGACCGCGGGCAAGGCTCTGGCGGACTTGCCGCGACCATTTATTACCACCACGTCGACCGGCCAGCCGGCGCCCTGGCGCTCGTAAAGCTCGCCCGCGACCGTGAAATGGTCGGTCACATTGTAGTTGTCGTACAAGACCTTATAGAACTCGCGCTTGGCCTTGCCATTGTAGGCGTCGGAGCGGGCTTCCTCGCTTTTGGCGGTCTTGGCCGGGCCGCCGACGATCAGGACGGCCTTGCCGTCGTCTTTCATGGCGTCGAGCGCGTGCAGCGCAATGGCGTGGTCGATCTCGTGGGTCTTGTAGCCCGGCTGGATATTCGACATGTCGAACACCCGGCTCTCGCCCTTTTCCTTGACCGCGCCGAACGGCGGATTGGCGATGACGCGATCGAAATCCTTTTTGATCGAGAGGCCCGGATCGGAAGCATCTCGTCCCGTCGGCTTGAATCCTTGTGCTCGCAGGTTGGTGGCGCGCGCGGAATTGATCTCGTTCGCGAGCACGTTCTTCGGATAGGCTGCGATCAGCAGCGCGCCGTTGCCCGCCGTCGGCTCATAGACGGTGGTTTTCTTGGTGATGCCTGCGAGACGGTCGGCGATATACGCGAGCGGTACCGGCGTCGAGTAAGCCTGATCGCGGATGCTCGTCGAGGTGCGCGTGCCGAGGCGCGGTTGCTTCTCGTACAACTTCACAAGCTCGGGGTAGGGGTCTTTGCTGGTGTCGACGATCTCGCGCGCGGTCTTGACCGCCGCCAACTCCAACGCCTCCTCGATGTCCTTGATGTCGGTAGTGCCGTGCTCTTTGCCGAGACGGCGCGCATCGAGGATGTTCTTGAAGCCGTCGCCCTTCAGTCGCTCGGCGAGCGCCTCGGCGAGAGAGACAGTCTGTTCGGCTTCGAGCTTGGCGAAGGCTTCCTTTTCGCGCTGTTCTTCGCGTGCATTGATCTTGGCAGCGGCAGCGCGACCCCGCTCAACGGTCTCTTGCGCGCGTGTCTTTTCAGGCGGCGGCGCAACATCCGATGACGGCTCGCCCCATTGAACATTGAGATGGTTGCCTTCAACAGGAATACTGACGAACATGACGTGCTTGCGGTCAGGCGACCACAAGGCGCGTCCCTTCCCATAAGGCGCGTGAATCCAGCCACGCTCTCCGGCCGCTTTTCGAAACGCGGTCGCATCCGTCGTTGGCGCAATGCTGGCATCATGGCGGCCAGCCTTGATCTCGCTTTCGACGTGATCGAGGAAGCCTTCTACGGTTTCTTCGGCACGTTCGGCACCTTCTTGCTCAACTCCGCTTCCTTGCTCGGCTTCACTGCGGGACTTGCGTTTGGAGTTGGGCTTTTTGCGGCCGGTGTCGGGCTGTCGATTGTCTTCGCCAGCGCTGGCATTTTCTGTGCGGGATTCTGGTGTGCCAGCTTTGCCGCCGCTCGGAAGCTCGCTACTTTCCTCACCACCAATGGTGGACTTTTGGTCAGGTTTGGTGCCGTTTTGGACAGAAGGCTCGCCGCCGACAGATGCCCCTTCGCGTCCGGACTCCAATAATGGTGTGACTTCCGGACCATAGGCTTGCTCCAATTGCTCATGCGTCAGAAATTTTTGCTGCGCGGCGTTTTCGATAACGGCGTACTGAAACGCAATTTGTGGGGTAATGCCGGGATTTTCCGACAATATCTCGGCGGCGCGATGCGCATCGACCGGCAAAATGTGGTGGTAGTCCTGACCTAGAACCGCTTCGATCTGAGCATGGTGCTCTTGCGTTGGTTCGGCATGTACCTTATCCGAAGGTATAACCTCGCCCTGATGGGGCTCGGGCGAGGACGCTTCACCCGCATAAAATTTGTGGTCCCCCGCAGAAGATGGCGACGGGCCCCCGTCCGACATCTCCTGCGGCAACTGCGGGGAGCCCGACAACTCGTTGGAAGCGGTGACGGGCTCCCAGCCTTTTTCCGCGCTGGCGGTGCCAACCATCTCATCAAAGATGTCACCAATCTCTTTCTCGGAAAGAGACACTTTTAACGGTTGAGTGGTGTCGCCTTTGATCCATTCCTTGAACTGGTCGGGCGTCATCGTCGCGACGTGACCAATTCGTTCATCGGTCATGTCGTTGTAAGCGCCGGAGTAGGCGACGATCGCATCGTGCGGGTTGCTGAAGCCGGTCAGGATCTTGTGTTCGTCGAATCCGGAGCCGTTCTTGTGGTGCTGGTCGATGACGAAGACATGCTGCGATTTCGGATCGGGACCGATGAAAATGTCGAGTGGTTCGCCGTCGGCGCCCTTGGTGCCTTTGATGCGGCCGTAGGCGACCGGCATCATCACTTCCCAGGGCTTGCCTTCAGCATCGACGCCGCGGCGCGTCTGCCCAGCGCCGGTCTCGATCGAGACACTGTGACGTCCGGTCAGGCCGAGATGATCCAGCTCCATGTGGGCGTGCTGGTAGTTTTCGGCTTTGGCTTGCGCCTCGGTCGGCTCCGCGGCCTGCGCGTTGAACACGTCCGCGCCGGTCTCGGGCTTGATCGGTTCGGAGCGCGTGCCCGGCGTGGGATTCTCTTGCCCGGCCATCGCCTCCTGAAACATCTGCCGCCGCGTCGCGGGCGACATCGCCTCGATCTCGTCGTCGGTCCAGCCGTGACGCTTGAGGCCTTCGATCTCGGTTTGCTCAGTGGAGGCAGGAGGAGTTTCCGCTTCCCCTCCGGTGGGGGAGGGCTTCGGTTCTGGTTCGGAAGGTGTTGCGTCTTGGGGTGCGCCTTCGTCGGGTTTCGGTAGCGCCGGGGCGTTGGCTGCTTCGGCGGCATCCTTCTGCCGAATGAAGTCGTCGATCTCCGATCGGGTCTGCGCTCCACGCGCAGCAGCCGAGTCTTCTTCGGGGGTCCGGCCGGAACCGCCTGCGGCAGTGCTTGCCTTGCGGATGAAATCCGAGATCGCCTCGGGCGAGGAAAGGTCTGAAGGCTTTGGGGAAAGCGGGTGCATGATGCCGAGGGCGCCGCCAGTCAGGAAGCCAGCAATGACGCGCTTGGCCTCCGGCGAGTATCCGGCGTTCGGGTCGTATTGTGCTTTCGCGACCTGTTGAAGCAGGAACTCCTGCGCTTCGCCGACGGTTGCGAACACGGTGCCGCTTTGGGCGGCCTGCACGAGCTTGGCAGTCAGCCACGCCTTCATGCCCGGAGCGGCTTGAGTGACGGGGGCAAAGACGGTTCCGAGCGGGAGCGTGCCGAGTGCCGCTCCAATCGCGCCGGACCAGCCCGCCGCGCGCGCCGCCTGATCGTCGGTGGCACCCTTGGCCTTCGCGGCCTGGAAGGTGTCGCCGGCGGTCTGTGCGCCCATGCCTGCGGAGCCGAGCAGGATCCCGGCTTCCGGACCTGCGATCACGCCAGCGGCAAGGTATGGAGCCATACTCGAGATGCCGCTGCCGACACGGCCGCCGATGGAGCTTTGCTCCTCCTCGGTCATCGGAACGGTCTTTTCAGCCCAATCCTTGATGGCCTTCGACGCCTTGTACTTCGCCTGCTCCTCGATCGGCTTGTTCTGGTCTTCGTTGATGGACCCGAGCTTGTCCTTGATCGTCTTGATCTCGGCCGCCGCATCGCCGCCGCGCGCGATCCGCTGCACCGCGCCGTTGAAGTCCATCTGCAGGCCGCGGTCGCCGATCGTGCGCAATGCGCGCCCGACCAGTTTGGCGCGCTCGCCGGGGGACATAGTGCCGACATTGTTGAGCTCGTCGACGAGCGGACCGACCTCGGGCTTTTCTGGCTTCAGGGGACCGGCAGCGACCGCCGCGCCCTGACCGATCGATCCGACCGCCTCCGGCGCGCCGCGCAACAGGCCCTTGCCGAATGCCTTGATCTGGCTGACGGGCTGGGCGGGAGGTTTTGGCTCCGTGCCGAACGACGATAGATCGGCGGTCGATTCCTTCGGCGCTTCCTCGCCGAACGAGGACAGGTCCGGAGCCTCGGGCGTGGCCTTCTTCGGTTTCTCTGTGACCTTGTCGAAATCGACGCCCTGGAATTTGTCGCTCGACAGCTTGCGCGCAAGGCGCAGCGACAGGTCGCCGGGGTCGTTCGAGAATGCCTGCCCGTCATCGGGCTGGTAGTGCGAGTAGATGTCGTTGACGATCTGGTCGAGATCGCCGCTTCCGAAGACGTTACTGTCGAGGGGCATCAGTCCTCATCATCGTCATCGCTTTTCTTGGTCGAGCCGGCCGACACTTCGCTCTTGTTCATCGGGTTGGCCGGTTCCGGCTTCGTCGCTACGTCCGGAGTGGTCTTTGAGCCCGAGTCCTTCTTCTCCGGAGCGCCCTTAAACTGGTAGAGCTTTCCGTCGGCGGGGTTCGTGAACCATTGGCCCGGCTGAAGCTTTTTCGTGATGTTCTCCGGCGTAAGCCCTGCGGCCTTGCCATTGACCGGGTTCTCCTGGGAGTTGCCCGGCTGCTTGGCGATCTGTGCTGCGGTCTGTGGATGCAGGCCAACGCCTGCGAGGTGCTCGGCCTGCTTCTGCTGAAGAACCTGTTGGAGACGGTTGGTAGCGGCGGTCACGTCGGCCGGTTCGCCCGTCTTCCTTGCAGACTCCAACGCCTTGCGCGCGTCAACCACTTCCGGATCGTTTTGCACAAGACGCTGCGCCGATAGATAGAGTTGCGTCGGCGTGTCGTTCTTGTTGGTGGTGGTAGCGTCCTTGCTCGCGGCTTTGTCGGTGTCGGCCTTCAGCTTCGCGGCGAGGTATTGCAGATAGTTCGTCTTATATCCTTGCTCGTCACCGGCCTTCTTGGCGTCAATCGCGGCCTTGAGGTTGTCGGCGGCCTGCTTGGTCTGTATATCGGCGCGGGCCTGACCACCTTCCATCGCCGAGCCCATCGATCCCGCAAAGGCAGCGAGGCCGGGCTTGTTCCAGTTCGTGCCAACCGACTTCAGACCGGCCGCAAGACCTGCGCCGGTTTGCTGGCCGTACTTCGCGGCCTGATCGGCGCTGGTGACGCCGAACATGCGGCCGAGCATGCTCGGATTGAAGGCGGGCGCATTCTGAGCGGGAGAGGTGATGGGGAGGGGAGGGCCGGGAGGTGCAGCGGGAGAAGGCGTAGCCGCAGGCGCGGCGGATGCGCCGGGCGCTGCGCCATTGGCATTGAGCGCGGCCGGTGACGGGCCCGGTGCGCCGGGCGGTCGCGGCACCGGCAGCGGCACAGGAGGTTGCGCGGCGCCGCCGAAGCCTGCGGCCGGATTCGGCTGCGTCGACATGTCGACGGGTGACGGCGTATCGGCTGCGGGTGGGGTCGCCGATGGCGCTGGCGCATCCTGGGGAGGAGAGCCCGGCGCAATCGGCGGTGCGGCCGTCATCTGCGCAACGGCAGCTTGCGCGCCCGCTTCCGGATCTCCGCTCGCGCCGAATAGACCGCTATCGTTGAGCCAGTCGAGAACACCCATGATCAAGCCGCCAGTGCGAGAGCGCGGGCCAATTCTGTAGCGCGGCCATAATCAACCATCTTCGGTCCCCCTTCCCACAATTCGGTGACAGCATCCGGCCGCCGTTTCTCGACGTCCTGCGCCATGAGGCCGAGGCGCGTGACGTTCTCCGGATCGTCGATATAGCGGTAGGTGTAGATCGGCGTGCCATCCTTCATGCTTCCGACCTGCTCGATGTTGTCCTTCAAGCGCTCGTCGGAGAACCATGAAGTGCCTGTCGCGCCGCCTGTGCCGTTCTGACCAATGCTCGTGCCAAACATCGAGTTGCCCAAGCTTGCGCCGAAACCGGCGTTGCCGAACAGGCCGCCGCCGAGTGCGCCGAGGAGCGCAAGCCCGGAGTTGTTCGGCTGCTGCGTCGTCTGCGTCGCGGGCATCGCTTGCGATGCCGCCTGAACGGCCGAGTTGGCGCTTCCTTGTGCCGCAAGCTGGCTCTGCTGCGCCTGAAGCCAGTTGTTATACGCGGCGGTGAGCGTGGCCTGATTTTGCGCCGTGTCTTGCTGCGTGAGGGCATTTGCACCCGTCTGAGCGCCGAGCTGCTGGGTTTGCAAGCCTTCGAGCGCGGTCGCGCCGCCGAGTTGCCGCTGAAGCGCGGTTTCGTTGAGGTTCGCGTTGGTAGTCTGCGCCGTCAGGTTGTTAGAGACGTCCTGCGCGCCAGCGCCGATCGCGGTATTGAATGCCTGATTGTAGGCGTTGCCGATCACGCCTTCACGCTGGACGTTCTGATTGAAGGCGTTGTTGGCCTGCTGGATGCCGGTGCGCGCGTCGCCGAATGCGCCGGAGCCGGTTGCCTGCGCGTCGGTTGCCTGATTGGTCGCCGCGTTCGAGATGTCCATCTGCTGAAGCTGCGGAGCGAGCGCCTGCATGACGTACTGGTTCATGTAGGGCGACATCTGCGAGGCGATGGTGTTCGCGTTCACGCTCGATGCCGGAGCCCCGGCATAGCTATCGATCAGGTTGGTGGCGGCGGCGCCCGTGCCGTTGTTGGCGATGTTCTGCCCGGCATTGATCGTCGATTGCTGGCCGGGGGAAAGGCTGGCGACGAGCTGACCACCATACTGCTGACCGAAAGTCTGATTGTTCGCGTTGGTCAGCGTGCTGTTTGCAACATTGAGGTTGTTGGTCGCAGCGCTCGCAACAGCCGCATTTGGCGTGTAGCTCTGCTGCTGGGTAGTCGTCATGCCGAAGCACATGGTCAGGCGTTCCCTTGCGGTGTGAAGATGTCGTCTTCGCACTCAACACGAGGCATCATCAGGAACGTGTTCGGTTCCTTCAGACGCCGAATCTTGCCTTGGTTGATGAACTTGAGTTTCGCGGCGCGGGCGATGGCGACCGCCTCATCGTTGAGGAGCTTGCCAGCGCCGTTGTGCATCTCGCTCTCGATGCAGAAATTCCAGCGGTCGGTCAGGAAGGCATCGTCGGCGTACCACCATGTCGGCCGGATCAAGCCCATGGTTCCGACCAGATAGTCGCCACGCATCGCCATGATAGCTACTTCTTCCTTGGTGACTCGGATGATCTCATAGAGGCTCTTTTCCGCGTTGATCGGCGCAAGCAGGCGCGGCCGGGCCACAATGAGAAGGAGCTGATGGATCGCGATCACATCGTCGTCGGTCGCGGCATAGCGGATGACGAGCGGCGGCTTCTCAGGTTGTTCGGGTTGGGCCTCCGGCCTGGAAATCGGAGAGGAGGGTGGCGAGGACCGCTGCGATGTTCGCGAGTGACGGCGACGAGACATTGAGTTCCCTCGTTGGCGTGAAGTTTCCGGTGATGGTGTAGCCTTGCGCGATATCGACGTTGTCGGCATCCTTGGACGCCTGGAAGATCGTATTGAAAACCTTCTGAATCTTCGGATCGATACCCTCAAGGGTAGGCGGCTGGCTGATCTTCCTCATCCAACCCTCTTGCCCATGCGGCGAATGAACACGACGGGCTCGCCGAGCCGCGCGTAACAGCCGGTCGAATTGCCGGAAATCTCAAGCACGATGTAGCGGCCTGAAATGCGCGGTTCGGTCGGCTCGGAATTGGTCGGAGAGATCGTAATCGTTGAGGAATCGATCACGGTCGGATCGTCAATGCGGTCGTAGGCCGTGAGCGTCTGCGTCACGTTGCCAATCTGATCCTTGAAGTCGTTGACCAGATATTCGACGAGGTAATTTTGGCCGCCGCCCTTGGTGATGCCGTAAGGCGCCAGCGTGAACGAATAGGGCAGCGCCACGCCGTCGGCATCCATGCCATTTTCATGCTGATAGATCAGGTTGGTGGAGGCGTCGCCCATGTAGGGGCGGGTATCGCCTTGCGTGAAGTGCGTTCCTCCTGCGCGCCCAAAATAGAGCGGAGCCCAACATCCGAGAGTGCGTGAGAAGATCACGCCGAACGATGGCGAAGTTTGTCCGATGGCGGTGAAGAAGAACCAGACTTCATCGAAGGTGGTAACGTATTGCGCGTTGCACTGGTATCCCATGTTGATGTCGAGCTGATCGAAGATCCAGCGTCGGACGTCATCGACATTCGGCATCGGCGCGACCGAACCGTTGTACTGCCAAAGATTGTCTGACCCGATCCAGTAAGCAGCGCCCGCGACGCTCACCTTTCCGTTCGGACCCAACAGACCGCAATCCTTGGCGATCATGCTCGACGAATAAACGAAGGTCGATCCGGTATATTGGAACAGATAGACAGCGGCGTCCGACCACACCAGCGCGACGAAGTCGGCGAGCACCGCGCCGGAAACCAATTTGGTGCCTTCCGTCAGCGTTCGGACGTTGGCTGTGTTGTTAGTGGCGGGCGTCCAGATATTGAGGGTGCCCTGGCTCGGCCAAGCAACCTGCATGCCGTTGAGCAATGCAAAGATAAATCGTTCGTTGGTGACAAACAGCGCGCGCACATTGGTCGGCGCGCTGGCATCGACCAGCGAAGCCCGCGGCCACGGCTGGTTCTGCGTCGGATCGAACGAATAGACCGAGCCACCGTTGTATCCAGCAACGAGGAAACCGCCGAAGTGGTCGAGCGACCAGACACGCGGCTCGATCTGCACGGTCGACGATGAGCGCGCCGTTCCCCACGTGCCCAGGCCCCAGCCACCAATCCCCCAGCCATAGCCGAAGGCGCCAAGCTCGACGCCGACCGGAATCTCATACTTGAATGCGATCGCGCTGCCGCCGCCTGTCGCGCCCGACGTCGCGTTCGACGTGAACAGATAGGTGTAATGATTGACGTCGATCACGGAGCTGACGGCCACTTCCGACACGTTCGGCGTGATGCCGCCGACGGCCGTAGCGCCTGAAAGCGTGATCAGGTCTCCGACGGAAAGCCCGTGCGCATTCTGTGCGACGGTGACTACGTTGGACCCTGATGTAACCGTCAGCGGATTGGTCCCGAGGGTGCCCGTCGAGCGGAACGGCGTGATGTCGTTCTGGTTGCCGTTCTGGTCGTAGACGTAGAGCTTGATGTACGTCCCGACGGCCATGTACGGATTGAACGAGGTGTCGCGCCATGCATGCAGCGAGCGCGGCACGCCCAAAGTGGGGGTCTGGTAGCCCTTGACCCAGCCGCCGATCTTCTGCGGAAGGTTCTTGTAGAAGCGCGCGTTGTTGGTGTCCTGCCAGCGCCCCTCGATCTCGCGCAGCGAATCCGTCTTCACCACCCCAGGGGGCGGCGTGATAACAACTTCTTCCTGTTGGGCCATCAGTACCGGATGCAGATCAGAACGGCTGCACTTTCGGGCCGCGCTTCTGTTCCACCCTGGCTCGCCGTTCCGAGCGTTCCGATACCGGGAGCGCCGGTGATGTTGTGGGTGTGCGCGCCGGCCGATGCGATGGTGGTCGTGATGTTGGCAAATCCGGTAGCGGTGTTGGCGCCCACGTTGCCGCCGAACGAGCCGCCGCCGCCGACCGTGCCCGCGCCGGCCGAAAACTGCGAGTAGCCATGAACGTGGCCGCTATCGGTCGATGTCGCACCGTGAGTGTGCGCGCCTTGGCTGTCGGTGCCGAGCGTTCCAACCGAGGGAGCGCCGGTCACGGTGTGCGTATGCGCTTGGTTCTGGTTCGACTGATAGGTGCCGACGGCTGGCCCCGAGCCGCCGCCAGCGCGCAGGAAGCGATTGGTGTCGGTCAGCAAGGGCAACGTAAAGTGC
>Ga0070730_10003936_pt1 | contig 13179 bp, 11 predicted proteins | sample Coa_R1_3_FD_66447 | JGI IMG/M metagenome (GOLD analysis project Ga0070730, IMG submission 66447) | Surface soil microbial communities from Centralia Pennsylvania, which are recovering from an underground coalmine fire - Coalmine... | ecosystem: Environmental > Terrestrial > Soil > Unclassified ...
GCCCGTAAAGCCGACGAACATGAGCACGATGCCCATGTGGACCAGATACCCGCCATAGCGGCGTGTATTGCGGTGCGTTAGCTCCACCGCGGCCAGCGCCAGGTTCATCTGGTTCTTGGCAGCGATCTGCTTTGCGCCCTTAAAGAATTCGAGCACGATGCTGGTGGCCACGAACAGGCAAAAGCCGAACGAGATCAGGGCGTAGAAATGGCGCATCCCCGCCGCCACCAGCGCGATTACGAGCGCCAGCGACAAAATACCCGACCACATAAAATTGCGGCGCAGGCTGTCGGTGGACGTCCGCCGCCACGCAAACAGTGGACCAACTCCGGTCAAGATCAGCAGGAATAGGCCGATCGGAATCATGAGCTGGTTGAACCATTCCTTGTCGAGACTGATCTTCTCGCCCGATATGGCTTCCGAAATCACCGGGAACAGCGTACCCCACAACACGGCGAAGCAGCTTGCCAGCAGCACCAGGTTGTTGAACATGAAGCTGGACTCGCGCGAAATGACGGCTTCAAGCTGCGCCTCGCTCTTCAAATAATCCAGCCGGTCGAGAATCAGATAAATCGTAGCCGCGATGCCAATGGCCAGAAAGCCGACGAACCATTTACCGATCTGGCCCTCAGCGAATGCGTGCACCGAGCTGACCACGCCCGACCGTGTCAGAAAAGTGCCGAAGATGCACAGGAAGAAGGTGGCCGAAACCAGCACGATGTTCCAGACCTTCATCATGCCCTTCTTCTCCTGCATCATGACCGAGTGCAGGAACGCCGTGCCGCCCAGCCAGGGAAGCAGGGAAGCGTTTTCCACCGGGTCCCAACCCCAGTAGCCGCCCCATCCGAGCACGTGGTACGCCCAGCCCGCGCCCAGAACAATGCCGCAGCTTTGGAACAGCCATGTCACCATCGTCCAGCGCCGCGTGGTGTGGATCCAGCCGTCGCCCGGCTGCCGCGTAATCAACGAGCCGATAGCGAACGCGAACGGAACCGCAAAGCCGACGTAGCCTAGATACAGCATCGGCGGATGTATGGCCATCGCTGGATACTGCAGAAGCGGGTTCAATCCATTGCCATCCGCCACCGCGGTGACGGCTTTATCCACGGCGAGCATGCGGAACGGAGTGACGATGAATGCGTTCAGGGTCAGGAAAAACGTCTGTACCGTCGCCAGAACCGCCACCACATAAGGCATGAAATCGCGATGCCGGCGGCGGTTGGTGAAGATTACGACAGAGGCGTACGTTGCCAGCAGCCAGCTCCAGAACAGCAGCGAGCCCGCTTGTCCGCCCCACCAGGCTGTGAATTTATAAATCGCGGGCATCGCCCGGTTGCTCTCTTCAGCCACGAAGGAAAACCGGAAATCGCTCGTCAGCAGCGCATACACCAGCACGCCCGAAGCGAGGCTGACAAGAAACCACACCCCGTAAACCGCCCGCTCGGCGCTGACGATCAGGAACGGATTGCGTTTCAGTTTGCCGGTGACGCTGCCGATAACCGCGTAGATTGCGAAGCAGAAAGCCAGCAGGATAGCCAGTGCGCCAATGTTTTCCATAGATGCCTGCTAAAGACTAGCCTTCTTGTCGTAGGTAGGAGCCGTGACAGGCTTCCCTTCAGGCTTGGCTTCGTACTTAGACGCGCACTTAGCCTGCACCTTGTTCGCATGAAACACGCCATCGTGACCCATCTTGCCGTCGGCCAGCGCCTGAGCGCCGTCACGGAAGGTGTCGGGCAGGGGATCCATACCGTCGTAGGCAACTTTGAGGTTCAACTTCTCCTGGACGAGGGTGAACTCGACGACATTCCCCTTGCGGACGATCGAGCCCGAGCTGATGTCGCCTGCGACGCGCAGACGTTTGGCATACGCCTTGTCGCCCATCTGGCCCAGCTCGGCGATCGTTTTGTAATAGGTCTGGTTGTCTTTGATCCCGGCGGTAGCCAGCCAGATAAGCGTGCCGACAACAATGACAATGAGGGCGGCGAATTTGCCGTATTTTTTCATACAAACCTCTGAACCTATTAGTATAACGCCGGAGAAGCGAGGCACGGTGCATAAATCGGCGAGGCTGTAATTTAAAGTGGCGCCGCGTGGATTTCTTTTCCATCGCTCGGCTCTTTGCGGGCTTCATGACGGGAAGCTCTTCTGCGGTATTTATTGCTAAAATCCTCTGGTCGGGACCCGGGATCGTGCGGAAGAAGTGAGGTGTGAAATGTGGCGATGGCTGTCCATGGAGCGACTGTGGCAGGATGTACGCTACTCCGCGCGGGCCCTGCGCAAGACGCCGGGTTTCACGGCCGTCGCCGTCCTCTCGCTAGCACTGGGAATCGGCGCGAACACCGCCATTTTCAGCTTGCTGAATGCCGTGGTATTACGCCTGCTGCCGTTGAGAAATCCGGAGCAACTGGTGCAGTTCACGTACACATTTCCGAAAGCTGGCCCCAATAACTGGAACAGCTGGTTTGACTATCCCCAGTTCGAACGTTTCCGTGAGCAGGCGAAAACTTTGTCTGGCATCTTCGGCGGCACGGGCATCGGGCGAGTCAACATACGCTTCCACGGGACGTCCGTACTTGCGCGGGGTGACGCTTACACCGACAATTTCTTCTCGGTGCTCGGCGTCACGCCCCAGAGCGGCCGTCTTTTTTCCGCAGGCGAAGATCGTGCGGACGCCGCGGTGGCAATCCTCAGCGATCGATGCTGGCGCAGCCAATTCGGCGCCGACCCTTCAATCGTTGGTGAGACGGTCACCATCAATCAGATTCCCTTCACCGTCATCGGCATCACGCCGCCCGAGTTCTCGGGCATAGCCCTCGGCAGCGGGACAGACGTTTGGGTGCCCCTCCATGCTCTGGATCGCTTCGCGCCAGACAAGAAACGCTGGACGGAAACTTTTAGCAGTTGGATGCTGATCGCGGGACGCCTCAAGCCGGGAATTTCACGCCAGCAGGCACAAGCCGAGCTCGATGTCATCCACCGGCGGTTGCTGGCGGAGCAACTCCCGGTTTCCGACCGCCGCGACAGCGAAAACATGCAGCGCTTCGTCGCTGAAAGTCACCTGGTGCTCCGGCCGGCCGCCAACGGCGTGAATAGCGGGCTGCGTGACAACTACACGTTTCCATTGAAGCTGCTGATGTCGGTCGCCGGCATCGTGCTGCTGGTTGCCTGCGCTAATGTGGCCAATCTGCTGCTGGCGCGCGCTTCCTATCGCCGCCGCGAAATTGCGGTCCGGCTGGCGCTCGGGGCAAGCCGCTGGCGCGTGATGCGGCAGCTTCTCACCGAGAGCATTCTGCTGGCCTCAACCGGCGGTGCCTTGGCAGTGATTATCGCGTGGTGGGGAAGCGCGGCTCTGGTGCGCATGATTTCGACCGGCGACACGCCCATGCCGCTCGACGTGCGCCCGGACTGGCGGATCTTCGCCTTCACCAGCGCCGTCTCGCTGCTCACCGGAATTCTCTTCGGTCTGGCGCCGGCGCTGCGCGGTACACGTGTCGATCCCTGCCCCGCCATGAAGGAGGGCGCCCGAAATACGACACCGTCCTCGCGCGTGCTGGACCGGCTGCTGGTAGTCACGCAAGTGGCGCTTTCAGTCGTCTTGATCACCGGCGCCGGACTTTTCGTACGGACTCTTCAGAACTTGTGGAGCGTGAATCTGGGCTATGAGCGGGATAACGTGCTGATGTTCTCGGTCGATGCCAAGCTCGCCGGCTATACGCCAGACCGTGCCGCCGCCGTCTATCGCGAAATTCTCCAGAGGCTGCAAGCTCTGCCCGACGTTCGCTCCGCCAGCGTCTCCATTGTACGCCCCGTGGATGACCAGTTCTCGCTGATCGATCAAATCAACGAAGTCGATGGACGCGGGCTGGCGGACCGCGACGCCATAAACGTCGCCTGGAACGCTATGAGCCCAGGGTATTTCTCGACCGTCGCCACGCCAATCCTGCTGGGCCGCGATTTCAGCCTGCGCGACAAAGAAAACGCTCCGCCGGTGGTGATCGTCAACGAAACGCTCGCGCGCCGGGCATTTTCGGGGCAGAATCCGCTCGGACATCGCTTGGTCGACGCGACGATTGTCGGCGTAGTGAAAGATTCGCTTTATGGGGGCCCACGCGAGCAGCCGAGACCAGTGTTGTATCACCCGCTCTTCCAGCACGGCAGGGATCAGGAGTACAGATGGGGATTTGTTTCTTTCGAGATGCGCTACCGCTCCGCCGCTAACCTGCTCGACGAAGCTCGCCGCGAAGTCGCTTCCGTGGACCCCAATCTGCCCGTTTTCCGCGCGAAAACGTTGGCTCAACAATCCTCACAGTCGCTGCTGCGTGAGCGGCTGCTGGCCACCGTTTCGAGTTTCTTCGGCGGGCTCGCTCTACTGCTGGCCTGTCTCGGTCTCTACGGCCTGATGGCGTACTCTGTGGCGCGGCGCGCGGGCGAGATTGGGATCCGGATGGCCTTGGGAGCCCGCCGCGACCACATTTTGCGGCTGGTACTCCGCGAGACGTTTTGGCTCACGCTGGCAGGTATTGCGACAGGGCTTCCTTTGGCGCTCTGGGCGGCGCGATACACACAGGCGCTGTTGTTCGGGATCGGCAGCGCCGACCCGTTAACGATTGCGGCCACGATCGCGCTCCTGATGGGCGTTGCCGCCCTGGCCGGCTACATTCCGGCGCGCCGTGCGCTCCGTGTAGACCCGATGACCGCATTGCGTTGCGAGTAGCCGGGTTTGTCGACCGATGCGGTCGTCAGTGCGCGCCCGCGGTGCCCATCCCAGCCTGTTTGCGCAGCACGCGATAAGCGTACGCGGCGCCCGGCGGCGCTGGTTCGGTACGGTCCCCTGCATGGATCTCGTCCAGCATCGGGCTGACGGAGATTGCCTGGCTACCGAAGCCGCTGGCTTCAAGCACCGAGCGGATTTTGACCAATCCACCGGCATACGCCGGGAATTCGACGATGGTCGCCGGTTCTTCGCGCTGCCCGCCGCCGCGGTCTACATAAACCACGGCCGCGTCGTGATAAATCTGCGGATTGATGGGAAAATCGAGCGCGGCGAGCGCTTCGAGAAGGTCCTCGAGATCGCGCGGCTCAACGGTGACGGAAACGGAAACCAACTCTCCTTCGCTGCCATGCAGGGCAGGGGAGTGCGTTGGCGGTACAGACGACCAGACGCTCATGAAAATCCTCCAGCATCCGGCAATGTCGGCCCAAAAGCAAAAAACCCTGGGCCAAAGGCCACAGGGTCTCGAACTTCTTTCGACCGACCTGCCTTTAGCACTTTTTTTTACGTGGTTGCAATTAGCTGGGCCCGTCCAGCGGACCTAAATCAATCCACGTGACTAGAATGTACCACCACTCACTCAGAAGCGCAATGGGCCTGGCGGCCATGGAATTCGTCCCGTCAGCCATTGTAAAAAACTTGTGCGAGGTCTGGTCCGCGAGGTCTGGTCCGTTTGCAGATGCGGCGGAATAATGATAGTCTCACGTTTTATTCAGGAGGATTCATGCGGAAGCTTCGATTTTTGCTGCTGGCGTCCACGGCTGCAGCCGCACTTTTTGCCCAATTCAACCCGCCGAAGACGCAGTTGAAAGTTGGTGATGAAGCGCCGGATTTCACGCTGCCTTCGACGGCCGGGCAGCAGGTAAAGTTGTCGGATTTCCGCGGCAAGAAAAACGTTGTGCTGGCGTTCTTCCCGGCGGCGTTCACCGGTGGGTGAACGAAGGAAATGCTGGCATACCAGGCTGGTATGTCCAAATTTGACGGGGCCGACACGCAGGTGTTTGGCATCAGCGAAGACTTCACGCCGTCGCAAAAAGAGTTCGCCGAGAAAAATAAGCTGACGTTCCCGCTGTTGAGCGATTTCTCCAAACGAAAAGTGGCGCAGGATTACGGCGTGCTCATTCAAGATCTGGGTATCGCCAACCGCGCGACGTTTGTCGTCGACAAAGAAGGCAAGATCCAGTACATCGAGGAAGGCAAAACCGCCGTCGACAGCAGGGGCGCTGAAACGGCCTGCAGCCGCCTGCACCACAAAGGCTAGCGGGCGGTTTCGTCAGCCCTCCAAACCAGAATAGCTACTGCGCCACTACCAGAATGGCGAACGTTCCGGGGACGACGGATGGCCGTTGACGCGGACGGTCAGCTGTCGGCGCGGGTGCGGGCCCATACTCGGCGATCGATAGCAAAACGTTGTGCGTCTTCAGATCGAGAGCCATGGTACGGGCTCCGCGCTGCGTCTGAACATTCTGCACCACGCTGAATTTGTCCGGCGAGTCTTCGTGCACCACAGTTAGGGTGCCATCGCCTTGCGAGCTGAAGGCGAGGCCGGTGGCCGGGTCGAAGCCGTTCGCATCCACCCCGTCGCCGATGGGCGGCGTGGCGATCACCTTCCCATTCTCCGCATTCATGACCGCCATCATCTTGTTATGGCAGCCGATGAACAGCCGGTGATGCTTGGCATCTATGGCCATGCCGGACGGCTCCTCGCACGGCGCAAGAGACCAAGGATCGGCGGCGGTGAGCTTGCAGGAATCGATGGCCACCACTGTGCCTTTGTCTTCGATGTTGACGTAGACGTGGCCTATGCCGTCAGCCGTAGCGAATTCCGGACGCCCGCCCAGAGCGATGGTGCCGGTGACTCTTCCGGTTGCCGCATCGATGGCAGTTGCGTCCGCGCTGCCGCCGTTAAACGTGAAGACGCGCTTCGATGCCGGGTCGTAAATGATGGCGTCGGGATTCTTGCCGGTTACGGCTTCACCCATCGTTTGGAGCGTCTTCAAATCGAAAATCGTGACTTTGTTGGCTCGTCCATCGCTGGCAAAGCCGCGTCCCAGTTCCGGCGCAAGGGCGATTCCGTGTACGCCCGGCGTATCGGGAATCTTTCCGACCACGGCGCCGCTGTCAAGGTCCAGGACCTCAACCTGTGAGCCATGCGAAACGTACAGCCGCCGCGCATCGGAATCGGCAATCAAATAGTCCCAGCCGCCTTCGCCGCCGATCTTGAATTTCGTTTTCACGTGATAGCTGCCGGCCGCGGACGCAATCATGGCTCCGGCTACCAGCAATAGAACGCCAGGTTTCATAGCACCCTCCACTTTCGGGTAATGCTACCACTTCCCGGGAAGAGACCGGAGCGTGATGATTGCCACGTGGGGCGAGGTGTCCGCCAGGCCGTGTTATCATTCCGGCAATACCTGCCTGGAGGTGGTGGCGATGAACCGGCGAACGTTTCTGGCGACGGCGGCGGGCACGCCCGCGGTGCTGCGCGCGGCCACCGATAAGCACGGCTATACGTGGATGGAAATCGAAAAGATGCTGGATCACGGAGACTTGAAACGCGGCGCACTGACCCGCGACGACCTGCCTACACCGGCGTTGACGCTCGACCTGGATGCGTTCGAAGCGAACGTGTCTAAAATGGCGCGATATGCCAAGGAGCACAACCGCGCTCTGCGTCCGCACGGCAAAACGCACAAGTGTCCGGAAATTGCGCAAGCGCTGATTCAAGCCGGTGCAGTGGGCGCGTGTGCGGCCAAGATCAGCGAGGCCGAAGTGTTCGCGCAAAGCGGCGTGAGCGGCATTCTGGTCACGACCGCAGTGGTGGGCAAGCACAAAATCGAGCGCGCGGTGCGCCTCGCGTCACAGCATCCGGACACCATTTTCAGCGTGGATAATGCGCAGAACGTGCGCGACCTGAACGACGCCGCTGCCGCCGCGAAGATTCACATGAACGTGGCGGTGGATCTTTGGGTGGGCCGGCGCACGGGCATCAAGCCGGGTGAGCCGGCGGTGGGGCTGGCGCAGTTGATCGAGTCGCTGCCCAACGTGAAGCTCGCCGGGTTGCAGGCTTATGCCGGGTACGCGTCGCACGTCATCGGGTTCGAAGAGCGCAAGAAGGTTTCACGCGAAGCCATGGCGCCGGCAGTGGAGACGCGGCGGCTGATCGAAAGCAAGGGAATTGCGGTGCCGTTTTTGAGCGGCGGATCGACGGGCACCTACAATATCGATTCCGAGATTGACGGCATTAGTGAATTGCAGCCGGGCAGTTTCATGTTCATGGATGTGGATTATGGCCGTATCGGCGGACAGGACGGGCCGGTGTATCGCGATTTCCACAATGCGCTCGCGGTGCTCACGACCGTCGTGAGCAAGCCCGCCGATGAGGTGGCGGTGGTGGATGGCGGCTTCAAGGCGTTCTCGACCGACAAGCCGTTCACACCCGAGGCGCGGAGCATTCCGGGCCTTACTTATAATTGGGCCGGCGATGAGCACGGGGCTGTCAAGATGGGCGGCGCTTCGGTTCCGGTGAACGTGGGCGATCGCATAGAATTCGTGATTCCGCATTGCGATCCGTCGGTCAATTTGTACGACCGCATCTACTGCCTGCGCGGCGATCACGTCGAAGCCGTCTGGAAAATTGCAGCCCGCGGCATGAGCCAGTAACGCGCCCGGAGCAAGCCTAGTGCGGGCTTGCACGTCCCGACCGTATGTTGATCCGCGGCGTCTGCGTCGCCCGCATGCTCCCGTTGCCCGACAAATCCCGTAGAATAAGTGTGGGCTAATTTTCATGAAGGCCAGACCGACCCTCCTGCTTCTCGCTCTCCCATTTGTCACTTTCTCGCAACAGCGTTCGCACGAGTTTGAACGTCCAGCGCGGCATTCCGCGCGGGGTACCCATGGCGCGGTAGCCGGAGGAAGCGATTACGCCGTCGATGCCGGTTTGCGGATGTACTACAGAGGCGGCAACGCCGTGGACGCGGGTGTGGCCACGACCTTCGCGGCTTCCGTCTGCGAATTTTCGCATTTTGGTTTCGGCGGCGAGGCGCCCATCCTGATCCGCACGCGCGATGGGAAAGTGCACGCGATCGCCGGCGTGGGCACGATGCCCAAGCTCGCCACGGCCGATTTCTTCCGCCAGCGGCGCCTGCAGCCGGGCGAAATAATGTCGGCTCCGGAAAAGGGCGGGTTGCGCGGCATGGTGCCTGTCGCCGGCCTGATGCCCGCGCTGGTTCCGGGAATGGTGGATGCGGAGCTGGTGGCGCTGCGCGATTACGGGACAAAATCGTTCGGCGAGGTCAGCGCCCCGGCGGTCGAGCTGGCAGAGGGCTTTGCTATCGATGAGACGCGCGCGGGCGCTATCGAGCGCAGCGTCCGCTTCTTCGAGCTGTGGCCAACCTCGATGCACGTTTTTCTGCCGGGCGATCGCGTGACGATGCCGGGCGAAATCTTCCGCCAGCCGGATCTGGCGCGCACACTGCGCTCCATGGCTGAAGCCGAAAAGAAGGCGCTGGCCGCTGGCGCGAATCGTGTAGCCGCCATCGACGCTGTGCGCGACTATTTCTATCGCGGCGATATTGCGCACCGCATCGACGCCTTCAGCCGCGAAAATCAAGGCCTGCTGCGCTATGAAGATATGGCGGCGTTCCACCTGGAGCCTGAAGATGCGGTGACCACCACGTTCCAGGGTGTGCAGGTTTACAAGCCGGGTTTCTGGAGCCAGGGGCCGTCGCTGATCGAGGCGTTGAATATTTTGGACGGCTACGATCTGCGCGCCATGCGCTGGAACTCGGCCGACTATCTGCACACGCTGGTGGAGGCGCTCAAGCTGGCGTACGCCGATCGCGATACTTACTACGGCGATCCAAAATTCGTCAAGATTCCAGTTGAAAAGCTGCTGTCGAAAGAGTACGGCGCGGAGCGGCGCAAGCTCATCAGCGCCACGGCATCGCTCGATTTCCGGCCGGGCCAGATCGGCCCGCATCCGCCGCATCATCCGTCTGAAGGCGAAATCGCGCATTTCAAGATCGACGACGCACTGATGGCGCGCGACACGACCTGTGTCGATGCGATCGATAAAGACGGCATTATGTTTTCCTCCACGCCATCGGGGGCGTGGCTGCCGTCGGTGATCGCGGGGGACACTGGTATTGCGCTGACGCAGCGCGCGCAGAGTTTTCTGCTCGTGCCGGGACATCCCAACGAGCTGGCGGGTGGCAAACGGCCGCGCATTACGCTTAGCCCAACGCTGGTGCTGCGCGATGGCAAGCCCTATCTGGCGCTCTCCACCCCGGGCGGCGACAACCAGGACCAGTCGCTTCTGCAAATTCTGCTGGACGTGGTCGAGTTTGGTATGAACGCCGAGCAGGCCATCGAAGCGCCGCGCTTTCAGACGCGCCACCTGGTTTCGAGCTTCGACAATCACGCCATGAGTCCCGGCGATCTTCTGCTCGACGAGCGCATCAATGCGACGGTGATGACCGAACTGGCGGAACGGCACCATCGCGTCGGCACACGCTCGCGCTGGTCGAGCGGGGCGGCGCCGGTGATGATTCGCGTGACTCCTGGTGGCGTGATCGAGGCTGGCGCCGATCCTTACGGCTATCGCGCCGCGCGCGCCTGGTAAGTGGATACTCTCTTCGACGAGCCTTTTTCGTTCGATCGCGACGCCTTGGCCGCACGCCTGAAACAATTGGCCCTGCGGAATATCTACATCGGCGGCAGCTCCTGGAAATACGAAGGCTGGCTGGGCCAGATTTACAGCCGCACGAATTACCTGACGCGCGGGCGATTCTCGCAGAAGCTATTCAACGACACTTGCTTAAAGGAGTATGCGCAAACGTTCCCGACGGTTTGCGGCGATTTCGCCTTCTACCAGTTTCCCACCGAAGAGTTTTGGCGCCGCCTGTTCCTGCAAACTCCCGCGGGTTTCCGGTTCGCGTTCAAGGTGCCGGAACAAATCACGTGCAAAGTGTTTCCCGCGCATGGGCGCTACGGAGCCCAAGCCGGCGCGGATAACGAAGCGTTCCTGGACGCCGATCTGTTGAAGGAGTCCTTTCTGCGGCCGCTAGGGCCGTATAGCAACCGTACCGCCCTGCTCATCTTCGAGTTCGGCGGGTTTGCGAAGAAGACGTTTTTCGATGTGAGCGATTTTCTGGAGCGGCTCGGCCCGTTTCTTGCCAAGCTGCCGCCGGAATTCCGCTACGCCGTCGAGATCCGCAATCCCGATTTTCTCGAGCGCGATTATTTTCAATGTTTGCGGGCCCATAACGTGGCGCACGTATTCAATGCATGGTCGCGCATGCCCGAGCTGCGCTACCAGATGAAGATCCCGGATGCGTTCACGGCGGAGTTCATCGTGAGCCGGGCGCTGCTTCGCCAGGGCCGCAGCTATGAGGAAGCGGTGCAGCTTTTTTCGCCGTACGCCGAGGTGAAGGATGCCAACGCGGAGGTGCGCGGCTCGCTGCGCGAGATGATCCGCATCGCGCAGGGCAAGCAGATGACCGCGTTTCTGTTCGTCAACAACCGCCTGGAGGGTAACGCGCCCATGACCATCCTGGCGATCACCGAACCGTCGTCGCAAGCCCTCGAGTTACCATAAGCAAACGGAATTTGACGGATGCGCCGCGCGATCATGCAAGAGATCACCCGGCTGCCGCGCCGGATGGGCGGCACGACCGGAGTGTCGATCTACGCGTTTGCGCTCATGGCGCTGGGCATTCTGCTTCCGTGGCGCTTAAGCTTCGACTTTCTGGACGCGATGATCTTGCTGGCCTATGCGTGTCTTCCGGCTCTTCTAGTCGCGCCGGTTGTCGCCGAGTCCTTCGCCGGCGAACGTGAGCGCGCGCACATTCCCGCGACATTGGAAGAACGGCGGCAATTGCTCCACGCGAAGGTGACGGCTGGCGTGCTCTATGGCTGGAGCTCCGCGCTGCTCGCCCTCGTCATGGGTCTCGTGACCGTCAACCTCTCGTTCACGCGATGGATATTGCCGCCCACGCTGCTGGCCATCGATCTGGCGCTGATGAGCCTGGCGGTCGCGATCTGCGCTGCCAGCCTCTCCGCCGCGGTTTCTGTTAAGGCGCGCAACGCGAAATATGCCAAACGCACTTTGCGGCAGGGCTTCCTGCTGCTGCTGGTGCTCGTAGTCTACTACTCGCGTTTGATGCCGGTCGAATGGAGACGCTGTGTGAGCGTCCCGGGAGACTTGCCGGGCTTCACGGGATTTATCGTCCTGATCTCTCTGGCGCTCTTCGGTCTCTCCGCTGGTTTGATCCAGTTGGCACTGAAGCGGGGCGAAGACTCAGAAATCCGGCTCAATCTCTGAACTCAACGAAGCCGCCAGCGGTCGCCGGCAAAGTTCGCGATCTCCTCGCTCCAGGTGCCAACCTTCGCTGCCATCTGCCCGCCGTCAACCACCAGCGCCGCCCCAGTAATGAATGACGCCAGATCCGACGCCAGAAATACGATGGCGTTGGCGACTTCTTCCGGCATGCCACCGCGGCCCAACGGAATGTCGCGGAAGTATTCCTTCAGCAGAGGCGGATCGTTGAAATACGCCTCCGTGAGCCGCGTCCGGATCAGGCCCGGGCACACGGCGTTCACCCGGATCTGCCAGGGACCCAGCTCATTGGCGGCGGTGTGCAGGATGCCGAGCAGCCCGGCCTTGCTGGCGTTGTATGCAACGAGCGTGGCTTCGCCATCGTAAGAGTTGGTCGAGGCGGTGATCACAATCGCCCCCCTCCGGCGCGGTTTCATGCATCTCGCCGCAGCCTGCACGGTGTGAAACATGCCGCTCAGATTCACCGCGATGGTCCGGTTCCACGCCTCGGCGGACGTTTCATCGAGCGGCGCCCAAACGCCCATCCCGGCATTAGCCACCACAATATCTGGAGCTCCGCTGCGCGTGAACGCGGCGTCGATCGTCGCGCGGTCGGTGACATCCACGGGGCAACCGCGCCCTCCAAGCGATTGCGCAATTTCCTCTGGACGCTCTCGCTCCAGATCGAAAAGCCAAAGGTGCGCGCCGCCCGCCGCCAGCGCCCGCGCCGCGGCCAGGCCAATCCCATTCGCACCACCAGTCACCACTGCCACTTTCCCGCTGAAATCGAGAGGCATCTGATTCTTGTAGCACAGCAGATGCTCGTTGGGTCTCGTAAGTTTGCCGGACAACACTCACCGCCGTGTTGCCCATTGCCGGTTGGCTGCTTGCAAATTACAGAGTGTCGTAAACTCGCATGTTATAATTCACGGATACCTCACATCCGGGCCCGTAGCTCAGTTGGTTAGAGCGCTACCTTGACACGGTAGAGGTCACAGATTCGAGTTCTGTCGGGCCCACCATCTTGTAGCCACATTGCAGCCACACGGAAAACGTAGCTCTGATTTCCTCTAATGAGAGATTTCCTGTT
>Ga0070730_10003937_pt1 | contig 13179 bp, 10 predicted proteins | sample Coa_R1_3_FD_66447 | JGI IMG/M metagenome (GOLD analysis project Ga0070730, IMG submission 66447) | Surface soil microbial communities from Centralia Pennsylvania, which are recovering from an underground coalmine fire - Coalmine... | ecosystem: Environmental > Terrestrial > Soil > Unclassified ...
TGAGCCAGGCAGCAGGCGGCGATCCAATCGCCAAACCGTGGCTCCTGACCAGCGGGGTCGTAGTCATATCGGACGTCCCCGGCATGGCGGGGATGAAACGTCGGTGCCTGCCGCTAGGTTCGGCTCGTGCGACGGGTCAGGATCTTTGAATTTGATCTTTCCAGCCTGCGGCGGGCCGTGGGTGGTGGCAGCTACGTGCGGGGCGGCGAATATGCCCGCCAGGGTGCGGTGCTGTGGTCGGAGTGGGATGCCGGCGATGGCGTGCTGCGCGGGGCGGTGCGCGGGCACGGCGGGACCATTTACTCCCCGGCCGCCTACCTCACGCTCGGCACCGGCGAGTCCGCCAGGTTCGACATGGGCGAGTGCGACTGCCCGGTCGAGTTCAACTGCAAGCACGTCGTCGCGCTGATCTTGTCCACGCTTGCTCCGGAGCCTGACGAGCCGCCGAACCCAGGCCCGGCCGCCTGGGAGCGGTCGCTGGATTCACTGCTCGGGGTGAGACCCGGCGGATCGGTGCGGCCCGCTGCGACGCCACTCGCGATCGAGCTGACGCTGGCCGGCGGCCATGGTGGACCGGGTCAAGCTCGCTGGAGCGGCGCGACGGCACAGCCGCCGTTGCGGCTGACCGCGCGGCTGGTCCGGCCGGGCAAGAACGGTGGCTGGGTGGCCGGCGACCTGAGCTGGAGCAGGCTGAACTCGCTGCGCTACTCCGGAGATTACAGTGACCAGCACCTGCGGCTGCTCCGGGATTTGTACGGTCTCTATCAGACATCCAGCGGGCGTGCGGATTACTACGGGTACCACTACGGTGACGACCGCTCGATCGAGTTGTCCTCGGTGGGCTCACGCCATCTCTGGTCATTGCTGGACGAGGCCGCGGCCGCGAACCTGCCGCTGGTGTACCAGGGTAAGCGCGGCATGCTGCCTGGGTATGAGAACGCGGAGTTCTGCCTGGACGTGACCCGCGCGCCGGGTGGCGGGCTGCGGATCGTTCCGGTGATCCGGGCCGTCGCAGGAGAAACCAGCCCGGGCGAAGCTGCCGCCGGGCATGCGGTGCCCCAGACAGCCGACGGCGGGGAAACAGCTGTGCCGGTCACGTTCATCGGCCCCGACGGGCACGGCGCGGTGTGCATCAGCTACGCCGACGCGACGGGCGGTGAGCCAGGAAGCTGGCGTTTCCGGCTGGCCAGGATGACCCGGCCGGTGCCAGAACCGTTGCAGCGGATGGCGCTGGCGGGCGAGTCGCTGGAGGTACCCGCCGCGCAGCACGACAGGTTCCGGGACCAGTACTATCCGCGGCTACGGCATACCGCAACAGTGATCTCGTCAGACGGCTCGTTCACGCCGCCGCTGATCTGCGGCCCAAGCCTGGTGCTGCACGCTGCCTACGGCGACGGCCACGAGCTGGAGGTGAGCTGGGAGTGGGCCTATCAGGTCGGAGACTCGCCGCTACGCGCGCCGCTGCAGACGGACGGTCCTGACGACGGCTACCGGGACCTGGCCGCCGAGCGGGCGCTGCTGGCCGGCCTCGACCTGCCCCTGGACCGCTACGGACTACTGTCGCCCGGCTCCGGCACGCCCGGCGCGGCGGTGCCCGCGCTCGTCCCGCGCGCCAGCCTGGACGGCCTCGACACCATGCGATTCAGCACCGAGTTGCTGCCGCTTCTGGCCGGTCAACCGGGCTTGACCGTCGAGGTCACCGGCGAGTCCGCGGACTACCGGGAGGCCGGAGACTCACTGCGGATCGCGGTCTCGACCGATGAAGTGGCTGGTGAGACCGACTGGTTCGACCTTGGCGTGACGATCACGGTGGAGGGGCGCCCGGTTCCGTTCCTGGACGTCTTCCTGGCACTCAGCCGCGGGGAGGCGCATCTGCTGCTGCCCGACGGGGCTTACTTCTCGCTGGACAAGCCCGAACTGCGGGCGCTGGCCCGGCTGATCGAGGAAGCCCGCGCGTTGCAGGACTCGCCGTCCGGGCCGCTGCGGATCAGCCGCTACCAGGCCGGGTTCTGGGACGAGCTGGCCTCGCTCGGCGTGATCGGGCACCAAGCGGCGGCCTGGCAGAAGCAGGTCCAGGGCCTGCTGTCGATCGGCACCACCGGCGGAGCCGAACTGCCGGCCGGGCTCCGGGCCGAACTGCGTCCCTATCAGCAGGACGGGTTCGGCTGGCTGGCCTTCCTGTGGCAGCACCGGCTGGGCGGCATCCTGGCCGACGACATGGGACTCGGCAAGACGCTGCAGTCGCTCGCCCTGATCAGCCACGCCCGCGAGCAGGATCCGGCGGGCGGCCCGTTCCTGATCGTCGCGCCGACCAGCGTCGTGGCGAACTGGGCCGCCGAGGCCGCGCGGTTCACCCCAGACCTGACCGTCGTACCGGTCACCGAGACGCTGGCCCGCCGTGACCGCCCCCTGGCCGAACTGGCCGCCGGCGCGGATGCCGTCGTCACCTCCTACACGCTGCTGCGCCTCGACTTCGACGACTACTCCGGACTGGGCTGGTCCGGGCTGCTGCTGGACGAGGCGCAGCAGGTGAAGAACCGCCAGTCGAAGGCTTACCAGTGCGCCCGGCGGCTGGCCGCCCCGGTGAAGATCGCGATTACTGGCACGCCGCTGGAGAACAACCTGATGGAGTTGTGGTCGCTGCTGTCCATCACGGCGCCGGGCCTGTTCCCCAGCCCGGACCGGTTCCGCGACTACTATGCCCGGCCGGTAGAACGCCACGGCGACGCCGCGCGGCTGGCCCAGCTCCAGCGCCGGGTCCGGCCGCTGATCCGCCGCCGGACCAAGGAGCAGGTGGCCGCCGACCTGCCGGCCAAGCAGGAGCAGGTGCTGGAGGTCGACTTGCATCCGCAGCACCGCAGGGTCTACCAGACGCGGCTGCAGCGGGAGCGACAGAAGGTTCTCGGCCTGATCGGCGACATGAATGCCCACCGCTTCACGATCTTCCGGTCGCTGACCGTATTGCGCCAGCTCAGCTTGCACGCCGGGCTGGTTGATGAGGCGCACACCGCCCTGGCCTCGGCCAAGATCGACGCTTTGATCGGCCAGCTCGGCGAGGTGACCGGCGGCGGGCACCGGGCGCTGGTGTTCAGTCAGTTCACCGGGTTCCTTGGCAAGGTCCGCGAGCGGCTTGAGGCCGAGAACATCTCCTACTGCTATCTCGACGGCAGCACCCGCGACCGGGCCGCCGTGATACGGCGCTTCAAGAATGGCGCGGCCCCGGTCTTCCTGATCAGTCTCAAGGCGGGCGGGTTCGGGCTGAACCTCACCGAGGCCGACTACTGCTTCCTGCTCGACCCCTGGTGGAATCCGGCGACCGAGGCGCAGGCCGTGGATCGTACCCACCGCATCGGGCAGACCCGTAACGTCATGGTCTACCGCCTGGTCGCCAGGGACACGATCGAGGAAAAGGTGATGGCGCTCAAGGCCAGGAAGGCCAGATTGTTCTCTAGCGTCATGGACGACGGCGATATTTTCTCCACCACCCTCGACGCCGACGACATCCGCGCCCTGCTCTCCTGAGACCGGCGCGGGCGGCGGCAACTACGGCGTCGCGCCTGATGATCTGGACTGAAGCAAATGGCTTTATGTTACAGTACAAAGGTGCGAGGGACGACGGCCGCTGAGATCGCGCAATCGCTCGAGCGCGCGATCGACCGCGGCGAGATCCGGCCGGGTGAGCGACTGCCGACCGTCCGCGGCTTCGCCGGGCAGCTCGGGGTCAGCCCGGTGACGGTCGCGGCGGCCTACCGGAGCTTGCAGCAGCGAGGCTTGATCATCGGCGAAGGGCGGCGCGGTACCCGGGTGCGAGCCGGCACCGGGCGGCCCTACCTTACGGTGTCGCCCATTCCGGAGGGCGTGCGCAACCTCGCGCTAGGAAATCCGGACCCCGAGCTTGTGCCGCCGCTGGCGAAGGCGCTCACGAAGCTGGACCCGCATCCGGGCTTCTACGGCGGGCGGGCGAACTTGCCGGAACTGCTCGAGCTGATGCGGCGGCAGTTCGCCGGCGAGGGTGTGGCGGCCGACCGGATCGCCGTCGTCTCTGGCGGGCTGGATGGGATCGAGCGGGTGCTGACCTCGGCCTGCCGGGCCGGGGACGCCGTCATTGTGGAGGATCCCTGCTTCCCCCGGGTGCTCGACCTGGTGAGGGCGCTCGGGATGCGGCCCGTTCCCGTCGCCCTAGACGAACAGGGACCACAGCCGGACTCGCTGGAGCGTGCGCTGCGTACCCCGGTTTCGGCGGCGCTGCTGACTCCCCGGGCGCAGAACCCTACCGGTGGTTTCATCACCGCCGGGCGGGCGCACGACCTACGGCGGCTGCTGGGCCGCTACCCGGACCTGCTTGTGCTGGAAGATGACTACGCCGCGCCGCTGGCCGGTGCGCCGCTGGAGACCCTGACGTCCAGCCGGTCACGGTGGGCGCAGGTCAGATCGGTGTCGAAGGTGCTGGGCCCAGACCTCAGAGTCGCGTTCCTCGCCGGTGACGAGATGACCCTCACCCGGGTCGAGACCCGCCAGCGGCTCGGCGCCGGCTGGGTCAGCCAGATCCTGCAGCGCATCTGCCTCGCCCTGCTCTGCGACCCCGATACGGAACGGCTGCTCGAGCGTGCGGCGAAGACCTACCGGGCACGGCGGGAGGCGATGCTCAGCGCACTCCAGCGCCATGGCCTGCAGGGGTTCGGCCGAAGTGGCATGAACGTCTGGGTCCCGGTCGCGGACGAACTCACCGTCGTCAGACGGCTCTTCGACGCCGGCTTCGCCGTCAGTGCCGGCGAACGGTTCCGCATCGCATCGCCGCCAGGGATCCGAATCACCATCTCGACGCTTCGCGAAGGTGAGGCCGGCGAGGTGGCACGTTGCATCGCCCCGGCCGGACAGGCGCTCGCCTGGACGCAAGCCGGCTAGCCACCGTCCGGCCTGCGGCGCCGGCATCACCAGCGCTCGCCGGGAACTCACGAAGGAGGGTGCATGCTCCTAACCGAGGACATGAAGCAATTCGTACTCAGCCAGCGGCTCGGCTACCACGCGACGGTCAGCCCAGATGGCACGCCGAACCTCTCCCACGCAGGGACGATGAGCATCTACGACGACGAGCATCTCTTCTTCGCCGACATCCGCTCACCGCGAACAGTTGCGAACCTGCGCTCGAATCCGGCGATCGAGGTGAATGTCGTCGACATCTTCTCCCGGCGCGGCTGCCGGTTCCGGGGAGCGGCCACGGTCCACGAGCATGACGACGTCTACCGGCGAGGTCTTGAGCTGCTGCGCGAGCGGGACTACAGCGCGTACAGCGATCGAGTTCGCTCGATAGTCCTGATCCGCGTCCAGGCCGCGGAGCACCTTACGTCACCCGCATACGACACCGGACAGACCGAAGCCGAGCTTGTCGAGCACTACATCCACTACTACGTGAGCCTGCACCGCAACGGCGCATCGGAGTGAGACGGGAACCGGTCATGGCACAGCGGGCCGCGAGGACTCAATATCTCTCAAGAATGCCGCCGTCGGCGGGTCTGCCGGGTAGAACGACTCGATGGCCAGTTCCGACAGCGTAATTTCACGGGGTGTGCCGAACACGGTCGTCGTGCTGAACAGCGAGAGCTCGGTGCCGCGTACGCGCAAGCGCAACGGGACCAGGATCGCACGGTTGCCCGGCTGGGGGGTGGCCCGGGGACTGGGGTAGGCGGCCAGTTCGTCGCGTAGCGCGATGAGCGCCGGGTCGGCGGTCGACTCGATGTCACGGTTCAGCCGGTCGAGCAGGTGTGCCCGCCATTCGGCAAGGTTGGCGATGCGGGAGGCCATTCCGTCCGGGTGCAGGCTCAGCCGCAGGACGTTGACCGGTGGCTCAAGCAGCGTTGCCGCCGCTCCCTCGGTCAGCAGGGGAACGGCGTCGTTGGCCGCTACGAGCTCCCAGTGGGAGTCGATGACCACGGCGGGAAAGGGGTCGTGCGCCCGCAGCACGTGCTCGATCGCCTCGTGGACGGCCGACATGGGCGGGTCCGTCAGCCCGTGCACCGGATACGCGGGGGCGTACCCGCCCGACAGCAGCAGCACGTTGCGCTCGCGCAACGGCACCTCGAGCTGCTGCGCGAGGCGGAGAATCATCGCGCTTGTCGGCCGGGACCGCCCGGTTTCGATGAACGACAGGTGCCGGGCCGATATGTCGGACCGCAGCGCCAAGTCGAGCTGGGTGAGCCGGCGCCGTTCCCGCCAGCTACGTAGCAGCGTGCCGACGGGAACCGGCTCCCCGGCATGCCGGCGGGTAAGTGTCGTGGATGTCATCCCGGCCACCATATGCACAGCTTGCCGGGCTGTGGGTACCGCATGGCCGCCGCGCGGGCACATCTCCTTACCGGTGGTTGCCCAGACCGGCATTGAACGCGCACGGCCCTAGGCTCAGCATTTCTGTGGCACGAGCTGCACTTCCTGCAGCGGAACCTGCGCGTGACGTAGCCCGGTGGCCGGCCCTCCGTAACGCGGGCCGGCGTTTTTGCCGCGGTTCTGGGCCTGGTGTAACGGGAGGCCGGGTGGGAGCGCTTTGTTTACCGGTCCAGGCGCTTCGGACTTGCCGCGGTTCAGGCGGATCACGTATCTCGGGAGGGTGTCGCATGCCGGGTAACCCAATGACGTCGCCACACCAGCTCAGCCGCGGGGGTGGACTAATCGGGATGCGCTTTGCCCGTGGCACGGGCCGGGGGAGGCTGGCCGCCTGGGCCGCGTTTGGCGTCCTGGCGTGCGCGGGCGGCGGGCTGGCTGTTCCCGGTGCCTCCCAGGCCCAGGTGAACCCGATCCGGCACGTTGTGGTGATCTATCTGGAGAACCACACGTTCGACAACCTGCTGGGTTTCTGGTGTGACGGCCATTCTGGCCGCTGCCCGGACGGTGGGATGCCGTCTTCGGTGACCCTCTCGAACGGGGCGGTGGTGCGGCCGGGCACCGATCCTGACACGGTGCCGAACGTGAGCCACAGTGTCGCCGCGCAGCAGGCCGCGATCGACCACGGGAAGATGGACGGCTGGCAGAGCATTCCCGGCGGCAGCTGCGACGCGGCCACCGGCTACCAGTGCGTCAGCGGCTACCAGCCCTCGCAGATTCCCAACATCACGACGCTGGCGCAGGACTTCGCCATCAGCGATCACACCTTCTCCCTGGCTGACTCGCCCTCCTGGGGAGGGCACATGGCCATCGTCGCGGCGTCCCAGGACAACTTCACCGGTGACAACCCGGTCTCGGTCAAGGGCGTGAAGCCGGGCCCCGGCTGGGGCTGTGACAGCAACAAGGTGTCCCCGTGGATCAGCCCAGGCGGCCGCACCGAGAAGGTGCCCAGTTGCGTGCCCGCCCGCATTCAGGGCCTGCGCTTCGGCGGGGCGTTCGAGCAGACCCCGGTGAAGCACATCTCCACGATCATGGACAGCCTCGACGCGGCGGGCCTGAGCTGGAAGCTGTACGGGGCGAACAAGAGCCAGAACGGTTACATCTGGTCGATCTGCCCCAGCTTCGCCGATTGCCTGGACACCAGCCAGGACGCCAACCTGGTCCCCGACTCCCAGTTCCTGTCCGACGCCGCGGGCGGCACGCTGCCGAACTTCTCCGTGGTCACCCCCGGCGGGCCGGACTACGCCAATAGCTGCCACAACGAGTTCAGCATGACCGCCTGCGACGACTGGGTCGGCCAGCTGGTCGGTGCGGTGGAGAAGAGCCCGAACTGGTCCTCGACCGCTGTGTTCATCACCTGGGACGACTGCGGGTGCTTCTATGACCAGGTGCCGCCGGGGACCAACCCGGACGGCAGCGCACAGGGGCCACGGGTACCAGTGATCATGGTCAGCCCGTACGCGGTCTCCGGCTACACCGACACCACCGCGACCACATTCGCCGGCATCCTCGCCTATACCGAGCAGACCTTCGGGCTGTCTCCGCTCGGAGCCAACGACGCCGGAGCATACTCATTCGCCAATGCCTTCAACTACTCACAGGCGCCGCTGAAACCCGCTCCCATGGTGGACCGGCCGCTCCCAGCGTCGGCCAAGCGCATCCGGCTGACCCCGGCGCTGGAAAAAGACCCCACCTAAGCCAGATGCCGGTCACCTTGGCTGCGGAACATGTGACGCGGGCCGTCCGCGGATGCCCGGTGCCGTGATCGGCCAGGATTTCAGGGCGGTGCTTGCCGCGGCGCAGGCGGGCGACGAGCAGGCGTTTTCCCGGCTGTGGCGGGATGGCAACCCGGCCCTGCTGCGTTACCTGCGTGTCATGGCGCCGGATGTCGCCGAGGATGTGGTGGCCGAGACCTGGCTGCAGGTGGTGCGTGGCCTGACCGGTTTCCGCGGAGACGAGCAGGCGTGGCGGGCCTGGCTGTTCACCACGGCCCGCCGTCGCATGCTCGACGAAGTACGGCGCCGCTCGCGGCGGCCGGTGCGAACGCTGGAAGAAGTGTGGCCGGCCCAGTTGCCGGTCTCACCGGATGCCGCCGACCTGGTGATCGAGCGTGCTGGCACCCGGTCGGCGATGGCGCTGGTGGCACGGCTGCCAGCCCACCAGGCGGAGGTGATTCTGCTGCGAGTGGTGGCTGGGCTGGACAACGAGACGGTCGCGCGGCTGGTGCGGCGCAGCCCTGGCGCGGTCAGGGTGGCTGCTCACCGGGGCCTGCGGCGGATGGCCGAGATTATCGCCGAAGCGGGTGCAATGCTGTGACCAGACCCAACACGCCAGACCCTGACCGAGTGGACCTGCTGGGACCGGTTCGGCAGAGCGCCTCACCGATCAGCGACGCGTCCTTGGCGGCCCTGCTCGCAGGGGCGAAGCCGCCGCCAGGCTGCGAGCCGCAGTTGCACCCGCTGGCGCAGACCCTGGCCGAGCTGACCGGCCTGCCCGCCGGCGGCGAACTACACGGTGAAGCCGAGACGCTCGCCGCCTTCCGCTGCCAGTTCGCCGCGTTCCATGGCCAGCCCGGCAGGCCGGGTCCAGCCGGCCGGCGCCACCGCAGGCCGCGGCTGCCATCCACGCTCCTGCCGGTCAGGGCCGCCATCGTGGCGAGCGCCGCAGTCCTCAGCCTCGGCGGTCTGGCCGCCGTGGCCTATACCGGGGCTCTTCCCGCCCCGGTGCAGCGGCTCGCCCATGAGTTCATCGCCGCACCTTCCCCGGGCTCCCGGTCAGCCACCAAGCCATCACCGGCAACGACGCGCACCGGCACGTCCCCCTCCCACCGGCCCCGCCCGGTGCCAACCCCGCACCACTCCAGCAAACCCAGCGAGCGTCCCACGCCACACGGTTCGGGTATGCCCAGCGCACATCCCACGCCACACGGTACGGGCAAGCCCAGCGGGCATCCCACCCCAAGCGGTTCGGGCCGGCCAAGCAGCCCCCCGGCTCAGCACGGGACGGGCAAGCCGAGCAGGCTTCCCACGCCGCACAGCACCGGCGCCCCGGCGATACATCCCCTGTCCCGCACGGCACAGTCAACGTCACATAACCAGCCATTCCCAGAAGTCACCAAGCGGCCCGTGTAACACACGGCCAGCCGCGAGCGTTCCGGTTACCGCATCATTCCCGACCCCCCCTGCGTTCTGTCATGACTCATCCGTACAGAAGCTCGCTGGACGTGCGCCCCCACCCGGACAGTAACCCGGTGCATACCAGGCTCCACATCGCGCCAGGCGGCAGGCAGCCGCGGGTCGTCGTTCTCATCCCCGCCCATAACGAAGCGGCGGTGATCGGCGCCACCATCGCATCTCTGCACAGGCAGACACGCCCGCCCTACCGGGTCATCGTCGTCGCCGACAACTGCTCGGATGACACCGCGGAGCTCAGCCTGCGGTGTGGCGCCGAGGTCCTGGCAACCGCCGGGAACACCGCGCGAAAGGCCGGAGCGCTCAACCAGGCACTGCACCGCGTCCTGCCGGGACTCGACCGCGAGGACTTCGTGCTCGCCATGGACGCCGATTCCCAGCTGAACAAGAACTGGATCAAGCGCGCGGTCGGCGCGCTCACGCTGGACCGGCGGCTCGGCGGGGTGTGCGGAACCTACACCGGTGAGCCGGGAGGTGGGATGCTGTTCCAGCTCCAGCGCAACGAGTTCACCAGGGCTTCACGGATGATCGGCCGCCGGGCCGATCTGTGGGTGCTGTCAGGCACCGGGACCATGTTCCGCGTGCCCGTCCTGCGCGAGGTCGCTCGCGAACGCGGCCGGACGCTGCCCGGCATTCCAGGCGAGTACTACTGCAGTTCCTCGATCACCGAGGACTATGAGATAACGCTGGCGCTGAAGACCCTGGGCTACCGCTGCGTGTGCCCACCGGGCTGCACGGCGGTGACCGAACTGATGCCGACCTGGCGGCACCTGTTCCGGCAGCGGCTGCGGTGGCAAAGCGGGACCCTGACTGCCCTGCGGCAATACGGGATCACCCACGCGACCTGGACCAACTGGGCCCGCCAGGCGTTCTTCTACGGGCGCTACTGCGCGCAGCTGGCCAGCTGGGCCATCATCATCTGGTCGCTCGTCACCCACCCGGGGCTGACCATGCCGCCATGGGTGGCCGACATGATTCTCGTTATTTACTGTGAGCGAATAGTCACGGTCCGGAAGGCCGGTCCTCGTGGGGTACTCCTTGCCGTTCTGCTTTTCCCCGAATGGTGGTACGGGATGTTCGACGGCCTGTACCTCTTCCAGGCCCTCAGACGCGAATTCACCCAGCACAACCTTTCCTGGGGACATGTTGCGAGGGAGTTAACGAAAATATGCTCCGTATCATCGCCGCCGCCTTTTTCGGGTCCGGCGGCCCGTATTTGTACCTCCGGCTGCTGACAGCCGCCTACGCTGTGTCGGCGATCGGCCGCATGATACCGGTGAAACGCAAGCAGGTGCCCGGGTACCGGCGCCGGATGCCCGCGGCCATCGGGGCCCGGGACCAGGCCCGGCACCGTGCCCGGCCGGGCAGACGGTCTCACCGCGCCGGAAGGTCACTGCCGGAATGCGGTTTCAGGGCTGAGGACCGGGCCGGCCAGCCCGGTTTCGGGAATGTTGGTGGCATTGAAGCAGGCCTCCCGCTAGCTGTGCCTGCTTCGGCCAGAAGCCCGCAGAGGCCGCCTATGGAGTTCCAGCCGGGGCATCGGCGCTGACCTGAGGGTCCGGCCGCACCACCCACGCCAGGTGACCTCGGCGTGCCGCAGCGCAGCCATCCGGCCTGCTACGGCGGTGCCTGGAACGCCCCCGGCGCGGCCCTGCTCACGTCCGGGTCCCTCAGCCCATGCTGATGGGCCGCGCCGTGCCGGGCATGTTTGCCTGCCATCTGACCGGGAAGCCGATCCGTCTATTACGTCCCGCATTGTGGCAATCACCGGGAGGCTGATATGGCCAATCAGCCGGCCGCTGACGGAAGCATCCAGGGACTGCACCGCGATGCGGTGGGACTGGTGCCGGTTCTGTTCCAGTCCGTTGCCAATGACATCGAGCGCCCTTCCCTCCGCGAACGGCGGTAAGACCCTCGCCCGCGCCGGTCCACCACCGCACGGATCACAGCCGGTTGTGACGGATCCACAGGGTGAGCCACAGGTGCTTATAGGGCCGTACGGTGACCTGGGTGAAATCGTGCAGCAGTACCAGGCTCTCGGCGCGGGACAGCGCGGTCAGGTGCGGTGACGGCAGGCCGCCGATGACCCAGATCCGGCGGTGGCCGAGCATGAGCGGGCGGATGGCCGCGAACGGCTTGTCGATGCCCTGATAGGACGCCGCCGTCGCCGGGGAGACGGCCAGTGCGAAATCGCTGGTCTTGCGGAACTGCTCCGGGTACCCCAATTCCGCCTTGCGGTAGAACGAATTGATGAACAGCACGCCGTCTCCGCTGTGGGCGTGTGCCGCCAGATAGAACGCCAGGCCGCCGAAGTTGAAGTCGCGGCTCGCCGGGAGACGTTCGCGGTACTGGTGCCCGAGTTGCAGCAGCAGCGTGCACAGGCACACCGCCACACCAGGCAGCGCGACCAGTTCTCGCCGGCGTTTGGCGGCGGCCAGCCACCGCCCTATCCGGTACAGCCCGCCGCCCGCCAGCAGTGCGGCTCCGGCCTCGCCGTAGAGAACATAACGGTCCTGGTACATCGGTGCCGCGATGCGGGACTCCACGAGCAGCAGCCCGGCCGGGACCAGAAGTAATGGTGCGGCCACCGAGGGCAGGCTGACCCCGCCGCTGCGCCACCAGGCAGTACCGGACGCACCATCCGCGCCGCCGCGCCGCCGCCGCTCCCATTCACCGGGCGGGAGCACGGCCACCATGGAGCACACCACCACCAGCAACGCGGCCGCGAAGGCCGCGCCGAAGTAGTCCTGATAGAGCAGCCACAGGGCATGCGGGCCGGGTCGGTGGATCCAGGAGACGGCACTTCGCTGCAGGTAGCCGAGCCACAGCAAGGGGATGGCCAGGAAGGCGCCCACCGCCGAGGCGGCCAGCCAGTGCCCCGCGGCGCGCCGCCCGTACCGGGCCAGCAGGACCGTGATCGCGTGCGCCGCCAGAACGAGCAGCGCCATTTCGTTCAGGTAGGCGCCCAGTGTGACCAGCGCTGCGTAGAGCGCCCACCGGCGGGTGACCCGGGCCCGCGCGGCGGCAGGCCGCTCTGCCTCCAGGGCGCTCAGCAAGGTCAGGGTCTGTCCCAGTACGCACGTGTACACCAGCGCGTAGGATCGCGCCGTCTGTGCGTAGTAACTGATCGAGGGCGTCAGCGCCATGATCAGGCCGGCGAACAGCCCGGCCCAGCCGGATCCGGTGAGCCGCCGGGCGATGACCACCATCAAGGCCGCGGCGGCCACCATGGCGGCCACCGACGGAATGCGGATCACCGCGGGGCTCGTGCCGACCGCCATCCAGCCGTGCAGCAGCAGGTAATACAGCCCGTGCACGGCATCGATGTGGCGGAGCAGGTGCCAGAGCTGGCGCAGCGGCAGCAGGGCCACCCAGTGGCTGATCACCTCGTCGTTGCCCATTGCCGAGGCGCGGGCCAGCCCCCACACCCCCAGGAAGGTCATCGTGCCAGCCACCACGAGGACTGGCCCGTGCCTGGCCGCGACCGCCATCCATCCCCCGGGCCGTGCCGCTGCCGCAGCCTGGCCCCCTGGTACGCAGACAGCTTCTGTCTGGGTGGCGTTCGATCCGGCCTTCACTGGTCCGGTGAATCCTGGGATCGGGGGCCGGTGAT
>Ga0070730_10003938_pt1 | contig 13179 bp, 13 predicted proteins | sample Coa_R1_3_FD_66447 | JGI IMG/M metagenome (GOLD analysis project Ga0070730, IMG submission 66447) | Surface soil microbial communities from Centralia Pennsylvania, which are recovering from an underground coalmine fire - Coalmine... | ecosystem: Environmental > Terrestrial > Soil > Unclassified ...
CTCCCAGCACTGTTCTTTCCGAAATATACTTGGACGAAGGTATTCCCTTTTCCGATGACTCGCCCGCGGTGAAACAAGCCGGGCAAAGACCAGGAGAATTGTGGCGATGAACGGCAAATCTTCGTGGACCAGATTGGTACCGTATGCTTTCCTAGCTGTGCTTTTTTGGACTTTCTTGATTTTTGGGGCTTATCGGAGCGCAGAAATCGGCCACACTCGAGGTAGGGCGGAATGGTCAGGCTTGCGCCCGGACGAGCCTAAAAAGCTATCTAGCGCAAGCAACGATATTGCTTGGACCGCAGCCTATGGGAAATTGCCCCTGGCCTTCGAGAAAAACCAGGGTCAGACAGCCCAGGAAGTCCGGTACATCTCCCATGGCAACGGATACGGTCTCTTTCTGACAGCGCAAGAAGCTGTCCTCTTATTGCGCCGCTCCAATCCGCATAGCGCCTCTCCGCCGAATCGTACTGCCTCAATCCAGGATTCGCGTCCAGCCCGCCAATCCGAAAAGACTTCCGTTGTTCGCTTGCATTTCGACGGAGTCAATTCCGCGCCTCAGATCCAAGCCGGCGACCGGTTGCCAGGCAAGGTGAATTATTTCATCGGAAACAACCCGAAGGATTGGCACGCCGACATCCCTTCCTATGCCCGTGTCAAATATACTGAGCTTTATCCTGGTATCGACCTTGTCTTCTACGGCAACCAAAGCCGCTTGGAATATGATTTTGTGGTCGCCCCGGGAGCAGACCCGTCCGCTATCAAAATGAATCTGGAAGGTGTGAACAAGCTACGGATCAATTCTAACGGGGACTTGGTACTAAGCGTTTCAGAAGGAGTGGTCGAACTGCAGAAGCCCGTCGTGTATCAGCAGCTGGTTGGCGCGCGACACGAAATTGCAGGAAAGTATGTTCTCTCAGGAAAACACTGCGTAAGCTTCGCGATCGCAAATTACGACCGGAGCCAGCCTCTCGTCCTGGACCCGGTGCTCAACTATTCGAGCTATCTGGGTGGGGGCAGCGATGATTCTGGCTTGGGTATTGCAGTGGATGCACTGGGCGATGCATTTGTGACAGGGACCACCTTCTCTACGGACTTCCCTACGACGGCAAACGCATTCAATAAGGGACCTTTAACCGTCAACACGAAAGGAGCCATATTTGTGACCGAGCTAAACCCAGCCGGAACTCAGTTGATTTACTCGACTTATCTGGCTGGAAGCGGTGGAGATTCCGCTTTGGGTATCGCGTTGGATTCGTCCAGCAAAATCTATGTGACAGGGCAAACATTTTCGATCGACTTCCCAACGACTTCAAACGCTCTCAAAGCTGGCCCACTAGTAACCAACGTGTCGGGAACAAGTTTTATTTCCAAACTAGATCCGGCGCTTAGCGGAACAAGCTCTCTCGTGTATTCCTCCTACCTCGGTGGACCGAATGGGGATTTGGGCTACGCCATTGCAGCTGACGCCAGCGGCAACGCATACATAACTGGAATGACAAAATCGACGGCAGGGTCGGGGACCACTGCATTTCCAACCACTTCCGGTGCCTTCCAAAGCGTCTTGAGCAGCACTTCTGGGAACGCGTTCCTGAGCAGAATTGATACAACGAAATCCGGAAGCGCATCTCTGATCTATTCCACCTATCTGGGTGGGAATGGCGCAAATGCTACAAACCCTGCTAGCGTTGGCTTTGGCGATGCTGGACTGAGCCTTGCAGTAGATTCCACCAGCGCCGCCTACATTGTTGGCGTAACTACCTCAACAAACTTTCCGACGACCACGACCGCCTTCCAGTCTAGTGCACCGCAAGCCGCCACCCTTGGAACCGCCTTCGTATCAAAAATTGATACCAGCGGCGGAAAAACGGGAACTGCCTCCCTGCTTTATTCAACCTATTTGGGAGGCGAAAAGTCCGATTTTGGGTTGGGAATTGCACTTGGCCCCAATAATGTGGCATACGCAACTGGAACAACCACCTCGCTGACCTTCCCCACTTTCCCTGGGGCTTTCCAGACAACGGGGAACACTTCTGGCGCTGCGTTTATCAGTTTGGTTGACACGGGACTAACCGGAAGCGCTTCTCTCAAGTATTCGACGTTTCTCGGCGGCACGGGAAGCTCCACGGCATTTGGCATTCGGGCAGACGCTGCAGGTAACGCCTACGTGGCTGGGCAGACTAACTCCGCCTCATTCCCTGTAACCCCCGGCGCCTTTCAAGCGACGCTAGCCGCCGGGGCTGCGGGGGACGCGTTCATTTCCGAGTTGAACCCGGGAGGTAAAGGCGCAGCCGATTTGGTTTATTCCACCTACTTTGGCGGAAAAAACAGCGGCACCGTCACAGATATGGCAAATGCAATTGCCATCGATGCTTCCAACAATGCCTTCATAACGGGAGCAACCTCTTCGACAAATCTGCCGGTATTCCCCAATCCGGGAGCATTTCAGACGACTCTGAAAGGCACTTCTGATGCGTTCGTGGCGAAGCTCACCTTGGTACCCACCGTAACTATATCTCCTACGAGCCTGAACTTCGGCACCGTGCTGGTTGGCACTGTAACCCCGGCCCAGACGGTCACCCTGACGAATAACTCGAACTCGACTCTGACAATTACAAGCATTACCGTTGTCGCGATAAACCCGCCAGCGGCCAATGTGGATTTCGCTATCTCGTCCAAGACGTGTGCCAACAGTGTTGCGTCTGGCGTGTCTTGCACCGTGAACGTAACATTCCAGCCGTCGGTTGCAGCCGCCGAGTCCGCGAAGCTGGTCTTTACCGATAGCGACACCTCCAGTCCTCAGTCAGTAAGCCTATCCGGGACGGGCTCGAACGTCGCTCCGGATTTCAGCGTCAGCGCGCCGGCGACTCTTAGCGTGAACCAGGGCTCCTCGGGCACTGCTACCGTCACCGTCACCCCGATTGGGGGATTCAATAGTGCTGTATCGCTTGCTTGCACGGGGGCTCCAGCGCTGGCAAGTTGCACGATCTCGCCAGCATCGGTAATACCTGCAGACGGCGTGACGCCTGTGACGGCGAAACTTTTGGTCACCACGACGGCTATTGTGCGGCCGCCGTCTTTGCCAACTCCGCCAGGGTTCATGCCTCGAGTCGTCCCCTTGTTGTTAGTGTTCCTGTTGCTGTCGATCTTGGCATTTGCCCGGACTCGGGCGCAGTTGCCGGTGGCGGCCGCCGTGATGATGCTGATGGTTCTGGCGGGTTGTGGGTCATCACAACACGCCGCAACTCCAAAGGGCACAAGCAATCTCACGATCACCGCTAAGTCGGGGAGCATCAACCACACCACCTCAGTTGCCCTGACTGTAAATTAGGATAAGGCGATCAACGCGGGTACCGGTTCACCGGAGTCCACAGCGCTTGTGATGGTGTGTGCGATAACCTACGGTGACAGCCGTTAGGCAGCTCGTTGGCGAGCTGACGCTTGCGAGGTGAGTTCTAGTGGTCTCGCTTGTCGGCTCGGCTCTCAGGTGAAAGAATCTTGGGGAGATCTTGTTGTAGTGCCTCCACCTTAGTCGTTTCTTGCACAGGAATGAGATGAGGTTGATATCATATTGAGACAATCTGATAGTTACGTGCTCCTGATGCTTTTGGCGCGCCTCCCATAGCTCTGGAAGCTCCGTAAGTTGAACATTCTATAGCCATTTAATAAGAGGAACAGAGCTCGATTCATGCCGCGGAATGGTCTTCCCCTTGCAGCGTGATAGGACCAGCGTCTGTCTAAAGACGGCAGGGAGATCTTTGGATAGTGCCCACTCATGGACAGTCCCAATTTCATTGTGCGTCTCTGCGTTTCGGTGGCAGCGATGCTGGTTCTTGTTTCTGTCTCCTGGGGGCAGGAGGCTACTGCCGACTGGCAAGTGGAACTGCGCAGATATGCGGAGGCGCACAACTGGGCCGCTGCTATGCGCATAGTGGATCGAGAGATTGCCCAAGCGCCGCATGACATGGATGTGAAGGCGTGGCGGGCGCGCATCTTAACGTGGTCGGGGCAACTGGCCGAGGGCGAAAAGGAGTATCGCGCGATTGTTGCGGAGGCCCCGAATGATCCGGACTGCTGGATGGGGTTGGCGAGCGTGTATTCCCGAGAAGGACAAATGCAGGATGCGCTCCGAGCGGCTAGCCGCGCAGTGGAACTCGATCCGAAACGAGCAGATCTAAGAGTCGCACGAGGACGTCTGTTACGAGCGGCCGGGGAGCGCAGCGAGGCAAATTTGGAATTTCAAAAAGCGCTGTCTCTTGATCCGACGAATGCGGAGGCGCGCGTGGGCGTCCAGTCATTCCGGGGCGAGCCGAAACATGAGTTGCGTTTCGGAGCGAACACCGACCTCTTCAACTTCGCTGATGCGAATTATGACGACGGAGTAAGTCTGACCTCGCGGTGGACACCGTCTTGGCGGACGAGTGTAGCGGGGAATTTCTATCGGGTTTTTGGAAACGATGCTGGGAAATTCGTGGCGAGTGCTACAGGAAGTTTGCCGGGGAGGGGAGCGCTGACGGTCGGTGGTGCGGCGGCACGCGACAACAGCGTCATTCCGAAGAGTGAAGCGTTCTTCGACTACGACTATGGATGGAAACTAGACAAGAACGGATTGGTGCGTGGAGTAGAGGTCGTTTACGCTCAGCACTGGTATTGGTACACCACGGCCCGAATTATCTCGCTGAACGGCACCACGATCGTGTATCTCCCGCGCGAGTGGACGTGGTCGCTCGGTTTGACGGAGGGGAGGACTCATTTTTCAGGAACGGGCGCTGAGTGGCGGCCTTCTGGAACGACTCGGCTCGGATTTCCGATCGCCAGGTGGGGCAGCCGGCATATTGGAGGGAATTTGTCTTTCGCTACGGGGACCGAGGACTTTGCGCAAGTAGATCAGATAGGCCGGTTTTCTTCACACACATACGGGGGCGGTTTGCGTCTCCAATTGACATCACGCCAGGATATGACTGGATTCGCAGCGTATCAGAAGCGAACGCAAGACCGGACGGACACGAGTTTCGGGTTTACATATGGGATCCACTTTTGAAACTATCCGGCGACTAGGTCCCGCAGCAGTTGTGCTAAAGGCGATCATCATAGCGGTCGTCGCAGACGTGCTGCTGCTGGGCTTTATCATGCTCCGGCGCGCGTACCGTGCCCGCTTTTTCGCTAAGCGCGATGCGCGGGTACTTGAATTCCGAGGGCAATGGGATGCATTGGTCTCCGGAGAGATTCCCTACGAGACATGGCGTAAGAAGCGGTTTGACCTGCAAATTGTCGAGACGATTGTGTTAGACGCCCTTGAAGCTGCGGGGCGGGACGAATCGGCACGGTTGTTGAAGTTCCTGCGAAGGAGCGGATTGATCGACAAACTCATCTTTGATGCACAGCGACAGCGCGGATGGCGACGGCGTCAGGCGCTGGTTTCGCTTGGTCGGACGCGCGCTGTGGAGGGTATCTTGGCGCTGGCCGAAGGATTGCGAGATTCTGAACTGGAAACACGCCTGGCCGCGTTACGAGGCCTGAGCAGGACGGCCTGCCCTGAAGCGGCAGAGGAGATTCTACGGTGGGTCGGAGAAGCCGGTCTTAAAGTGCCCCCACTGCCGCTGCAGAGCGCGCTGATCCAATGTTGCGGGGAGCGCCCGCAGGTGCTGCTCCCGTACCTGCACCATGCGGAAGGGCCCTTGCGTGAAGTGCTGGGGCGGGTGTTGGGCGAAGTGGCAGCACCTGCGCTCGGAACGGACCTGCTGGAGTTTGCAGCAGACAGTCTCGATGAATTGCGAGCGGCCGCGGCGCGCGCTCTTTCGCACGTACAACCCGGCCTTGCGCTCGACGCGCTGAGCGAACTTTCGCGTGACCGGACTTGGTTCGTGAGACTGCGCGCTATCGTAAGCCTTGGAAAACTCAACAACGCGGGTGCTGTTCCTCTCTTATTGCATGGCTTAACCGATTCAAACAGGCTAGTGCGTTTGCGCGCAGCGGAAGGTCTGGTTGACTTCCGCTTAGAGATGATTCTGACATTCCAAGAGGTAGTGGCCACGCGCGACCTTTACGGGCTACACGCCTACCTGACAGCGCTGGAAAATGCAGGAATGAAATCGCAGCTGGAGGCGGAACTCGAGAGCACGGAACGTGTCAACGAGCAGGAGAGAAAACGATTACTTAACGTGCTGGCCACCGGGACGCTCTCCGTGGAACAGCCCGAGCCTTCAGAATTTGCGTCCGCCGGACCGTCCTTCCGGTCATGATCCGATTACTGGAGATCGCTAATCACACCCTGTTTTGGTACTACCTAGCGTGCAATCTCGCATATCTGACCATGCTGATTGTTGCGCTGAAGACCAGCGCGGCACACCAGCGACGCCTGCAAAGTAACCGTTTAGGGTGGATCAAGGAAAATCCGCTCGCGCCGCCGGTGACGATCCTTGCACCCGCACACAACGAGGAGAAATCAATCCGTGTGGCTGTGCGGAACTTGCTTGAATTGGACTATTCGGAACTCGAAGTCATTGTGATCAACGACGGCTCGACGGACAGAACACTCGAAGCGATGCGGGAGGAGTTTCGATTGCGCCGGGTGCGAGCGGTTTACGTCGCACAAGCGGCCAGTGCGCCGGTGCGGGGACTGTACCGAAGCGACGTGGATCCCCGGCTCCTGGTTGTGGACAAAGAGCCAGCAGGCAGTAAAGCAGACGCCGTGAACGCGGGTTTGAACGCGGCAACCTCACCGTACGTGTGCGTTGTGGACGCGGATTCGGTGCTTGAGCGCGACGCGCTGTTGAGGATCATGGCACCCGTGCTGGCGGATCCGAAGCGTGTTGTATGTGTCGGCGGGATCGTCCGTGTGCTGAACGGGTCCGAGATAAAAGGCGGACAGCTGCGACGTGTGCGTCTACCGAGGAAAGCGCTCGAAGCAATTCAGGTTGTTGAATACCTGCGCGCCTTCTTGATCGGAAGAGAAGCCTGGGCCCAGGGTAACATGCTGATGATTATCTCCGGTGCGTTCGGTTTATTCCGTACAGATTTGTTGCGCGCTGTGGGCGGCTATCGCTCGAGTGCCATTGGTGAAGATTTTGACGTGGTAGCGCGGTTCCACAGGCATCTGCTGGAGAAAGGCGTGGATTACCAAATCCATTTTGTGCCCGACCCGGTGTGCTGGACCGAGGCGCCTTCGGACATGCGATCACTCGGACGGCAGCGGGCCCGCTGGCAAAAAGGCTTGCTGGATGTGCTGTGGCCGAACCGCGATATGCTGTTGCAGCCGCGCTACGGGCGCATTGGATGTTTTGCTCTTCCTTACTTGTGGTTATTCGAACTTCTGGCGCCGGTAATCGAATTGGGCGGCATCGTGACAATCGCATTGGCGGCATGGCTTGGCGTGCTCAGCCAGGAATTCTTCGTACAGTTCTTGCTATTCGGATATGCGTTTGCGACCGTGATTTCGATTGGATCGGTACTACAAGAAGAAGTGACCTACAGGCGGTATAACGATTGGCAAGACATGGTCCGGCTCGTCAGCTATTGCTTTTTCGAACATTTTCCGTATCGACAGTTGCATATGATCTGGAGATTACAAGGCATCGTGCAGTACCTACGTGGCGACATGGCATGGAAGCAAGTCAAGCGGCAAGGTATGTCTACAGTGAGTTGAGCGTAAGAGGATTTTGAAGTTTCAGGTGCGCATTAGAATACGGAAAAAACAGATCGCCCAAAACGCTGGTCGGGCTTTACGCCAGAACTCTTATTGGCGCTTGAAGAGCGAGCGCAGCCGGTCCCTGTCGCTGCCGCTGAATTCGTGTAATGAAGGCGCTGTATAGGGCTTCTTCATCTGCGATCCGCAACAACATCGCAGAAGAGAGCCGCCTTCAGTCTGGGAACCTTTGCTTACGATGACCTCGCAGTTACAACGCCGGTTCGTGCATCGGTAAACCTGGCCTGCAAACATCATAAAGATAAACTCCAATCCCGATCGCGCGTGCTGCCTTATTGTTACATTATAGCCCTGGCCGCGGTCCTAAAGGCTTATAATCTGACTTCGGCTTTTGGCAGGCGAATCCATGGGCGAAGAGAGGCGCCGTGTACCCAGATACCCCTTCGTGGCAGATGCCGTGGTGCGTGATGATTCCTCGGGCACGACGGTGAACACACGGCTCAGCGAACTCAGCCTTTATGGCTGCTATTTGGACATGGTGAATCCCCTTCCTTCGGGCACACCCATCACCGTCAAGGTCAGCTCGGGCGGCAAATTTCTCCAAGCCTCGGGGAAAGTCGCGTATGCGGCTCCAAACCTTGGCATCGGCGTTTCGTTTCATCATGTCGACGTACATTCTCTGATTGTGCTGAAGGAGTGGCTGGTCAAAGCTGCTCAGGCGAAATACGGCCCAGCGTCGGCAATCTGAATTAGCCAAGCGTTTCTACTCATGGGCCAGAACCAATCCTTAATCTTCATATACCCCCCAATATTACGAATGCTGCTGGTTCTATGATTTGACGCTTTATCCCATGGTGAGCCCCGGGTCCTTCGTGCAAATTGATCGAACGTTCGAAGGGTCAACTGCCCAGAGTTGATCAACGGTGCGATAGGTCGGACAATCGCTCAAGTGCCCGTGACTGGCCTGGGAAGTTAGCATGAAGTGTTGGCCATCATCGTAAGGAAAGGGAAAAGATGCGACAGGATTCGAACCTGTGCTGTCCTGCTTAGAATGGCTAGCAGTAGAGGACAAGAGCGAGAGAAACCCTGCTAACAAGCTGCTAACGGAATCCGGTAAAAAGAGCGTAGTCAAGCGGTCAAGACCGACGGAATCGCCCAGGAAAATGAGTCACTTAGCCCTCGACCGTTGGACTGCAAAAACCACCTTCGACCAAATTGAAGATCCACTTGGCTGCAACGCAGCGTCCAAAGTTGGGAACAACTGTGGGAACAACTGGGCCCAAATACCGTCTAAAACCATGCACTATGACACTAGAACAGGTTAGAAGAACCAACAACTTAGAAGATTTGTGTTAAACTCTGGATCTGGCTATCCTGGTTCGAGTCCAGGCCTCCCAGCCAATTTAACTATTCCCTGTAAGTGAGAAGATTCACGCACCTGTTTCTACCAATGTTGAAGGCCGGGCCGCGTGTAGCCCTGTGTAATTCAAAAATTCCATGCTTGTAGGGATGCCGGGATGAGAGACCATACTCGATGCTGGTATAGAGTATGGTATATTGGGAAGCATCATGGGAACTGCACGGAAAATTACCGTGGAAGTGCCGCTGAAGCTTCTTGAAAAGGCGCAACAAGCTAGCGGCGCTGGTGTGACCCAGACCGTGCGTACTGGGCTACAGCTGGTTGCAGCCTCGCGGACTTATGCTCGCTTGCGCAAATTGCGAGGCAAGGTTCGCTTTTCGCGCACCGTGGCAGAGCTGAAGGCCGACCGGTGATCGCGGCTGACACAAGCAGTTGGGTGGCGTTTCTGGAAGGGAGCAGCGGCGAAGACGTACAGCTACTGGATCGCGCTTTGGAAGATGGGCAGGTAGTGATGGTGCCCGTGGTGCTCAGCGAGCTTTTAAGTGACCCGAAGCTTTCTTCCGATGTTGCCGAAACAATTTCAGACTTACCCATTATCGAGATTGCGTCTGGTTATTGGCAACGAGCGGGGGCGTTGCGGGCCAAGGTGCTGGGGAGACGCCGCAAGGCGCGGCTTGGCGATGCGCTGATCGCCCAGAGTTGCATTGACCAAGGCATTGCTCTCATCACGCGCGACCGGGACTTCCGCGCGTTCGCCGAGGCCGCAGACCTCAATGTTGTTTTTGAAACCGGGACGCGCCAATCTTGACCGTCACGCGGCCTGCCATCGCAGTACCCTCACTCGTAATTCGGTCCACAATGCACTTGAGCGCTGGGACAGAAACAGACCAAGCAGCTTTCAACTTTCGGCAGACTTACTGTGACATTGTTTGCAGGGGAACCCAGGCGGCGTTGCGCTTGGAGGATTCCAGGGTGGCGGCGATGAAGCGCATGCCTTCGAGGCCGTCTTCGACGGTGGGGACGAGCAGGGAGGCCGGCGAAGGCTTGCGGTTTTCGCGGCGGGCGCAGATTTGCTCGGCCAGATCGGTGTAGAGCTGGGCGAAACCTTCGAGATAGCCTTCGGGGTGGCCGGCGGGAATGCGGCTGGCGTGCGCGGCGGGGGAGTCTCCTCCGGGCCCGGGGCGACGAATTATTTCCGGGGCTTCCCCTAATTTTGCGAAATGCAGGGTGTTGGGTTCTTCCTGGTGCCACTCGAGGCCAGCTTTTTCACCGTAGACGCGCAGGCGCAGATTGTTGGCGTTGCCGGTGGCGACCTGGCTGGCCCACAGCGCGCCCTTGGCGCCTTCTTCAAAGCGCAGCATAAGCTGCACGTTGTCATCGAGGCGCCGGCCGGGGACGAAGATGGAAACGTCGGCGGCGACTTCACGGCAGCGCAGACCGGTGACGAAGCAGGCGATGTTGTAGGCGTGGGTGCCGATGTCGCCGAGGCTGCCGCCGGGACCGCTTTTCGCGGGATCGGTGCGCCAAGCGGCTTGCTTTTGGCCGGTTTGCTCGAGGGGAGTGGCCAGCCAGTCTTGTGCGTACTCGACTTGCACGAGGCGGAGTTTGCCGAGTTGGCCATCGGCGATCATCTGGCGAGCCTGGCGGACCATGGGGTAGCCGGTGTAATTGTGGGTTAGGCCGAAGAGCAGGCCGGTGCGGCGGACAATGGCCGCTAGATCAAGGGCTTCCGGGACGGTGGTGGTGACCGGCTTGTCGCAAATAACGTGGAAGCCGGCTTCGAGAAAGGCCTTGGCCATCGGATAATGCATGTGGTTGGGAGTGACGATGGAGACGGCTTCGATGCGATCGGGGCGTTTGGCTTCGGCCTGGGCCATTTCGGTGTAGCTGCCGTAGGCGCGATCAGGTGCGATATGGAGATCGATTGCGGCGGCGCGGCTGCGCGCGGCGTCGGAGGAGAGCGCGGCGGCGACGAGTTCGTAATGATCGTCGATGCGGGCGGCGATGCGGTGGACGGCGCCGATGAATGCGCCCGGACCGCCTCCTACCATACCCAATCGAATGCGGCGCTTGGCTTCGCCTACGCTAGTGCCTGAGATCATGGTATCCCCTGATTTGTGGATTTAGGTCAGGCCGAGCATGCGGCGGTTGGCCGCTGGATCGGCGCCGGACTTGGCAAAGTCATCGAAAGTGGAGCTGGCCGCTTGAATGATGTGATGGGCGATGAACGGAGCGCCTTCGGCGGCGCCTTGCTCGGCGCTCTTGATGCAGCATTCCCACTCGAGGACGGCCCAGCCGTCGAAGCCGTATTGGGTAAGCCTGGAGAAGATGCCGGTGAAATCGACCTGGCCGTCGCCGGGGGAACGGAAGCGTCCGGCGCGATTGATCCAGGGTTGAAAGCCGCCGTAGACGCCCTGGCGTCCGGTGGGACGGAATTCGGCGTCCTTGACGTGAAACATCTTGATGCGCTGGTGATAGAGATCGATGTATTCCAGGTAATCGAGCTGCTGCAGAACGAAATGGCTGGGGTCGAAAAGGATATTGCAGCGGGGATGATTGCCGGTGCGCTCGAGAAACATTTCGAAGGTCACACCGTCGTGGAGATCTTCGCCGGGATGGATCTCGAAGCAGAGATCGACCCCGGCAGAGTCGAAGGCGTTCAGAATGGGCTTCCAGCGGGCGGCTAGTTCGTCGAAGGCGGTTTCGATGAGACCGGCGGGGCGCTGCGGCCAGGGATACATGTAGGGCCAGGCGAGGGCGCCGGAGAATGTGGCGTGGGCGCGCAAGCCGAGATTGGCGGAGGCTTTGGCGGCGAAGAGCAGTTGCTCGACGGCCCAGGCCTGGCGCGCGCGTGGATTGGTTCTGGCCGATTGCGGGGCGAAGCCGTCAAAGGCGATGTCGTAGGCCGGGTGCACGGCTACCAACTGGCCTTGCAGATGGGTGGAGAGCTCGGTTAGCGCGAGGCGGTGGCGGGAGAGGATGCCGCGGACTTCATCGCAATAGGTTTTGCTTTCGGCGGCGCGTTTCAGATCGAATAGGCGGGCGTCCCAAGAGGGAATCTGCACGCCCTGGTAGCCCAGTTCAGCGGCCCAGCGCGCCATGTTCTCGAGGTTGTCGAACGGGGCGGAATCGCCCGCGAACTGCGCCAGAAAGATGGCCGGCCCTTGTACTGTCTTCATCCGCGCGAACTCCTGAAAAGTTGAGCGAGCATCTTAGTATGATTTGGGCGGGAATGCCTATCGGGGAGGGGCGAAGGCTCAGGAGCGCGGGCCGGAGTTGGCATCGAGATCGGAAAAACCTTTGGCGGCCTGGTCGACGGTAGGAAAGATTTCGATGATTTTGTCGACCTTGGTCAATTTCAGGCTGTGATCGATCATGGGTTGGGCCGCGGCGATGCGCAGGCCGCCGCCGGCTTTTTTGAGCTTGGCGAGACAGCGGACAAATGAACCGATGGCGGCGCTATCGGCGTGAGTGACGCGGGTCATATCAAAGATGACGCGGACTTCGCGGGCGGTGATCAAGTCGTCGACCTCGCGCTCGAGGCGGGCGCACTCCGGGCCGCAGTGAATGCTGCCCTGCATGGCCAAAGCGGTGATACCCGGTTGCAGGGTTTTTTTTGAGAAGTGAAGAATCACGACCCGGTACGCTCCTCGGCTTGGTAGGGAAACTGGCGTATGAGGCGTACGCAATCTCCCAGGGCGGAGAAAATGGAAGGTCCCCAGCCGCAGGGGACGAACGGCGCAGTGTGCTGGTTTACCGGTTTATCGGCTTCGGCGTAAAAGCGCAAACGCTGGCCGGGAGGCGGTACGGCGTACTCCCTGACGATGATGGCAAAAGTGACGTTGCCGGTGGGCTGTTCCTTGATCATGGAAAAATGATGCAGCTGGGTCAGTTGCTCGCCGGGATTGGCCTGGATGTGAACCCAGTCGCTCATGGAGCCTCGATGGAGTTAACAAGCTTTCCGCGGATAGTAGGCTAAGGAGAATGCTAAGTCAACGAGATGGAGAATGGCTGCAAAAGAGAGCCTTGCTGGCGAAGCGAGGTGGTAACCGGGAGTCCCGCGTCAAGCCGTTTAAGAATGTAACCATAGGTTGTGTAGTCGGGACATTTGAAATGTAACCGAAGGTTTGTTGTTGTTGCGGCTGTGGGAAAGTGGAAATCGGGTTTTGATTTCCAA
>Ga0070730_10003940_pt1 | contig 13176 bp, 8 predicted proteins | sample Coa_R1_3_FD_66447 | JGI IMG/M metagenome (GOLD analysis project Ga0070730, IMG submission 66447) | Surface soil microbial communities from Centralia Pennsylvania, which are recovering from an underground coalmine fire - Coalmine... | ecosystem: Environmental > Terrestrial > Soil > Unclassified ...
GGCATAGCCGCGCCCCCCCGCGCCCCCGAGCTCCGAGTAGCCGGCGCCGGCCGCCGCCGCGAAATGCCGGCGCGACGGCGTCCGCAAGTTGACCTCCGCGGATGTCGAACTCACGCCCACGAGGCCCTGGGACGCCAGATAGCGCGGCGCGTCGGGAGAATAGACCACGTCGAAGCCGAGCCAATCGTCATACGCCGCCTCGATGGCCAGCTCGGCGTAATTGTATTGAGAACCGGAGTCATTCCATAAGTAACCGTAGTAGCTCGCGAGCACGCGGGTCCGCCACGGCCCGCTCAGACGCGGCGAGAATCCGGCGAATGCGCTCACCTCCGCGCTGCGCGGATCGCCGGAATCGAATTGCACGTTCGAGGCAAAGACACCGCCGATGAAGCCGCTGTCGGAGGCAACATGAACGTCGGCTTGAAGTGCGGCGTGCTGGTTGCTGCGCGAGATGCCGCGCACCAGATAATCGCTGGTCGCCGCCAAGGATCCGCCCCAAATTTCGGCGGCCGGCAGCGCGCCCGGTATCAGCAATGCGATCGCGAGCGGCGCGGCGATGCGCTTGCACTTCGTCATTCGATGGGCACGAATCGTTGTGTGGCTGCGGTCATCTATGAACACGTCATTCCGGCGAAGTGAGCGCTCACAGATTAAACCTTTCTCGCGGCGATTGGCACTTACCTCACGACTCGACACATCCAATCGCCTGAAGGGGAACCAACGTGTACACGCATCGTGCTGCGCTCGGCAGCGTGACGGGAATTCTTTGCGGACTGATTCTCGCGGGCTGCAGCGGCCACGGTTATGGCGGAGGCTCGGGCATGAATCCCATGCCCGGCGCCACCGTCAGCGTTGTCGTGAAACCTGCCACGATCACGCTTGGCCAATCGGCCGTGGTCACGTGGACTTCGAATACCGGAACCGCCTGCACCGCGAGCGGCGCCTGGAGCGGAAGCCTCGCAGCCACCGGCACTCAAACCGTGACGCCCACGGCGGCCGGCACCGAAACCTTCACTTTGAACTGCACCGGCGGCACATACGGAGGCGGCATGGGATCCGCGTCCCTGACCGTGAACGCCGCCAGCGCGTTCTCGCTGACCCGCTTGGTGGCGGATACGGCCGGAGGCACGGCGGGTAATACCGATACGAATCTGGTCAATCCCTGGGGCGTGTCGATACCGCCCGGCAATTTCTTCGCCTGGGTTGCGAACAATCACTCGGAGACTGCCACGCTCTATGACGGCAACGGCAAGGCGCAGCCGCACGCAGCGCCTCTGGTGGTGAGTTTTGCGGCCGGCGCCGGCGGCACGACCTTCGATCCCACCGGCGTCGTTTTCAATGCGAGCACGACGGACTTCGCCGTCACGAGCGCCGGCCAATCGGGCGTCGCGAAGTTCCTGTTCGACGGCGAGGGCGGCATGATCGCGGGATGGAATCCGACGGTCGATGCCATGCACGCGATCACCATGTTCACCGATACCGGCGGCGCGGTGTACAAGGGATTGGCGCTCGCGCAAAACGCCGGAAAGTCGTTTCTTTACGCCACCGATTTTCACAACGGCAAGGTCGACGTCTTCAATTCGGCTTTCGCCAAGCAGACGACGTCCGCGACCGCATTCACCTTCGCCGACCCCGCCATTCCGGCGGGCTATGCCCCGTTCGGAATTCAGGCCATCGCCAACGGTACTGCCGGCGCCACGCAAATCTACGTAACCTACGCGAAGCAGCAGGCGCCGGATAATCACGACAACGCGAACGGCGCCGGTCTGGGATACGTCGATGTCTACGACACGAACGGCAAGCTCATCAAGCAACTGGTGGCCGCCGGCGGCGCCCTCAACGCACCCTGGGGTCTTGCGCTCGCGCCCTCGGACTTCGGCACGTTGAGCGGCGCGCTGCTGGTGGGCAATTTCGGCGACGGCAACATCAACGCTTACGATGCTGCGGCCGGCACCTTCATCGGCACCTTGAACGATTCGGGCGGGAAGGCCATCGCAACACCCGGGCTTTGGGGAATTGCGTTCGGCAACGATGCCAACAACCAGCCGCACAATACCTTGTTCTTCGCGGCGGGCACCAACGACGAAGCGAACGGCAGCTACGGCCGCATCGATGTCGGTGCCGCCGCGCCCATCCTCAACGCCGCGCCCGTGGTCACCCTGACGGCGCCGACCGGATCTCTCAAGGGCACCGTGAGCTTGAGCGCCACCGTGAAGGACGCGCTCAGCATCGCGAAGGTGGAATTCTTCGCGGGCAGTACCTCCTTGGGCGTCGTGGCCGCCGCGCCGTACACCATCTCCTGGGACACGACCACGGTGCCGGACGGATCGGTGAGCGTCAAAGCCACCGCCACCGATGCCGACGGCAATGTCGGGTCCTCCGCCGTGAGCACCGTGATGGTCGCGAATACAGCGGCCGCGACAGTGACGCTCACGCAATTGCAGACGCAGATTTTCACGCCCATCTGCTCGGTCTGCCACACCGGAGTCGGCACGACTTTGCCGGGAGTTCAGAACCTCACCGCGGGCCATACCTTTGCAAGCGTCGTCGGTGTTGCCAGCCTCGAGGTACCCAGCCTGCTGCGCATCAAGCCGAACGATCCGGCGAACAGCTACTTGATTCAGAAGATCGAGGGTACCGCGGCCAGCGGTGCGCGCATGCCGGCCGGCTGTCCCACGACGCAACCGTGTCTCGATCAAGCGACCATCGATCAGGTCAAGGCCTGGGTGAGCCAGGGCGCGCTCAACAACTGACCCGCTCGATCAGTCGCTTGCTCTTTGCCGCCTGCCCCCTTGCCCCGTGCTTCGCCGCCGCGCGAAGCACGGGGTCTCTTTTTATGTCGCCGGTAAACGACACTCCGGCCGGTTGATCGCAGCGAGACGCATGCCGCAGAATTTTGTGCGTGCGCCACTAAGATGCGCGGGTGGGAAAAAACCGGTTGTGTGGAGGACGTCATGAACAAGTCATTGGTGATTGGGTCGGTGTTGGGAGCGATTGCGGTCACGGCGGGCGGCGCCATTGCCGGCTACCGCGCACTGGAGAAGCCCGCAGGGGCCGAAGTCATCAGCGCCAAGGCGCTGGTCAAGACGGTCAAGACTCCGCGTCAGGAATGCCATGATGAACAGGTGACGCACACCAAACCCGCCAAGGACACCAATCGGCTGGCGGGCACGGGCATCGGCGCCGTCGTCGGGGGACTGCTTGGCCACGAGGTGGGCGGCGGCACCGGGAAAACCCTGGCGACCGTGGCCGGAGCGGCCGCCGGCGGATACGCCGGGAACAAGATCGAGGAGAAGGTTCAAGCGGGAAACACCTACACGACCACCGAGCAGCGATGCATGACGGCCTACGACACGAGTGAAGTTCCGAACGGCTACGACGTGACGTATGTTCTGGATGGCAAACATCATCACGTGCACATGGATCACGATCCCGGCAAGACACTCCCGCTGCAGGACGGTCACATCGTGGCGGGCAACTAGTTCATTGGAAAAAGTCGCCTACGGCGCTTTTTCGATGAGCGACGTTGCGTCGGGACGGCTACACTACCGCCACGCCCCGATGGCGAAATTGGTAGACGCAACGGACTTGAAAATTGAGCGGCGGGCATGGAAACGGCCCGTTGAATCCCGCCAAATTCGGCGAACCCCCTGGGCTTCCGGCCCGAGGCAACGCCGAGCCAATCCAGCCGGCAATACGGCTGGCAGGTGTAGAGAGTGGACGGTGGGGACCTAAAGGATGTTCGCGGGAACTCTCACGGTCGTGGCGCATTCCAGACTCCAAACGCTCATGTTAGCGGCGGCGAAAGCCGTGGTGGGTACGAAAATCCGTTGACCGCGAGGTCATGCCGGTTCGAGTCCGGCTCGGGGCACCACCGGAGGTGCGCAGCTCAATAGGCGAGCCGCTCGACCGCCGGCACGCACCAGATGTCCAGCGGCGCGCTGCGGCCGCGCAGGGCATACTGGGGAAGATGCAGCACGGGGATGGGACCGATGTAGAGTTCGCCGCCGCCGGCATCGAGCTCCAATGCCGCCGCGACGGTGCACGACAACAAGACCTCACCGGCGCGCGCGCGGCTGCACAGGCGGGCCGCGACGTTGACCGTATCGCCCACCAAGGTCGTCGATTTGTGCCCGGGCGGCCCGAGAATACCCATGGCGACTTCGCCGAGGTGCAGTCCGACACCGATCCCGGTATCGATGGACAGGTCGCGCCGCCAGCGGGCCGCGATGGTCCCGAATTGCTGCAGCATCGAATGACCGGCGACCAGTGCATTACGGGCTCCATAGGCGGCGAGGTCCTGTCCGCCGAAGCCGGCCATCATACCGTCACCCGCCATATGAAAGACCGTGCCGCCGTGCGCGATCGCCGTTCTCGCCAGCACATGGAAGAACTCTTCGAGCAACGGCACGATCCGCGCGGGTGCAAGCCGTTCGGCAAGCGCGGTATATCCCCGCAGGTCGGCAAACAGCACCGTGAGCCGCGCGGTCTGGGGCGCGGCCGCGCGGGTGGCGCGCTTGACGGTCATCGTACCGGTGGCGCGCAATTTCGGGGTACGACCAGCGGCCGGACCGGCACTCATGCCGTGGTCACGACACGGCGTGCTCCTTCGATGCTGCGGTTGCGGATTGGGGCGGTCACCAGGGCCATGCGCCGGATTATGCACCAACCGGCGCGGGCGGCCACCGGAAATACTCAAGCAGGGCCCGTCTGCCGCCTCGGGATGTCGAGTCCGCGCACCACGGCGGGACGCGCCAGGAAGGCGCCGAGGCCGCGCATGACGTGCTCATATCGGGCCAGTCCCGTCAGATCGCCGGCTTCATAAAAAGTATTCAGTACGTTGATCCACGGAAAGATGGCGATATCGGCGATCGTGTAGGCATCGCCCATGATCCACGAACGCTCCGACAGCCGTCGATCGAGGACGCCCAGCAGACGTTTTGCTTCCGCCACATAACGGTCGCGGGGGCGCTTGTCCTCGTATTCCTTGCCGGCGAATTTGTTGAACCGACCTGACCGAACATGGGGCCCACTCCACCCACTTGAAACATCAACCATTGAATGGTTTCGTAGCGGCCCGGCGCATCCTCGAGAATCAGCGATCGCGACTTGTCGGCCAGATAAAGCAGAATCGCCCCCGACTCCCACAACGGCAACGGCTTCCCGCCGGGCCCGCGCGGATCGATGATGGCGGGAATCTTGTTGTTTGGGTTGAGCGAGACGAATTCGGGCGATAGCTGGCCGTTGTTTTCGAAGCGCACGAGATGAGGCTCGTACGGCAGCCCCGTCTCCTCGAGCATGATGGAAATCTTGACGCCGTTCGGCGTCGGAAGCGAGTACAGCTGTATCTTGTCCGGGTGTGCGGCCGGCCATTTCATGGTGATGGGGTAGTCGGAAAGATCACGCATGATGACCTCTAAAACGGATAGTTGAGACCGGTGAAGATGGCGACGCCCTCGCTCCCGTAGCCGACATCCACCTTGCCCACGACGAAGGGCCGGGCAATGCCGCGAAATCCAACGCCGATCACATGGTGGAGCTGCTCGAACGGCAGGGTGCTGGTCCGGGAGAACACGCGCCCGAGATCGACGAAGGGCGCCAGCTCCACGTCGACGCGGGTCGAAACCGCATCGAAGGATAGCACCGTCCGGCGCAACTCGGCACTGGCGGCGAAGGAGTTCCGATCGGAGAACCGTCCCTGGCCGTAGCCGCGCAGAGCCTGATCGCCGCCCGTTTGACTGTCGCCGCCGCCAAGATTGGAGAGCGCCCAGAACGGCACCTGGTTGGCGCTCGGCAGATAGCGCAAAGCCATATGAGCAGCCAAAACCGTCCTTGCCGCAATCGGCCAGAAATTGCGCCCATCCACTCCGGCCTCGCTGTAGAGCGAGTCATTCAGAATGCCGTTGCGCGCCGCCCCGCCGGCGTACGCGATCCACTCCATACCGTGGCTGGGTACCGTCAGATCATCGCGGGTATCGTAGATGATGGCGAACCGATTGAGCAGTACGTTGGTGGTGCCGTCGCCCAGGATGTGGCCGAAGCGGCTCTCGAGCGTCGGGATACCGGCCAGGGTGCCGGCGGTGACGTCGACCGAGCGCATGCGGCCGGTGTACAGCAATTGCCAGGCGTGATTTAGATTGAGGCCGACCTGGACCTGTGCCAGTTCCTGGCTATTGGTGTAATTGGTTTCATTGCTCTTCGGCGAATCATTGCCGATTCCATAGAACCGCGGCACGCCGCTGCGATCGTAGATCAAGCTGTAATTCACGGACCAGCGCTGATCGCGCAAGCGCCCGAGTTGATATTCGGCGTCGAAGGTCCTTTCGACCCGCTGTTTGATTCCCGCATCGACCGACCACTGCTCGTCTTCCGACGAATATGCGTACAGGCGGCCATCGACGCCGTAGCCGAAATACGGGTTGTGCAGAATGTCCGGGGCGATGATGCGGCGGATCTCGTGCTGGTCGTCGGTCTTCAACCAGACCGGCAGAAGACCCAGCGTCGTACCGCTGTTCGGATCCGTGCCGATCAACGGGACGGGAATGAACGGCGCCGTCGCGGGGTTGAACCACCCGGGTGCGGCAGGGGGCAATTGCGGAGCCGCGCCTCCGGCATCGGGAGGCCGGTCGTCCGCCACGCAATCGGCGCTGCCCAGCGTCGAGGCGATGCACATGATCAACGCCAAGCACACGGAGGCGGCGCATCGTAGCGAGTGCAGCGCACGCGCAATCAATCTGTCACATCGTCTCTGCACTACGCACCTTGGATATCGCTTCGGGGAAACACTGTACCAGCCGGCTAGAACTTCGACAGGTGCAGATAGAGCAGACCAGGAATGCCGAGGAGGATTTCTCTAGCGCGTTTCGCCAACGAATGCGCCAACGCCATCTCCGGCGGCAGACCAGCCAGCGGAGCGCGTCAAGCTGTTGGCCGATTCGCCCACCGGGCGGTGGTCGGATGATTCGGCACCACCCAGGTGTCGCGCAAAGGCGCGACCAAGCGACGGGCGAGCCTCGCATCCCATGGGCGCTGAACCGGGAAACCGGGATCGCTCGCGTCTGACATAATGACCCATGATGAAAAGCGGCATGTTACCAAAGCCCCCGAGAGCCAGGAACTCACGTTGAACTCTATTTACTCGAGGCTTGGGACGTGGGTCGCCGCCCGCCCCAAGAGAGTGCTGTTCGCGTGGCTGATCGTCATCGCAGTCGGCGCCTGGGGCGCTCATCGGCTGCCGGATGCGGCCGTGGGCGGAACCGGGGACATCGAAGGCAGTGCCTCGGCGGCCGTGAGCAGCGCGCTGCGCACCGAGTTCACCAACCCTTTCATCGACCCGCTGGTCGTCGCCGTATCGGCCCCCGCTCTCGACCTCGATCAAGAACCGTACCGCGCGTGGGTGCGGCACGCGGCGGGTGTCATCGGCGCGCTGCCCGAGGTCCGCAAAGTGAGCAGCTACATCGATGCGCGGGACGCCCACATGCGCTCGGCGGATGGTCACGTCACCATGCTCCTGGTCGGCCTCGCGGCCACCAACATCGAAGGGCAGCAGCGTGCCGTTGTCGCCGTTCGCGGCGCGCTGGTGCCGCTGCGCGCCGCGCTCATGGCGCAGGATCGGGCGGCGCAGCTCGCGGTGACCGGGGGCGCGGCCGGCGATTTCGATGTGAATGCCTTGAGCGCCGCGGGCGGCGACCGCGCCGAAAAGCGCGCCCTGCCGCTGACGCTCGCCATACTTGCCGTTGCCTTCGGCACACTGATCGCCGCGGGCCTGCCGTTTCTGATGGGACTCGCGACCACCACCGTCGCGCTCGGCGCCGCCTTTCTTCTCGCCGAGATCTTCACCGTCTCCAACCTGCTCAGCAATGTCGTGACCATGGTCGGTCTCGCCATCGGCATCGATTATTCCTTGCTCATGGTCACCCACTATCGGGAACATTCCCCGGAGCGCTCCGCGGCCTTGACGGTGGCGGCCGCCGTCGCCGAAGCCGGAGAAACGATTTCCTGGTCGGGCGTCACGGTGATGGTCGGTTTTCTGGGTCTGCTGTTCAGTCCCATTCTCGAAACCCGCTGCGCCGGCATCGGCGGAGCATTGGTGGTGTGCATTTCGGTACTCGCGGCGCTCACGCTGCTCCCCGCCATCCTCGTGCTCTCGAGTCCCTACCTCGATCGCTGGCCGGTGCTGCCCCGCCGCTGGCGGCGCGGCAGCACCACCGCGGTTTGGCTCCGGCTGGGGAATTGGATCCTGCGTCATCCGCTGGCCGCGTTGATACTCTCCGCGGCCTGCGTGCTCGCGATCGCTCTGCCGGTGTTCTCGGCCAAGCTCGGAGTCACGACCGAGCGCTGGTTCCTGCCGCGGATGTCCGAATCCAGAGTCGGCGCCGAGATATTGACCGCCATGCGCAGCGACAATGCCTCCATTCCGATATTCGCCATCGTGCGGACCACCGACGGCACGCCGGTTCTCGACACGTCCCATCTTGAGCCGCTGGCCGATTACGCGGATCGGCTGCAACGCGATCGGCGAATTGCCGAGGTCGCATCGCCGGTCACTCTGCGCGCGGGCTTGAGCGTCGCGCAATACACCGGTCTGTATCGAAACCTCGACCGGGCGCTCGCCGACAATCCGTCGATCGGCGAGTTGTTCCTGAGCCGCGACCGGCGTGCGGCCCTGTTCGAGATAACCCCGGCCGGCGGCCTGACGGCCCTCGCCATCGGACGGCTGACGAGAGACGTGGCCGCGCTCGCGCCCGATGGCCCGTTCAGCGTGATGATCGGCGGCTCACCGGCCTATGACAACGACTTCAGCGATTACATGTTGAGGAGTCTCCCGCGCATCGTCGCATTCGTCGTGGGCGCAACACTGGTGCTGCTGTTCTTCGCATTCCGCTCCTACCTGCTGCCGCTGAAAGCCGTCGTCACGAATTTGCTGGCGGTCGCCGCCGGCATCGGCGCCGTGGTGGCGGTCTTTCAAATGGGCTGGTTGAACGGCCTGGTCGGCCTCGAACGACCGTTCTCCGTCGTTCCGCTCGAAGTGCCGATGATGGTTTTTTGCCTGAGCTTCGGCCTGTCCATGGACTACGAATTGTTCCTGCTGTTCCGCATTCAGCGCGAATTCGAACGCCACGGCGACAATGATCGCGCCACCGTCGAGGGACTTGCGGCGGTCGCCCCCGTCATCACCGGAGCGGGTCTCATCATGGCCGTGGTGTTCGGGGCATTCGCGGGCGCCGAACTGCCGGTGCTCAAAATGATGGGCGTAGGATTATGCGTCTCGGTGCTGATCGACGCGACGGTGATCCGTGCTTTCGTCGTGCCCGCGATCATGGTTCTCGCCGGGCGCTGGAACTGGTATCCCGGCCGCTATCGCCGGCCCGAGGAACCTGCCTTGAAGCGTTCCGCCGGGTCCTAGGCATCCCCCGGCATGGGCCGCCCGCAGCGCGCCAGCACGGCACGAAGGTCGCGCAGCGGCGGAAACACCTCGTTGTTCAAGTCCATGCCCTGGACATCGTAGGCGCGCTGCTCGAATTCGACGATCTCCTTGTCCTCGCGGAAGATATTCTCGGTGAACCAGGTCACGAGCGGCCACACGGCATGGATGACTCCGGGAATCTTCGGCTTCTTCACCGACAGGTACCCGTAGGTCCGATTGGTCCGCTGAGCGGCATCCAACGGCGTGTACCCCAGCCACACGTCGAGCACCGGCTCATCCGTCATCTTGATGTCGCGACCCACCCACACCTTGAGGCTCTGCGTCGGATAGTCGGTCCGAATGCGCATGTGGTCGGAGAAGTCCTTCTTCGGTACGCCGCGTTTGCGCATCAAGTCCACGATCACGTGCTCGCCTACCGACTGCTTCCCCTCCGAGCGCGCAAAACTGTATTCGACCTGTGCCCAGTTTTCACCATGGCTTCTTCCGAGGCAGCGGGCCCTGATCGAACCCATCTGCTTTCGGTGCATGAACTGGTGGTTCATGTCGAAGAGATTCTCGTGCATGAACGTGTAATGGCAGGCAACCTCGCGATTGAGGCGCCGCGTCTTGTAGTCCGGCCGTTGCGACGAACCCAAGGCCGGGGGCAAGCGGTTCTCCGCGAGCGCCGCATCGCCGGGAAACACGAAGATCAGACCATCCACCTCACGCGCGGGGTAGCTTTTCACCCCGTTGGGCAGCCGCTCCGTGCCGAAGTAAGGCACTCCGATGCATTTGCCGCTGCAATTATACGTCCAGCCGTGATAGTGGCACTTGAGATCATTCCCGACCACGACCCCCAGATGCAGCGGCACCTGACGATGGGCGCAGCGGTCCTCCAATGCGAATACCTGACCGTCCTTGCCGCGGTAGATCACGATGGGATCGCCGGCGAAGCGGCGGCCGAGCGCCCTGCCCGCCTTCAATTCATCCGACCAAGCCACCGGATACCAGTAGTCCGGGTGCGCGCCGACGCGGCGCAGATCCAACGAATTCGGCGAATTCGCGGCACGCAAAGCGGCCAGGTTCGAGGATTCGTCCGACATCGAGCGCTCCCATTGCATTTCGTGCGCGCAAGAATAGCGCGGCTGCCGCCCATCGTCATCGATTGGAGGCTCGGGTCGGAATCGAACCGGCGTACACGGCTTTGCAGGCCGCTGCATGACCACTCTGCCACCGAGCCAATCGCCGGATACGGCGAACCCCGGGCTGGCCGGGCCGATTAGTATACATGATGCGGCCGCCAGCGGTGATCGTACCGGATCCCCGCCGCTGGGATCCGTCGTTAACCTGCGCGTACGCGCAGGTATTCCATCGCCCGGCCGGCTTCGCGCCGCAGCTGCTCTTCCAGCTGCGACATTCGTTCGGCCGCTCCAGCACGCGCCGCTTCTTCGAGTTTCGCCGCCGCCGCGCTCGCGGCCGCGGCGCGTATGCTCGCGCTCGAGCCCTTGAACGAGTGCGCCGCGCGGCCGACGGCGTTCAGATCGCCGCGGCCCAGCGCGGCGCTGATATCGCGCAGCGTCGAGTCGCCCGAGTCGATGAACAGCCGCACCAGCTCCCGCGCGCCCTCGCGATCGCCATCCATCGTGGTCATGAATTGCTCCCAGTCGACGGGATCTTCGACGTGAGAGTCGGGCTCGGAAGCCGCCTCCGGCGAGGGGCGGACGCTCTCGACGAATCCGGGACCGGAAGGCGCGAAATGGCGCTCGACCGCCGCGCCCAGCCGCGCACGGTCGAGCGGTTTGGTCAGATAATCATCCATTCCCGCGTCCCGGCATTCCCGTTCGGCGCCCTTCATTGCATCGGCCGTCAACGCAATGATGGGGATGCGCCTGGTGCCGCTCTCGCGCTGCCGGATTTCCCGCGTCGCCTGATAGCCGTCCATTACCGGCATCTGACAGTCCATCAGGATCACCTGATATCGCCCGGTCTCCCATGCGGCGACCGCATCGGCGCCGTTGCTCACAATGTCGACCTTGTAGCCTAATTTCTCCAGCGCGCCGCGCGCCACTTTCTGGTTCACGATATTGTCCTCGGCCAACAGGATGCGACGCTGGTCGAACTTGTCCCGACTGCGCTCGGCAACCACGATGGTTTGGGTGCGCTCGTACCACTGCGCGGCGTCCACCGCCATGACGCGGGCCAGGCACTCGCGCAAATCGCGCTGGGAGACGGGCTTGAGCAAATAGGCCGCAAATCCCAGTTCCGCGAAATCCTCGGGCTGGCGGATGCCCCGGGCGGAGGTGAGCAGCACCAGCCGCGTCGTCTTGAAGCGCTGGTCGGCTGCGATCCGGCGGCCAAGCTCGAACCCGTCGCAGCCCGGCATCATATAATCGAGCACTGCCAGTTCGAATGGCGGCTGTGCATCGGCGTGGTCGTTCAGAGCCCGCAAGGCCGCTTCGGCGCCCTCGACGCAGGTCGGGATCATTCCGAGCTGGGTCAGCTGCAGGCTCAGCACTTTGCGGTTCGTGGCGTTATCGTCGACGATCAACACCCGCCGGTTCTTGAGGATCTCCACGTCGAAGCTGCGTATTTCGGACTTGCCGGCCGAATTCGCGAGCCGGGCCGTGAACCAGAACGACGAGCCGGCGTGCAGCGTACTTTCGACGCCTGTCTCGCCGTTCATCAGCGCGACGAGACGGCGCACGATCGACAATCCGAGACCGGTACCCCCGTGATGCCGCGTCGTCGACGTGTCGATCTGCGAGAACGGCTGAAACAGCGATTCGAGGCGGTCCGCCGGAATTCCCATGCCGGTGTCGCGCACTTCGCAGCGGATCGTGGTGCCGCTCGCATCGGTGCCGAGCAGCCGCAGTTCAATCGAAACCTCACCGGCGTGCGTGAACTTGATCGCGTTGCTGCCTAGATTGAGCAATATCTGGCGCAGGCGGCCCGGATCTCCCATCAGCCGGTCGGGCAGCAGCGGATCGATGCTGGTGATCAACTCGAGTCCCTTCGCGTGCGCTTGAACCGCCAGGAGGTGCGCGACATCGTCCACGGTGCCGCGCAAGTCCATATCGATGTGTTCGAGATCCAGCTTGCCGGCTTCGATCTTCGAGAAGTCGAGAATGTCGTTGATGACGGTCAGCAGACCCGCGGCGCTGTCGCGGATCGTTTCCGTATGATCGCGCTGCATCCGGTCCAGATCGGTGTCCAGCAGCAGATCGGTCATCCCGATCACGCCGTTCATCGGCGTGCGGATTTCGTGGCTCATGTTGGCCAGGAACTGCGACTTTACCTTCGCTGCGTGTTCGGCCCGGTCCTTGGCCTGCAGCAGTTCGGCATTGGCCAACTCCAGATCCCGGGTGCGCAACGCCACCTGCTCGCGAAGTTCCCCGGCCAGACGCCGCAGGCGTCCCACCCGCAGGCGATACCACGCGCCGGCGACCGCCACGATGACGACGATACACGCCAGGGCGAACCACAGGGTCTGATAGAAGTGCGGTTTGAGGGTGAAATGGAAGCTCGCGCCGGCGCTGCTCCAGACTCCGTCGCTGTTGCTGGCGATCACTCGGAACGTGTAGCTCCCCGGCGGAAGCCGGGTGTAGTAGGCGGTTCTGCGGTTGCCCGCCTCGATCCAGTCCTTGTCGAAGCCGTCGAGCCGATACTTGAATGACGAGCGCAGCGGCACCAGAAGACTGAGTCCCGTGTAGTGAAACTCCCACTGCTGCGGACCAGGGGCCACCTGCGCCCCATCCGCAAGCGTCAGAGGC
>Ga0070730_10003941_pt1 | contig 13173 bp, 7 predicted proteins | sample Coa_R1_3_FD_66447 | JGI IMG/M metagenome (GOLD analysis project Ga0070730, IMG submission 66447) | Surface soil microbial communities from Centralia Pennsylvania, which are recovering from an underground coalmine fire - Coalmine... | ecosystem: Environmental > Terrestrial > Soil > Unclassified ...
AGTGTAGTCACCGACGCTAGCGGGAATATCAAAGAAGAGTCAGATTACTATCCCTTCGGCGGCGAGCGCATCGTCACTGATTCGGGCATCGGCAACAACTACAAATTCACCGGCAAAGAAAGGGATTCCGAGTCCGGCCTGGATAACTTTGGGGCTAGGTACGATTCGTCCAGCATGGGGCGCTTCATGAGTCCCGATCCGCTGGGGGGTAGGCTTCTTGATCCACAGACTCTTAACAAGTACTCCTACGTCAGAAACAATCCAGTCAACCTGACTGATCCCACGGGAATGTACATCTGTGCGGACAGTCAGAAGTGCGATTCAAAACAGGACAAGGCGTTCGAGAAAGCTCGACAGAATGACCTGAAGTCCAAAGACGAAAACGTAGTGCGCGGCGCATCAGCTTACGGTGATCCGACGAAGGACAACGGTACTACAGTTAAATTCGGTGATCCCGGAAAAGGAAACGACGGCATTACATCACACTCTCTGGGCCAAGACCCCAACGACCCGAACAAACTCCGAGCAGTTGAAACAGTAACGATCAAAGACGGTCTCGGCGGTTCAGCGCTGGATGCGGCTGTAGGTCACGAAGGCAGTCACGTTGCAGACGCACAAGACTTCGCAGCCTCAATTACTGCGACTTTCGGGTTCGATGCTGCCAAAAATCTGAGCAAGTATGACTCAGAGTTCAAGGCGTACATGGTTACTCAGTCGATCATGTCTTCTGAAAACGAAAAACGGGGATACGGAAACTGCGGAATGGGAGATCCCTGCGCACTCGGAGCTGGCGTTAGCCCCGCGCAGGCAAGAGACACCATCAACCGATTGCTCGCAAATCCCGCGAACAATTACAACGTGACGCCAGCGAATCCAGGCACGGTGTTGTATCCGGCCCTCACCACTCCGAAATAGCTGAAGGAGGAACATGCAAACTCGAATACTGACTACGCTTGTCCTCCTGGTCGTCTCCGCGTTCGGCCAGGACACACAGAAGGCAACGAATGCTGATGCAGCGCACTATCCAAATCTGATCCATGCGGAACTCCCCTTGTATCCGCCCTTGGCGCGAACTGCACACATCGTCGGCACGGTCGAACTCCAGGTCACTGTCGAACGCGGCGCAGTAACCGACGCTCAAGTGAAGTCATCGAGCAGTCCGTTTCTCTCGAATCCGGCTATAGCAAACGTAAAGACTTGGCAGTTTCAGCCAGAGGACCGCACGGTTTTTCTTGTGACGTTCGTATATCAGATCAAGGGAAAACAAACAGCGCTGCCAGAGAGTCCGAAAATCGAGATGGACCTACCACGTATCGTGAAAGTTACAGCCAAGCCGTTCAAGCCTACATGCAGCGATTGCGTTTCTCAAAACAGTGGCACTGGCAACGAGACTGCGGACCTGAAGGACGGCACAATGCAGATGGAGCACGCCGACAGACCAACATATCCGCCGCTGGCGCGTGTAGCACGAATCTTCGGGACCGTGGAAGTGCAGGTCACGGTCAAGGATGGCGTCGTGGTCAATACCGAAGTAAAGTCTTCTGCACACCAGACACTTGTAAAGGCGGCGACGGAGAACATCAAAAGCTGGCGCTTCCATCCCGACGTGAATACGACGTTCACAACGAAATTTATTTACCAGCTCGAAACGAAAGAGCGGTTGCTGGCAGACCCGAGGATCGAGTCGCAACTGCCGTTCCTGGTGAAGATCACTACCGTTCCACCAGTCCTAGACACTCAGAATGCCCAAAGTGCCAGGGCCATGGAAAGCACCGACACCGTGGACCCGGCAACCGGCAATCTGCGAATGACAATCCCGCTGGTGGCGACCGCGAAGCCGAGCCACTAAGCGAGGTTCAGACCGCCGCTTCCAATACCCGCCGTTTGCGTTTTTACCGCCCGCCAGGGCCGAGATCGAGGAGCGGGTGAGGCCCAGGGCAGGTGTTCTGGTTCCTGCGGGCGTTTTTAGGGCCAGAGAATTTTTTCCTTAGCCGCTGGTTTGGGTTTCCGATCCCGGCGAGGACCGCCGCGCCGTCCGATCCGGGAGCCGCCGATCCGCTGGCCTTGCCCCCTGCCGATTCCTTCCCTGATTCGCTCTCCGATCCATTCCCTTTGGATGTCCTTTTCCGGTCCCGATTCCCGCCCTCCGTCCTTGGAGGTGAGCCGCCGATCCGCGCCCTGGTCCTGGCCTGGAGGTGTGGCGATCCCGGCAGGGTGAGGGGTGACTTTTTGGTGTTCTCGGGGTTGGATTCTGGGGTTGAGTTTTTTTCGCCGCCTTCGGCGTCGGGTGTGGGGTGACACGTCACCCCTGGGAGGGTTGCTGCACAGCGCCGCGCGGTTACCGTGCGGTAACCTGCTGAAAAGATGAAAGATCAACAGCAAAAACGCGCCTCTGGCGCGTTCTCTGGTTACCGCAGGGTAACTCGTTGAATTTAGACACGGAGAGCAGCCCAGCGGCGTCTAAGCAGAGTAGAAGGCAAGCCCATGGAAAAGACCGTTCTGCGCAATAAATCCATCGGCACGAAGGTGTCCGATGAGGAGTTGTCCCAACTGGAAAAGCTGGCCGAGGCGCGAGGGCTGACGCTGAGCGAATGGCTGCGCGAGCTGGCGCTGGCGGAGCTGATAGCCCATCCCGCCGAACAAATCATCCTGGCCGAGATCCTGGCGCTGCGGATGCTGTACCTGAACACGGTGCAGATCCTCGGAGTGAAAGGGGAGCTGACGACCGAGCAACTGCGCAAGCTGATCGAGCGGGTGGACCGGGAGAAGCAGCGCAAGGCGACGGAGCGGCTGGCGGGGCAGGATGGCAAGCAACCAGGGCCGGAAAAACGAGCCAAAACCGAGCCGATTTGACCGAATTTTAGAACCGTGCGAAGGTGCGCTCGAAAGCGAAATCGAGACGCCTGCGGGCGGGAAGGAAGTAAAGCAGTGAAGAACCAATGGGGACGAGACGAGACATATCACTGGCCGAGCCACAAGCCGGTGTGGACGATCAGCGCGTTTGTGCTTGGAGTGCTGGCCATCATGGGGATGGCGGTCTTTCAGTTCGAGATGCGATGGACGCCGCTGGAGCGGTACTGGTTTCCGAACTATCTCAAGATGCACTTCGCCGCCTGGATAGGGTTTAAGACGAGCGACTACCGGCTGCTCGAAGTGGAGGACAACCAGCGCCGCCACCGGGTCGCCACCGAGCAGGACGTTGCGCCGTGGGAAGGCCCGTTGCCGCGCGGGTACACGGTGCCGCTGACGCTATCGGATGCAGCCGCGCGGCAGAATTTACGACTGGTGCTGGAGCCGAAAGGCCAGTACAAAAACGAAGAGCTGAAGCAATACATCCGGCATTGGATTTACCAGGACCAAACCTGGGGAGACTTTCTGTACTGGCCGCTGATCGGCGGCGCGGCGGTGTTCGGATGGGTGATGATCTTCGCCATTCCGAAAGACCTTCAGCGGCGGCGGGTGCTGAAGTACGGACGTAAGACGAAAGGCCCGGAGCTGGTGACGGCGGCGGAGTTCAATCGCAGCAATCAGTCAGACGGAATCGGTTTCATCACCAAGGAGCGGCGCACGCTGGGCGAGTTCATCTTGCGGCACGACGGCAAGATGGTGCGCGTTCCGCGTGAGCGGGAAAGTTACCACTTCATGATGATGGGCGACACCGGCGCGGGCAAATCGAGCTTGATCCGGCAGATACTCATGCAGGTGGAAGAGCGCGCGGAGACAGCGATCGTGTACGATCCGGCGCTCGAATACACGCCGCAGTTTTACGAGCCGGGGCGCGGCGATGTGATCCTGAATCCTCTGGACGCGCGTATGCCCTACTGGTCGCCGTGCGAGGAAGTGCAGCACGAGGCCGAAGCCGAGGGACTGGCGGCGGCGCTGTTCAAAGACGATCCGCGCACCAATCCCTTTTTCGTGATGGTGCCGCGCCAAATCTTCGCGCACTTGCTGACCGAGCAACCGAAGCGGACGCCGCAAGAGCTGCTGGCCATCTTGCGCGATGAGCGCGAACTGGCGAAGAGGCTCAAGGACACCGAACACGCGGCAGCGATCTATCCCGACGCGGGACCGCAGCGCGGCGGCATGATAGCCACGCTCAACAGTGTGACCAATGCGCTGAAGCTACTGCCGCGACAAGAAGAAGCCAAGACGAGCTGGACGGCGACGGAGTGGGCGAAGCAGCGGCAAGGATGGCTCTTCATCACCAGCCCGCCCGAGTTCCGCGAGAGACTGCGGCCCCTCATCAGCATGTGGCTCGACATGCTGGTGCTGCGGCTGATGAACCAGGGCAAGCCGGGAGTGCGTCCGGTGTGGTTCATTCTCGATGAGTTGCAAAGTTTACATGCGTTGCCGCAGTTGCACACGGCGATCACCGAGAGCCGGAAAGCAAAGAATCCGGTGGTGCTGGGCTTTCAAGGGCGCAGCCAGTTGGAGGAGCTGTACGGACGCAAAGCGGAAGCGATGCTCTCGCAGCCCGCAACCAAAATATTTTTACGCACCGACGAGGCCAACTCTTCGGAATGGATCAGCCAGACCATCGGAAAGGTGGAGATCGAACGAATGCGCGAGAGCCGCATGGAAGGCCACTTTCCGAACAACCGCCGCGACTCGCGTAACTATCAGCTTGAGCGCACGGTCGAGCCGCTGGTGATGGCGTCAGAGATTGCGGGCCTGCCCGATCTGCATGGTTACGTGAAAAACGGCAATCTGGTGGTGCGCTTGAGCTTTCCCTATATCGAGCTGCCCAAGCGCCACGAGGCATTCATCGAGCGCAAGCTGACACCGCCGCAGCTAAAGGAAGAACAGGCAACACAAGCAACGGCAGCGCCGAGCAATGGTGATGGACTGTTTACGCGGCCCATTCCTGAACGCGATCAGCAGCGCAACTTGCCGCCGCCGATGCCGCCGCAACGGGAAGAGCAACCGAAGCAAGCAAAAGCAGCACAGGCAGGCGATGACGATCTGCCTCTCCTGGACTAAACCATGCTGACGATCTCGAAGCCGCTTTCATCAGGACAGGCGCAGGCGTACCACAAGGAAGAGTTTGCCAATGCGCGGGACAATTATTACTCGGAAGGCGACCGCGTGCGCGGCGAGTGGCACGGCAAGCTGGCCGCGCAGTGGGGCTTGAAAGGTGAAGTGAACGAGGAACACTTCGCGCGACTGGCGGACGGCCAGCATCCGGCCACCGGCGCGCAGCTCGTGCAGCACCGCGCGGCGATGGAGTACCAGAACGAGCGCGGCGAAAAAATCAAAACGATGGAGCACCGCGCCGGTTGGGATGCGACGTTCTCAGCACCAAAGAGCGTTTCTTTAACTGCGCTGGTTGGTGGTGACGAGCAGGTGCGCGCGGCGCATCGGGAGAGCGTCAACATCGCTTTGAATGAACTGGAAAACTATGTGCAAGCCCGCATCGGCGGGAACCATGCACCGGAGACAACGGGCAAGTGGGTTGCGGCCAAGTTCGAGCATGACAGCAGCCGACCCGTGGACGGCTACGCCGCGCCGCAGCTCCACACGCACGTTGTCTTTTTCAATATGACCGAGCGCGAGAACGGCGATACGCGGGCGCTGCAACCGAAGGAGCTTTACCGTTCGCAGCAGTTCGCTACGGCCGTTTATCGCTCCGAGCTGGCCTTGCGCCTGAAGGAGCTGGGTTACGAAGTCGAGCAAGGGGCCAGCGGCCAGCCTGAAATCAAAGGCTACACGCGGGAGTACATGGAGGCATCGAGTCCGCGCAGCCAGCAGATCAAGGAACATCTCGAAGAGCAAGGCGTGAGCGGCGCGGGCGCCGCGCAGATTGCGGCGCACCGCACCAGGGATGACAAGCTCGATATCTCGCACGAAGAAATGCAGCAGCGGCATCAGGAGATGGCGCGGCAGTTCGGAGAGCAGCCGCAGCGCGTGATGCGCGAGGCCCAGGAGCACACGCAGGAGATCGAGCCGCTGAACGAAGAGCAGAAGCAGCGCAGCATCGGGCAGGCCCTCACGTATGCGCGGGAAAAGAATCTGGAGCGTGAAGCCGTGGCCGACGAGCGCGACCTGATGCGCGACTCGCTCAAGCGTTCCATGGGCGAAGCATCGCTCGAAGAAGTACGAGAGCAATTTAACCAGCGCGTGGAGGCCGGGGAGCTGATCGAAGCGGCGCGCGCCGAGCACGAGCCAGGGCGGGCGTTCACCACGGAAGAGATGATCCACTTGGAGCGCGACAATATCCAGCTCATGCGCGCGGGCCAGGACCAGCACGCGGAGCTGGCGACGTTCGAGACGCGGCGGGAGATCGAGAAGGAGCACACGCATCTGAGCAACGGCCAGCGCGCGGCGGTCGAAGAAATCCTGTCGAGCCGCGATCAGGTGACGGCGCTCGAAGGCGCGGCGGGAACGGGCAAGACTACTTCTTTAGCCGCGATCCGCGAAGCGGCAGAGCGTGACGGTTACAAGGTGGAGGGCTTCGCGCCCACGTCCCGCGCCGCGCACAAACTCGAAGAGGCCGGAATCGAATCGAGCACGTTGCAAAAACATCTGGCGTGCGGCGAACAAGAGCAGAACGGAGAAAAGCATCTGTACGTGCTGGACGAATCGAGCCTCGCCAGCACCAAACAGATGAACGAATTTTTACAGCGGCTGAATGAGCATGACCGCGTGTTGCTGGTGGGCGACGTGCGCCAGCATGAAGCGGTCGAAGCGGGACGGCCCTACCAGCAGTTGCAGGAAGCGGGAATGCAGACCGCGCGATTAGATGAAATCGTGCGACAGAAAGACCCGGCGCTCAAAGAGGCCGTGGAACAGCTCGCCCGCGGCGACGTGAAAGAGGCCATCGAAAACTTAGACCAGCAAGGCCGGGTGCATCAGATCGAGGACCGCGACGCGCGGCTAACCGCCATCGCGGAGGAATACGCGCGCCAGCCGGAAGGCACGCTGGTTATCTCGCCGGATAACGAATCCCGCCGCGCGCTGAATGAGCTGATCCATGCCGAGATGCAGGAACGCGGCGCAGTCGGCCAGGACGAGCACAAAGTAAAAGTGCTGGACGCGCGGCAGGATATGACCGGAGCAGATCGAGCATGGGCCGGACAGTACGAAGAGGGCGACGTGTTGCGTTACTCGAAGGGCAGCAAGCAGCTCGACATCGAACCCGGAGAGTACACGCGCGTGGAGCACGTGGACAGAAAACAAAATCAGATCACGGTCGAACGCGAGAACGGCGAGGAAGTCAGTTACGATCCGCGCCGCTTGCAGGGCGTGACACTGTACCGGGAGACGGAGCGCAGCTTCGCGGAAGGCGACCGCGTGCAGTTCACAGCGCCATCGAAGGAGCTGCATGTCGCCAACCGTGAGCTAGGAAACATCGAGCGCATTACGGACGAGGGCGAGCTGGCGATCCGCACCGACTCCGGGCGCAATGTTCAGTTCAACATCAAAGAGCATCCGCATCTCGATTACGGTTACGCCGTGACCAGCCACAGCAGCCAGGGCCAGACCGCCGACCGCGCGCTGATCCACGTGGACACGGAAAAGGGAGAGCAGCTTGTGAATGCGCGCATGGCTTACGTGTCGGTTTCGCGCGGGCGCTACGATGCGGAAATTTACACCAATGACAAAACTGAGTTGGCGCACGATCTGAGCCGCGACGTATCGCAGCGCACGGCCACCGCGACCGAGCACGAGCCGGAAGCGGCGCAGAAGATCGGGCCGGAATCTCACGGCCATGATGTCGCCCAGGAGCACGGCGAAGCCGCGCAAGCTCAAGGGCAAGCGCAAGGCCAGGGGCAAGGCCAGGGGCAAGGCCAGGGGCAAGGCCAGGGGCAAGGAATGGGAGAATAAGTCATAGTCTCAAAGTGAATCTCTCATTTTTTTTCCAGGGAGTGTACGGAGCGCGGGAGCCGAGTAAAGGGTCTGCGCTTTCGCTCCGATGAACGCGCAAAGAACGCGCGCCCTTGACTCGCCTCCCTCTCCGCTCCTGTGTTGCTTCCAGCTAGAAAAAAATGAGATGAAAAAATGGGAGGGGGAAATCAGGCCCGAAGAAGGCGCGCGCTCAGGAAAAAAGCGCGCGCAGAATTTTTAGACCGCTACGCCGACGCCTTTTAAGAATCCATCAATGGTCTTGAGTAAATGGGTCTGCTGATGAAATGGCAGGCTCTCGATCTTCTCCATGCGGCGCAGCACTCTCCGGTTGGGTTTCTTAGTGGAAGCCTTTTTTGCCTTGGGATGCAGAAACTCATCCAGGCTCACATCCAGTGCCAGGGCAAAGCGCACGGCCATCTGGGCCGAGAACTGCCGCCGATCCGTTTCGTAAGACGACACCAAAACTGTACCGATGCCGACCTTCTGAGCGAGTTCGGATTGCGTATAGGCGCGTTGCTTTCTAAAGCGGGCCAGTCGCTCGCCCAGGGTCTCGCCGCCGAAGTCAAGCGGCGGTTTCTTGATGGTGGGTTTCCTCGACATAGGGCGTAGTTTAATGCAGAACGATTTATATACTTGACGACAGTATACTCTTAGTATACTTTTGCAACACGGTTTTTAGGCTCAGAAAGTTCTTGACAGGTTTTTCGCGGAAACCCTGAAAACGAGCGGAAGGAGAACACAGCAGGATGGCGCGACTCCCGGATGAGATCGTAGAGCGCATCAGACGGGAAATCTCAGTGCAACGGCTGGCCGAGGCGCGCGGCATCAAGTTGCGGCGCGTGGGCAAAAACCTGATGGGCCTGTGCCCCTTCCACCAAGAAAAAACTCCATCGCTGTCGATTACGCCGAGCGTGAATAAATGGCACTGCCTGGGATGCGGCAAAGGCGGCACGGCGATTGATTGGGTGATGTGCGCCGAGGGAGTGAGCACGCGCCATGCGCTCGAAATGTTGAGCCGCGATCTGGTACCGATGACTTCCACCAACGGAGGACCGCCGCCGAAGAAAAGCACCGTGCCCAAGTTGCCGCCGCTGATCCAGCGCACCAACGATGACAAGAAGCTGGTTGAGATCGTGGTGAGCTACTACCACAAGATGCTGAAGGAGAAGCCGGACGCACAGCAGTATCTGGTTAAGCGCGGCCTCAAATCAGCGGAGATGGTGGAGCACTTCCGCCTGGGTTTTTCCAATCGCACACTCGGATACCACATGCCGGCATCGAACCGTCTCGCCGGCGCGGAGCAACGCGGACGCCTGATCGAGTTAGGCATCTACCGCGAGAGCGGACATGAGCACTTCTCCGGTTCGCTGGTGATCCCGATTCTGAATCTCAACGGTGAAGTGGTGCAGATGTACGGACGGAAGATCACGACGAATCTGCGCGCGGGAACGCCCGACCATCTTTATCTGCCGGGACCGCTGCGCGGGGTGTGGAACGAGCAGGCGCTTATCGCATCGAAAGAAATCATCTTGTGCGAAGCCCTGATCGACGCGCTGACCTTCTGGTGCGCGGGCTATCGCAACGTGACCACCATCTACGGAGTGAACAACTTTACCGAGGAGCTGCGCGCCGCGCTCCAGCACCACGGCACCAGGAGAATTTACATCGCTTACGACCGCGACGACGCGGGAGAGCGCGCGGCCCAGGCCCACGGCGAAGAACTGATGGCAATGGGCATCGAGTGTTTCCGGGTGCAGTTCCCCAAAGGCCAGGACGCGAACGAGTGCGCGCTGAAGACGCAGCCCGCCGCCAAGGTGTTGGGAATCTTCTTGCACAGCGCCGCATGGTTGGGCAAAGGCAAGCGGCCCGCCGTGAGTGTCATTAAGCCTGCTGTGATCGAAGCGCCCGAGATCGAGGAGGCCAAAGCAAAACCCGCAGCTAAAGGAAAAAATATCGAGGAGGAGGCCCGCGAGCTTGTGAAAGAAAAAATCCCCACAGCTACGACCACGGCAGCTAAGGAAAAAAATATCTCTCAGCCACAACAGCAGAGTGTTTTTCCTTTAGCCGCCAATCCTGAAAGCGCGCAGCAGGAAGAAGCCGCGCGCCAGGAACAACACCCGATGCCGTTGTCTGTACCAGCCGAGCCGCTGGTGAAAATCGAAGGCGAGGAAATCACGATCACCATAGGCCCGCGCACGTACCGCGTGCTTGGGCTGGAGAAGAACAGCAGCCGGGGCGTGATGCGAGTGAACGTCAAAGTCTCGGGCCGAAACCTGCGCGGCGAGTACTGCTATCACGGCGACACGCTGGACATGGAGAGCTTCCGGCAGCGCGCGGCGTTCACCAAGCAGGCAGCGCACGAGCTGGCGGTGAAGGAAGAGACGATCCACGCGGACGTGGGCAAGCTGTGGACGAAACTCGGAGACTTGCAGCGGGAGCATATCAAAAAGGCGCTGGAGACTCCGCAGGAAGAAACCATCATGAACGCCGAGGAGCAAACGGCGGCGCTCGACCTGCTGCGCGATCCGCGCCTGCTGGACCGTGTGCTCTCGGACTTTGACAAGTGCGGAGTGGTGGGCGAGGAGACGAACAAGCGGGTTAGCTATCTGGCCGCCGTCTCGCGTCTCTTAAACAAACCGCTGGCCATCGTGGTGCAGTCCTCATCCTCTGCGGGCAAAAGTTCCTTGATGGAAGCGGTGCTGGACTTCATGCCGGAAGAACAGCGCGAGGAATACTCAGCCATGACCGGGCAGGCGCTCTTCTACATGGGGCAAAAAAATCTGAAGCACAAAATCCTGGCCGTCTCGGAAGAAGAAGGCGCGCAGCGCGCGGCCTACGCTCTAAAACTCTTGCAGAGTGAAGGCGTGCTGAAAATCGCCTCGACTGGCAAAGACCCGGTGAGCGGCAAGCTGGTGACGCATGAATACATCGTGGAAGGCCCGGTGATGATCTTCTTGACCACCACGGCCCAGGAGGTAGACGAGGAGCTGGTCAATCGCAGCATCGTGCTCACGGTGAACGAGGAGCAGGAACAGACGCGCGCCATCCACCAGAAGCAACGCGAAGCGCAAACCATCGAAGGGCTATGGGCGCGGCGGGAGCGGCAGAAGATCGTGAAGCTGCACCGCAACGCGCAGCGGCTCTTGCGGACTATCGCCGTAGTCAACAACCATGTGCACGACGATCCCGACTTCCCCGACCACATGACCAGGACGCGGCGCGATCACATGAAGTTTTTAACCTTGATCGAAGTCATAGCTCTGCTGCACCAGCACCAGCGGGAAATCAAAACCGACACGCGCGACGGCGAGACGCTGGAATACATCGAGGCCACCAAAGAGGACGTGAAGCTGGCGCGTGAGCTGGTGCGCCAGGTCCTAGCGCCATCGCTGGACGAGCTGCCAGCGCACACACGGCGCTTGCTGGTGCGGATCGAGACGATGGCCCAGGAAGAGTGTGAGCGCTTGCAGGTGGAATCCTCCGAGTACCGTTTCACGCGGCGCACGGTGCGGCAGTTCACGCGCTGGGGTGACACGCAGTTGCGCTTGCATCTGCGGCGACTTGAAGAAATGGAATACCTGATGGTGCGGCGCGGCGGTCCTGGCCAGACGTTCGTCTACCAGTTGCGCTTCGACTACGACGCCAACCGCGCGGGGGTAGAGGGCAACTGCGCGGGGGTAAATGGCGACTGCGCGGGGGGTGCGCGGGTACTGCGCGGGGGTGCTGAAAGTGAACCATCGCCAGCAACCACGCGGGTAAACGCGAAAACCGCGCGGGTTTCCGAAAACACTTATAGGGGAATCGCGGCAGCAGACCCGAAAAACCGCGTCATAGCTCAATCCAAGCCCAACGGCAGAGCGCACGTTGCGGGGGTGAAGTAATGGCGCGCGTCACCACGAAGCGCAAACCCGAGGCCGCGCCCGAGACGCCGCTTGAAGTGCTGATGCACGAGCACCTGAACGCGCTGCGGGTCCGCGCCTACTCCGAGCACACGGTAAAAAATCGGCTGGTGCACATCGGCTTCTTTATCCGGTGGGCCTATGAACACGGCTTGCGTGAGCCAATCGAAATCACGCGGCCAGTGCTGGAACGTTACCAGCGCCATCTCTTCTACTATCGAAAAAAGAACGGCGAACCGCTGACTTTCCGCAGCCAGCACTCGCGGCTGGTTCCCTTGCGCGTGTGGTTCAAATGGATGACGCGGCAGAATCACATCTTGCACAATCCGGCGTCAGAGATCGACTTGCCACGCGTCGGGCGCACGTTGCCGAAAAATATCCTCTCGCCGCAGGAGATCGAGCTGGTGATGTTGCAGCCCAACCTTGCCGATCCGCTAGGACTCAGGGACCGCGCCATCTTGGAAGTGATCTATGCGAGTGGACTGCGGCGGCTGGAAGTGGTGAATCTCAAGCTGTTCGATCTTCAGCTCGACCGTGGGCTAATCGTGGTGCGCCAGGGCAAAGGAAAAAAAGACCGCTACGTGCCGGTTGGAGAACGCGCGACGGCATGGCTTCAGAAGTACATCGCGGAAGCGCGGCCACAGCTTGCCATCGAACCGGACGACTTCACGGTGTTTTTAACTGCCGAGGGTGAACCGTTCAGCCGCGATCATCTGACGTGGACGGTGCGCGTTCACATCGTGGCCGCGAAGACCGGCAAGGTAGGAGCGTGTCACTTGTTGCGGCACTGCATGGCGACGCACATGCACGAGAACGGCGCGGACATCCGGCACATTCAAGTGATACTCGGACACGAGGACATCAAGACCACGCAGATTTACACGCACGTGGCGCTGCGCGCTCTACAGCAGGTGTATGCAGCCACGCATCCCGCCGCGTTCCTCGAAAAAGAAAAAGCGCCGCCGCTTCCCACAGCGGAGACGCCCTGGCCCGGCGATCCGACCGCCGCCGATCTGGTGACTGCGCTTGATCGTGACGCCGACGAGGACCGCGAAGACGAGTAGCTAAGCCCCATCCAGACAAGTACAATCTAACCGTGCTGTTAGCGGCTAAAGAAAAAATGCTCTCTTCGTTCGTGCCGTGGTGCGCGGAAACGTGCATCAGCGCGCATGAGTCCAGGGGCAAAAAACCGCATCAGGGGGTCGCGACCAAAAAATCAGCACACTTGTTAGGGCACGAGGTTTGCAACTCCACAACTGCATTAGGGTTGCGCGGACAGGCAGCGTTAAATCGCATCGGGTCACGTTGTACCGGCAAAGAACGCGACCCCGAAACCGGATGCGACTATTTTGGGGCACGTTATTACTGCAATCCCATCGGGAGATTCATCACGCCTGATTGGGCTGGTGCTCCTACGGCCGTTCCCTAT
>Ga0070730_10003942_pt1 | contig 13169 bp, 11 predicted proteins | sample Coa_R1_3_FD_66447 | JGI IMG/M metagenome (GOLD analysis project Ga0070730, IMG submission 66447) | Surface soil microbial communities from Centralia Pennsylvania, which are recovering from an underground coalmine fire - Coalmine... | ecosystem: Environmental > Terrestrial > Soil > Unclassified ...
GTTCTCCTACAATCTGGCGGCGCCTTGGACAAATTTCGAAGGCATTTCCAGCGGCGTCGAGTCCTACGTCCTGCAAGGCCCCGCCACCGCCACCGGCCTTTGCACATTCATCTTCAACAACCCCGGTTGCACCGGGAACCTCACCGTCAACCCGGGCAAGACCCAGTTTACGTTCGACGAGTGGGAGAATTTCTCCAGCCATGAGCTGATCTTTACATCGACCACCGCCAGCAAACTGCAATGGCTGGTCGGCTTCTACTATTATCATGAATACTATGAACAGCCGATCAACGTCGACGACCCCATGCAGGCGCAGGTGAAGAATCCGGTGGGGCTCGGCACGTTCTTTGGACCGGTCGCCCCGAACCCGTCCGGTTCGGTCTACAACGAAAACACCCACCTGCACGAGGATTCCGTGGCGGCCTACGCCCAGGCTGACTGGCAGTTCACGCCGACCCTGAAGCTGACCGGCGGCATCCGCTACTCCAACGACTTCAAGGTCGGCTATGAAAACTTCCGGGTCATCCTGTTCAACGCCTCCGGATTCGGCCTCGGCGTCGGAACCTTCGGATCGAACACGCCCGCGTTCGACGCCACGGCCTGTCCGACCGTGCAGTATCTTGGCACCGGGCCCTGCACGATCGACGCCGCCACCGGCCTCGCCAAACGGCCCCTCGAGGCGCGGTGGGACGACGTGTCGGGCACGGTGAACCTGGCGTGGACCCCCGATTCCGACACCCTCGCCTATGCCAAGTACGCCCGCGGCTACAAGTCGGGCGGCTTCAATTCCGGCACCTTGGCGGCGTTCCCGGAAACCCAGCCGGAGACCATCGACGCTTTCGAAATCGGCCTCAAGAAGACGGTGAACCGCGAGTTCCAGGCCAACCTCTCCGCCTTCTACTACCTCTATTACAACTATCAGCAACCGCTCGGGGTCCAAGGCTCCGCCGGCGTAGTTTCGAGCCAGGTATTCAACATCCCGGAGGTGCACACTTACGGCGTCGAACTGGAGACGATCTGGCAGCCGACAAGAGAGCTGACGCTCAGTCTCAACTACGCTTACCTGAATGCTACGGTGGCGAGCACCAGAGGCCAGTGCCTGGAAGACACGGCCGATCCCCTGGCCCTGGCCCCCGGCGCCAACATCAGCGGTTGCCCGGCCCCGGTCGGCGGCATCCAGCTGCAGAACATCACCGGACAACATATCGCCGAGACCCCAAACAACAAGATCTCGTTCAACCTGCTCTATCGCCACACCTTCGAACCGGGCACGCTCTCGTTCTCCGGCACCGTAACCTGGAGAGATTCCGAGTATTCATCGCCGTTCAATCGCGCGTACAACGCCGCGCCATCCTATTCGGCGGTCAATCTTCGGGTGTCGTTTACGGACACCAACAACCGCTGGACCTTGATCGGCTATGCCGACAACCTTTTCAACACGGTCGGCTACGACAACGTCTACGGGGTGCCGGTGACCAATCCCGGGCGGAACCAGGTCATCGACGACCTGGTGAGCCTCACGGCGCCACGCACCTTTGGCGTGGAATTCCAGTATCGTTTCAGGTAGTTTGGCAATGCTGCGTCCCCGTCGAACCCGAAAGCGGCCGAGGATGATCACATAAGGGGTCAACCGTGCGGCAGAGCTCGAGATCGCGGCGCCGGCGCCGCGCCGCCCTCGCGCCGGACGAGATCAACGCCCTGCTGGACGGGGCAGCCGCGCACTACGCCGCCGGTCGCCTGGCCGCCGCCAGCGAGACCTACCGGCGGGTGGAGGCCGAAGATCCGGAGGATGTCCGGGCCCGCTATTCCCTGGCGGTGATCGACCTGAGGATGGGACGCTTCGACGCCGCGCGGCGGCGCCTCAAGGCGGTCCTTCGCCGTCAGGGCGATCACTACGCGGCGCACCACAACCTGGGCGTGGCGGAGCAGCGCCTCGGCGGCTGGGAGGCGGCGGCTGAGGCCTATGGCCATGCGCTCCGCCTGCGCCCCGACGCGGCGGACACGTCGTTTGCACACGCCATCGCCCTGGCGGTGCTGGGCCGCACGCAGGAGGCGATCGCCCTCTATCGCACCCTGGCCGAGCGTCCGGAGGCGCGCGCCCAGGCGCTGACGCGGCTGGCAGTGCTGCGGCCGGAGGAGGTCACTGACGCCGAACTGGCCCGACTGCAGGCCGCCGCCGCCGACGAGACCCTTGAGACCGACGCGCGCACGGGGCTGCTGTTCGCTCTCGGCGGCGTCCTCGAGGCGCGCCGCGAGGACGGGCCCGCGTGGGAAGCCTTCGCCGCCGGCAACGCCCTGAAGCACCAGGCGCTGGCGGCCGGCGATCCGTCGAGCCGCCCCGCGACCGTGGCCGAGGAGAACGCCGCCTCCGTTCAGCGGATCAGAAGCCTGTTCACGGCCCCCTTCCTGGCGCGGCATGCCGGCGGCGGCGAGGCGACGGTGCGGCCGATCTTCATCGTCGGCATGCCGCGGTCCGGATCCAGCCTGATCGAACAGATCCTCTCCAGCCACCCGCGGGTCCAGGGCATGGGCGAGAGCAACGCCCTGTGGACGTCCGTGGAGGGCCGCTTCCCCTATCCGCCCCAGGCGCCCCGCGAGGGCGACCACTTCCGCCGGCTCGCCCGCCGCTACCTCGAAATCCTGGGATCCGGCGGCTGGTCCCATCGCCACCGGCCGGTCGACAAGACGCTCGACAATCACCTTCACGTGGGAATGATCCACCTGATGTTCCCGCAAGCGACGATCCTGCACGCCGTGCGGGACCCGGTGGACACGGGCCTCGCCTGCTGGCGCCAGCTGTTCGCCACCGGTAACGAGACGCTCTACGACCTCGGCGAGATCGGCGCAGAGCAGCTCCGCTACGCCGGCATGATGGAGCACTGGCGCAAGGTCCTGCCGGGTCGCGTCGTGGACGTGCGCTACGAGGAGATCATTGCCGACCCGGAAGCCACGATCCGCTGGTTGGTCACTGAGGTATGCGGCCTGCCCTGGGCGGCGGACTGCCTGCGCTTCCACGAGACCGCCCGGGCGGTGGGGACGGCCAGCGCCGACCAGGTGCGCCGGCCCATCTTCCGCACCTCCGTCGAGCGCTGGCGGCGGTACGAGGGCCAGCTGGCGCCCCTGATCGCCGCCCTGCGAGGCGGCCCCTAAATCAGGCGCGCGCCGGCGGCGCCACGGACACGCGCACGGCAGTCGCGCCATCGGGCAGGTCGACGGGGATGACCGGTGCGGCGCGCGGGGTCCGAAAGAAGGCGCGCAGGCGGCCGGCAAGCGAACCCTCCGGGACGTCGGGATCGCGAAACACGAACATGGCCAGGGGGCGGTCGCCCTCGCCGCGCGTGGGGGTCACCGACACCATGTAGGCCAGCGGCCGCTCCAACCGCTCCGGGTTCACCCCGGCGACAACCCGCTCGACCGGAATGGCGGTGGCCATGGGGTTGTCGGGGGCCGTGGCCAGGGCGACGGCGGCCAGCAGCCGCAGCCGCGACCCCGGATCGGCGCAGGAGACGAGGCCGGCCCGGTTCAGGAAGCCGTCGGACCGGCGCAACACCTGGTCGCCGGCGAGGTTGACCCGCACGATCCTGCCGTCGGCGTCCACCACGATCGCTCCCAGCGGCATGCCGTCGAGGTCGTCCCGCGCCACCTGAGCGCGACGACGACGCGCGATCGCCTCGCCTCGCGCGCGCAGCACCCGGCCCAGGTGCGGCAGGCAGGCGGCCAGGGGCTCTAGGTCCGAATCGGCGAACGGCGCCTCCCGGCGCCCCCTGTGCAGGCACACGATCGCCTCGCCGCCGATCGCGTCGAACACCGCGACGGCGGCGTGGAAGGAGTCGTCGCCCTGGGGTCGGATGAACTCCCGGTAGAGGCGGCTGCGCTCGAACACGGCGGCCGGGACGAGCTCATCGAGGCTGAGCAGGGCGTCCCGCCGCATCGTTGCCCGAGCGGCCTTAACCCAGGGGTCGAGGGGCGCATATTTCCAGGCGTACAGCGCCATGCACCCCGCCGTATGGCGATTGAAGGCGATGACCTCATGAACCCCGTCCGCGTGGCGCCACAGGATGAGCGCCGAGCGCGCCCCGGCGGCGCGCGCCAGCCACGACGGCAGGGTCGCCAGGGCCTCGTCGTCGAAAAGCGCCTCCTGGATGGCCTCGGTGCAGCCGCGCGCCGTCATCCCGCATTCTCCCTCGTGAGATGCGGCCCTATGGACGAAGCCGACGGGGCTGTCGGTGCGTAATCTCACCTTCGCCCGGCAATCGCCGGGCCCCGGTCGATTCGGCTAGCGGTGGCGCCAGCCCTCATGCCAGCCGCCATGCCACCGGGCGCGCCACTCCGGGCGCCAGTAGCCGCCGTGCCGGTAGTACCAGGACCGGTAGGGGTGGTAGACCCAGACCCCGCCCTCCCACACCCAGGGATTGTACCAGGCCGGCGCCCAGAACACGCCCGTCGCCGGGCCGGCGTAGTAGAAGGCGGGCGCGCCCCCGCGAATCACATAGCCGGGCGGACAGCCGCCCGGGGCGCTGCTGCTGGAGCCGATCAACGCCCCCGCCCCCGCCCCCAGGGCGCCGCCGGCGACGATGCCGGCGCCGCGGTCGTAGCGTCCGGCCACGCTGCCGCCGATGACGGCGCCGAGCACTCCACCGATCACGGCCCCGGCGGCGGTGTTCTCGTTGTGGCGCTGGATGCAGTACTGCGTGGCCCAGTCTGAATAGCGCCGGGCGTAGTCGTCGTCATAGCGCTGGTAGCGCGGGTCATAGGGCGTGCCGGGCGCCTCCGCGCCGGGCGGCGGCGGCGCATATTGTCCGCTCGGCGGGGCGACGTAGTCGCCGCCCGGCGGGTAGCGACCGGGCGCCGGACCGTACTGATCCCCCTGCGGCGGATATTGCTGTTGCTGGGGATAGTCTCCCTGCTGCGGGTATTGGCCCGAGGGCGGTGGCGGATATCCGCTCTGGTCCCTGTATTGGTCGGACTGGGCCAGGGCGGCGGTCGCCTCCAGCACCATGGCCACGGCCGATGCGGCGGCGAGGAACCTGGCCGCCCGGTGGCGAAGGGGTCTGTTCATGGGCTGTCCTTGGTCTTGAGCCGGCAAAGCTCGTCTAGAATATTTCGGCTGAATGGATTGTGAACGGGGGATACCAAGCCCGCCGGCCTTCAATCCAGGGGGACGATGCGCCCGTCCCTGACCGTGAGGACACGATCCATGTGGCGGGTCATGGCCAGGTTGTGGGTGGCGATCAGGGCGGCGACGGCCGTCTGGCGGACGAGGTCGCGCAGGTTCTCGAACACCGCCTCGGACGTCGCGGGGTCGAGGTTGCCGGTGGGCTCGTCCGCCAGCAGCAGCCGCGGGGCGTTGATCAGGGCGCGGGCGACGGCCACCCGCTGCTGCTCGCCCCCCGACAGCTGCGCCGGCTGGTGGTCGAAGCGGGCGGCGAGGCCGAGCTGGCCGAGCAGCGCCTCGGCCCTGGCCTTCGCCTCCCGCCGGCTGCGGCCGGCGATCAGCGCCGGCAGGGCCACGTTGTCCCGGGCGCTGAACTCCGGCAGGAGGTGGTGGAACTGATAGACGAAGCCGATGGTGGCCAGGCGGATGCGGGTGCGGGCGCGGTCGTCGAGGTCGCCGCAGTCCTGGCCGTCGATGACGATGCGGCCGGCGGTGGGGTGCTCGAGCAGGCCGGCGGCGTGCAGCAAGGACGATTTCCCCGAGCCGGAGGGCCCCACCAGCCCGACGATCTCGCCCGCGGAGACGGTGAGATCGGCGCCCTTGAGCACCTCGAGAGGCCCCTGCCCCGTGGCGTAGACCCGGCGCAGGCCCTCGACCGCCAGCACCGGCTCACTCATAGCGAAGCGCTTCCACCGGATCGAGGCGCGAGGCGCGCCAGGCCGGCAGCAGGGTGAACAGGAAGGCGGCGCCGAGCGCCCACACCGATACGCCTGCGACCTCCGCCCAGTCGATCTTGGCCGGCACATGGGAGAGGAAGTAGACGTCGGCGTTGAACACCTGGACGCCCGTCACCCACTCGATGAAGCGCTGGATCGCCTCGATGTTCAGGCAGAACACCAGGCCGAAGATCAGTCCCGACAGCGTGCCCAGAAGGCCGATGGTCGCTCCCGACATGAAGAAGATGCGCAGGATCGAGCCGCGCGAGGCGCCCATGGTGCGCAGAATGGCGATGTCGCGCCCTTTGTTCTTCACCAGCATCACCAGGCCGGAGATGATGTTGAGGGCGGCCAGGGCGACGATGAACATGAAGATCAGGCGCATGACGTTGTGCTCGACGTTCAGGGCCCCGAAGTAGGCGCGGTTGCGCTCGGTCCAATCGGTGACGATCGAGCCCGGCCCCGCCGCCGCGGCCAGGGCGGCTTTCAGACCGGGCGCCTTGTCCGGATCGTCGAGCTTGATCTCGATGAAATCCACCGCCTGGTCGCGGCCGAACAACAGCTGGGCCTGGGTGAGCGGCATGTAGATGAAGCCCTGGTCGTATTCGCTCATGCCCACGGAGAAGAGGCCACCGATAGTGTAGCTCTTGGAGGGTGGCAGGGTGCCGAACGCGGTGGCGCCCCCGGTGGGCGAGATGACGCCGATCGGGTCGCCGACGTTGAGCCCGAGGTTCTCGGCCAGCTTCTGGCCGACCAGAACGATGTCGCCGCCGTCGTCGCCGACGCCGAAACCCCGCATCGAGCCAGCCTTGATGTTGTGCGAGATGATCGGCGTGGCGACGAGGTCGGCGGGATCGATCCCTCGCACGACCGCCCCGGCCGCCGCCGTCGGGCCCTGTACGAGGGCCTGGGATTCGATCAGCGGGATGGCCTGCACCACGCCCGGCACGGCGCGGATGCGCCGGACCATGGCGTCCCGCTCTTCAGGGGACATGGCGCCGCCGACCACATAGGCGTGGCCGTTGAAGCCGAGGATCTTGTCCGACAGCTCACTGCGGAAGCCATTCATCACCGACATGGTGATGATCAGCGCCCCTACCGCCAGCGCGATGGCGGTGAAGGAGATGATGGAGATCAGCGCCACCCCGCCGTGGCTGCGCTTGGTCAACAGGTAGCGGATGGCGATCGCCCGCTCCCAGCCGCCGAAAGGGGCCGCCCTCCCCGCGTCACGCATTGGGCTCGTCACGCGCCGATGGCCGCCAGCGCCTCGTCCAGAGGCAGGGTGCGCCGCTCGCCGGTCTTGCGGCGCTTGAGCTCGACCACCCCGTCGGCCAGGCCGCGCGGTCCGATGATCAGCTGCCAGGGGAGGCCGATCAGGTCCATGGTGGCGAACTTGCCGCCGGGGCGCTCGTCGGTGTCGTCGAGCAGGGGCTCCTTGCCGGCGGCGGCGAGGGTCCCATAGGCGCGCTCGCAGGCGGCGTCCACGGCGGCGTCGCCGGGCCGCAGGCTGACGACGCCCACGCCGAAGGGGGCGATCGCGTCCGGCCAGATGATCCCCGCCTCGTCATGGCTGGCCTCGATGATCGCGCCGGCGAGGCGCGAGACCCCGACGCCGTAGCTCCCCATCTGCACCGGCCGCTCGACGCCGTCTGGCCCGCTGACGTTGGCCTTCATGGGCCGGGAGTACTTGTCGCCGAAGTAGAAAGTCTGGCCGACCTCGATTCCGCGCGCGGTCAGGCGGTCGCCCTCGGCGGTCTCGCGCTCGTAGCGGGCCGCATCGTGGACGTCCTCGGTCGCGGCGTAGAGGCGCGTCCAGTCGGCCACGATCCCCGCGAGGTCACCCTCGTAGTCGACGTCCTCGCCGGGCACGGGCAGCTCGAGCATGCGCCGGTCGAGGAACACCGCCGACTCGCCGGTCTGGGCCAGGACGATAAACTCGTGGGAGAGGTCGCCGCCGATCGGCCCGGTCTCGGCGCGCATCGGCACGGCCTGCAGGCCCATGCGCTGGAACGCGCGCAGGTAGGCGACGAACATGCGGTTGTATGACCGCTGACCCTGCTCGTCGTCGATGTCGAAGGAATAGGCGTCCTTCATCAGGAACTCGCGCCCGCGCATCACCCCGAAACGGGGACGCTGCTCGTCGCGGAACTTCCACTGGATGTGATAAAGGTTCTTGGGCAACTCTTTGTAACTCTTGACGTAAGCGCGGAAGATCTCGGTGATCATCTCCTCGTTGGTGGGGCCGTAGAGGAGCTCGCGCTCGTGGCGGTCGGTGATGCGCAGCATCTCCGCCCCGTAGTCGTCGTAGCGCCCGCTCTCGCGCCACAGGTCGGCCAGTTGCAGGGTCGGCATCAGCACCTCGATGGCCCCTGCCCGGTCCATCTCCTCGCGGACGATCTGCTCGATCTTGCGTAGCACCCGGAAGCCCAGCGGCAGCCAGGCGTAGATGCCGGCCGCCTCCTGCCGCAGCATGCCGGCGCGCAGCATCAGGCGGTGCGAGGCGATCTGCGCCTCGGCGGGGTTCTGTTTCAGCACAGGCAGGAAGTAGCGCGACAGGCGCATGGGCGGGTCCTTGGGGTCGGGAAGCGTCTGAAATGGAGCGTCTAGCAGCCTGGGGAAAGAGTCCGAAATCCGAGAAGCGCACCCCCCTCCGCTTTATGGGGAGGGACAGACGGCGAAGCCGTCAGGGTGGGGAACCGCGGCGCCCTACCCCACCCTGGCCGCTTGCGCGGCCTGTCCCTCCCCAAGAAGGGGAGGGAGGAGGTGGATTCGCGCGGATGAGCGGTTGGGGTTCAGCCGGAGCTTGGCAGGCTTGGCAAATGGACGAGATTGAAATGCAGCACCGCCCACAGGATGGCGAACAGGATCGCCGAGACCCAGGTGGTGGTGATGAATTTGCGCTTGAGGTTCGGGTTGACCGGCGAGGAGGGATCGCCACCGCCGGGGACGGGTTTGCCCTCCTCCCAGTGGCTGCGCACGCCGAGCGGCAGGACGGCGAACAGGGTCACCCACCAGATGGTCAGGTAGATGGCGATGCCTTCCTCGATGCCGCCCATTAGTGCGCCGCGCCCCCGTGGGCGGCCGCGTAGGCGACCGGCTCGCTCATCAGCTCGATGAGGACGCCGCCCATGTCCTTGGGATGCACGAAGATCACCGGCACGCCGTGGGCGCCGATGCGCGGCTCGCCCGTCCCCAGCACCGTCGCCCCCTTGGCGCGCATGGCGTCGCGGGCGGCGATGATGTCGGGCACCTCGAAGCAGACGTGGTGCTGGCCGCCCTTGGGGTTCTTGGCCAGGAAGCTGTGGATCGGCGAGGCCTCGCCATAGGGTTCGATGAGCTCGATCTGGGCGTTGGGCAGCTCGACGAACGACACCCACACCCCCTGCTCCGGCAGCGCCTTTTTCGGCGTCACCGAGGTGGCGCCGAGCACGTCCAGATAGAGCTTCCACGACTCCTCGATGGAGGGCGTGGCCACGCCCACATGGTTGAGCTTTCCGATCATGGTTTTTTCTCCAGCGCCGGTCTTATAGGCGCAGAACCGTGGCCTCCACCACAGGGCGGCGCTTCCAGATGCGAAAGGCGGCCTTCTTCAGCGCCCGCGACAGCGCCGCCTCGACGAGGTGGTCGTCGTCGCGGTCGTCGGCGGAAAGGCGGTGAAGGGCGTCCTTGGCCTCCATGGCCAGGTCGTCCATGGCCTCATCCAGAGGGTAGTCCTCGTCGCCGGGGAGGCCCAGGGCGCGCACCTGCGGACCGGACGCGAGCCGGCTGCGGCCGTCAAGCGCGATGCTGACGGCGAGCACGCCGTTGAAGGCCGCGTGTCGCCGCTCGCGCAGGGCGTCGCCGTTCTCCGGGGTGACCATGTCGGCGTCGACATAGAGGCGGCCGGACGGAACCTCGTCGATGACCCCGGGGGCGCCGGGGGCCAGGCGCACCATGTCCCCGTTGCGCGGGGCGACGGCGTGGGCGACCTGCAGGTCCTTGGCCAGCGCCGCATGCTCCAGCAGATGCCGCCGCTCGCCGTGCGTCGGGACGGCGATGTGCGGCCGCGCCCACTGGTACATGCGCTTCAGCTCATCGCGGCAGGGATGGCCGGAGACGTGGATGCCCGGATGGTCGCGCTCGGTGTAGAGGCGCACGCCGAGGTCGGCGAGCTTGTTCTGCATGTTGCGGATCGGGATCTCGTTGCCCGGAATGATCCGCGAGGAGAAGACGCAGGAGTCGCCCCGGCCGAGCTTCACGTGCGGGTGGGTCCCGTCGGCGATGCGGGCCAGGGCCGCCCTCACCTCGCCCTGGCTGCCGGTGCACAGGTAGAGGATCCTGTCGTCCGGAAAGCGCCCGGCCTCGGTGTCGGAGACGAAGGGACCGACGCCCTCCAGCAGCCCCACCGAGCGGGCGGCGGCGGCCATGCGGATCATCGAGCGGCCGACCAGGCAGACCGTCCGGCCGGACCCCTCGGCGGCGCGGATGATGGTGTCCATGCGCGCCACGTTGGAGGCGAAGCAGGCGGCGGCGACCTTGCCCTTCAGCTGGCCGATCAGGGCGTTGAGGGTGCGGCGGACGTCCGCCTCGGACCCCGCCTCGCCGTCGACGAAGACGTTGGTGCTGTCGCAGACCATGGCCAGGACCCCCTCGTCGCCGAGACGGCGGATGGCCGCCTCGTCAGTGACCGGGCCGGTCAGCGGGTCGGGGTCGATCTTCCAGTCGCCGGTGTGCAGCACCGTCCCCAGCGGGGTGCGGATCGCGACGCCGTTGGGCTCTGGGATCGAGTGGGTGAGGGTCAGCAGGGTCAGCTCGAACGGGCCAAGGGTGATCGAACCGTCGAGAGGAACCTCGGTGATCCGCGCGCGCTCCAGCAGCCCCTTCTCGCGCAGCTTCTCGCGCAGCAGGAAGGCGGTGAAGGGGGTGGCGTAGAGGGGCGCCCTGAGCCGCGGCCAGAGCCAGCCGACGGCGCCGATGTGGTCCTCGTGGGCGTGGGTGAGGACGATGCCGAGGATGTCCTTGGCGTGCTCCTCGATGAAGGTCGGGTCGGGAAGGATGATGTCCACCCCAGGCGTGGTCTGGTCGCCGAAGGTGACCCCGAGATCGACGATGATCCACTTGCGCCCGTGCGGCGGTCCATAGCCGTACAGGTTGAAGTTCATCCCGATTTCATTGGAGCCGCCGAGGGGCAGGAAGACCAGTTCGTCGCCCAAAAGCGGCTTGGGGGGCCGTGCGTTCTGTTTTGTCATTGCCCGCGCACATGGGGATTGCGGCGGAAGATTTCGAGCAGGCCGAGGATGGTGAGGTCGTGGTCGAAGTGGTCGATCGCCTGGGTGGCGCCGTGGAAGAGCGAGGCGACGCCGCCGGTGCCGATCACGGTCATGGGGGCATGGTATTCGGCCTTCATCCGCGCGATCAGGCCCTCGATCAGGCCGACGTAGCCCCAGAATACTCCGGACTGCATGGCCTCGACCGTGTCCTTGCCGATGGCCCCGCGCGGCTTCTGGATGGCGACGCGCGGCAGGCGGGCGGCGGCTTCGTGCAGGGCTTCCATCGAGAGATTGATCCCCGGCGCGATCGCCCCGCCCTCGAAGGCCCCATCCTCGCCGACCACGTCGAAGGTGGTGGCCGTGCCGGAATCGACGATCAGCAGCGCGCCCGGGTAAGTGATGTGGGCGCCCACGGCGTTGACGAGGCGGTCAGCCCCGGCTTCGGACGGTTTCTGGATGCGCACGGCGATGCCGAGGTCGACGTTCTCGCCGATGATCAGCGGTTCGACGTGCAGATATCGGCGAGCGAGGTTGCGCAGGTTGAAGACCGACTGCGGCACGACGCTGGAGATGATGCAGGCGTCTAGGTCCCTGAGCGATAGGGCGGCCATGGCCAGCAGCTGCGAGAGCCACACCGCGTATTCGTCGGCCGTGCGCGAGGCGTCTGTGCCCGCCCGCCACTGGGCGACCCAGCTCGTGCCGTCGTGGACGGCGAAGAGGGTGTTGGTGTTGCCTTGCTCGATGGCCAGCAGCATCGGGGTCCTCTAGCGGAGCTCTGAGCGGAACGGGGCGCTATACACGCGCTTTGCTCGACACGCACTTTTTTGGGGCGTCCTAGAAGAACACGTCCCCGGCCGTGATCCGGCGCACCTCGCCGGTCGGGAGGCGCAGGCGAAGGGCGCCGTCGGGGTCGAGCCCCTCGGCGACCCCGCGGACGGTTTCGGTCGACAGGTGGGCGACGCACGGCCCCCCCAGGCCATGGGCTCGGCGGGTCCAGGCCTCGGCGATCGGGGCGAAGCCGGACGCCTCCCACAGCCCGCGCCAGGACTCCATGGCCGAGGCCAGGACCAGCAGGGCCTCGCGCGGGGTCGGCGGGGGACCCTCCATATGGTCGGCCAGGGCGGTGACCGGGCGTTCGGACTGAGCGGGGGCGCGGGCGAGGTTCACGCCGCAACCGACCGCCAGCCAGATCACCCCCTCGTCCAGCGCCCCGGACTCGACCAGGATGCCGGCGGCCTTGCGCCCGCCGATCAGGGGATCGTTCGGCCACTTGAGGCTGGCGCGTTCGCGCGAGAAGGCGTCGATCAGGTCGGCCACCGCCAGGGCGGCGACGAAGGAGACCTGGGCCGCCTGCGCCGGCGGCAGGGTGGTGGTGAAGAGATGGGTGGCGGCGAGGTTCCCCTCTCCCGTCTCCCAGGCCCGCCCCCGCCGTCCGCGACCCTGGTGTTGACGCAGGGCGGTGATCCACAGCGGCCCCGTTTCGCCTGCCTCGGCCAGGCGGCGCGCCTCGGCGTTGGTGGAATCGATGTCGTCGAAGAAGAGGATGCGAGGCTGCTCAGACATGGGCGGTTTCGGCCTCGGCGCGATAGGGCGCCGGTCCGCCCTCGGCGATGAAGCGGTCGATCCGCGCCGTCAGCACCGGCATTGGAACGCAGCCCAGCTGCAGCACCGTGTCGTGGAAGGCGCGGATGTCGAACTTCGGCCCCAGCGCGGCCTCGGCCTTCTTGCGCGTGGCCAGGATGGTCATCTGCCCAAGGTAGTAGGAGAGGGCCTGGCCCGGCCAGGCGATGTAGCGGTCGACCTCGGTGCCGATCTCGTGCTCGGAGAGGGCGGTGTTGTCGGCCAGATAGGCCAGCGCCCGCTCGCGCGACCAGCCCTGGGTGTGGAGGCCGGTGTCGACGACCAGGCGGGCGGCCCGCCACGCCTGGTAGCTGAGCATGCCGAAGCGGTCGTAGGGGGTCTCGTACATCCCCATCTCCTCCCCCAGCCGCTCGCAGTAGAGCGCCCAGCCCTCGCCGAAGGCGGAGATGTAGGTCTCGCGGCGGAAGG